>Ga0105094_10000835_pt1 | contig 15772 bp, 13 predicted proteins | sample PPLLak1March2015_2_FD_87023 | JGI IMG/M metagenome (GOLD analysis project Ga0105094, IMG submission 87023) | Freshwater sediment microbial communities from Prairie Pothole Lake near Jamestown, North Dakota, USA - PPLs Lake P8 Core (3) Depth... | ecosystem: Environmental > Aquatic > Freshwater >...
GCGCGGCAACGCAAAAACCTCTGGAACATCAAGCGCGTTGCGCCGCGGCAAACCTGTCCCGTCGCCCCCCGGGCGACAAAACGATAAAAAAGTCACACTTTCGACGGAAAAACTTGCATCACTTGCCGACGCCTAGCCTGCCGCCTTTGCCGAGGCCGCCTTTCACTTCCTGCGCCTTGTAGTTCTTCACCGAGCGCACGAGGTTGTTGTAGGCGTCGGCGAAAGCGCTCGCGATGACCTTGCCCTCGGGCGTCTTCGTGTACCCGCCCATGCCCGCGGCGGCACCACCGCCGAACACCGCGCCCCACGCGCCGAAGTCGGTCTTCGAGGAGTTGCCCTCGCTCGCCGCGAGCTGCACGCCCGAGCGGTTGTCCACCAGCGTCAGCATCGTCGACGCCTCCTTGAACTTGAGGCTGCCCGCAACGGCGCCCGCGGCGCGTCCCCACGATCCGAGCTGGCTCGTCAGCCCGCCGAGCGCGGCGCCGATGCCGCCGGAATCGCGGCTGCTGAAGGTGATGGTCGGATTCATCGCGTAATCGGCGGCGACCATCTGCCCTTTGCCGAAGTTGCTGCCCTCGCGCGATTCGCCCGAGCGGTCGAGGTTGCGCTCCTGCATCATCACGTTCATCGCCGCGCCGCGCTCGACCACCACGAAGCAGTTCGACTGCTGCACCAGCATCCGCAGCAAGGGGACGGTCGACTGGACCTGGTACTGCTGCATGTGGCGGTACCAGCCCGCGTTGCGGTCTTCCACGACGGCGAGCGTGCCGAGCGACTCGGCACATTTCTCCAGGGCGATGTTGCCCGCCGTCTGGGACTGCGCCCAGGCGTTGTTGCCGCCAGCGAGCGCGAAACACACTGCCGCGATGCCTGCTGCCGAGTGGGTCTTCATGGACTTGCTCCCCTTGGTGTCTTTGGTTTGCGCAAAAGTCTAGGCCTATTTGTCTTCGGATGCGACCGTGGCGTTGCCCGCCGACGAGATGACGACGTCGACCGGATGCGCCGGCGGCGGTGCATCGCCCTGCGTCGCACAGCCGGCGAGAAGCGCCAGCAGCGGGATCCACGATCGAGCGGCCATCTCCCCTCCCTTCTTTCTTGTTGAATCAATCTACACTAGAAGCGTTCGGCCGCATACGGCGCCGGATCGACGAACGGCTTCTCGCCCGTCACCATCTCGGCGACCAGCCGCCCGGTGACCGGCCCGAGCGTGAGTCCATGATGCGCGTGGCCGAAAGCGAACCACAGGCTCGCGTGGCGCGGCGCCCGGCCGATGACCGGAAGCATGTCCGGCGTGCAGGGCCGCGACCCCATCCAGGCCTCGGTATCGAGGCGCTCGGCCAGCGGAAAGAGCTCTCGCGCGATCGGCTCCGCCCGGGCGAGCTGCACCGGCGTGCGCGGTGCGTCGCGCAACGCAAACTCGGCGCCGGTCGTGAGCCGGATACCCCGGGCCAAGGGACCGAGGAAGTAGCCGCGCTCGGTATCGAGCACCGGATGATTGAGGCGCGCTTCCCCGGCTGCCCGATAGTGCATGTGGTAGCCGCGCTTCACGGCGAGCGGAAAGTCGTAGCCAAGCGCCCGCGTCAGCACGTCGGCCCAGGGGCCAAGCGCCACGACGGCCCCTGCCGCGGCGAGCGGCCCGTTGGCGGTCTTCATCCGCCAGCCCTTGCCCTCCGCCTCCAGGCTCGCCGCATTGCCCTGGAGGAAGGCGCCACCAAGCGCCTCGAAGCGCCGCAGGTAGGCGAGCGCCAGCCCATGAGGGTCGGAAACGCTGATCGGATCGGTCCAGTGCAATGCGCCGACGAGCACGGGAGCGAGGTGCGGCTCGATCTCCTGCAGGGCGCGTGCATCCAGGGCGCGATGGTTGATGCCGAACTCGCGATGCCATCGCCCCGCCTCGGCGAAGCGCGCGTCGCGCTCCCGCTCGGTGCGGAAAAGGCGCATCCACCCGACGCGACGGATAAAGCTGTCCGCGCCCGCTTCCGCCACCAGCGCCTCGTGCTCGGCGACGCAGTGCTCGATCAGCTTGGCATAGCGGCGCGCTACTTCGGCGTGCCGCGCCGGGCGCGAGTGCCGCCAGTACTGCCACAGGAACGGCGCCAGGCGCGGCAGCGCCAGCGGGTGATAGTGTGCGTCGATGGTGCGGTTGAGCGAGTAGCGCAGCAGCGCGCCGAAATCATGAGGAAAGCCGTACGGATAGACGCCTTCGCGCTGGATCAGCCCGGCGTTGCCGAACGAGGTCTCTTCCGCGGCACCGCGACGGTCGACGAGCGCCACCGAGCGCCCGCGCTTCTGCAGATGCAGCGCAACGCAGATTCCGACGATCCCGGCACCGAGGACGACGACATCGTGACGCATCAGCGGCGGGAGGGAGAACCTCCCCCCTTGCTTCCGACCAGCCTGCGGTACTCCGCCATGTGCCGGATCGCCTCGCGCGGCTTGTCGAGCTGCTCGCACAGCAGCGCCAGGTTGTAGTGGCAGTCGGCGAGAGCCGGATCGGCTCCCAGCGCCTGCTCGTACGCGCGCAGCGCTTCCGCCTTCCTCCCGCTGTCCTCGAGGAGGACGCCGAGGTTGTACAGCAGGACCGGATCGTTGCCGCACACCGCGATCGCTTCCCGGTAGGCAAGCTCCGCCTCCTCGAGGCGCCCGGTCTCGTGCAGCAGCGAGCCGAGGTTGATGCGTGCATCGAGGAAATCCGCGTCGACCGCGATGGCCTGCCGGTAGGCGTCGATGGCGGCGCCGGCGTCATCCGCCTCGAGCGACCGGCCCGTCTCGAACCAATGCTGCCCGCTGACCGCCGCCGCCGCGGGGCGCTCGATCACGCTCAGCGATCCGTTCGCCGGATCCCCTTCGAACGCCAGCAGATACTGTCCGGACTCCGCTTGCCAGCGCGTGCGTCCTTCCTTGACCACGACGCGGTCCGCCACGGCGCAGATGCTCAGCCCGGAGAGCGGCATGGACGCGGGGAGATGCCGGCGCAGCTCCTTCACGGAGCGGGTGATGCGCTTGGGCGGCACCTTGGCCGCGGCCAGCGCCTGCGCGGTGCGAAGGACGATCAGGTCCTGGAAGGAGAACATCCATGCCTGCCGCGGCCCGCGCTCCGGGGTGACGAAGCCGGCGCGGATCAGCGCGCGGATGGTGCTGCGCGGAAGGCGCAGCAGCCGCTCGACTTCCCGCACGCCGTACCGTTGCACTTATTTCTTGGCTGCCTTGCGTGCCGCGGGCTTCGCCGGTTGGGCGCGCTGCGCGGGCTTCTTCTCGAGACTGGCCCGCAGCGCTTCCATCAGGTCGATGACTTGCGCGCCCTGCTCCGGCGCCTCGGCCATGGTGATCTCCTGGCCTTCGACCTTCTTCTGAATCGCCGCCTCGATGCGCGCCCGCACCTCGTCGGTATAAGCGGCAGGATCGAACTTGTCGACCGACTGCTGCTCGATCAGCTGCTGCGCGAGCTTGAGCTCGGCGGGCCTGACTTCCGTCTTCGGAATGTCGAGGTCGTTGATCGAGCGGACTTCGGTGGCGTAGAGCAGCTGCTGCATCACCAGTCCTTCGACGAGGCCCGTGTCCACCGGCCGGATCAGCACTGTGTACTGCTTCCCGCGCGCCGCCCAGCGGCCGAGCGCGCCGCGCCCGGATTCCTTCAGGGCGCGGGCGAGCAGCGCGTACGGCTTGGCGCCGCCCTTGTCCGGCCCAAGGTAGTACGCCTTGTCGAAGTACACCGGGTCGATCGCCTTTGCCGGCACGAACTCGGTGATCTCCGCGCTGTGCGTGCCCGCCTCTTCGAGGGCCTTCAGCTCTTCGGGTGAGAACATCACGTACTGGTCTTTCGCGAACTCGTAGCCCTTGGCCATGTCCTCCCGCGCAACCGGCACCTCCTCCTTCACGCAGAAGTACTGCTGCTTGAGCCGCGAGCCGCATGTCTTGTGCAGAAGGTTGAACGACATCGCGCGGCTCGCCTCGGTGGCCGAGTAGAGCTTTACCGGGATGGAAACCATCCCGAAGGAGATGGTCAGTGACGCAATCGATCGTGCAGCCATCGGTTCACCTCTTAGATCAATAGCTTAACCGCATTATGCCTTGGACCGTTCGAGCGCGCTCTCGAGGCTTTGCTTGCGTGCGAGGGCGTCGCGCCAGCGGTCACCCGAGCGCGCCAGGAATTCCAGCGCATTCGTGATCCTGAAGTCGAGCGGGTGCGCCTTGGCGAGCTCGTCCCACGTGAGCGGCATGGAGACCGGAGCGCCCGGCACGCCGCGCGGTGAATAGGCGACGTTCAGCGTCTTCCCGCGCACGTTCATGTTGTAGTCCATGAAGATCTTGCCGGTGCGCTTGGGCACGCTCCACTCCAGCGTCACGTCCTTCGGATGCAGCCGCATCAGGTGCCGCCCGACGCGCTCGGACACCTCCCGCGCCATGTCGAAGTCGATGGTGCGGCGGATCGGCAGGAAGACGTGCAGGCCGGTCTTGCCCGAAGTCTTGACGATGGGCTCGAGCTTCATGCCGTTCAGCACTTCGCGCAGCCGGAAGGCCACTTCCTTGCCTTTTTCGAAGGCCACGTTGTTCAGCTCGGGCTCCCCGCCAGGGGCCTCCTTGCCGGAATAGATGTACGGATCGATGTCGAACACCACGTAGTCGGGATAGTTCAGCACCGAGCCTTCGAGCGCCTCCAGCGAAGAGGCATAATCGGTGCTCTCGCTCGCCGCGTCGGGCGCGGGACGCGCGCGCGAATGCCAGACGTGGAACTCGAGCGTCCCGGATTGCGCGAGCCAGAGCAGGGTCGGCAGGTTGCTGCAGAGCAGGTACTCGTGGCTTTCGTCCTTGTGCCCGGAGAAAACCGTGATCGTCTCGACGTACTTCGGCCGCTCCTGCGTCCAGTGCTTCTGGAAGAACCGCTGGCCGCCGATGCCGTCGGGCATGCGGATCATCGTCAGCGGCCGATCCGCAAGGTGCGGCAGCATCGCGGGAGAAACGCGCGCGAGGTAGCGCAGCAGGTCGCGTTTCGTGAGCGCCGGCTGCTTGAGCGCCGCATCCGCCGGCCAATAGACCCGGTCGAGATGCGTCAGCTTCAGGGCGTGCGGCCCGACCGCGATGCTCAGATTGGCCTTCGGGCTGGCGAGCTGCCGCAGGACGTCGTCGATGACCGAGTCCGACGAGCGCACTTCGGCAGTCGGCGTCGCTTCCTCCCCTTCCTTCCGCCTCACCGCCTTCGGATCGATATCGTCACGCAGCCGGAGAAACACCGGCGCCCGCAGCGAGCCATCGTCCGTCCACCCCTGGAACTTCACCTCGACCACGACCTGCGGCTCGACCCAGGTGGCCGGCGCATTGAGCGCCGGCTTTTCGGCGAACGGGCAGGTCTTGCGATGCAGCGGCTCGAGACGCGCACGCACGCCCGGAAGCGAGCGCTCGTCGAACCCGGAGCCGACGTGCGATGCATAGCGCAGCTTCCGGCCTTCCCAGGTGCCGACCAGCAGCGCGCCCAGCGGCGCGCGCGAACCCTTCCCTCGCGTGTAGCCACCGACGACGAACTCGGCGCTGCGCGTCGACTTGACCTTCAGCCAGGATGACGAGCGCTTGCCGGCCTCGTACTTGCCTTGCTTGCGCTTGCCGATCACCCCCTCAAAGCCGCTCGCCAACGCAGCCTCGTACAGCGCGACGCCGTCTTCGGCGGCATGCACGCGCTGGACCAGCGGAGAAGGCAGCAGGCACTGCGCGAGATAGCGCCGCCGGTCAGCGTATGCCGCCTCGCGCAGGTCGACGCCGGCGAAATGCAGCAGGTCGAATGCATAGAACACCACCGGAGTGCTCTTCTCGGCGGCCGCGATGTCGCGCGGCGTCTTCAGCTGAAAGCGGTTCTGCAGCGCGTTGAAGGAAGGCCTGCCATCCTCGCCGAAGGCGACGAGCTCGCCGTCGAGGATCATGGGCGGGCCCTGCTTGCCGAGCTCGGCGGCCAGGCCCGGGAACTGCTTCGCCAGCTCCAGGCCGCGCCGCGAGCGCAGCCTGACCTGCTCGTTCACGAAAGCCAGCACGCGATAGCCGTCGAGCTTGGGCTCCCACATCCAGTCCGCCCTGTTGAACGGCGCGTCGGCCGGCTCCGCGTGCATCGGCTCGAGCTTGTCCGGCATCGCCTCCCGCTTGCCGGCGGGTGCGAGCCTCGCCGCCGCGATGCGCTGCACGGGCATGGCCTTCATCTCGTCGACGGCGATCCCGGACAGCACCGAGCGGTTGCGCGCGGTGATGTCGTCCTTCGTCACGAAACGGTCCTTGTGCTTGATCAGCAACCAGCTCTTCCGGTCCGAGGTCCGCACCAGCGCAAAGGAACCCTTGACCTTCTCTCCCCGCAGCGTGACGCCGAGCTTTCCTTTTTCGAGCCCCTGCATGACTTGCCGCTCGGCCGCGTCGCGGTCTTCCACCCAAGGCTGTTCCTCGTCCGGCGAGTACACGCCGCAGTCCCAGACGATCACCTCCCCCGCGCCGTACTGGCCCGGCGGAATGACGCCCTCGAAGGAGGCGTACTCGAAGGGATGATCCTCGGTCTGCACCGCCAGGCGTTTTTCGGCGGGGTCGAGCGACGGGCCCTTCGGCACCGCCCAGGACTTGAGCACGCCGTCGCATTCAAGCCGGAAATCGTAGTGCAGCCGGCGTGTGGAGTGCTGCTGGATGACGAAGAGAAGCGGCCCGCTTCGCGCGCCGGCCACCGCGGGCCCGGGCTCGGGTGTCGCGGTAAAGCTGCGCTTGGCGGAATATTCGCTAAGCTTTCCCTTCGCCATGGCCAATTCTAAGAGGCTCTTCGCGGGCGCAAGCGGGTACTCCTTCAAGGAGTGGAAGGGCACCTTCTATCCGCACAACATACGGCCTGAAGCCATGCTGGCCTGGTACGCCGAGCGCCTGCCTACGGTCGAGATCAACAACACCTTCTACCGAATGCCGCGCGCCGAAGTGCTGGAGGCCTGGGCGAAGGCAACGCCGCCGGGCTTCAGATTCGCCATCAAGGCATCCCGACGCATCACGCACCTCGCGCGCCTCAATCCCGATACCGCAGCCGATTCCATGAGCTACCTCTACAAGAATCTCGCGGCTCTCGGGCCAAAGCGCGGTCCCGTGCTCTTCCAGCTGCCGCCGTTCCTCAAGAAGGACCTGGCGCGGCTGAACGCTTTCCTCGACCTGCTGCCCCAGGGGCACGCCGCCGCATTCGAATTCCGCAACGAGACCTGGTTCGGCGATGATGTCTACGACACGCTCAAGGGCGCCGGCGCTGCGCTGTGCCTCTCGGAGCGCGAGGACAACGCCCCGCCGCCGCTGGTGGAAACGGCGCCCTGGGGGTACGTGCGGCTGCGGCTGGAAACCTATTCGGATGAAGACCTTGGCCGATGGGCGGCCCGTCTGGCGCAGACCGGGTGGACGGAGGTCTATGCGTACTTCATGCACGAGCCGACGGCGCCGGCGTACGCACAAACCCTGATGCAGCAGTTCTAGAATTGCCGCATGGATTCCCAGGCCCTGAAGGTGTACTGGCGACCGGGGTGCTCGAGCTGCGTCAAGGTCAAGGAGTTCCTCTCCGGACTGGGCGTCCCCTATGAGTCGATCAATGTCTCCGCCGAGCCGCAAGCCATGGAGGAGCTGCGCGCGCTCGGCGTGCGCCCCGTCCCGGTGGTCGCCCGCGGCAAGGACTACGTCTTCGCGCAGGAGCTCGCCGACGTTTCACGCTTCATTGGCCGGGAGGTGACGTTCCGCCGTCTCGCCGCCCCCGAGCTGGTGCAGAAGTGGCTCGCCGTGCTCGAGGCCGCGCAGCGCCATGTGATGCAGATGCCACCCGAGCGGCTGGGTGAGCGCGCGACGCCCGGGCGCGACCGGAGCATCCGCGATCTCGCCTACCACGTGTACCAGGTCGCCGACGCCTTCCTCCAGGCGGTGGAAGGCGGCAAGGAAGACCTGACGACCATCTACAACGCGCCACCCCCGGCTGCGGTGCGCACGCCCGAGGACATCCGGCGATACGGCGCCGGCGTGACCGCGCGCCTGCGGCGCTGGTGGGCAGGCGTCCAGGACAAGTCGTGCGGCGGCATCGTGAAAACGTACTACGGCGTGCAGCCGCTGCACCATGTGCTCGAGCGCTGCGTGTGGCATTCCGCCCAGCACGCACGCCAGATCATTGCCGTGCTCGAAGGGTTCGGTGTCGCCGTCGACGCTCCGCTCACCGCGAAGGACTACGCCGGCCTGCCCCTGCCCGCCGGCCTCTGGGAATAGCCACCAGGAGGAAGCCATGAAACTCAGCTTCTCGGTGACGGTTTGCGCCGCTATGGCGATCGCCGCCCATCCACCCACGGTGGTGGCGGTCAACGCGTGGCGTCCTGCTCGACGCCGTGGCGTTGCGCGGCAGGCAGCTGCCGATCACGGTGAAGAACAGCAAGGAGGATCCGGGCATCGTCACCGAAAAGGACGTGCAGGAGATGGTGCGCCGCCAGGGAATCGCGCCGATCGGCGAAGGCGACTGCGTCTTCCTGCACACAGGTCACGGGGACATCTGGCATCCCAGCAAATGGGACGGCTTCGACGCTGCGGAGAAGCAGCGCCGCATCGCGCTGTTCAACTCAGGGGAGCCGGGCTTCGGCATCTCGGCCTGCGAGTACCTCGCCTCGCGCAAGATCACGTTGACCGGTGCGGACACTTGGGGAACGGACGCGGTGGGCGCCGGTTTCGGCGGCGAAACCGAGCAGCCTTTCGAATGCCACATTAAGCTGCAGACCAAGCGCGGCATCTGGAACCTGGAGAACCTGGACTTCACTCAGCTCGTGGCAGACAAGGCGTACGAGTTTCTGTTCGTCTGGTCGCCGCTGAAGATCAAGGGCGCCACCGGCTCGCCCGGCAACCCCATGGCGCTGTACTGAAAGAGGTGCTTATCTCGCAGACGGCACAGTATCATCGGCGCTACGCCGGGTTGCCGATGCCGGCACGCCTCTGCGAATAACCGCCAATCAGGAGGAAGCCATGCATTTCGAAAAGGAGGAGGAGGCATCATGCGCAATCGAGCGTTAAGGAGTCTTGGCGCTGCCGTGATAGGCGTCGCTCTGGCGGCGGTCGCACTTGCGCCGGCGCAGGCGGGGGCCGCGGATTTCCAGGGCAAGACCGTCGAGTTCGTCGTGCCGTTCCCGACCGCCGGCGGCTCCGACGTCTGGGCGCGGTTCTTCGCGCCGTTCCTGGCAGAGGAGCTCCCGGGCAAGCCGACGGTGGTGGTGAAGAATGCCCCGGGCGGCGGCTCCATCACCGGCACGAACCAGTACGTACAGCGCGCCAGGCCGGACGGGCTGTCCATCCTCGGAACCTCGGGCAGCACCCAGCTGCCGTATCTCCTCGACGATGCGAGGGTGCGCTACGAGCTCAAGGAGCTCGTGCCGGTCCTGGTGTCGCCGACCGGCGGTGTGGTGTATGTCAACCCCGAGCTCGGCGCAAAGGACGCGCGCGACATCGGCAAGCTGCGCGGCCGGAAGATGAAGTACGGCAGCCAGGGGCCGACTTCGCTCGACCTCGTGCCGGTGCTCGCCTTCGAGATTATGGGGCTCGACGTCGATCCCGTGTTCGGCCTGGCGCGCGGCCCGGCGCGTCTCGCTTACGAGCGCGGCGAGTCGCTGATCGACTACCAGACCTCTTCCGCCTACCTGCGCAACGTCGTGCCGCTCATCAAGGCCGGCAAGGCCGTGCCGCTGTTTTCCTGGGGCGTGCTGAACGACAAGGGCGAGTTCACGCGCGACCCCACCTTCCCGGACCTGCCGCACTTCGCCGAGGCCTACGAAATGGCCTATGGCAAGAAGCCCTCGGGCACCGCCTACGAGGCGTACAAGGCGTTCGTGGTGGCGGGGTTCGCAGCGCAAAAGCCGATCTTCCTCCCCAAGGGTACGCCGCAGGACGTCGTCGACACCTATGTCAAGGCGCTCGACAGGGTGGTCAAGCGGCCGGATTTCAAGGAGAAGGCCGGCAAGGAACTCGGCGACTACGAGCAGGCGGTGGGGCCGGCTGCCCGCCAGGCAATGAGGGTCGCTCTCGGCATCGATCCCGAGGCGAAGGCGTGGGTGAAGGATTGGCTCACACGCCGCTTCCAGGTCAAGTTCGACAAGAAATAACTGGCTGAGGGCCGGGCGCTCGCGCGCCCGGCCCGGTCCCGGGGTTCCTGTGCTCGACGTCATCGGCTCGGCACTCGTCAATGTGCTGAGCGGCACCCACTTGCTCTACATGCTGCTCGGCGTGGCCGTCGGCCTGCTCGTCGGCATCCTGCCCGGCCTCGGCGGCATCGCCGGCATGTCGATCCTGCTGCCGTTCATCTACGGCATGGACACGATTTCGGCGCTGGCGCTGCTGATCGGGCTGCTCGCGGTCGTTCCGACCGGCGACACCTTCACCTCCGTGCTGATGGGCATTCCGGGCAGCGCGGCCTCGCAGGCGACGATCCTCGACGGATTTCCCATGGCCAAGCGAGGCGAGGCGGCGCGGGCGCTTTCGGCGGCCTTCTTCAGCTCGATGCTCGGCGGCATCTTCGGCGCGGTCGTGCTCACCGCCTTCGTCGTGGTCGCGCGCCCGGTCATTCTTGCCTTCTCGTCGGCGGAGCTGTTCATGCTGACGGTGCTCGGCCTGGCCATGGTGGGCGTGCTGTCGGGCTCGAGCTTCGTCAAGGGCCTGCTCTCATGCGCGCTCGGGCTGCTCCTGGGCTTCGTCGGCGCGGCGCCGGCGACCGGCGAGTGGCGTCTGGTGCTGGGCATGGATTATCTCGTCGATGGCCTGCCGCTCGTCGTCGTCGCCCTGGGCATCTTCGCCATCCCCGAAATCATCGATCTGATGCGCCGTAACCGCGCCATCGCCGAAGCCGCCAGCCTCGGCCGCGGCTGGCTCCAGGGCATCCGCGACACGCTGCGGGAATGGGCCATCGTGCTGCGCTGCTCGGGCATCGGCTGCCTGATCGGCGCCATGCCCGGCCTTGGCGGCTCGGTGGCCGACTGGATGGCCTATGGGCACACGGTCCAGCTCGCCAAGGACAAGTCCCAGTTCGGCCGTGGAGACGTGCGCGGCGTCCTGGCGCCCGAGTCGGCCAACAACGCGGTGGCCGGCGGCGCCCTCGTGCCGACGCTGCTCTTCGGCATTCCGGGCTCGGGCAGCACCGCGATCTTTCTCGGTGGCCTCGTGCTCCTCGGCATCCAGCCGGGGATCATGCTGGTCGAGACGCAGCTCGACCTCGTCTACACGATCATCTGGACGCTCGCCATCGCCAACGTCATCGGCGCCGGGCTGTGCGTCGCCGTGTCGCCCTTCGTGGCTCGCCTGACGACGCTGCCGTACGCCTACGTCGCGCCGTTCATGCTGATGATCATCTTTTTCGCGGCCTACCAGGCGACGAGCGATTGGGGCGACATCCTGGCGCTCATCGCCATCGGCGTGCTGGGGCTCTACATGCGGCGCTTCGGCTGGCCGCGGCCGCCGTTGATCATCGGCTTCGTCCTGGCCGAAGGCGCCGAGAACTACCTCTACCAGGCGATCCAGTTCCAGGGCTGGGCATGGCTGTGGCGGCCGGGGGTCCTGATCATCGCCGCGGTAACCCTGGTCTCCCTGTGGGCCGGTTCGCGCTACGGCGGCGGTTCCACCGTCGACGAAGGCGGCGCGAGCGGCCGCGTGCGCGACAGGCGGGCCCAGCTGCTCTTCACCGTCTTCATGATGGCAACGTTCGCCTACGCCATCGTCGATCTGCTGCGGTGGTCCTTCCTTGCCAAGGGCCTTCCGCTCGCCGTCGCGGCCCTCGCCTTCGCCGGCGCGCTACTCGCCGCCGGCGTCATCCTCAGGGGCGCACCGACCAACGCGCTCATCTTCGATACGGAAGCCGAGGCGCCCCGGAACATGGCGTCCGCGGCGCGCTATGTCGGGTGGCTCGCGGCGCTGCTCGCGGCGAGCGCCCTGCTCGGCTTCGTGATCGGGCTCGCCCTCTTCTTCGCTGCTTTCCTGCACTTCGAAGCGCGGGCGCCGGCCTGGCGCAACGCGCTGCTTACGGCCTCGGCGGTGCTGTTTCTCGCCGGCATGTCGCATGTCTTCGTGCTGGACTTCCCGCGCGGCCTGCTCCAGCAGGTCGTGGAGATGCCCTGGCCATTCAGGTGAGTCGCGCCACTTACCTGCTTGCGCGTGCGCAAACGGCCGCTTCGCCTACTCACGCGCGATCGCGCAGTTTTCCATGTAGACGTATTGGTAGTCGAAGTGCGCCACGGTGCACCTGAAGCGGAACTGCACGCCCTCGCCGATCCCGTTTACCTGGTTTGCATCCGCAAAGACCAGGACCAGCGCCCTCGCTGTGTGGCCATCTGGAACGTGGATGGCCACGCCACCGCCGCTCAGCGGGACCAGAGCGCCGCGGCGGCCTTCGAGGACCAAAGTCTTGCCGCCATGACGCTTGAGCGCCGCGCTGGGGTCCCTGCCGAACTCGCGATAGAGCGCGTTGGCGGATAATAGCGGACCTTCGTCACGCACCGGCGAGGAACGCATGGTCGGCTTCTGCTTTCCGTCGCGGGTCATGCGCGCCCGGTAGAGGACTGCGTCGCTTCCCTGCCAGTTCTTCGGCAGGTCGATCGCGATTTCATCGGCGGTCGGCGCAGTCCACTTAAAAGGGCTCCGCCCCAGCTTGTGCAGGTCGATGGTGCCCTGGCGGCCCGGTCCAAACCTGCCGGAGACGCGGTTGTTCCCCGTCCGCGTGCAGGAATAGATGCTGATTCCGTACGCGCCCGGGTAGGCCGTGCAGAGGTATTGCCCCCAGGTGCCGCGGAAGCTACCGTCCTTCGCCACGTTGATGTCGAGGTAGAGATCGGCGCCGGTGAGCGCCGGGTTGGTATAGGTCGCGCTTCCTGCCGATTGCCAGTTGCCCATCGGAATCCGGGACTCCTGGGCGAACGCGACGCCGACGGCCGTGATCGTTCCGGCAAGGAGAGCCAAGTCGCGAAGCCTCGTTTTCATTGGCTGGGTATCCAATGCTACCCAAGAAACAAAAAAGCCCGGTCCTCTTTCGAGGAAAAGACGACCTACGACGCGGCAAGGGGCGCGGTGATCTACCGCAGCAGGCTGCACGCGACCCTCAAGCGCAACTTCCAGGCCATGCCGGCCGTGCAGTGGCCTGGAGCTCCTGTGCAAGCACATCCCCGACCGGCACGAGCACCATGGTGCGCTACTACGGCCGCTACTCGAGCCGCACGCGCGGCGCCGAGGATGAGCATCCCGGACACTCCCGAGCGTGGCGCGAATGCCGAGAGCCACGCGCGCCGCGCGGCGAAGATGGCCTGGGCGAAGATGATTCGCAAGGTCTACGAGGTCGACCGCTAGCGTGCCCGCAGCGCGGCGCCCAGATGCGGGTGATCGCGCTGATCGGGCGCAGCGACGTGCCATAGCCCCGCAAGACGCGCGCTCGAACGCTTGCCGAGGCTTGACGGCAAGTCCTTAGCTCCGCAAGCTGCCAAACGCGACAACTCCTTGTCGGGGGGCGAGAATGGGGGCCAGTCGGGAGCTTGGAGATGCGTCTGCCAGTACCAACGCGAAGCGTGGTCTTCTCGCCCTGGCGATTGCCGCAAGCCTCGTAGGCTGCGCCTCGAAGCCTCCACCCCCGCTGCATCGCTGGGTCGCTACGGCTAACGTTGACCATCTGCCAATGCAGGGGTTGCCCGCCGCTCCACAAATCGTCGCCGATCAAGCACGCATAGACCTCGCCAATTTCGAGAACGAGGCCGAAAGGGATGCGCGAAGGCGGGCCGGCACGGCCTCCGGTGCAGTCGGTGGCGCGCTTCATGCCGGAATGACGGCGATGGGCCACATCGGCCCGATATGCCTAGTGCTGCCGCCACTTTGTCTGGGAGTCGCCGCCTTAGGCGGCGCGGCCGGCGGGTCGCAGGCTACCGTCGCGACGGTGTCTGCTGAGGATGCGAGCCGCCTCCGCCAGATGTTTCGGGAACATGCTACCAGCAGCGCGTTGCAGCAGCAGACTGTGCACGGAATGCCTGCTGCTGACCCGGGATCCGCCAAGCTAGTAGTTCGTCTGGTCGGCGTGCTTCTAGTCCCAAGGACCGACGGTGTGTCGTTTCGCCTTGTTGCTCAAGCCCAGGGGTTCCCTGACAGTGACCGACAGTGGCAGCCGACGATGCATTTCGTCCCTTTTCCAACCCGCCCGATCGCCGATTGGTTAAAGTCCGATGGCGCACAGCTGAAAAGCGACCTTGAATCGGCGCTCGCGTCTCTAAGCCAAAGTATTGCTCCTGCGTATAGGCCTTACCGGCCCCGGTTCGTCGACGCTTATCCGCACCAGGCAATCGTATACATCTATCGCCCGTATGTGCAATTCAACTGGGGCGGATATCCGGAGATCTTGATCAACGGTGAAGGCAGATTTCCGCTCAAGGTGAGGGGAAATCGCGCATTTTTTCTCAGCCCAGGCGAATACGAAATCAAGGCGGAAGGCAACAGCACCTGGTATCCGCCTGACGCGATGCGCACGCTTTCGGTCGAGGCAGGTGGTGAATACTTCGTGCGCGTAACACCTTCTGCGCGCCCCATGCCAAGCACCTCTGACGCGGCCCTTCAGCCCGAAGGCGGGAATTCAGAACGCGTCCAGCCCTTTGCCCTGTTCTTGCCGGGGCGCATGGGCAGGACCGTCATCACGCTGGTCCCGAGAGCGCAGGCACGGATGGAAATCTCGCAAACGCGCCCCATCACGGACTAGCGGGCATCGATCACAGCCGCGACGAGCGCCGGGAGGAGCGCGAGAACGGCGCAGGCCGGGGCAGACCGATGGCGTCAACTATGTGCCCAGTCATCACGGCGCCAGCAAAATTGCAATTGCCGACAGCCGCCGACAACCAGTAGAAATTCGCGGTGCGGTCCTCGGGGCCGCCGAGGCCGCCCACGATGGCGGTTGCCGCCAGATTGAACGCGATGAAGGCAGGCCCGTCACCGCGGCAAGCGGGCACAGGACCCAGAGCTCCGGCCGGACGAACGCGAGCAGCAGCGCTAGCGCGAAGGCGCCCGTACTCGTTTCGGCGAGCAGAGCGTGCATTCGAGTTCTTGACCCCGGGATGCGGGGTACTAACCCAGCGCTCGCGGGTTCCACTTGCCAAACAAAAAAGCCCGGTCCTCTTTCGAGGCCGGGCTTTTCTGCTTGAAGATGGCGTGGCGGTAACCTACTTTCGCGTGCGCAAACGGCACACTATCATCGGCGCAAACCCGTTTCACGGTCCTGTTCGGGATGGGAAGGCGTGGGTCCAGGCTGCTGTGGCCGCCACATAGAAGATTGAAGAAGTGAAGAGCTACGAGTCATTCGTAGCTTCGGATACGAGATCGCGCCAAGCGCGACATAACCGTCGATGCTCACGGTTATAGGGTCAAGCCGCACGGGCAATTAGTACGGGTTAGCTCAAGGCCTCACGGCCCTTGCACATCCCGCCTATCAACGTCCTGGTCTAGGACGACCCTTCAGGGGGGTCGAGCCCCCGGGAAGTCTCATCTTGAGGCAAGTTTCCCGCTTAGATGCTTTCAGCGGTTATCTCTTCCGCACATAGCTACCCGGCAATGCCACTGGCGTGACAACCGGTACACCAGGGGTGCGTCCACTCCGGTCCTCTCGTACTAGGAGTAGCCCCTCTCAAACTTCCAGCGCCCACGGTAGATAGGGACCAAACTGTCTCACGACGTTTTAAACCCAGCTCACGTACCACTTTAAATGGCGAACAGCCATACCCTTGGGACCGGCTACAGCCCCAGGATGTGATGAGCCGAC
>Ga0105094_10000837_pt1 | contig 15764 bp, 13 predicted proteins | sample PPLLak1March2015_2_FD_87023 | JGI IMG/M metagenome (GOLD analysis project Ga0105094, IMG submission 87023) | Freshwater sediment microbial communities from Prairie Pothole Lake near Jamestown, North Dakota, USA - PPLs Lake P8 Core (3) Depth... | ecosystem: Environmental > Aquatic > Freshwater >...
AATCTCTGGCCAACCAATGGAACAAGATATTGGTTCAGAGCGAATCTGACAGTATTTTTCTGACCTGGGAATGGGTGTTTAGCTGGTGGCAGGTGTACGGAAACAGGAAAGCGCTTCGTGTGCTAGTAGTGAAGGACCAACGAGAGGATATTGTTGCGATCGCCCCTTTTTATGCTCGTACGATGAGATTCCTTAAAGGTCTTTCTGTGAATGAATTGCGATTCCTTGGTACTGGCGAGGATGTGAGCCCGGATTATCTGGATTTTATCATAAAGAAAGGTTTCGAAAATGAGGCGATCAATACTCTGATGGAATATTTGGCTGTTAAAGATGGTTGGGATGTTATCAATCTCACGGACATGTTATCAACCTCTTTAAATGTTAAGGCTATACAAAATGTTGCTTTGGGTCATGGACTTGTCGTTAATCGCAGCCAGAGGGCCATTTGCCCATATATTCGACTTCTGCCGGACTGGGATGAGTATATGCGCAGTCTGAGCAGTAATATGCGGTTCAACCTCAAGCGGCGGATGCGAATTCTTGAGAAAGATTTCAGGGCGAGATATTTCATCTGGCAAGACATGGGAAGTTTAGAGTACGCGATGGAAAGACTGTCTTTCCTCCATCATAAGAGGTGGGACCAAAAGGGCACCGAGCACAGTTTTTCCAGCAATCAATACAATACCTTCCACCAGGCAGTTGCGAGGGAATTTGCCTTGAAGGGGTGGTTGCAGTTGAGTTGTCTGGAATTAAATGATGAAATCGTTGCTATCTTATACGATTACAAATATGGGAACAAGATATATTACTACCAGGGAGGTTTTGACCCTTCGCTCTATAAATACAGTCCTGGCCTTGTGCTGCGCGCCTATGTGATTCAAAAAGCCATAAAAGATGACATCAAAGAAATAGATCTCCTCAAAGGGGGCTATGAGCACAAGTACAAATGGACAGAATTCGCTCGACAGACCATAAACATAACGATTGGTAAGAATACACTTAAAAGTAGGATCTTTTTCTTTGATTCATTTAGGAAACCTCGGATGAAAACAGCTATTAAGAAAGTGCTTCCGAAGGTTTTATTGGAAGTGATAAGGCGCGCCAGGAAAGTAGAGTGATAACTGAGAAAAGACGAATGAAATATTTTGTAAAAGAAATACTATTTGTTTCACTTTTTTATTTGGGACTCTTTGACCTATTTCTGAAATTACTAGCAAGAGCATGTCGGGAGCATCCTTGTATTATTCTCCTGTACCATAGAATTGTGGACGACAACTCAAAATATTTGAATAAGGGAGCAGCGGTCCATCACCATATCAAGGATTTCAAACGGGAAATTACGTATTTTAAAAAACATTTTCAAATATTGAGTATGGACCAAGTAGTGAATCATATTAAAGTGGGCAAAGGGTTTAAAAGGCCGTCTATTGCAATCACTTTTGACGATGGTTATTTGGACAACTATACTCTTGCTTATCCTGTTTTGAAGAAACATGGGGTTCCTGCGACGATTTACTTAACAACTGGCCTTGTAGGGACACCTGATGGAATATGGACAGAGCAGATTGGAGTTGCATTCTTGGAGACTAAAAAGGCTTGTTTCAATTTTTCTGTACTTTTGGGAGATGAGACAATTCCAATAGAGACTAAGGAAGAAAAGGAACGGGCTAATTCAGAGGTTTCAGAAGCGCTTAAACTGAGACCGGATGACGAGCGCAGGGAGTTGATGCAAAAACTTTTTGAGGAACTGGAGGTAAGTGAGAAGTCTGGGAAGCATTTTGGGGAGAGGATGATGTTGAATTGGGAGGAGGTCCAAGAAATGAGAAAAGATGGAATGACTATCGGCAGCCATAGCCATACTCATCCGATCCTTAGTCAGATGCCAAGCGAAAAAGCAAAAGACGAAATTCTTAATTCTAAGAAGGTTGTTGAAAAAAATGTCGATATTGAAGTCAAGCACTTTTCCTTTCCGAATGGTAGAGAAGAAGACTTTTCCGACGAACTAAGAGATTATTGTCGAGAGATTGGATTTGAAAGCATTTGTTCTGTGGTATACGGCCCGTACGATGCTTCGAAAAAAGATCCGTTTGCCCTCAAAAGGGTGGGCGCAATCCATCCGGTATCGATGATGGTAGGAGAAATAGTGAGACTGTTTTTCCGAAGTGCTACCAGAAGAAACAGTGGGGCCTCTGTAGGTTGAATCGCTTTTGCTGATGTTGGCGCTCACTTCGCATCCCGCACCTATCCTGGCTTCATTGCCGAATCAAATTGCTTAAGGATTTCAGGTATGATTGTGATGCAGTCTGACAGGCCTTTCCGTGTTCGCCAAGTCCAGTTCGACGAACTGGACAATGAGACCGTCAAGTCATGGGAGTCTCTGGAGGACCGGGCGCTAGAGAGTAATGCGTTTCTCTCGCCCCGTTTTGTAATTCCGGCCATGCGCCACCTGGAAAAACCTGAGGAGTTACGTCAAACGATTTTTGTCTTTGTGGAGAAGGCTAACGGGGGGACAGTCGATTTAGTTGGCGCAGGGGTCTTCGTAAAAACCGCTGGGAACCGAAGCTTTCCACTCCCACATCTACGAGCTTTCCGCTCCCTGCACTCCTACCTCGCCGGAATACTTGTTGACCGGGACGAGGCGGAAGGGACCCTCCGGTCCTTCTTCCAATTCTTCTGCAACAAGAACGCAACGTGGCATGGAGTAGAATTTGAATATCGCCCCGTAGATGGTTTGCAAGCTGAGCTAATCACGGGAGTCGCTGAGGAGTTCGGGAGTCTTTGGGGGGAGCAGGAAAGGATCCATCGGGCGGTATTCGCTCCATCGGAAGGAGGAGATACATACATACGGTCCCAATTTTCCTCCGGTCGCATTAAGGATCTACGCCGGATGAGGCGCCGCTTGGAAGAGCAGGGAGATGTCCACTGGAGAGCTCTTTTCGGCAATGAGGTCGATCAGAAGAGTGTAGAGTGCTTCCTGGAGATCGAACATATGGGATGGAAGGGAGAGAATGGGACTTCGCTCCGGTCCCGACCTTCTCATGAGGCATTCTTTCGGGAAATGGTTGGTGGGTTTCGGGAAAAGGAGCGGCTTTTCTTCACGGAGATGTACCTTAATGGTGACGTCATTGCTTCTACAAGTAACTTGATCTCCGGCGGGACGGGGTTCGCCTTCAAGATAGGGTGGAATCCCGGCTACGCGAAGATGGGTCCGGGGGTGCTGAACGAGGTGGAGTTTATCCAACACGCCCCCAACCTTTCCGGGTCGTTGTCTTACATTGACAGCGGCGCTTTGGAGGGGTCGTTTATTGACCAGCTCTGGGTGGGAAGAAGGGTCCTGGCCTCCGGGATCTTCGGAACAACACCCCTTGGGAGAAAGGTGTATTGGGGCCTCGAACAGATGAGGAAGATCAAACGCCGGGGCAGATCCTACTGGAACCGAGGCAAGAGATAAAGACGTCCGTTCTCAAGGAGAATACCACGCCCGAGGTGTCCGTGAATATCCACAAGGTGCACTTGATGATCAGGATAGCTCATTTATTGAAGAATGATGGTCAGACCTCGTTTCCCCGGCATTGGGGGGTGAAAGGAGCCCTGCCTTTTGATGAATATTTTAAACGGATATTAACAGAAGAATAGACACCTTTTACACTTTCTCGTGCAGCCATCTGATTCTTCGTAATAAGTGACGTGGAAACGAATCAGGAAAAAAAGGAAAACTATTTCCTTCTTATTAAAAGGGGTCAATAGATTTGAATAAATTCGTGTTAAGAAAAGTAAACTGATGTAAAGACTTATCCTTGGCATCAAACTTGTAATCTTTGGATAGCAAACCGATAGTCGGTCCAACGGGGGAGCAGAGAAATGGTTACGGCTGGGATGTCATTAATCTGCGAATATGGCGGAAAATAATAGCAATCATTGTTTCAGAAATCCCATTACTGGGATTTAGAAAGGCAATCAAAATTATGTCAAACAGAAAATTTATCCTCAATTTCACACCCACTGGGATGATCCCCACTAAAGATATGACACCCGATGTTCCCGTAACGCCTGATGAAATTATCAATGAAGTTATGAATGTCGTAGATCTTGGCGTTACGATGGTCCACCTTCATGCCCGTGACCCTGAAACTGGCAAGCCGACCTATAAGAAAGAGATTTATGCAGAAATCATTCGTGGAATACGGAAAAAAGAGAAAGATCTAATCTTATGCGTATCTACTTCAGGAAGAAATTTTAATGAATTTGAAAAGCGCTCTGAATGCCTGGATCTTGAGGGCGAATTGAAACCTGATTTTGGTAGTTTGACCTTAAGTTCCTTAAATTTCAATAACCAGGCAAGTGTTAATTCCCCACAAATGATTCAGGATCTTGCTACAAAAATGATGGCGAAAGGAATTAAGGCCGAACTTGAAGCTTTTGACCTTGGGATGATCAATTATAGCAAGTATCTGATTCAAAAAGGATTGCTCCGTCCTCCTTATTATTTTAATTTGATTCTCGGTAATATTGCCTGTGCGCAAGCCGATATGCTTCATCTCGGATTAATGATTCAAGAATTGCCGGAAGGATCCATCTGGTCTGTGGGAGGAGTTGGCAATTTTCAGCTCAGGATGAACGCTATGGCTATAGTCGCTGGTGGAGGAGTTCGAATTGGACTCGAGGATAATATTTGGTATGACGACGGGAGGACAAAGCTTGCTACTAATCGGGACCTGATCGAGAGGATAGTTTCTATTGCTAAGGCAATTGGCTGTGAGCCATATAGTATTAAGGAGGCTAGAGACCTTTTAAAATTGTAATGGAGCGTGAGATGTTAAAAGATACTATTGAAAAAATAAGATACGGGGTTAGGCAACGCCGTATCTTATCATTCCTGTTCGCATGGCTAGGCGATCTCGGTATCAGAATAGAACTTTTCTATATTACCCAGGAGTTTCCCTTAGATGAAATGGATAGGGATCTGAAACCGAAGTTGGAGCCGATAGCAGCAGGATTTTTGTCCCTCTCTGAAATAGAAGCGGTCTATACGCATGCCGGAAGGGAACATTTGGATATAGAAAAAAGAAGAAACTTGGAAGATGGATGTCTATGTTTTGGATTGAAATACAATAATGAAATTGTGGCGGTTGCGTGGTGTAATTTGCGGAAATGTCACGAGGTGTACCCTTTCCCTCTAAAGGAAGATGAAGTTTACCTGACCGGAGCATTTACCTTTAAGGCCTACCGAGGAATGAATTTAGCTCCCTTTATCAGAAAACAATTGAGTAGCCAATTGCGGGAGATGGGGCGCACCAAGTTTTATAGCCTTACCGATGTTTTCAACACTCCAGCAATAAAGTTCAAAGATAAGATGAAAGCGAGGCCTCTCAAAATTATCCTAAGCATCACGCTTCTTGATAAATATGGTCGGAAATTTATGATAAGGTCTCCAAAACATTTTGTGACACTCATTTAGACCTTTTGTTCCCGCACGGAGGAGTCACTAATTCAATTTCGTCGTCTCCCGATTGGACTAGGAAAAAATCTGGGATGGTGCTCCCTTCGACTTGCTGATAAACCTGGTTTTAGGAAGGGCTCAAATAAATTATTAAATCCAGTGAAATCAATTTGACACTTGAGCAATTCGAATTAATTTGGGTAGTCATGATTCATGTGGACAAAAATTCAGGAAGATCGAGGTTTTTTCTGGAGAAAAATTAGGATTTACCAGGTTTATGCGGGCACAGGATGTTTTATACAGAGTAACTTTAGAAAGAACCTAGTCGATAAAGGCCAGAGGCTAAAACAGGACTAAATGAATAAGAAGCATGGAATATTATTATTAACTGATATTTTCGGGGGCTTCGGAGGGTCCGAGCGAAATATCAGCCAGCTTCTTGCGGGAATTGACAAGGACAGGTTTGAGCTCTATGTCGCATGTCTTACCTCTATAAAATTGGCTGAAAACGTAAGAGATCCAAGCGCTCCTATTATCGATCTCCATGGGGACGGGATATATACCCTCGGAGGTCTTAAGAATCTTGCCTTTTTAAGAAGACTGGTTCACGAGAAGAAGATTTCGCTCATCATGACATACCACGAAAGCTCTGACTTCTATGGTCTGGCACTCTCGCATCTTTGTCGTATTCCTGTGATTTGCAGCCGAAGGGATATGGGTTTCAAGACGAGACGCCGTCATCGGCTGGCCTATAGACTTGTGGGGAGATACTTCAACGCGGTGATCGCTGTCTCAGACGCCGTCAAAAAGGAAGTGGTCAAGCGTCATTGGTTTCCGGAGAATAGAATTTTCACTATTTACAATGCGATTAGCGCTAATGAATACGGAAAAACAAAGGATGGTATCGCGTTAAGGGCCAAAATGGGAATTAATCCCAATCACCCTATTGTGGGCGTGGTTGCAAATATACGGAGAGTCAAAGGCCACCAGTATTTCGTACACGCCGCGTCGATCGTCCATAAGCGCCATCCCGATGTCGAGTTTTTAGTGGTTGGGTATGACATGGTAAAAGATGGTTATTCAATCCCTCAGCTCAAACAATACGGGGAACAAGTGGGAATTTCGCAGAATTTGCACTTCATCGGAGGGAGAACGAAAATAGCGAACCTCCTCTCGCTTTTTGACGTAGCCGTCCTTCCCTCGCTGAGCGAAGGATTCTCTAATGTGATTTTGGAATACATGGCCTCATCGAAACCAGTTGTGGCCACCAATGTGGGGGGGAATCCAGAAATCGTTGTTCATGGCGAGACGGGATTATTAGTTCCACCAGCAGACTCTGATGCACTTGCAAGCGCTATCCTGTCCCTCCTGGAGGATAAGGATATGGAATCACAATTTGGTATGGCTGGGAGAAAACGAGTCGAAGAAAGATTCAATCTGGACGTCATGTTAAGAAATTATGAAAATCTTTTTGAAGAGGTTATAAACTCAAGAGCAAACACTTCTTCCATGATGCTCACTTAAGCCTTCTAAGTTCCAACTGGAATACGGTCAATTCACGTAAAATGCAAGAAAATATATCCATAGATAGAATTTCCGAAGGTCAATTTGAAAATATGAGAGTAGAATGGAACTCTCTTCTGGAAAAAAGCGCTACCAATGAAATATTTCTTTTGTGGGAATGGATGCATTCTTGGTGGGACGTTTTCAAGAATGGAAGCAGGCAACTCTATCTCTTGCGTGGCAAGAATTCGCTGGGGGAGACAATAGGCATTGCTCCGTTTTATCTCCAAAAACAAACATTCCTTGGAAACCTCAAGAGGAATATTCTTAGATTTTGTTCTTCCCTCGAGACCTATCCGGACCACCTGGACATCATCGCGACAAAGGAATATGGACATTTGTTCTCAGAGGCGGTTTTGAACTACCTGATTCAACATGGTCAAGATTGGGATTTGATAAAATGGGACGGAGTCCACGACAATGCAATGATCAAAAAGTATTTAACTTCTGCTGGTCCAAAACAGAACGGGGTGCTGACGACATCGATTCCAAGCGCGAGATGTCCGTACCTTGTTATTGATAAAACCTTTGAAGGATATTTGAAATCTTTTTCGTCAAAAAAAAGGCAGACCTTATTAAGGAAGAGAAAGGTTTTAATGAATAGGGAAAAGGCTCTGCTGAAAACTGTTCATTGCGATGAAGAACCGGAGAAACACATTCAGGAATTATTTGCCCTCCATGACGAAAGGGCGAGACGAAAAGGGATAAAGACAACTTTTTGGGGAGAGGATCTATACAAATTCCACAGCAAAGCTATCCAGTATTTATTAAAAGATGGTAAGGTCACGCTGACGTTGTTGCAGAAAGAATATGACCCCCTTGCCTTATACTATTGTTTCAAGCACAACCAAAAATATTATTATTATCAAGCCGGTTTGTCCTATGAAGGAGAGAAAAAGAGTGCGGGAACCGTTCTATTTTCTCTCATCATCGAAAATGCTTTTAGAGAAAAGTATAAAGAATTCGACTTCTTGCGTGGAAGTGAGGAATATAAGTTTTACTGGACCAAGGATTATCGTAAGGACTATTCAATTACTATACGAAAAGATGATTTCATGAATAGAATAACACATAATTCTTATGCTATTTACAGGTGGGTCCTCCCTCAATTTCAAAGGATATATAAACCTATCTTGCACCGGGCTGGTCTTTGGTAGCGACCCAAGTGGAATTGAACCGCAAGTTGGATAAAACAGAGACAGGTGGTCGACCGATATAGCTATGCTTCGAAGTGGTTATCGCTTAGGGTCTAAATTAATAGCTAAAACAAAAATGCCACAACTGTTCCACCGTTTAGCTTTTCAGGATAAGGTGACCATTATCATGTACCATGGGACCATTAAGGAACCGCTCACGGTCGAGGATTGGTGTTTTTTAGACATGCATTCTTTTCGCAAGCAAATAGAGTATCTGAAAAAACATTTTGAGATTATCGCTCTTTCAGATGCGGTTGAACGCATGAGAAATGGAGGGATAAAACGTCCCAGTGTTGTGATTACGTTCGATGATGGGTATCAAAGTAATTTTGATGTCGCTTTCCCAATATTACGCGCCGAAAGAATACCTGCAGCCATTTTTCTTACCACAGGATTGATAAATACAAAGGATACGGTTTGGTATTGTCGTTTGAATCTTGCGCTTTCTCAAACACAAAAAGAGTCCATTGAATGGAATGGTTCTAAGTTCGACCTCTCGACGTTAGATCTCAAGGCTAAAGCCTCAGCAGCCCTCCAAGAGAGTGTGAAAAAACTTGAACATCCAAAGCTCATGGCAGCCGTCCGCAGGATCATATTGGAATCGGGTGACGACCCGGATCGCTCAATCGAGATGGGTTCTCCTTTCCGGATGCTCAGCAAAAAGGCGATTGAAGAAATGGCTGCCTCTGGACTCATTGAGTTCGGGGCCCATACCCAGTACCATTCAATCTTGAGTCATCTTTCCAACGGGGAACGGGAGAACGAGATCAAGCAATCCATCCATGCGGTTTACGAACTGACCGGACAGCCATGCAAGTGTTTTGCTTACCCGAATGGCCGAACGGAAGATTATAATAGCGCGACGATCAATGATCTTAAAACCTGCGGTATCCAGGCAGCCGTGACGACGATTTCGGGGCCGAATGATAGGGTGACGCCTGTCATGGAGCTAAGAAGATACGGAATAGGCGCGGCTCTACCGATGGCAGAATTTCAACTGATGGTGCATCATTTCATTCCAAAAAGAAATCGGCGACCAGATAAAAAGGCAGTGGGGGATATTCAGATTTAGATCCGCCCCCGGATTCCAACCATCTCAATGCATCCTTTCCGAAAATTCGTAAAGCAGTTCAGCCATTTTTTTAGCGGAATGATCGCCGCACAGCTGTTTTCTTTTATCACTTTTCCAATCTTCACTCGGGTGTTGACGAAGGAACAATATGGCATATTGGGTTTAGTCACAACAACTATGTTCTTTGCGGTCGCTTTCGCAAAGGCGGGGTTATCGGATGGAATTATCAGATTTTACGATGAATATAGTAAGGCTCCTGAGAGGAGAGAAATATTTTCATCGACGGTTATGGCGAGGGGCTTCGTTTTGGCAGCCTTAACCAGTTTGGCGTATATTCTCCTATTTCCGTTTCTTCAGAAATATTTGAAGATCAGTGGAAGCTACACCGCCTGTTTCATGATCATGGTTTTGTATCTGTTTGTCAACCCTTTGAATATCATTGTGATGCGGATGCTAAGGGTCAATGACAAAACCATATTCATTAATGTGATCAATATCGTAGGAAAAAGTTTGTCGGTCGGACTTTCATTAGTATTTCTCATCTATGTATTTCATGCCTTTTACGGATATTTCATTGGAGTGGTCGCGGCAGAATTGATTATGTCGGTGATTCTCTTCAGCTGGTTTCTTAAACATTATCGGGTAACGCCCTCGCTCATATCACGGGAACTCAGTCTAAATATGATTAAGTTTGGAGCTCCTTTGCTTTTGTCAGAATTAGCTTTCTTATTAATATCTTATTCAGACCGTTATCTCATTGTTGGTTATTTGGGCGAGGAAGCCTTAGGATTGTATTCAGTGGGATACAACATCGCCATGTATATTGGGAATATGATTATGTTTTCATTACAGTATTCCATGGTGCCCATTTCTGTTCAGATTTACGGGAATGAGGGAAAAGAAAAGACAGAAATGTTTCTGAATAAGTGTCTTCGGTACTTATTAGTGGCCATCATCCCCATGTGGTTTGGATATGTGGCTGTCTCAAAAGAACTTTTTATCATCCTGGCTTCAGCAAAATATGAGGCGGCAGCGGTGTTTTCTCCACTGATTCTTCTCGCGTATTTTTGGGGAGCTGTGAGTACAGTCTTTGAAGTTCGCTTGTATTTAAAGAAGAAAACAATCATCATTTTTTTCATGCAATTCGCAGGGATCATTTTGAACGTCGGTTTAAATTTAATATTATTGAAGAAACTAGGATTAATAGGAGCAAGTATTTCAGCTCTGGTATCGGGCATCTTCTTAACCATCCTATTCATGATCGTATCGAATCGTTACTTTAGAATAAAAATTGAGATAGGGACCATACTTTATTATATCGGCGTGTCAAGCTTAATGTTTCTCATCATCGCCCAAATTAATACCGGGGTGATTTGGATGAATCTCGGTCTGAAAATGATTACGGGTACGGTATTAGTTGCACTGGCCATTCTACTTAAAGAAAGCGAAATCAGAGAAAATATAATAGGATATCTCCGCGGAGGGGCAGATGAGGAGGTGCCCTTAAGATGAAAGGGAGGGGAAAAGATGGCTAAACGTTGTTCGAGGTGCGTTCTTCCGGAGACAATACCTCATATCCGTTTTGATGAATATGGCGTATGTAATTATTGCAGGGAATATGATGAATTTAAGAATAAGATTGATATCAATTATGGTTTAAAAGGAGAGAAATTCCATGGATTTGTCGATGAAGCCATCCGCAAAAGGGTTCAAAACGGATCAAAATATGATGCCCTTGTCCCTGTCAGCGGGGGGAGGGATAGTTCTTATGTGGCGTGGGAATTGAGCAAAAAGCTCAAAATATTGTGTGTCCATTATGACAACCCTTTTTCTTCCTCGCAGACAAAAGTCAATGTTGATCATTTAGTGAAAACGATTCAGGCAGATCTTGTAACATTTCGCCATCCACGGGATAGGCACACGAGGAGTTTCAAGGCGAACCTGAAGGCATGGTTGAAGAAGCCTGAATTGGCAACCATGGGGCTGATGTGTTTGGCCTGTAAACCCATGTATCTGGAATTTTTTAAGATTGCAAGAAAAAATCGGATCGGATTCATTATTGATGGTTCGAATCCAAACGAGTCCACGACGTTCAAAATAGAAGCCCGAGGAGGTCGAGGGGCAGCAAGTCATTTCTCGTGGAAATCGTTTATTACCAATTTCGGAGGAAAAACGATAAGTAATGTGCGATATTTTAGGGCGTGTAACATCATTCCTGCAATCCATACATTTTTGTCCTTAGACGGTAATACAGCGTACTTAGATTGGAAATACCCGGATATTATCAAGTTAGGGTATTTCTATTTTCATCCTTATCATGAAAAAGAGATCAATAATTGTCTGAGAGAGATCGGATGGGAAAAAGCGAAGGATAACAAATCGCCGTGGCGGTTTGATTGTGAAATAGACTCTTTGAAAAACTACTTATTTCAGAAGGTCATAGGCGCCAACGAAAAGGATGATTTATTCAGCAAAAATATCCGGTGGGGTTTGATGACCCGAGAGGAAGCGATGAGCCGGATTGAGGAATGTGAGGTTAATATCGAAATTGTGGAAAGGGTGTTAAACAAAGTGAACATGAAGCTATCCGACCTCGAGGGTATTGTAAAATCGTGAGTCGCAGAACACAGGAGTGAACCATGGGCATAGCCACTTTTTTCATCAGCCTTATTAAAAGCATCATTATACCTGTTCTATACTACGGCGGGATCGGCACCAGCATTCTAACCATTCTAAAAAGAGCGGAGTGGGGTTTCTTTTTAATGGTTGCCCTGATCCCGCAGCCAAACGTATTTTATAAGTTATATGATTATCCAATGGGAACGAAGTATTTGGATATGTTGTTTATCTCTGTTTTAATTGGAATTTTTGTTAATAAAAAGAAAATTGTATTGACTCATAACTCAATCCTAGTCGGTTTGCTTCTTGTGGTCAGTTACCTTGCCCTCTGGAATAGCAGTTCGAATTTCTCCCTCCCGGCGCCCATTACGACGCGAAACGAATTGCTTGTCCAATGGAAAAGCTATGCCGTGATGATTTTTATGTATTTTCTGGCCTTAAATATTTCAAAGGATGAAAAGCAGCATAAAATTATGATTATGATTATGGCGGCCGTCGTATTGTTTGTCTCACTCCAGAGCCTTCGTTCCTTTACTGCGGGAGTGACTTATGCCGATGAAAGCAGGTATGCTGGCCCCTTCGAGGTCGTTCAGCTGAATTCAAATCATTTTGGTGCTTTTATCGTTTCTTATTGCTCCCTGCTGTTAGGCCTCGCACTGTTTGATAAGAATAAATGGCGGAGATTATTATTTCTGGCAGCCGTTGTGATCGGCATTCATCCTCTTTTCTTTTCGTACTCGAGGGGTGCCTACGCGGCTGCCCTAGGCGTGTTATGTTTTTTCGGGGTAGTAAAGAAAAGAAGCTTACTGGTCCTGGCTTTAATCCTTTTTATCAGCTGGCAAACCCTACTCCCTTCATCCGTGGTTGATCGTATTCAGATGACAAAGGGCGGGGTGAGGGGGCCTGAAAGTTCAGTTGCTGTTCGATTGGACTTATGGAATCACGCAGTGAAATTATTTGAAAGGAACCCTATTTTCGGAACGGGCTTCGGGGGATTTGAATTGTCACTTCCCAAAACTGCTGAATTTAAGGATACTCATAATTTGTATCTTAAAATGTTGAGTGAGCAAGGGGTCATTGGACTTTCGTTGCTTTTACTCGCATTTTTCAATGCATTGAGAAGCGGGCAGAAATTGTACAGGAAAGCTCAAACACCATTTCAAAAAGGGCTTGGATTCGGATTCTTGGGATGCACCATTGCTTTCATCGTTACAAATATGTTTGGCGATCGGTGGTCCTATTTTGTATTAGGAGATTACTTCTGGATTGTTTGGGGTTTAGTGGACAGAGAGATTTTGATGTCTGACGTTCCAGTGGTCGATTCTTTGGAAAATAGGGACGTGGTCTCAGGGTAAGGGGACAAATGCCGGTTTCATCGTTCGAGGGTGCCGTGAGACATTATAATGAGAAAAAATGAAATGTTGGAGGGGGGAAACTTCGGAGTTTCATAGATGAATCATCGAATACTCCTTTACCACGAGGTGACTGATTTTCCTGAAAGGAGAAGACAAGTCAGAAAGATGAGTCCTGTGGATTCTCTGCTCACAAAACAGTTTGAAGAACAGATGGCACTCCTGTCCAGTAGAGGGAATACGAGGGTGGTCACGATCGATGATCTATTTGCCGGAGGACAAGATCGCGCTCAAAAAGTCGTTCTTACCTTTGACGACGGATTCATAGGCAACTATCTGTTTGCTTTGAGCATCCTGGAAAAGCACGGATATAAAGCGACTTTTTTCGTAACGGTAAATAATATTTCGAAAAATAGGTACATGAGCTGGGATCAACTGAACATCCTGTATCAAAAGGGCCATTCGATCCAGTCGCATACGATGAGTCATCCCATGCTTGGGGAATGCGACGAGGGTCAAATTACCTATGAACTCGAGACGTCAAGAAGGATCATAGAAGATAAAGTAGGAGGGCCTGTAAAATACTTAAGTGTGCCCTTTGGCAGTTCAAATGAGAGGGTGATCACCGTTGCTAAACAGCTCGGGTATCAAGGCATTTTTACTTCCTTGTCGAATATTAGTAAAAGAGAAAACGAATTATGCCAATTTGGCAGGATACACGTAAAAGATACTTATGCGTTGAATAAATTTATAGGGTTAATAGATCCCAATCCAACGCAATTGTTCTTTACGCGAACAGCCGAAGTCTTAAAGGGGATCGTCAAGGGGATCATTGGCTTGAATAACTATCGAAAATTATACAGATTTATGTATCGGATAAAACTCTAACCGGAGAATCATGAAGATACTATTTCTATCAACTGAAAACCCCTATCCTCCGGACGGCGGACATCATTTAAGGACCTTTAACGTCCTGAAGATTCTCGCAAGGCGGCATCAAATTTATTTTGTAGGTTTTGCCCAGGACAAAAAGGAATTCAAGTATATCCCTGAGATCAAAAGGTTTTGTGAGACGGTCGATATTTATGAAGTAAGCAAGACGGGATACAACAAATCTTTTATGCTGCTTGCATGCAAAAATGTATTTTCAAAATACCCGCTCATCGCACGGAGATATTTTATTCGAGAGGCCCGGGAGCGAATTGAACAGCTATTGGATCGGTATTCCATCGATTTGGTCCATATGGATATGCTGGCGCTGGGGCTGTACAAAGGAATCCTGAAAGATACCCCTGTGATCCTAACAAACCACAATGTTGAATCCTTGAGGATCTACAGGTGGATGCAGATCGAGAAGAATCTATTCCTCAAAAGTTTCTTATTCTACCAATACTTGAAGCTGAGAGCTTTTGAGCAGGGCATTTGCCCCAAATTTGATCGATGCATCGTCGTCTCTGATTACGATGAGAATTATTTGAAGAACCTTTGCGGCATCGACAATTTTGTGGTGATTCCTAACGGAGTGGATACACGTTATTTTAAGCCCGAACCTGCGGAGGTGAAGAAAGGTCGCCTGGCATGGGTAGGGGGAATGACCGGCCCGTACAACTCCGATGCCGTTGACTTTTTCATTCAGAAAATATGGTCCCTCGTTAAAAATAAAGTTCCGGGGGCCACGATTGATTTTGCGGGCGGGGGGCCAACTCAAACGCTTAGGGACAAGGCGGCAGAGGATAAGAGCGTTCAGGTACTGGGTTTTGTGCCTGATATCAGGCCGATTGTGCAAAGGGCTTCTGTTTTCGTTGCTCCGATCAGAGTCGGGAGTGGAACGAAGATAAAAGTCTTGAATGCGATGGCTCAAGGGAAACCGGTGGTTGCAACCACCATTGGCGCAGAAGGTATTGATGTGACCCCGGAAGAGAATATTTTGATCGCTGACGATCCCGAGAAATTTGCAGAAAAGATCGTATATCTCTTGAACCATGAGCACATTGCAAGGGAGATAGGGATGAAGGCAAGAAAGCTCATCGAAAAAAAATACAGTTGGGACGTCATTTCTAATGATATTGATAGGACCTATGATGCTTATAAGAAGTAAAATTGGAACATGGCTGCAAAAAAATAGCCGAAGCGTTGTTCGTGAACCAGAGCGTCTTAACCCGTCCTCCGATGTTTTGTTTATTGGATACGGCCAAAAGCGAATCCTGATCACAATTTCCCCCCTTCATGAGCCCACATTACAACTATCCTGATGTTTCGAAGGCGGTCGTCGTGCCACTCAGTGAGGAGCAGCTGGCAAGGCGACTCGCGAGCGAAGGCGGCAAGGTACGCATGGTTCATGGACGATATTGGCTGGAGGTCCTCCCTGGCCTCTATGACGGGGTCCATTGGCTCTCGCAACACACCGTTGAGGAAGTGAGGAAGCCGGCCTTGCTTTGTTGGGGATACCGGGCTGCCTTGCATCAGACGGAAAGTCACGGTGCAAATGGCGCCATCCCAATGCATCTGATTACGGACGTCGA
>Ga0105094_10000839_pt1 | contig 15752 bp, 11 predicted proteins | sample PPLLak1March2015_2_FD_87023 | JGI IMG/M metagenome (GOLD analysis project Ga0105094, IMG submission 87023) | Freshwater sediment microbial communities from Prairie Pothole Lake near Jamestown, North Dakota, USA - PPLs Lake P8 Core (3) Depth... | ecosystem: Environmental > Aquatic > Freshwater >...
CCGATTGAGCCGGAGGCATACCGGCATCAGGAATACGCTGAGCGACCCCGTGGCCATTGCCAAGTCAGAAGTGAGGTTTAGGCAGCAGGTGAGTATCCCTCTTTGCCGGAATGACATCTAGCTCGTACCACCTTCATCCCCCGATAGCAGACCATTCCCCCGACTTGGATTTCTATCCGTGGCCTGACCGAGTCCTTGAACTTGGAGCGTTGACAGGTAGCGGAGGCACGGGCCGTGAGGGGAATCTGTGAGAGTGCCAGACCGCAATGAGATACGCCCGTGAAAGGTTGGTTGTAAGCTTCTCATGAACCGGTACTGACAGGCCCTCCTGTCCCGGTGGTAGACAGATTGAGTTCGGTAGTGAACGGAGAAGACAAGATGACGGATATCGCATTGGCTGGTAGTTCGAAGTCTGGAAGAGGCCCCTGGCGTCCCTCTAAGAAAGTGCGATCGGTGGCCATATTGGGGTCCACGGAGTTGGACTTCCGTCAAGCCGATCTGCCTGAAGGTGTCACTGAGGTTGAACTATTCTCCCTCTTTGGCGCCAACAATCTCATCGTCACATCAAATATGCCGGTCACTATCACTGGGCTTTCGCTACTGGGTACACGTACGATGAGGCGTTCGCAGGCAAAGCAGATACCTCCTCCGACGGCCAAGTCATTGCGGGTGAGCGGCGCCAGCATATTTGGCAGACTTTCGGTGAAAGACACACCTTAGCACAGCCGTGTTTGCACGTCGTCAGACCCCATGAGGCAAGGCGGCCGTTCTGGTGATGAACCGCTAGGCATGGCTTCGGCTCCACGTGATGACCATAGTGGCCAGCCTTTCTTGAGGCAATGCCCTGTTGTCTCACCTCCTCTCGGCGGGCAGCACAGGATCTGAACCTCTGGCCTTCTGTTGGTAAGTGCGATGAACAACGTGCCGAGCCATGTTCTCCCGAACAAATCGATACTCTGTGGTTTACACAGACAAGATGAAACGCTTGTGTATCTGTCCCATACACCTCATCGGTGATCAGATACACTATCCCCAGTCCACCTTTCAACTTTGGGTAGCAGTATCCAGATGGTCACCAGGGGCTGACGTACCTCCCAGGACTGGCTCCCCATCTATGTGTCTAGGCTGAGGTGGAAGGTCTCCGAAATCGAGTGGGGGGTATTGTGGACATTTAACGACTAATCTGCCAGAGGGGGCACAAAGCAAAGGCAGTAGCGCAGTTCTCCGGCAATCATGGCAGGTGACGTTGAACCACTGCCCCAATTTGGTCACTTGGGTGGTGGGGAGTCAATAGTGAAACCGACCTTTGCAGGTCGGTTCTTCTTTTCTCCGCTGCTATTGCCCGAGGCGAAATCTCCCTCCAAAGAACCTCATGGGGGTGTTGCATGGGTTGGCTGATGCTGGTTCCTCTCGCTATCGCGGCCTTTCTCACCTTATTAGCTACCAGTTCGTGTTACCCTAGAGGTGGCACGTGGCGTTTGCTGGGAGTTCTGTTCTCTCTTGTGACAGGGGGCATATGCATTGACGTTGGCTATGCGATGGGCTTTGAAGGCGCAGAGGTGTGGCGAGACGGAGAATTCTATCGGGTCACTACTTGGCCTGTGGCAGGTGTGATTGGGATGACTATTGGCGGACTGACCATACTCTTGGGAATCGCAGTCTCTGCGCTTCCCAAGATGAACGAGCGTTGCCCCAGCTGCGGTCGCTGCACACCTACCAATGAGAAGTACTGCGTGCATTGCCTATCCTTGGTTTCCTCCCATGCCCCTTCACCCCCAGATGGTTGCAGGTCAATTGAGGACAGCATGATGATGCTTCAGGCAATCATCGAAGCTGATACTGCGGGCGTCGCACAGTGCCATGCTCAAGTCCTGGCAGCCTCCCAAATGCGTGAGGTCCAACGTTGACAGCCCTCTCCGGTGCAGATCACAGGCGAATCCCCTGCGGAAGTTGTGGGGTAGGACAGCGAAGAAGGGTAGACATCTCTGGCCACCCTTCTTGGATTCAGGGTCACGTCACGGAAGGCAGAAGGCTACTTCTTCCGTCTGCCAGCCCTCTTCGCAAACAGGTAGGCCGTACCAGAACACAAGCCAAGGGCTACCCAAGCAAGGGCAGTATAGGTGGGTGAAGCATCGACATGGCTGGAATTGCAGCAGCCGCCGACTTCTCCAGGTCCCACCTGTATGCCTCTGCCTTTGAAGCCAGGCAAATCGAGTGTCGATTGCTATGTTAGTGGGAAGCAAAGGGGAAGTGGCAGTCACAATTCGTCTATTTGGCTAGTTCTGGTGTGACTATCTAATCCTCGACTCTTGCCAAGTCTATCCAACGGCCACCCGAGCAGACTATCTAGCCAGGCTGTCACGACGTCTTCAGCTTTGGGTGGCTGGTTACCACTCGCCTCAGTCAGGCATATGTTGATGTTCTCGGTGACAGAGAGTGAGGCAGCCGCGGCAACTGCCCCAAGGAGGACGAGAACGGCCAGTGGATCGCCTATGGCCAGGCTGTCCTGCAAGTTTGGCCCACTGAAAACGGGATCCATGGTTTGCCTGCCCTGCGAAATACGCGCTCCCTCTGCCGTATTTGTCGTTGTGCGTCACCACTATCCTCTGCATCCTGATCAGGATTGCCCGGCCAGAAACGGGGGGCAGGTTTGCCAGCGAATGTGGAGATACAGGCCTCTTGTACAGAAAGTCAGTTCGTGTTTCAGGGGTGGTTCGACCCTCCTTCGTCTGCCCGTCTAGACCGCGTGATCTACAGGCATGCCATCATCGGGCTATATCCAACTCGAGGGGGAAGAAGAGAAGCGGCGAAAAAACGGTCGCCCCAAATGGGCCGGTTTCTAGGCACGGATTTGAGCCCCAGTGGCGGTCTCTAGAAAGGACCCTCTGTATCCAAGCTGAGGTTGACAGTCTCTTCGGGCGGTACTACTCTAGGCGAAATGAGATGGCAGAGTCATCGAAGAACATGAGGTTGAGAAGAGAAAGTTTGGCATTTGGGCTGGCTATTCTGATAGTGGCCGCAGTGCTGCTATCACCGTTGGCATTACCGAATCGAACTGACGCGGCTTGAAAGTGCATGACGCTGACGGTCGTCAGCAATCCGACGTCAGGTGGAGAGATAACCTGCCAGCCTTACTTGAGCGACGGGCGGTACTACCCTTCTGACAACGTAACGCTCACCGCCGTTGCCGCGCCTGGCTATGTATTTGAGAACTGGACGGGTGACGTCGACGAAGTCGAGAACATCACACAGGGCACCATCATCGTCCACATGGACAGGTACTACTCCAAGGATGTAACGCTAATAGAAATGACCGCCAATTTCGTCAAGGCTGGTTCGAGCGGACTACCAGCCTGGTCTTGGGCTGCCATCGGTATTGCCGTGGTCCTTGCATTGGGCACAGCGGCATTTCTTATCAGGAGATTGGCTAGGCGGAAGCCGAGGGTTACCACAGATTCATGACGAAATGGGCATAGGTATCCACCCCTTTCCTCTTGTCCCCCCTACCCCCTCAGCCCCAGATGATCACAGGTAGGCCTCCTCTTGTGTCCAATTTGTGACTGGGCCACGCCTGTCTGAGATTCATTGGTGAATTGCCTGTGATAGCTTGACGGGTGAGGCTGGGTGTACCAGAGGGGGGCTGGCATCGGGTCAGCGGTGCCAAGTGAGTCACTCTCAGCCCAGCCTCATCTGACACGGTGAGGCGGCGTAGCCAAGACGGTAAGGCAAGAGTCCGCAAGGCTCTATGCAGTGGTTCGAGTCCACTCGCTGCCTCCCCTTACTCCTTCAGCCCCAGATGGTCACATGGCGCCACGTCCTTCTGTTGCCAGAGGTCCAACTCATCGTTCCATGTCTCTCTAGACGGTGCTGCAAAGTAAGGAACCCTTGTATCCACGCTGACATTGACACCACCTGTCTCCAAAGTGTAGCCACGTTTACATTCCTTCTGTCAGTCGCTTGATAACACCTCCTGAGTCCCCTTCACTACCATTGGAGCTAGAAAACAAAAGGAGGTGCGAAATGGAAAGAGACGGAAGAGAAATAGATGCCCTGTCGATCTTCATGATGGGCCTGGGGATATTCCTGCTGATCCTTGGTCCTTGCGCCGGGTTCTACAGCATCGCCATCGGTCTGGTTGGCCTGGTAGCCTGCTGGGTGCTGGCCATCACTATTAGGGTCTTCTACTTCGGCGGCAGCCGCGACGACCGACCCTATCGCTTCTCCTAATCAGGCACCTCCGAGAAAGGCACCCCCCTTTTCTCGATCAAGAACCCTCCTCGAGGAGGGTTCTTCCTTTTGTGGCCAGCTTTGTGAAGGGTGACAACCCGACGGACTACTCACACTCTATCGCAAAGACATTTGGTTGTGATATCATCCCAGCGGAGGATTTCATATCCCCAAGTGCCTCAGCGAGGTGGTGGTCAGGTGAAATGCCCCAAGTGTCAATCTGATAATCCAGCAGGCACCAAGTTTTGCGCTGAGTGCGGAGCTAAGATAGAGCTCGCCTGCCCCAATTGCGGGGCGGCGATACCTCCGGGCGGGAAGTTCTGCGCTGAGTGTGGCCGTGACCTGACGGTGGTCAGCATAGGCTCGGGTGTGGACTACGCCCGGCCCCAGTCATATACCCCGAAGTATCTGGTGGACAAGATACTGGCTTCTCGCCGGAACATGGAAGGCGAGCGCAAGCAGGTCACCGTGCTCTTTGCTGATGTTACCGGATTCACCTCTATTTCCGAGAAGATGGACCCCGAGGAGGTGCATGGACTAATCAGCGAGTGTTTGCTCTTCCTGACCGAGGAGATCCATCGCTACGAGGGCACCATCGTCCAGTTCCTGGGAGATGGTGTGATGGCCTTGTTTGGTGCTCCGATTGCCCATGAATACGCGCCGCACCGGGCCTTGCATGCCGCCCTGGCCATTCAGCGGCGCCTGTTGGGCTATGCCGAACAGCTTAAGAAGAGAGGAATCGACTTTGCCATGAGGATCGGCCTTAATACCGGGCTGGTGGTGGTGGGCCGAATCGGGGATGACCTGACCATGGACTATACTGCCGTGGGCGATACCGTTAACCTGGCCTCCCGTATGCAGACCATGGCAGAGCCAGGCACTGTACAGACTACGGAGAACACCTATCGTTTGACCAAGGGCTTCTTTGAGTTCCAACCTCTGGGTGAGGTTCAGGTGAAAGGCAAAGAAGAACCGGTGAAGGCCTACCGTGTCCTGGGCTTGGGTTCTGCTAGCACCAGACTGGGAGCGGCCGTGATGCGGGGGCTAACTCCTTTCATTGGCCGGGAGCGGGAGATGGAACTGGTGATGGATGCCTACGAGAGGGCCAAGGCAGGAAGGGGCCAAGCCATATCCCTGGTGGGTGAGGCTGGTGTGGGCAAGTCCCGGTTCCTCTACGAGTTCAGAAAAACCGCAGCCACCCAGGATGTGACCTTCATCGAGGGGCGGTGCCTTTCATACGGCAAAGGAGCGGCCTACCACGTAGTGACCGATCTCTTGAAATCAGCTTTCGATATCAGAGAGGGTGACCGGGACGACCGGGTCAAGGACAGGGTCAACAGAGGTTTAAAGGAGATGGGGGTCGAGGAGGCTCAGACCTCACCCTACCTTTTGGAGCTGCTATCGGTAAAGGACAGCGGGATGGACAGAATATCCATGAGTCCGGAGGCCAGGAAGGACCGCATCCGCGAGGCCCTGAAGCGCATTGTCCTCAAAAGTGCAGAGTTGAGGCCCCTGGTAATGGGCGTTGAGGATCTCCACTGGATGGATAGGAGCAGCGAAGAAGTCCTCAGATATATGCTGGAGAGCATTCCAGGGGCGAGGGTTCTCCTCATATTCACCTATCGCCCAGAATATGTACACACCTGGGGCGGCAAGTCCTACCACAGCCAGGTGAATCTGAACCGGCTGTCCAACCGGGAGAGCCTGGCCATGGCCGCCCACATCCTGGGGACGAATCAGATAGAAAGGGGTCTTCAGGACTCGATCTTGGAGAAGACGGAAGGGATCCCCTTCTTCATCGAGGAGTTCCTCAGTTCCCTCAGGGACCTCGGCTTGATCGAGAATAGGGACCAGGTCTACCGTCTGACCAAAGACATTCGCCAGGTGGCCATCCCCAGCACGATTCAGGAGGTGATCATGGCCAGGGTGGACGCTTTGCCGGAAACCGCCAAGACGGTGCTGCAGACGGGCTCTGTGATTGAGAGGGAGTTCAGTTACCACCTCATCAGAAAAGTGACCCAATTGCCGGAGCCGGAGCTGCTGTCCCAACTGTCAGTGCTGAGGAATGCCGAGCTGCTCTATGAGAGGGGCATCTATCCCCAGTCAACCTACATCTTCAAGCACGCCCTGACGCGGGAGGTGGTCTACGAGTCGATGCTAACCCGCCGCAGGAAGCAGCTTCATGTCGATATCGCGGATGCTATCGAGGAGATTCACAAAGGTGACCTCGATGAGTATTGTGCAGTTCTGGCCGAGCACCACGTCATCGGGGAGAGCTATGAGAAGGGGGCCCAGTACTGCAGACAGACAGCCAGGAAAGCCGAGAGAACAGCCTCTTTCACGGATGCGATTGCCTACGGCAAGAAAAGGGTAGCCTGCCTTGAGAGATTGCCCCAGGAAGCGGACGTCCTCGACAAGATAGTCGATGCCAGGGCCGTTCTGGGACTCTACTATAGTCAACTTCAATACTATGTGGAGGCCAAGGAAGCCGTGGAGCCAGTAGTTGACTTGGCCCTGCGGCGTGGTAACCAGAGGAGAATCTCCCACATATACACCGTACTTGGAGGCCATGCCTACATAGTCGAGGAGGATTACCCCAGAGCGTTCAAGTATTTCGAGGACGCCCTGGGGATCGCCGAGCAGATAGGTGATGCCGTTTCGCTCACCATAACGAACGCGCTCCTTGGTGTCGCGCAGGCTCTCGACTGTCAATTCGGGAGAGCCCTTTCTCACCTGGGGAAGGCATTGGAGGTCAATGAGGCAGCCAATTCCCTCTGGGGCATAGCCGTACTGAAAAGCGATATAGGTTATTGGGTGTACGGTCTTCAGGGTGAGATCGACCAAGCCTATCAAACCAGCAAAGAGGCGCTTCGCATAGCCGAAGAGAGCGGTGATATTTTCTCAAAAGCATACGCCCATCTTGCCTTTGGCTATTCATGCTATGCCAGGGGATTGTTCAAAGAGGCGGGGGAACACCTGTCGAAGGCGGCCCAGCTCGCTGTCAGCATCGATTTTCCCTTCGTCTCCCTGACAGCACATCATCTCCTGAACGAAACTTATTTCGACGCGGACGAATACGGCCAAAGCCAGGAGTGGGCTGAGAAGGCCATCTTGCTGCATGAAAAGTATACGTACGTACCATCGCTCATGAATCTGCACAGAGTAGCCGTGGCCCGGGCCAGGGTGATGAGGAACGACAAGGACATTGATCTGGAGTCGCTGTATCGCCATGATGCTGGAAATAGAATAAGGATATTCGAAGGCTGGGTGCCGAGATACATCGGAGAGATCCTGTTGAATATTGATGAGAGACGTTTGCCTGAGTCAGAGGTCTGGATCAAGAAGGCTATCGAGGCAGACAGAAGAAATGGCATGCTGTTCTACCTGGGGAAGGATTACCGCCTTTATGCTGAACTGTCACGACAAAAGGGCGACACGCCAGAGGCAAAGGATAATCTGCAGAAGGCAATTCAGATCTTCGAGAAGTGTGGGGCCGATGGCCGGGTGAGGATGACCCAGGAAGCACTGGCAAGACTCTAGGATGAGTGGAAAGAGGAAGCAGGATGAAGTGTCCCTCTATCTGGCCGGTGGGATCGACTCCCGCCGTGGGTTCATCCAGAACCAGCAGTTCTGGGTCAGGTGCCATCGCCCTGGCTAGCGCTAACCTCTGGCGCATGCCTTTGGAATAAGTCCCTGCTTTGTCTCTGGCTCTATCGGCTAGGCCGACCAGTTTGAGCATCTCATCGACTCTCTGAGCTGGCTGGGAGAGATCATATAGTTTGGCGTAATACACCAGATTGTCATAAGCCGTCATTTTGTCATACAGGCCATCCGCTTCCAGGACAAAGCCCATTTTCTGGCGTGTCCTACTCATCTGACCATCTTGGCCTAACACAGAAACCTGGCCGGACGTCGCCTGCAGCAGTCCCAGGATAATTCCGATAGTCGTGGTCTTACCGGCCCCGCTGGGTCCCAGATAACCGAGAATATCGCCCTGTTTTACGGCCAGGGTTACATCCTTCAGGATTTGCCGACCACTGAATTCCTTATTGACATGATCTAGCCTGATTACGTCATCTCTCATCCTTCGTCCTTCAACGTAGGAGGTGTATCGAGAAGATTAAGGTACAACATTCTCAGGCTAGGAATAGGCCGCCAAGAAGGGTCTGACGGACCAACCGAAGCCCCGGAAATGGTATCACTTACAGAGTTGGAGGGTGGATTTGAGAGGGAAATGGAGCTGGCGGGACTCGAACCATTTCGACACCGTGATCACTAGCGAGGGGTTCAATAGGCCACAACAGCTTGTCTTGTGACCCATTGAACGAAACAAGCAATTGTGCAACATCAAGCTCTGGTTTTGTTTGCCCCTTGAAGGCTCTGGTGGCCTCATGTCCCCTTCGGGGAACCGAGGATTCAGACGTCGATCACACATCCCTCGGAGGCAAGGGCAATCGAGAGATGATGCTCCTTCGCCGCTTCACCCACCTCTGCCCTGATCTCCTCTTCGAACTGGGGCGTGAAGTGAATAAGCGTGCAGTCGGGCAAGTACCCCTTGATTCTCTTGAACGCGGCCAATTCGACGGCCAGACTCTTTGGGCAGAGGTGCCCTGTGTCGGTGGCTGTCTGGGCCAGACGATTGGGGAAGGTCATTTCGGCTATGAGGTGATGAGGTTGGATCTTCTTCCATGCGTCTGACAGGTCAGGTCCAGTGTCACCGGTATAGAAGAGGCGACGTCCATCTTTCGAGGCAATCTCAAAGCCCGCTGCCGGCATCGCATGCCTGACGGGCACCGGCAGAATGCGGTAGCCTTCGACCTCGATCGGTTTCAGGAACTCCAGGGGGCAGAGTTCGAGGACAGACTTCCTTAGATAAGATCCACTGTCGGCGAAGTTGGGATAGACGGCACCATTGAGCAGGCTGGCGGACAAGACCTCCAGAGTCTCTGGTATGGCCATGACCTTGATGTTGCGATGGGAGTTGTTGAAGGCCAAAGACGGAAGGGCTCTAATGTGGTCGTAGTGTCCGTGGGACAGGAGGATGCATGAGATGCGGTGCTGTTCCGAGAAGGTGAGCTCTGAGGTCAGGCTCCCTGCCTCGACAGCCAGAACATCGTCGATAAGAAAACTCACCAGTCGAGTGTTCTTCGACTCAGCAGTGTGTGTACCTAGGAACCTTATCCTCAATCCAATATCACCGTTCGGAGCTCATCGCCACTGATTGCCGGTGTGCTTCTTCTTCGCAGCATCATCGGCCCTCCCACGGGATGATATCACAATGGGACCGCTTACGAGAATGTGACATGACGGTCATAGACACTTTCATTCTTTATGGTGGTTCGTACGCAATACAAAGAGCCCTCCCGGCGGAGGGTTCTTTGTTTAGAAAGGGAGTGTCGTTCATAGAGGCGTTCTCATTGCCTCCTAGTAGTAGCGGCTCCGGCGCGTATCATGCGTGCCACCGAAGTAGAAGACCCTCAGGGTGAATGCGACTACCCAGCAGGCCACCAGCGCGACCAATCCCATGGCGATGCTGTAGAACCCAGCGCAGGGCCCAAGTATCAGCAGAAGCACGCCCAAACCCATTAGGAAGACTGACAGGGCATCTATTGCACATTTCTCTTCTCTTTCCATTTCACACCTCCGTTTTGATTTCTCTGCGTCCAATAGTACCTGCGGAGAGTCATGAGGTGTTATCAAGCGGATGGCGCTACGAGTGTAAACGCGATTACACTATGGGGATGAGAAAGCTGCAGGCTGTTCGCGGACTTTCTGAGGTGGGCAATTTGATTCGCCCGAGGACTAGTAGACTCGCTTCCGGAGCTCCTCGGGGCGGGTGATGATGATACGTTTGCTTTCGAGTGATATGAGATCCTCATCTTGCAGCAGGCCGAGATGCTTGTTGAGGGCCACCCGCGTCACGCCGAGGGCTGCAGCCAGGTCCTGCTGCGTCAGGCGCAGGTCGATCTCCAACCCCTTGCTGGTCTTGACGCCGTGGTTCTGAGCCAACTCCAGCAGGCGCTTGGCCAGCCGGGCCGGCAGGTCCAGGAAGACGGCATCTTCCAGCAGTTGATCTGTGCGACGCAGACGCCTGGCCAGGGATGCCAGGACACCAGTCACGATCTCGGGATGTTTTCCCAGCATGTCGGTGAAGTCACCCCGTCGCAGAGTCAGCGTCTGAGTGGCCTCCATAGCCACGGCATTGGCCGAACGTGGTTCATCGTCCAGCAAGGAGAGTTCCCCGAAGAAGTCGCTATCCTTCAGGATGGCCATGATGACCTCTTCACCCTCCGGCGAGGTAGTGGCGATCTTCACCTGGCCCGACTTGATAATGTGCATGGCGGAGCCGGGATCGTCCTGGTGAAAGATGACTTCTCCGCGGCGGTAGCTCTTGGGTGTGAGCTTTCCAGCAAGTTCTTCCAGGAGAGCTGGCTTCAGCGAAGCAAAGAGGGGAACCCGAGCCAGAAATGCCGCGTCTTCCATACTATACAGCTCCTTCACACATATGCGAAATGGCTGACGATCAGGACTGCAACTTCTCCAGCGCCTTCTCCGTCTTGGCCAGCCAGTAGTCCATACCCATTTCCCGGAACATCCCCTCCGCCTGCTTGAGCGTCTTCAAGGATTCTTCTTTCCGGCCAGTATCGGCATAGAACCCCGCGAACCTAACATAGCCCTGGGCTTGATACGGCTTGAGACCCAAGTCTTCGAATGTCTTCATCCCCTCCAGGATGAATTCCTCAGCCTCACCACTGAGTGATGGCTGAGTTTTGGGCAGTGCTGATCCAAGCAATATGCACAGGTTTCCTTCACTGATTCTGTCCTTATGACTTCTCGCGCACTCCAGGCCTTCAACAGCAAAACGTCGAGCACTTTCCCAGTCACCCGACTCGATGCAGACGTAGCCCATGAGTTCGTGGTACCAGGCATCTAGAAGCGAGAATCCCACTGAATGATTATGATCATTGCCTTTCTCGAGGTGTTCTCGAGCAGTACCCAGCTCTCCCAGCAGATAATGTCCCCAGGCCGACACATGCCAGGCCAAACCGAGCACGGTCAGTAGCTGTGTCCTCTCGCAGTGTTTGATGGCACTTTCGGCATGGGCTACCGCCTTCCTGCCATCTCCCTTCATTCCACATAGACCACCATATATGAACTCTACAAAAGCTATGCAGTACAGGTCCTTGATCTCTTCGGCGAAAGAGAGCGCCTTCTCACACCAAGACTCCCCTCGCTGGAAATCCCCTAAGAAGGCAAGCGCCTGTCCGTACTCTGCCTCTGTTGCTGAGTAGACATTGAAGCCCCAGCCAAAGGACTCCAACTGCTTGCCAGTGCTCTCAATGAGGGCGATTACCTTGGGAGCCACCTCAGCGGTCTTCCAGAATTCCCCGGGACCAGTATAGTTGTTGATTAGCTGGAATCCAATCGGGGCCACTAGGTCGACGTCCCGAGCCTTCTCCGCCTCTCTGAAGCATTCTTCTGCGTATATCAAACCTCGCTCCGCGTCTCCTTTGAACATGTGGTAAGCGCTGATCAGACTGAGGAAATGGGCCAGACTCTTCTCATCACCCAGTTCCCTGGAGAGCCTCTCCCCCTCCTCCAGAACCGGCAGAGAGCCCTCGGGGTAGGTCAAGTACCGCATGGGGGTGGACATCAGCAAGCGGATATCAATCCCCTTCCTCTTGTTCTCCGGTGTATCAGGCTGCTTGCTCAGCAAGTCGATGGCACCTTGATAGAAGGCCAGTGCCTCCCACTTGGCGTAGTTCTTAGTGGCTTTGTCACCAGACAACTTCAGATAGTGGTAGGCTTGCCCCGCATTCTCCGCCCTAGAGTAGTGGTGGGCCAACATCTCGTAGAACTCCTCCAGGCGCTCAGAGTAGATCTCCTCTATCGCGTTGCCAATCCTCTCGTGGATCTCCTTCCGCCTCTTGATGAGCAGGCTGCCGTAGGCCACCTCCTGGATCAGGGCATGCTTGAAGATGTACTCCAGCTCCGGGGAAAGCCCCTTCTCGTAGATGAACTCTAGTCCTTCGAGGTTTGTGAGGTATGATTTGAGCTCTTCCCTCATACCAGTAATGGTCTGGAGGATGCGGAAGGCGAAGTCTCTCCCGATGACCGAGGCAACCTGCATAGTCCGCTTCATGTTGTCTTCCAGCCGGTCGATCCTTGCAGCAATGATCCCCTGGATGGTATCTGGCACCTGGATCTCGGAAACCTTGCGGGTGAGGATATACTGGTGGTCTCTCTTGCCAACGGAGCCGTTCTCCAGCAGGGTATGGGTGAACTCCTCCATGAACAGGGGGTTGCCGGCACTGCGGTCGAGGATCAATTCCCTCAGTTCGGACACTACGTCTCCCTCCTCGAGAATGGACTGCACCAACTCAGCGCTGGAGGCAAGCGACAATTGGTCCACTCCAATCAGGCGGTAGTAGGACTTGGCGGCCCACTCGTGGGTGTACTCCGGCCTGTAGAGGAGGATAAGCATGATCCTGGCACTAGCCAGGAAGTCGATCAGATAACCCAGATACTCCTCCGAGGTCTTGTCTATCCAGTGCAAGTCTTCCACAGCCAGGACCAGTGGCCTGCTCTGGCTTTCCTTGATCAGGATGTTTCTGATGGCTTCGAATGCCTTCATCCTCTTGAGAGGGGCGTCCAGCTTGAGATAGGCCTCATCATCCACCTTGAGTGATAGGATGTCCTCTATCGGCGGCAGAGCCTCCTTGAGCTTCTCATCCAGGTGTCTGACCTTCTCCGCCATCTTCTTCTTGATGATGTGCTCGCGATCCCCTTCGTCTATATCGAAGTAGGCCCTGAGGATATCCAAGAATGGCAGATAGGGCATTGAGCCGCCGTAGTGTAGACACCGGCCTTCCAGAAAGGTGCAGTCTCCTTCGGGAAGCATCCGTCTTAGCTCGAGGAGAAGGCGAGACTTACCCACCCCCGCCTCGCCCACCACCCCCACCACCTGGCCGTAGCCGGTCCTAGCTCTATCGAAGGCCTCTTTCAGGGTAGCCATCTCCTTGTCTCTGCCCACAAATCTCGTCAGTCCCCGGATGACGGCAGCCTCGATGCGTGTGGCCACCTCGCTAGCCTCCAGCAGTTGATATGCCTCTACCGGCGCCGCTTTACCCCTCACCACCTTCTTGCCCAGATGGTGGAATCTGAAGAAGTCCTGGGCCAGTCTGTGGGTTTCTCCGGAGACCAGGATGGTCCCCGGGTCGGCCATGCTCTGCATCCTCGAGGCCAGATTCACCGTGTCACCTAAGGCCGTGTAGTCCATCTTGAGATCGCTGCCCACGATGCCCACCATGACCGGGCCAGAGTTGAGGCCGATTCTCACCCTGAAGGGGATCTGGCAGTCCTTCTCTACCTTCTGGCCGTAGGTTTCCAAAGCCTTCTGGATGGCCAGGGCGGCATAGCAGGCTCTCTGGGCGTGGTCTTCGTGAGCCAGCGGGGCACCGAACAGGGCCATCACGCCGTCACCGGTGAACTTGTCCACGGTGCCCTCGTAACGGTGCACTTCGTCCATGAGTATCTGGAAGCAGCCATCAATGATCTGGTGGACTTCCTCGGGGTCCAGCTTCTCGGACATAGCGGTGTAGTTGGCCACGTCAGCAAAGAGCACTGTCACCAGTTTGCGCTCGCCTTCAAGGGACTTGCCGGTGTTGAGTATCTTCTCTGCCAGGAACTTGGGGGTGTAGGTCTGGGGCTTGGAGTAGTCAACGGGAGTGGGTGCCTTGGCCTCTCTCAGGTCACGGCCACAACCGTCACAGAACTTGGCACAAACCGGCAGCTTTCTGCTACATCGGGGACAGGCCAGCTCCAGTTTGCCCCCACACTCAAGGCAGAAGCTGGATCCCTCTCTGTTCTCAAACTGGCATTTGGGGCATTTCACCTGACCGCCTCCCAATGACCCGTCGTGGGCTATGACGCCCTCGGCTGGGATGATATCACAGCCAAATGCCATTGCGATAGGGTGAGTCTGTCGGATGATCCACCTCAGCCCAGCTGAATGGGAAAGGAAGAACCCTCCGGGTGGAGGGTTCTCGATCAAGAAAGGGGGGTGCCTTTCTTGGAGGTGCCTGATTAGACATATCGATTGCGGTGCTCGTCGCCCGTGCCGCCGAAGTAGAAGACCCTCAGCGTGATGGCCGCTACCCAGCAGCCCACCAGAGTCACAAACCCGATGGCGACGGTGTAGAACCCAGTGCAGGGGCCAAGTACCAGGAGCAGGATTCCCAGGCCCATCAAGAAGACTGTCAGGGCATCTATCTCTCTTCCGTCTCTTTCCATTTCGCACCTCTTCTTGGTTTCTGGCTCCAATGGTAATGGAGGTGACTCATGGGATGTTATCAAGCGGACGGCACTGGGAGTGTAACCGTGACTACACTATAGGGGACTGGTGTTGTCAACCTCAGCACGGCACAAAGGTTCCTTTTTCTGCAAAACCCTTTGGATGCCCCCTGTCAGCATCTGGGGCTGAAGGGGGAGGGCACGAAGAAGAGCGATACTCCCGCGCTAGTCAAAACGGAAAGCCTTGCTCTGTCGCTCGTTCAGTTCCTTGTGTGCGTCAGCAGAAGACTCTCCCAGCCGCTAACGGGCCCTCGATGTTGCGGGCGGGCTGACTACCCTTGGCTGCGAGCTGTCAGCAGTCGCAACATCCTTCAACATCTCATCCACCTTTTCACTGGCCAGAGCGATGAGGGCACCTAGTTCGCCCACCTCGCGTTCAAGCCCTTGTACCGTGAGGACAGCCTGCTTCTTCTCACGTTCAAGCTCCTCTATCTTAATGGCGGCCTGCCTCTCCGCTAGTTCGAGCGCTTCTATAGTGGCGGCGGCTTGCGCCTTCTCACGCTCAAACGCTTGCATCTTGGCTTCGGCCTCGCTCTTCTCGCGTTCAAGTGACCTGACTCTACTGGCCAGTTCCTCCAGCATCTGTAGCAACGATTTCTGGGCCATGTCTTTCCTCCCTACGGACGCTCCACTGCCGAGGTAGCGAAATAGGGGCAGCGGCCCCTCCTGAGTCTGAGGATAGTGCCAGACTGTTGAGGCTGTCAAACTCAATTGAAGGCATGGGAACGCCTCTTGTGACGATCTGGGGCTGAGGGGGTAGGTGAGGCAGCGAAGAAGGGTGGACATCTCTGCCCACCCTTCGATGACATCGGTTTAGGCTAGTGAGTGCGGTCTAGACTACAGCACACGGCACTTCACCGACGCGTGGTCAACCTTGGCCCAAGCGGGTCAGGCCGCTAAAGACCCACGTGCCAGTCCCAAATGGTGATCTGATGCTCCTCGCTTCCGTATACAGTCCCCAAGCAAGCCGCTTGCCCTACAGCGGTCACCGTGACGCAGTAGTCGCCTGGGACATCTGTTCTGACCAGCCAGCCATAGGCCAGGACCGTGTGTGCCCAGATCTTGCCATACATGATGTCCTTCTCTGGCCAGACCAGTTCCAGACCCGCGGGCAGATGGATTGTAGCCTTGACGTTGTCCGCGTTGCAGTCGCAGTGGTTCCAGATTATAGC
>Ga0105094_10000841_pt1 | contig 15749 bp, 4 predicted proteins | sample PPLLak1March2015_2_FD_87023 | JGI IMG/M metagenome (GOLD analysis project Ga0105094, IMG submission 87023) | Freshwater sediment microbial communities from Prairie Pothole Lake near Jamestown, North Dakota, USA - PPLs Lake P8 Core (3) Depth... | ecosystem: Environmental > Aquatic > Freshwater >...
GCATCCAGCCGGGCCAGCATGCCGTTGAGGGTTCTGGCAAGCCTGTCCAGTTCATCGTCGGCCCCGGTTTCGTCCAGACGATCCGCCAGGCGCTCTGCGCCGATGCGGTTGGCCGCCTCCGTCATACGATCCACCGGCAGCAACGCCCGGCGCGCCAGAAGCCAGCCTCCCGCGCCAGCCAGCAGCACTCCGACAGGCAACAAACCGGCCATGATCAGGAGATACCGGTTGCGCGTCTCGAAGACGCTCTGAAGCGAGGTCCCCACCTGGACCACCCGCACCACCCGGCCTGCCTGCAGGACGGGAAGCGTGAGAATGCGAACGGGATAGGGCTCGACAGAGTCCACCGTCTCGTAGGTGGGCAGACCGCGGGATGCATTTTCCAGGGCTTCGGGGCTGACGGGCAGCTTCTCGGATCGACCGCCGCCATGCATGGGATCCCGGCGGCCCAGAGGATCCAGCATCCGGAAGTACCGCTCCCACGGAGAGAACCCGAAAAACCGCCTGAAGACTTCGTCCACATCCGGAGGAAACGCCGGGCTCTGTTCGGCTCCCGCCTTCTCGGCCATTACGCGGGCAACCCCGTTCAGCGCCTGGTCGACCTGGTTGGAGAGACTGTAGGCCAGGACTCCGTAGCCGGCCCCGCCCAGAAGCATCAGCGTCACCGTGAGCAGGCTCACGTACCAGAGGGTGAGACGGGCGCGGATCGACCGAATGATCATGGTTCACTCCTCCTTGAGCACATAGCCGGCACCCCTCACGGTGTGGATCAATTTCGGTTTGCCCTCCAGGTCGATCTTCCTCCGCAGGTAATTCACATAAACGTCCACGACATTGGTCATGGGATCGAAGTTGTAGTCCCACACGTGCTCAATGATCATGGTCCGGGTCAGCACGCGCCCGGGATTGCGCATGAAGTAGTCCAGCAGGGCGAGCTCCCGGGCGGTGAGGTCGATCCTCATACCCCCGCGATGGACGGTGCGCCGGGCGGGATCAAGCGTGAGATCGCCCACCCGCAGGATGGGCTCCCTCGCCTCACCTCTCCTCCGGAGCAGGGCGCGCACGCGGGCGACCAGCTCCTCAAAGGCAAAAGGTTTCGTCAGGTAGTCGTCGGCACCGGAATCCAATCCCAGGACCTTGTCCTCGATGGTGGCCCGCACGGTGAGGAGCAGGACCGGCGTTGCGATCTTTTTGCGCCGAAGCTCCTGGAGAACCGTCAGGCCGTCTTTCCGCGGGAGCTGGATGTCGAGGAGGATGAGATCGTGGACGCCGTCCAGGGCCATCTCGAGCCCGGCCTCACCGTCGGAGGCCACGTCCACCGCATACCCCTCTTCCTCGAGGCCCTTGCGGATGAATCCGGCCAGTTTCCTTTCATCTTCGATGACGAGCAGCCTCATGAAGCGAAATCCCCCCCAATCCCCACCAGCATTTTCGTCGAAGAGCCCCCTCACCCCCTCAGGCACCCTATCCATCTTAGCCCAGACATGGTCCAAAGAAAAAACTTTCGAATCACCGGGAACCTTTTCCTTGCTTCTTTGTCCAAGAGCACTGAAAGACATGGATAACCAACCGGATGAGGAGATGAACATGAAAAGCTCAGGGAAGGGGTTGTGGAGGTTGTCGGGTCGTGTGATCCGCTCTGTGGTGGCTGTGGCAATGCTTGGCTTCGTGTGGAGCACTCCGCCCCAGGCGGGAGCGAGGGTCATGTCCGGAGAGGCTTCCGAGAGCCCGGATCAGACTCTTTCCCCCTACTTCCTGGTAAAGTCGGACGATTCCTCCGTGGATCAGATGCCCCTCAAGGCCACGACCGCGGAAGTCAAAATCGCGGGCGTCATTGCGGGTGTCGTGCTGACCCAGATTTACAAGAACGAAGGCAAGAAACCGCTCGAGGCCATCTATGTATTTCCAGCATCCACCCGGGCCGCGGTGTACGGCATGCGGATGACCATCGGCGAGCGCACCATCGATGCCCAGATCCAGAGGCGGGAGGAGGCTCGCCAGGCCTACGAAAAGGCCAAGCAGGAAGGGAAGGGGGCCTCCCTCCTGGAACAGCACCGGCCCAATGTTTTCCAGATGAATGTGGCCAACATCATGCCGGGCGACGAGATCAGGACGGAGCTCCGATACACGGAGCTCCTCGTCCCGGCCGACAGCGTTTACGAGTTTGTTTACCCGACCGTTGTGGGGCCCCGCTATTCAAATCAGACGGCTCAGGAGGCTCCGGCGTCCGAGCAGTGGTCCGCGAATCCCTATCTCCATCAGGGAGAGGCTCCCCCGTACACTTTCGATCTCAGACTGGAGCTCACCGCGGGTCTCCCGATCCAGGAGATGACCTGTTCGAGCCACAAGGCAAAGATCGACTATATCGACAAGACGCGCGCGCGCCTGCAGCTGGATGATTCGGAGCGTTCCGGGGGAAACAGGGACTTCATCCTCAAATACCGGCTGGCGGGCAGCCGCATCGAAACCGGCCTCCTCCTCTACGAGGGGAAGGAGGAGAACTTCTTCCTCATGATGATGCAACCGCCCAGGAGAGTGAAGGAAGCCGATATCCCACCGCGGGAATACGTTTTCATCGTGGACGTGTCGGGCTCCATGCACGGCTATCCTCTCGATATCTCTAAGAAGCTGTTGAAGGATCTCATCGGCGGCCTGCGTCCGAGGGATACCTTCAACGTGCTCCTCTTTGCGGGAAGCTCGGAGCTGCTCGCCGAGAAATCGCTTCCGGCCACTCCCGAGAATGTCCGAAGAGCGCTGGAAGTCATCGAGCGGCAGCGGGGAGGCGGTGGCACGGAGCTCCTGCCGGCACTCCAACGGGCTCTGAATCTCCCTCGCGCCGAAAACGTCTCGAGGAGTTTTGTCATCGCCACGGACGGCTATGTCACCCTCGAGCCGGAAGCCTTTGATCTCATTCGAGAACGCCTTGGAGATGCCAACTTCTTCACCTTCGGCATCGGCACCAGCGTCAACCGGCACCTCGTTGAAGGCATGGCCCGTGTGGGGGCAGGGGAGCCCTTTGTGGTCACGAAGGCTGATGAGGCGCCGGGAAAGGCTGAGAAACTGCGCCAATACATTCAGTCCCCGTTGCTCACGCGTGTCCGAGTTCAGTTTCCGGGTTTCGAAGCCTATGATGTCGAGCCGCCGAATGTTCCCGACCTGTTCGCTGAGCGGCCGATCCTGCTGCACGGCAAATGGAAGGGAAAGGCGGCAGGGAGCATCAAGGTCACCGGGCGGAGCGGCAATCGGGATTTCGATGAGACCATCAAAGTCGCTGATTACCGCCCCTTCCAGGAGAATTCGGCTCTGCGCTACCTCTGGGCGCGGTCTCGCATCGAGCAGCTTTCTGACTACAACAGGCTTCGGGCTGAGGACGGCAGGGTGCGACAGATCACCGAGCTCGGCCTTGAATATAACCTGCTCACGGCCTACACCTCCTTTGTGGCCATCGACTCGGAAGTACGGCGAAAAGGCGGGGATCTGTCCACCGTCAAGCAGCCCCTCCCCCTGCCGGAAGGAGTATCCGATTATGCCGTCGGGCAGGCCGTCCGGCCCATGCTGTCCAAGTCCATGCGTATGTCGCCGGCTCCGGAGCCCCGAGAAAGGGCTGGAGCAGGCGAAGCCCCCGAAACAGCCGGCGGGCCCTCCGGCGGGAAGGAGCTCCGACAGGAGTCGCTCGATGAGAAGAAGGATGTTTTGACCATCGCCATCGAGGCGGTGAAAGTCGATGGACCGTTGACCGAAGAGGTCGTCAGAAAGGGAATCGAACCGCGGATGGAAGAAGTCCGGAAATGCCTGGAAGGTCAGCGTTCGTCAACCCTGGCGGGAAAGCTCATCCTTGCCTGGGATATACGTCGGGATGGAAGTGTCCGGAGCTTCCGCATCCTCTCCCCTCGGGATACGTCGGATGCGGTCAGAAAATGTCTGGACAGGCTGATCGGTCGTTGGAGTTTTTCGACCACAAAGGCGGGCACGGTCACCCGAGTGATGCTGACCCTGAGTCTGAAGGAATAGCTGTCGATGGTGTGATCCGCGCTCCACATACGCCAACTGTCCTCCCCTCCATGACGGGGAGGGCGGTTGGCAGTCGAGCATTCTTTCTCCTAATGATCCGGCAAGTCCTACGCTCCTGCCGAGAATTTGGCCGGGATGTACCCGGAGGGGGCTGTTTCCTCGCTGACTTCGGGCCTGGTGGAGAGCAGACGCTCAAGTTTGAGAAATCCGCTGCAGCCTGGGCACTTGGTGACGACATTGGGCTTCCTGGTGCCGCCTTTGCCCTCCAGGAAAGGGTCCATCCCATCTATGAAGAACATCTCCGCCACCGGACCGACCGACTTCTTCACCAGAATGATGGAATGACCGCACTTGTGATAAAGCTGTTCCAGTTTCATCGTTCTCTCCTGCTTGATCTCTTCTATTCACGGCAACCGGGACCGGTTGCCAGTCTGTCCTGAGAATTCACGCCTTCAACAACCGATGTCGTGTTATCGGCATTTGAGGCAGGGTCTTGAAAGGATCATGGGAGTAAGCCTCAAAAATAATTCGAAGAGTCGCCGCGGATTTACTTTGTGAAAATAATTTTCTTGACCTGAAGCGGTGAAATCACTTTTTGTTTAAGCACGATAGTTAATTGGGCTTGTGGAGCATGGCATCGGCGTGAATGGAATCACCCCTCTCTCCGCGTTCCGGCTGAACCTGGTAAGTCTTCGAGCGGCGTCTTCCTGCGGCACGTCCTCGAGCTTTCCTCTGCTCATCGATTCCTCTGCCGACCAGTCCAAGTACTACAACGAGAAATGAGACCAGATGCTATTTCAGGGTAGGGTGGGCAAGATCCTTGTTTTGCCCTCCGGAAGGTAAAGCCTCGGTTCTTCGGTGGGCAACGCTACCGCTCTTGCCCACCCTACCTGACAAATCTCGTTGTCGTATCTGGATTTCTCCTGGTCATCAGCACCCGGGAGCTGCCTGGCGAGGCGATAGGGGCTCCCGACCAGCAGCAGCATGAACCATTTTTCAACGGACCATCGAAAGGGAATCGTGATGGCGTCACTATCCCACTGTTCAGAGGCCGGACCCTCCGAGGAAATGCTTGAAAGGGTTGGCTCGCTCCAGGCGAGCTCCGCCGATGGCTGGCTTATTCAGGAGGAGCGCTCGACGGCCTGCACGCTGGCCAGAGTTGGCGGGCGGTTTTATCGACTCGTCCAGTTCGAGCCGGCCGGCCCGGGCTTCCATCTGGGAACGCTTGGCGCGCAATATGCCGGGGACTGTCGCCTCCATTCCACTTCGGATCCCTGGAAGACCCTCTGGGAATCGGCAACTTCAACGGGGCGGACCCTTCTGCTGGCGTGTCGGCAGGCTCAGGGACAGCGCTCCTACATTCCTGTATGCACCATCCTGGCGGACAACCGGGGAAATTATCACGCCATTGAAGCCGCTGAAGGGGATTCGGAGGATCTTTGGGTCCTTTTCACCCTGGGAATCCATGGCCTGGTCCAACAGGCCGTTGACCCGGCACGGCTGGACGACACGGGCGACTTCCAGATCCTCGGCGCGCCCTCCATTGTCCAGCGGCACAGCACCGAGCGACTGCAGAAGTATCTCTCCCGTCGTGTTCTCGTGGACCATCGACTCTGCAATCACTGCCTTCGCTGTGTCACCAGCTGCAGCGAAATGATGGCCATGGTGAGTCCGGAGGGGGCCCGCCTGTTGGGCCCGGCGGAAGACTACTGCACCAACTGCGGTCTGTGCAGAAAACGGTGCGCCCTCCTCCAGGCCCACGCCAAGCAGCCTGCAGGCGACCCGGACGACCTGCCGATCCGGATTGACGAGGGCGGAAGCAGCGTCTCCATATATGGGGAGATGGCGGATGGTTTTCTGGCCTTTCTGGACAAAATCCGTCGGCATGCCTCCAACGGATTTTGCTACAGACTGGAAGACGTGATGGCGAAGACACGGGACCTGGAGGTCCCGGGAGCCATCGTGCGTCAGATCCGGCTGACATTCAACGAAGAGAAGGCTCGCAGCGGCAGACGGCCTCTGATGGTCAGCGTATTTGAAGGGGGGGAAGAGGGCGGTATCCGGCTATTAGTCCGGGAGGAGGTTCGGGCGGCCGTTGTCCTCCAGACCGAGACCGGGCAAGTCGAAATGGACCTGGCTGCTTCGGCCCTGAGAAGAGGCCTGCAGGTCTCACTCGTGCTCGATTGGCAGAGTCCTGCTGCGACACTGGACGGAGCCGCCACGAGCGAAGCGGCAACACTTTTCGACTCCCTCGGGCGCTATCGCAGGGGTTCTCTCGTGGCTCTCTGGGATCGTCGCGAAGTGGATGTGTTTCTGGCGCCCCGTGAGGAGGAATTGCCCTCGGCCCTGCAGCAGCGAGTTCTGGATGAAACGGGCCGGAGAGCGCATATCCTCGCGCCGCATGTGGTGCAGGCGTTGCCGGTGGGCCGCAGCCCGCTGCTGGGTGAGCTCAACCGGGACCTGCAGACCATCTTTTTGGACCACCCTGAGCTCATGGAGGCGGAAGCCCGGTTCGCCCGAACCCTCCTGGCCGATATTCCGCGGAATCACCGGCTGATCCATGCGCGTTACCGACACATGGCCCTCGCCAGTGGTCACACCGCCTGCCCCACCTGCGCGGAAGTCCAGGTGCTGGCGATCCCGGCAACCATGGCCATCGCCATGAGCCTGGCACGCGGTGAGGCGCCTGGTGTGTCCCTGACCCTCGAAACCGGGTGCATGTCCGAAACCCTGAACAAAGTCGGGGAAGTGGCCCAGAAGGTGCCGGGCGGCAGAACGGTCTTCGGGGGCGGCTTCGCTTTCGGCGAGGCCATCACCATGGCTCAGGACCATTCCATACGCCGGGGCCACCTGCCCAAGGCGCGTCGCTATGTGGTCAGTCAAGGGGGCGACGGTGGGGCGGTCATCGGGCTTCCGGCGTGGCTCAACGCTCTTCGCCAGCAGTCGACGCTCATTAGGCGTCGGAACCCCAACGTGCTGCACTTCATCGTCATCACCGACACGCAGGTCTACTCGAACACCGGGGGAGAGAGCTCGGCCACCTCGCTCCTCGGCATGGGGACGCTCACCACGCCCATCGGGAAGTTTCTCCTCGGAAACCAGAACGTTCAGTGGAGCCTCATCAATCTGGCGGCTGAGTTTCCCAACATCCTGGTGGGGTGCGGCCACAGTGCCAATCGAGTGGCGATGCAGGAGTTCTGGCATCAGGCTGACCAGCTGGGTCAGTCGGGCATCAGGTGGGATGTGACCCCATGTCCCGAAACGGGCAAATTCTTTGGTGAGGACCCGGACGATCTCGCCGAAGTCATGGCCAACGCGGGCATGCTGCCTGAGCTGGTGTTTGTGGGCCGTTTTCGCAAGCGCGTGGGGCCTTATCATCCGGAAGACCGTGAAAAGCCATGGGAGGAGTGGCGGCGAGCCCCCAAGCCGATTCTCTCCTGGCTCGAGCGTGACCCCCGGTACAAAGCGTTCCTGCGGCGCAATCCACAAACGGGGCGGGGCGAGCCGCGCAATCTGGCCGCCCATTTTCTCATCACCCAACTCGAGAGCTATCGGGATCAGATGAACTGGCAGATCGATCTCGAAACGCACCTGATCCGAAAAGCGGAAGATAAGGTCAGGGCATTCCTGGATGAGCTCAAGGCTTCACGGCTTCACTATCGCCATCGACTGGAGCAGTTTCCTCATGCGATGCTCTTCAATGCCGACGGCGATTGGAAGCCTCAGCTGGCGGCAACTCTCGAGCACGAGATGGTGAGGCGACTGGTCGGTTCCGAGGAGCTTCAGCGCTATGCCAGCGCGCGTGACCGAGTACTCGCGGAGGAAGATGGGCACCTGACCCGGTATGCCCTTGCGGCCGACCGGCTGGCTCAGCTTCTGGATCCCTTGACTGAAGAAATGGACTCAGTCGATGGGGCCATCCGGGAGATTCTGACCCGGATCGAAACGCTGCAGAAAGATCTAGCCCAGCAGGTGCGCAGGCTTCAGTCCGCAGCCGGGCCGTTGATGGTTGAAGACCCCGTGGAGCAGGAGCTGTTCCGTCGGGGAGAGGTGGCTGCTCCCAGTGAGGCTGAAGCGAGGCGTCGGCAGTTGACGCAGCTTCTGGACCGGATACTCGAGGAGCGGGTGCTGGGGGAGTACACCGAGCTCCAGCAGCACCGACTGTCGCTCCAGCTCCGGAAGGAATTCCTCGAGACAGGCGGTGTCATCAGGGTGAGCCATGCCGTGACGGCAGCACGGGAGCGGGCCGAACTGCGGGGCAGGATTGCGGCCTTCGGTCCCTTCGCCATCGGAGTGGCCAGCCTGGCCGGAGACCGGGGCATCGCCATCAACCGTATTTTCGCCAGTTTCTTCACCGCCAAGGGTGCCTGGGCCGGCATGGCCTGGCAGTTCGGGTCGTCCAAGCGCGGAACACCCGTCCTTTCAGCCACCTTCGTGGACTCCCGCCCCCTTCAGCGCAAAGACGCCATGCACAGCCTGCCGGTGGCCGTTCTGGGTGTCACCAACTTCGAAGAGATGAAGCGCCAGCCTGACCTTTTCTTCGGCCAGCTGCGTCCGGGCGGGTTTCTGATCATCAATCAGACGCTGCCAGGCGAGGATCTTTGGCGGGATCTCATGGAGCAGGCTCCCGACGACATCCGTCGCCTGGTCGTGCCGCTGCGCGAGGAGAGAATGGCCTGCACGGGTCCGTTCGCCGATTCGGATATTGGCCCCATGGAAGCTTTCTCGGAATCCCGGGAGAGTATCATGACGCTCCAGGGTTTGAGGAAGCGCATAGCCATCTCCGTCTGGGCCAGACCTCTCGCCGAGTTGAGCCCCGACCAGCGGCGCCACCTTGAGAAGCTGGCGGCCATGGTGACGGCGCGGGTCATCAGCATCGACATGGACGGCATCATGCAGGAGGTGACCGGATCCGCCAACGTCGTTTCGAATCTCGTGGCCGTTGGCCCCATGTTCCAGGCTCTCGTGGCCCTGGGGTTCCCCTTCGACTGGGAATCCGACTTGAAGCTCCTCAGCCAGGGTTTTCCCGAGGCCGTGCTCCGAAACGCCAGGCTGCTTCAGCACTATTACCGGGCCATGGAGTGCGCCCGGGATCGTTGCGGGCCGGTCATCGAGGAGTCCTGCCGGGTTCTCCTGGAAACGCCCGCTTCCGAGCCCCATGAATCCACAAGGCTGGATGCATCCGCCAGGGAGACGACGGGTGAAGACCCGGGCGATTCGCTCATGATCATGGGTGGAACCATCGCGGGCATGGTCCTGAGCCAGGTGGCGATCCCCGAGCATCCTCTCTTCTACATCGGCTTCCCCATCACTCCTGCGGGGAATCCCTTTTATGCCATGGCGGACGCCTATGCCAACGGGCATCCGTACATCGTGGTCGATGAAGTCAATCCCTCTGAAAAGGTCGCAGCCGAGAAGCTCATCGGTGTCGCCCGGGCGGGAGGCTTCCTGCCGGTCACTTTCACCGCCTCCCAGGGATGGCGGCTATTCACCGAGATCATCCCGCAGTTCGTGGGGGCGAGGCTCGAGGGCCTCTTCCTCATCACCAAACGGGCTCTCGCGGCCCCCAATCTGAATATCGAGGAGAGCCACACGGACTTCATGAGCTTCCGGGATGACGGGGGCATCATGCTGGCTCCCAAGTCCATCCAGGAGTACGTGGCGACGCTCTACCTGGCACGGCTGCTGACCCATTTTGCCAGGCTGCCCGTCATCGTCGGGATCGGGGGAATCACGGACACGCACAAGATCGGCCTGGTCAAAGTTCCGCCCGATGAGCGGGTGAGGAGCTGGCTGCGAAAGACCCTCGAGGGATTTGACTTCCTGGAGCACAAGCTGATCAACCGGCAGGGGGACATCGTCGTCCACGGCCCCAGCGGGACCTCAGCCGTTTACCAGGAAACCCAGTCGGAGCTCGAAAAGGCCCATCAGGCGGCAGTGCGTATTTACCCATACGCGGTCCGGGCCGTCGAGGAGCTCACGGGCCTGATGATCGCCGAGCTCGAGGTGGCGTGCCAGAGCGTCGCGGCCGATCCAGGCGCGGTTTCCGCCCTGCCGGGTAACACTGTTCCGGCAGGTGTCTGCCCTGCGGTCGACGCCACCGGCCGGCCCTCCGTCCTGGAGACCGTCATGATCCTCGAAGGGTCCCTGGTCCCCAATGCAGTGGAAGCGCTTCGCGAACTGGAAGAATCCGGGTGGAGCGGCATGGCATGCCTTTCGGTGAGGCTTTTCAACCCGTTTCCGGAAGAGCAGCTCGCTCCGTGGCTGGATCAGGCGCGGCGGATCGTGGTGCTGGATCGCTCCAACAGCTTTGGATCTGTCCCGCCCCTGGCCAGCCGGGTCATGGGGACTCTCGCCAGGTCTGCAGCGCGCGAAGGAAACCGGACTCCCAAAACCCTCCGCACGCTGGTGGGAGGGCTGGGGGGGCGAGAGATCGTCGTACGCGAAATGAAGGAGATCCTGCTTTCAACGCACCTGCTCTTTTCCCCGCTGGAGGAGTGGGAGGGGCCTCTCATCGCCCGGTGGACGGCCGATGACCCGATTCTCAAGACCCTCCTGCAGGAGGCTGCCGCGCTCGATCTGCGGAGCACCAATCGCCACACCCGTGTGCCCCCGCACCTGCGACCCCGGGAGGCCGAATCGGAGGAATACGCCCAGCGGCTCGCTGGACTCTCGCGCCTGCTTTCGATCCGCGACTATCCAACCCTCCTGAGCCACTATTCCCGAGTGGAGATCATCGGTCCACGCGAAGTACTGGGAGAGACGTCCCTCCTGCAGCAGATCGTGATCCATGTGGAGATCGGACTGGCACGCGAGGCCCTGAAACGCTCGCAGGCAACCTGGCGCCATGCCGCGGTTCTCCTGGTTTACAGCCAGGATCCGACCGACCATGATTTGGCGCGGCGATCATTGCAGGATTTGAAAGATCCTCTGCCGCTCGCTCCGCGTCTCCTCGAACACTGGGGAGTGCCCGTCCGGGTGTGCGAGGCTCTTTCGGGAACGACCCCGGCGAATCCCGATTCGGGATGCGGGGAGCCTGACGACGCTTCCATGGCCATGGCGGTCCAGGAAGAGCCTCCACTTGAGGAAATTCCTTTCGACCTGCATGAAGTGGAGCGGATCGAGCTCATCCTGAAGGATCTGATTCGGCTCCAGGGGGAGAGACCGCTGCACTACAACCCCGAGGACTATGAGCGCGACCTGCTGGAGCGGCTTCAGCGGGAGCCAGCATCCGGGCTTCACGGACTGGCCGGTCGGCTGCCTCCTGAGGAGGTGGAACGAACGCTCTGGAGCTACCAGTGCCGCTATCGTGATGTCATCGATCGGACGCTGCAATGGGAGGTCCTTGTTCAGCACCACCTGCCCGAGCTCAAGACCCTCTTCACCGGGGCCAACCGGGAACGCCTGAAAGACCTCATCGACGAATTCAAGCAGGTGATGGCCGGGCTGACGCCGGAAGAGCTGCGTATTTCCATCATGGAGGAGCTCGAGCGCTATCTGCTGGACCGATGCCTGGTCGGAGCGCCGAAGAACCCCATGGTTTATCTGGAGCTCTTCAGAAGCTGGGTGGCTCCGGAATTGCTCCGCGAATCCGGCCTGTCGCCCTGAGCTTCGGCTCGTCCGCAGAGCGCCCGCCCTTCTTGGTGAGCTTTCTGCATCCCCGCGTCGCTGCGCGAGAATGGCATTCCGATCCACAGAAAGTGAGCGATTCCCATGATCACTGAGAGCCAGCGCGAACAGATTTATCGGGGTATCGAGGCCCGTACCCCGATTTGGCGTCTATCCTGTGCCGGGGTTGGTCCCGCAGCGGGACCGGCATCGAGGCGTCACGGTGTGGCAGTTGGCGTTCCGGATGACCTGGCGGCCCTCAAGGATGCGGAATTCAGAGCGCTGAAGGATCGCGTCCTGGATGCGATCCTGTTCGAGCTGCACACGGTCTTTGAAATACCCGCCGAGGCTTCGGAAGTGGAGGCGGCGGTCCGGCAAATCCTTGATGAGCGGTTTGCTTCAGAGTTGGCCTGCGGAGCCCACGGCGCCTACGATGCGGGTGCGTACGCACGATGTCTTTTTTTCGATCGCTGGAGCCAAACGGCAGCGGCTGCGGGAAACGGGGGCGAAACGGAATCTTCACAGTGGCTAACGGCTCTGCAACATATTCAGGGGGTCGGCTTCTTCCACAAAACGCCGCTGGAGATCCTGGCCTGGGCGAAGCGCTTTCTCGAGGTGGAGGGCTATCATCGGCTGGATCCCGTCCGCAACGAAGAACGCCTCGACCGTTACCGGGTCCTCCGCAACGTGGGAGCGGCCCGCGGTATCACCCATTTCGAGGACGTTCTCATCTGGCTCGAGATGCGGTTGATGGGGCAACCTGGAGGCGCCGAGGGCGGTATCGGGCGTCTGAGTCACGAGATTGCCCTCGAGCTCGAGGGGGTCGAGTGGGATGTTCTGCTTCCGGACTGGCCGGTGCAGCCTGCCCTCTATGTGCTGCTGCGCTGCCACCAGCTTTGTTTGATGGAAACGCTCGACGCCAGGGAGCAAAAAAGGCTTGTTCAGATCCAGGCCAACCGCCAGATCGACAGCGTGCTCGATCTGATGCGGCTGATCCTGCACAAAACAGTGGGCGAAGCGCATCTTCCGGAGCCTTCCGCGCTTCTCGATCAGCTCCAGTCTGAAGGCTTCAATGTCGATCATGAAAGATTTCGGGATCCCTACGAGGTGCTGCTTGTCCCGCTCGCCGACACCGAGCGTTTTGAGGAGGCGTCGCTGAGGCTTCTGGTTCCCCTGGAGAATCTCTCTGGCGACTGGGAGCGTGACAGAGCCATCGGATTGGAGCAAATCACAGGATGGTACCAGAGACTGGTCCGTGAAGCCTTGCAGGATCTGGAGAGCTATCTTCAAGCCGACAGGCAGCCTTTGCCTCAGACGGGGCTGCTGCGCCGGCTCATCAGGATGGCGGCGACTCATGTCCTGGCGCGCCGATCCTGGCCGTTTGAGGCAGACGAGGCCGAGGACACGCAGGAGGCCGTACGGAAAGCCCTTCCCGAAGGAACCGTACGTTACCTGATCAGGCCACGCAAAGGCTATGAGCTGAAGGGCAAGGGAGACCTGGGTGCTCTCATACAGGCTGAGTGGGGCCGGCAGTGCGAAGCGATGGTGCGGATTGCGGCAGGGTATTCCATCAATGGTCTCCACGATTTTCGGCATTTCATACGATACCTGCTGTTTCAGCACTGGATGGAGCGTTTCGGACCCGATCCCAAAGGCTGGGATAGCCCCCTGAAGAGGGGTGAGCTGGCCGGTGGGAAGATACGGACCATGGCCTGGGTCGAGGAGACCGCCGCAACGTGGTCCGTGGATCTGCACCGGGCGGTTCCCCACAGCCTGGAGGCCGTTCGGGATCATCTGGAGGAGATCTGCCCCAGATCGTCCGTGATCGATCGGATGACGGATGGCTTTGTACTGTCTCAGGGTGAGAAAGGCAGGATCTACCGGGGGCTCATGGAAGAGCTCACACCCGCCTGCCACAAGATGCTGGTGGCTTGTGGGCGTTCGCGGTTGGGCCTTGGAAGACTGGTCCTGTCGTCCAGTTGGCGCCAGGAGCTCGAATCCGCAATCGGGCTTCTTGCGCCCACTGTGAGCCATCTCCAGGAGGGCGCTCGCATCAAGGTGGAGCAATATCTGGAAAAATTCTCAGGCACCCTCTACCGTCGGCAATTGAGACGGTGCGTACGCAGCGTACCGGAATGGAAGGCTTTTCTGGCCTGGGAGCTGCATGGATGGATGGAGGCAAACGCCGGGGAGCTGCAGGATCCGGAGAGCCTTGAAAGGCTGCGAGCCCGTCTGGAATCGTCGATGGAAAACGTCGACCTGCCGCCGAGAACCCTCTTCACGGAGTCGGTCCAAGAGGTCCTGGTGGAGCTCATCAACCCCGACGGGACCGCCGGGGAAATTCCGCGCGAACATGCGGAGGCGGTCTTGAGCATGCTGCCGCGACTCGACTGTGGAGCCTGCGGCCGCAGCAGTTGCAGGACCTTTGCGCTATCTCTCGCGGCAGGCCTGATGAATCCCGAAAGCTGTCTTCATCTGGCTCCCCACCAGGTTGCGGCGTTGAAGACCAGACTGCTTGAGGTGCAGCGGATGGCTCTGCCCAGGGGGACCGAATCTCTTCTCGATGTGCTGCGAGACCAGACCCGCTGGCGTGCATCACCCGAGAGAGCGCGTTTTCAGAAGATCCTGTCGGTCGCGGAGCAGCAGAGCCGCAAGCTGTTCCGCGACCGGGTGCAGGCGCTTTGGGAGCGATTGAGCCCGAAGCCCCGCATTTTCAAGGCTCCGAGCGGCGAGGAGCTCTATCAGGGGCTTTGCCAGTATCTCGGATACGAGGCTGCTGAAAGGCTGCAGCGTGATGAACGGCAGCTGCTGGTGGATCATGGGAGTCTTCGTCTGGCTGCGGAGTGGGAGAGGGTGATCCAGACCAGCGACTGGCTGGTGCTGGCCCGCCGCCAGCGTCAAAGCCAGCCGCTGACCCGCACTCAGGACCCCATGTGGAAGGCCCGGGAGGCGTACCAGAGAGTGCTCTTTCTGCATCAGTTGGGGGATCACGACCGAGATCTGGTTCTCCGGCACAGGCTGGAGCGGTTTCAGGATGGGTTCAGCCATTGGTGGAACGAAGACCTCCTGGATATGAACCTTCCCGACTTCTCCATCCGCGACTGGGAGGATTTCTCCAAAATCATCAAGAATGCCTATTGGCATCAGGAGACGTCCCTGGCGGCCGGCCGCGTCTTGACCATGCTGCAGGAGGCGGGGCAGCGCGGTACGGCTCTTTTCCCTCCCGAGGTAGCCCCGGTTCAGATGCTGGAGGCCTATCTCGAGCGGCTGATTCGCCAGGAGCAGGCCCAGGTTGCCAGCAGGCGGGAGGTCCTCGCCCGTCATCGAGAGGGCGTTCCCGTGGGGGATACCGGTCAGTTGCGGGAGCTCTTTGAGGCTTGCATCGACGAAATCGACCTGGGTGAGCCCTCCGAGACGTCCGAGGATCAGCTGAAACTTTGGCTGGAAAAGGTCTGGAGTCGTTTCCAGCGGGCGGGTTTTACCATCTCTCCGGGGTTTTCGTGCCGGCTGGAGGATCTGCTTCCGGAAGAGCAGGATGCAATCGACGAGGAGCTCAGCCGAGTGGGGAAGGCGGTCTCCCGGCGGGATCGCGATGCTCTGGTGATCGATTCCTGGGAGCAGACCCTTCAGGTCCGCTCGAGCTTTCTCCGCGCACTGCTCAGCACGGCTCTGCTGCGACGCGAGCAGGAAAGGATGGAATCGGCCTGGCTCGAGAGCAAGTTGAGGGAGCGTTCCCCGGGTCGACCGCCCCTCGGTCTCATACGGCTGCTCATCAGGGACCGGGTGCGCCGGGGAATCGATCGGGCGGCTATCGAGGGGGAGCTGAAGGCCCATCTTCGCGGCGCGGCAGCTTACCCGGGCCTGATCGACGCATGGTGCGAAGACCTGGTCCATCACCTGGCCTGCAAGCGGCAGTATCAGCTCTCGCTGGGTATTCCGGCGCTGATCCCGGGGCAGATCGAGGAGGACGACATGGATTCGGTGCTGTACCGATTCCCTGTCTTCACGTCTTTTCTGGACCGGTTGCTGGACCGCTATCAGCCCGCGGATCGCGATCGACTGCTCCATTACCTGTTTCTGGTGGCCAAGATGGAGGGAAACCTGGACGCCTTGACGGCGCTCCTCCGCGA
>Ga0105094_10000842_pt1 | contig 15716 bp, 16 predicted proteins | sample PPLLak1March2015_2_FD_87023 | JGI IMG/M metagenome (GOLD analysis project Ga0105094, IMG submission 87023) | Freshwater sediment microbial communities from Prairie Pothole Lake near Jamestown, North Dakota, USA - PPLs Lake P8 Core (3) Depth... | ecosystem: Environmental > Aquatic > Freshwater >...
ACAGGTCTCTACCTGGCCACCGGCGCTGCCATCATCACTCTCATCCTGGTCGGGCTGGTGGTGACCCCTCAGGTCGTCGCCGGGGAGAAGGAGGCCGGCACCTACGACTTCAGCTGGTCGCTTCCGATCCCGCGGTCGGCCAGCGTGGTCGCCTGGGTGATCCTCAGTGCCATCGTCAGCGTTCCCTCGATGCTGGTGGCGCTGGTGGTGGCGGCATGGCGGCTCGACGTCACGTACTACGTGTCGTGGCTGGTGATCCCAGCGGTGGTCCTCGTCGTGGTCAGCGGGACCTTGATCGGATACGCCATAGCCCACGCCATCGCGAGCCCGTCGCTGACCCAGCTCGTGTCGCAGGTGCTCGCTTTCGGGGTCCTCGGCTTCACCCCGATCACCTATCCGCTGGAGAACCTCCCCGAGTGGCTGCAGAACGTGCACCTGGTCCTTCCCTTCTATCACATGGGGGTGGTGGTTCGGGACAGCCTGACCCTGGGCGTGGTGGATGACGTCGGACTGGCCTATTCGATCGTGCTCGGGTGGACATTGGCTTCGGTACTGGTCACCGGTCTGGTCATTGGGAGGCGCAAGTGACTGCCTTGACCCTGGAGACGCCGGTCCGCAATGGCTTCGGGTACTGGCGGGAGAGCTATGTGAAAATGCTGCGCTGGGTGGTGGCCCAGCAGCGGGTGTTCTTCGTGGGTCTGATCTTCACCCAGATCGTGATGGGGGTCGGCGCCGCCATCATGTACAAGTTCTATCTGGGCTCGATCGATCCCGCCAGCGCGCTCTACCTCGTGTCGGGGATACCCGCCCTCGCCCTGATCCCGATCGGGTTCGTGCTCGTTCCGATCTCGGTGATGCTGGAGAAGACGAAGGGGACCCTGGACTTCACCTGGTCATTGCCGGTTCCGAGGCTCGTACCGGTGGCCGCGTCATTCACCGTCTTCACCCTGATCGCCCTGCCGATCGCCGCACTATCCACCTGGCTGGCGGCGCTCCAATTCGATGTGACCCTCACCTTCTCGTGGGTGGTGATCCCTCTCGCGGTGCTGGCGTCTCTGATGGCCACTTCGGTGGGTTATGGCACGGCGATGGCCATTCCCGAGCCCCGCATCACCACTTTGATCACCAACATCGTGATCTTCCTGGTCCTGCTCTTCTCACCGATCGTGATCCCGATAGACCGGTTTCCCGACTGGGCAGCCACGCTGCATCAGATCCTGCCGTTCTATCACATGTCGAATCTGATCCGGAGCGGGCTCACCGACGGACTGGCCGTGGACGTCGGCCGCTCCCTGGCCATCCTCCTGGTGTGGACCGCGGTCAGCTGGGTGGTGGTGGCGCGGGTCGTCGCCAAGCGAGGCTGACAACCCCCTAGACGACCTGGACCCAGGCCAGGACCTCCGGCATGCGGCGGCCGAGCAGGCGGCTGGATACGAAGAGAGACAGCAGGTAGAACACCAGCCCCCACCCGATGGCGACCACCGCCGCGATCCATGGGGCGAGGACTTCTCCGAAAGACACGGTGAGGACGACGACCGAAGCCGGCGGGACGAGTAGAAGACCGATGGCGAAGAACGACACGGTTTGACTGACGATGGCGAGACAGCCCTGCTCGGTGGATTGGGCGAACACGTCGGTGCCCTCCCGCGGGAGACGCAACGGGGTGAGGACTGAGACGAGGTTCCCCACCGCCAGCTGACAACCGACGGCGGCGATGGTCAACGGGAAGGCGAGCCAGACCCAGGTCCAATGCCCGGTGAAAGCGGCCAGACCGACTGTGAGCAGGATGGTCTCCACACCGAGGGCGGTCGCCACGGCCAGGTTCTTGCCGAGCAGGATCTGGTGCGGCTTTGGCGGCAGCACGAAGAGGTAGCTGGCCGCGTTGCGCTCCCACCCGAAGAGATTGAGTGCGATCGGGAGCCCTACGAAGAGGACCAGCACCGGTGCCACCAGCGGGCCCCACTCCTGACCTCTGATGTCGAAGAATCCAGTGGCGTTCATCACGGCGCCACCGACGGCCAAACCGACGAAGATCACGGTTCCGGTCCATACCAGGCGCTGACGGGGGTCTCGCACGTAGAACCGAAACTCCTTGCGTGCCATCGTCGCGACCACTCCCCAGGGAGCTGTCGCCATCCCGTTCCTCCGCGCCTTCGTAGCGGGAGCGCTCTGCTGGGCGGGCGTGGTGAGCAGCCAGCCGAGCAGCCTTCGCCAGGCGAGCGCCAGGACGATGAGGCCGGTTCCGGCCGCGATCAGTGCGAGCACCGCTGTGAAAGGATCCCCGGCCGCCGCGTCGATCATCGCTTTCTGGGTGGCCACGGGCGGGATCAGGGGCCACCAGCCGATGATCGGTTGTGATAGCACCGCGTCCGCCACGCCCGACTCGGCGACGGAGCTGCTCACTGAGCGATAGATGAAGAACGAGCCTGCGGCCAGCCCGAGGACCAGGAACGTGGCTATGTCGCGGCCCCTTCGGGTGCGCAGGATCCCCGAGATCGCCGCGGAGAAGAGCTGGCCGCCGACGGCGAGCAGCCCGATGTAGATGAGCCCGGCAGGCAGCGCTATCCACCATCCCCCGGACAGGATCGCCGAGTTGGATGCGATCACGAGGATGGGGACGACAGTCGAAGGAGCCACCAGCCCGGCGATGGCTAGCCCGGCCAGCATCCGGTTCGGTGTGATCGGAAGTGTTGCCAACTGCTGTGGGTCGAGGTTCTCGTCGAGCGGGAAGATGATCACGGGGAGGGTGACCCACACCAGGAACAGGAATAGTGCAGCCCATCCCATGTATTCCGACAGCGCAGCGGGATCCGACTCGCTGAGCAGCTGGGCGGTCTCGTAGTGGGACCTGGCCAGCCAGACACCCGCCCAGGTGAGCAGGGCGAGGGCAACGGGAAGACCGATCTTCCTCTGCCGGTCGCTCCGGAACCCGTTCCAGGTGAGCCGGGCCTTGAGGCCGACTAGGTGGCGTACCACGATGAGTCCGGTGTCCGCCCACCTACTGCAGCTATGAACGCGTCCTCGACATTGTCGACACCCATCATCCGGCACAGACCTCCCGGGGTTTCCTCGATGGTGAGCTTGCCGGCCACCATGATCCCGATTCGGGTGCAGAGCTTCTCGACGAGGTGCATCTCGTGCGAGGAGAAGACGATTGTGGTGCCACCCTGAGCCGCCTGTTGGAGCAGGCTGCGTATGAGACGGGCGGAGACGGCGTCGACCCCCTCGAACGGCTCGTCGAGGAAGAGCACGGGCGGACGATGAATGATCGCCGCCCCCAGGGCGACCTTCTTTCTCATCCCTCGTGAGTAGTCGCCGACCAGCTTCGACCCGGCTTCGGCCAGATCGAGGAGGTCGAGCAGCTCATTGCGGCGACGGATGGCCTCGGCGCGGTCGAGGCCATGCATTGCCGCGGTGAAGTCGAGCAACTCGGCACCGGTCAAGCGTTCGTAGAGGTTGAACTCCTCGGGGAGGACTCCGATACGGGCCTTGACCTCGGTCGGGGATTCCCAGGTGTTGAACCTGCCGATGCCGACTTTTCCCTCATTGGGCCGGAGCAATCCGACGATCGTCTTGATGGTGGTCGTCTTCCCGGCGCCGTTCTGACCGAGCAGCCCATAGAACTCGCCAGGGGCAATCGAGAGGTCGACATGGTCGACGGCGACGGTCTTCCCGAACTTGCGGACGAGCCCCCTGGCCCAAACGGCCGGTGGGGCGTCCGCCAGGTCGATCGATGGCTCTTCGATGAGCGGCTGAGTCACGTCGGCAAGTATCGACGGCTTCGAGGCACAAATAAACATCGGATACGCAGGACACCCTTCAGTGCAACCGTGAAAGCCATGTCCGGCTCGGACTCATGTCACCCCGCCCGGTTACCGTAGGCGGTGGTGGAGTACCAGGCCCTTTATCGCAAGTACCGGCCCCAGACCTTCGACGATGTGATCGGCCAGGGACACATCACGACGACTCTCTCCCGGGAGGTCGCAGACGGGAGGGTGGCGCATGCCTACCTCTTCACCGGCCCGCGGGGAACGGGAAAGACGACCACAGCCCGCATCCTGGCCAAGGCACTCAACTGTGTGAACCGGGCCCCGAATGGCGCCCCATGCAATGTGTGCTCCAGTTGTGTCGCCATCACCGAGGGCTCGTCTTTGGATGTCCTCGAACTGGATGCCGCCTCGCACAACTCGGTCGACGACATCCGCGACATCAAGGTCAGCGTGACGACCGTTGCCTCCTCGGCCACGTCGAAACGCGTCTTCGTCCTCGACGAGGCACACATGCTCTCCAAGGCGGCAGGGAACGCCCTTCTCAAGACTCTGGAGGAGCCGCCCGAGCATGTTCATTTCGTGCTGGCGACCACTGAGCCATACAAGCTCCTCGACACCATCCGATCGCGCAGCCAGCGATTCGACTTCCACCCTGTGCCGATAGAGGAGCTCGCCGGGCATCTCAGCGTCATTGCCGACCGCGAGGGGTACAAGATCGACCCGCCGGCGTTGATCGCGATCTCCCGTCACGCAGGTGGATCGGTGCGCGACTCGCTCTCCCTGCTCGAACAGGTCGCCGCGCTTGGTGCCGGCTCGGTCGACGTCCCCGGAGTCAGACGGGCATTGGGTCTGGCCGATTCGGAGGCGTTCATGAGGCTGGTCGAGGCGGTCGCCTCACAAGACGCCAGCAGCGCACTCGGGTTGGTCGCAGAGTTGGCAGCCGACGGTGTCGATCTGAGGCGATTCGTGGCGGAATCGGTCGCATTCTTCCGCGGGGCCTTTCTCGCCCATTACGCCCCCAACCTGGCCGAGATCGCCGATGAGCCGTCCGAGGTCTATGACGCCTGGCGGAGAGCAGCCCAGATCATCCCGGCGGGTGATGTCTTGAGGGCAGTCGACCTGCTCGGAGAGGCCCTCGTCAGGCTGCGTGAGGGGCGGGAGGAGCGTCTGATGACCGAGCTCGCACTGATCAAGCTCACCCGGCCCGAGACTGCCAGTGACAGCGATGCCCTTCTCTCCAGGCTCGAGCGCGTGGAGAGGCGTATCGGGAGAAGCGAGACCCCGCCTCCGACAACAGCACCCGCCTCCGTGACGGTCACCCAGACTGCGGAGGAAGGCGAGCAGGCGCAATCCGATGAGCCCGTCGTCGAGGCGGCCGCGACCGGTCCCGGCATGGCCGTCTCCTTCGACCAGCTGCAGAAGGTGTGGCCCGGATTGTTCGGATCGCTTCGTGATGTCCTTGGTGCGAGGAGATGGGCGTTCTTCCGCGAAGCCGTGCCGGCGGGGGTGGAGGGTGATGTCATCGTCCTCGAGGTGGCGCACGACTTCCATCTCCAGTCGCTTCAGGAGGACGACGCAGTCGCCGCCATCGTCGCTACTCGCGCCAGCGACCTGCTCGGCGGGCCGGTCAAGGTCAGGTTCGGGCTCCGTGCTGCTGGAGAGGAGGACGAGGAGGAGACGATCGACATCAACCAGCTCGAAGAGCGCGGGGAAGGCTCCGCCGACCCCACTCTCCTCCTTGCCGCGGAACTGGGGGCGGAGGTCGTGGAGGAATAGGTGACAGGCGTGTTCCGCGTACCAGCTACCGGCCACCCGATCACTACCGTGGGTGTCCCATGAACCGACAACCAGACATGCGGCAGATCATGGCCCAGGCACAGAAGATGCAGCAGCAGCTGGCCGCGGCTCAGGAGGACTTGGCCCGAAGGACGTTCGAGGGCTCGGCCGGTGGCGGGATGGTCACCGCGACCGTGACCGGCGCCCAGGAACTGGTCAGCATCTCCATCGCACCAGAGGTGGTGGACCCGGATGACGTGGAGATGCTGGAAGATCTCGTGGTGGCGGCAGTGCGACAGGCTTTCGAGGCCGCATCGAGCGCCGCCTCGGATCAACTCGGAGGGCTCACCGGAGGTCTCGACCTCGGCGGCCTGCTCGGTTGATGTTCGAAGGCCCCGTCCAGCGGCTCATCGACGAGATGGCCCGCTTGCCGGGGATCGGGCAGAAGACGGCGCAACGTCTTGCTTTCCATCTCCTCAGTGTCGAAGCGGCCGATGCGCGCCGGCTGGCTGCAGCCATCAACGACATGAGAGACCAGGTCACGCAATGTGCTCGGTGCTTCAACGTGGCCGCCGGCGAAGAGTGCGCCATATGCCGCGATGGGCGGCGGGATGTCTCGGTTGTCTGTGTTGTGGAGCGCCCGCAGGACATCGTCGTCGTGGAGCGGACCCAGGAGTTCAGGGGCCGGTATCACGTGCTCGGCGGCTCCTTGTCGCCGATCAACGGGATCGGGCCGGGGCAATTGCGTTTGGAGGAGCTGAAGGCCCGTCTCGAGCCGGAAGGGGTCAAGGAGATCATCGTGGCCACGAATCCCACGATCGAAGGGGACGCCACCGCGATGTACATCGCCCGCGAGTTCAAATCACTGGGGGTCAAAGTGACCCGACTCGCTTCGGGCCTGCCGGTCGGAGGCGACCTCGACTACGCCGACGAATTGACCCTGGGCCGCGCCCTGGTGGGCCGGATGGAGCTCTAGACAGTCGGCACACCCGGCCCGTTGCCCCAATTTGGCGCGGGGCGGGGAAGACCGGCCGACCATACTTATGCCCGTGACGATGCTTCACATCGTGTGGGACTGGAACGGGACCTTGCTCGATGATCTCGAGGTCGTCATCGAGTCGCTCAACGTCGGCACCGCCGCCTTCGACCTTCCCCCCATAGATGAGCAGGGTTATCGCGACCACTTCACCCGACCGGTTCGGAGTTTCTACGACTCGCTCTTCGGGCGCCCCGTGTCCGACATGGAGTGGCTGCAACTGAACAAAACCTTCCACGATGAGTACTACGCCAGAGCCCACCGGGCCTCGCTGACCGTGGACGCGGTCGAAGCCGTGAACAGGATCGCAGCTCTGGGGTGGTCTCAGTCGCTGCTGTCGATGTCGATTCACGACCACCTGCTGGATGCGGTGGTATCGCGTGGCATCGCAGATCGGTTCTCGCTGATCGACGGGCTGACCGGGCCCACCGGAGGGCTCAAGACACGCCATCTCGCGGACCATCTCTTCGCACTGGGCCGGGATCCGGCTGACGTGCTGCTCATCGGGGACACTCCGGACGATGCCATGGCCGCGCGCGAAGTCGGAGCGAGGGTGGTCCTCTACGACGGCGGCTCCCATCACCTGCCCACGCTCGAGGCTGTGGGCACTTCGGTGGCACACAGCCTGAATGAGGCCGTCGACCTCGCCTGGCGCATTGCGAGTGACGAGCCCGTGGAGGCCCCGGCGTGAGCCGGTCGCGCCGGGTCGTGGCAATGGTCACCGGGTCGGCGGCGATATTGGGCTTCGGCTTCGTCGTGGCAGTGGCGGCCAAGTCTCTTCCGGGGGATCAACAGACGGAGCCGCTGCTCGATGTGGTATTCAGGTCCGACCTCGACCCCACCCCGATTCTCGCCTGGATCCTCATCTTCCTTGCGATCGCCGGTGGTGTCTTGTATGCGATGGGTTTGAAGGAAGCCACGCCGAGGAAGGAGGCCGGGAAACGGGGGATCCTGGCCGTTCTGATCGGGCTGGTCCTCTTCGTCGCCCTCTATAGGTGGATCCGACCGGCAGCAGAGGCCTTCCTCCAAGAAGCCCCTTCGGCGGTCGACCCGGTGAGGGAGGTCATCGGGGATGATGGGGGCGGTGGCGCCGGCGCCTGGCTGTTCAGCCTTCTTCTCGCCGCCGTCCTGGCGGCCACGTTGACCCGGATAGGGCTGTCGATCAAGACCACGGTCCCATCGTTCGTCTCCAAGACCGACGGCGAGATGCCGACCCAGCTGCCGGCTCCGCCCGAAGGGCCTGCTGTTCGCTCTCTGGGCGCCGACCCGAGATCGAGGGTCCTCGCCGCGTATGAGGATTTCGAGTCGGACCTGGCAACGGCAGGCCAGCCGAGAGGAGCAACCGAGACAACGGCTCATCACGCCCGGCGGGTGGCCGGCAGTCTGAATCTCGATGAGGAAGTGCTGCACACACTGGTGGACCGCCATGCAGCTGCTCGCTACGGACGGGTCGAGCCGACGGAAGCCGATGCCGGGCTGGCGGAGCGGTCGTCATCGATTCTGCGTGAACGGATCAAGGGATGATCCGCCTCTTCATTCGCGCCGGTCTGGTCGCCGCGGTCACAGGGATGGCATTGACCCAACTCCAGACGCGCCATCGGCTCCTCGCGTGGGAGTTGGTGCTGCTCGGTGTCCTCCTGTTCGAGATGAGGGAGCTTCCCTCTGGAAGGGTCGTCAACGATCGTCCCCTGTTCCGGTTCTCCACGGGTGAGCCGGCCCGGCTCCCCAGAGCCGTCAGCTCCACCGAGCTGATCGTGGTCGATGTCCTCACCGGCCGGCTCAGCCCGGATCGCCGTCTTCAACCGGTGCTGCGACGGATCGCATCCCACCGTCTGCACAAGAGGGGCATCGAGTTCGACTCGGCGACGGCCACAGCCACACTGGGGGAGCCCGAGTGGCTGTGGCTGGCCACGCCGACCACGCGGGTCCCAGATGCCGGGGAACTGGAGAACGTGGTCGCGAAGCTGGAGGGAACGTGACATCACCCTTGGTGGACGCCGTTCGGGTCGGAGATCTCACCAAAGCCCTGCTCGACGAGGTCGAGAAGGCCGTCGTCGGAAAGCGTCGATCTCTCGAGCTCGTCCTCATGGCTCTGCTGGCCAACGGCCACGTGCTGATCGAGGACCTCCCCGGGCTGGCCAAGACGCTGCTCGCCCGCTCCTTCGCCAGTGCGGCGGATCTCGGGTTCAGCCGGGTGCAGTTCACCCCGGACCTGATGCCAATGGACATCACCGGTTCGCTGGTGATGAGCCCGGAGAGCGGCCGGCCCGAGTTTCGGCCTGGTCCGGTGTTCACCAATCTGCTCCTCGCCGATGAGATCAACCGCGCCCCGGCCAAGACGCAGGCTGCCCTCCTCGAAGCGATGCAAGAGCGTCAGGTCACCGCCGACGGAGTCACCAGGGCACTAGGCCCGCCCTTCCTCGTGATCGCCACCCAGAACCCGATCGAGTACGAAGGCACCTACCCGCTTCCGGAAGCGCAGATCGACCGGTTCCTGGCCAGGGTCCGACTCGGATACCCGAGCAGGCAGGCAGAGTGGGAGATCCTCGAAGGACGGGCTCGGCGGGGCGCCGACGACGTGATCCTGGACGTCGTGCTCGACCGTTCGACCTTGCTGGAGATGCAGGCCGTCGTCGAGCAGGTGCACGTCTCCGAATCGGTCGGCAAGTACATCGTGGACCTCGTCTCCGCCACCCGGACGTCGGGCAGGGTGAGAGTTGGTGCCAGCCCGCGAGGGTCCCTGGCCTTGATGAAGCTGGCGAGGGCCCGGGCCGCGATGGAGGGCCGCGCCTTTGTGCTGCCCGATGATGTACAGGAGGTCGCCATTCCCGGTCTTGCCCACCGCCTGATCCTGCGGCCCGAGTTCTGGGTCCAGGATCTGAGCGAGGAGAGAGTCGTGGAGGAGGTGCTGAGCGAGGTGCCCACCCCGCCTGCCCGACCCACCGACCACATGCCGTGACCGGCCGGCCCAGTCCGCGGCTGCGTGCCTACGTCACCGCAGGAATCGTCGGTCTGATCGCCGCCCTTGCCGTGGGCGATCCTTCACCGGCCCTTCTGGGAGCCGTGTTCCTGGTCCTGGGCATCGTCGGTCTCGCCGGGGGTGCGGCGCCAAGAACCGAATTGAAGGCCCTCGATCTGCCCCCTTCGGCAGTCGAAGGAGAACGGTTCGACTTCACGGTTCGAATCGACGTTGACGAGCCGATCGGGCGCGCCTACGTGGATCTCGGTCTCAACGGCCTCGACCTTGTCGGGGTGGTCGGAGCGAAGGAAGTCGGGCCGTCGATGCTCTCGGTCCCGCCGATCCAGGGGACGACCAGCATCGGGGTGACGGTCGAAGCGACCCGGTGGGGTCGATCCGGTGTCGGTCCGCTCGTTCTCTACACAGAATCGCCGTTGGGGATGTTCGATCTCGAGCTTCACACCGAGCCGGCGCATCAGATCGTGACGATTCCCGGAGAGGTCGTGCTTCGCCGATTGCTCTCCCCGCTCGAGACCAACCTCCATGTCGGGGACCTGGTCTCGACCCGTCGGGGTGTTGGATCTGAGTTCGCCGATCTGCGACCGTTCCACCACGGCGATGACCTCCGGTCGGTGAACTGGCGCGTCTCCTCCCGGTTCCAGTCGATGTGGGTGAACGAACGGCACCCGGAGCGGAACGGTGACGTGATACTCCTCGTCGACGCACAGGTCGAGGCCGGCACTGAGCTGAGCCTGTTGGTCGACCGATCCGTGCGGCTGGCCGCTGCCCTTCTCAAATCCCATGCGAGACGCCATCACCGGCTCGGGTTGATCACGCTCGACGGCCGATGCCGGTGGATCTACCCGGGAATGGGCGAGATGCATCGGCGTCGTCTCCTGGAGCAGCTGATGGGAGTGGCTCCCGGCGAGGTGATCTGGGAAGCGGCGGAGCGGGCCGTGGTACGGGCCGCCCGGCCACCGTCGTTCGTGATCGCTCTCACCCCGCTCATGGACCCGAACATGGCCGGATTGATCCACACCCTTCGTCGCTCAGGTGTCGACGTCAGTGTGATCGCACTCGACCCGGACCCGGTGCTGACCCAGCCAGAGGGTCAGGCGAGGACACTGGGGAGGAGGATCTGGGCGATGGAACGCGAGCGGCTCTTCGATCGGCTGGCCGGCGAGCGAATCCCGATTTCAACCTGGCGCTCGATAGACCCGGCCGATGTCCCACTTGCCCGTCTCGAGAGCTGGAGGACCTCATGGCGACGGCACGGCTGAGCGCCCTGGGCTCCGTCCTTGCCGCGACGATCCTCGTGGTCTACCAGCCGGTTCCGAGGATCGCAGGTATCGCGGCGTTGATCGGATGGGCAGGAGCCGCCCTCCTCGCCGCGGGTCTGGCCATGGGCTACCGCGGCGCCGTATCCGTTGCCGCGGTCGCCTTCGTCATCCGAATCGCCGTGCTGGCGCCGCTGGAAGTGGAGCTGAGGCCACCGATCTGGGCTCAGGCCCTCCTCATCGCCCTCCTGGTGGAGCTGGCCGGCATGTCCTTCACATTGCGGAGCAGGCCTGGAGACCCGCTGCGACTTGTCGTCAGAGGTGTGACCGCAGCTCTTGGAGCGGCCGTTCTCGTCGAAGTGCTCGCCGTGCTCCTGGGTGTCACCACCGCCTCCGGCACCTTGGTTCGGGTGGCGGGGATGACCGCGGTCGTGGTGGCCGCGGGTTGGGTGACGAGGGTGTGGCGCCGATCAGGGCTGAGCGGCTGAGAGGGCCGGTTACTGCCCGCGGAATTCGAACACGGGTTTGACGGTGAGCGCCCGCCCTCCTCGGGCGAACAGGCGACCGTCTGCCGGGCTCCCCCTTCGAAGAGGCCGTCGAGACTCGGCTCAGTCCAGGGTCTGCGCTGAGATCTCGCTGAGCCGTGCGATGTTGTGGGTCGCTTCCATGTAGCGGATCGACCCGGTCTTGGAGCGCATGATGACCGAATGGGTCACCACGTGGTCTTCCCGCTGAAATTCGACTGCGCGGAGATACTCACCACCGGTCACACCGGTCGCGGCGAAGAAGACGTTGTCGGAGGCTACGAGGTCGTTGGTCCCCATGATCCGGTCGAGATCGAATCCTTCCTCCACCCCGCGTCTGCGCTCCTCGTCGTTGCGTGGCCACAGCTTGCACTGAATCTCCCCGCCCATGCACAGGAGCGCGGCGGCGGCGATCACCGCCTCGGGGGACCCTCCGATCCCGAGGAGGATGTCGGCTGCCGAGTCCTCCTGGGCGGTGGCGATGGAGCCGGCGACGTCGCCGTCCCCGATCAAGGAGATGCGTGCACCTGCCTGACGCACACCGTCGATGTAGTGCCGGTTGCGCTCCCGATCGAGGATGAGCACCCGCAGGTCGTTCACGTCCTTCCGCTTGGCCTTGGCCACCTGACGGAGGTTGTGCTCGATGGGGGCTTCCAGCTCGATGGCCCCGGCTGCCTCGGGCCCAACTGCGATCTTGTCCATGTAGACCAGGTGACCCGGGTTGTACATCGAGCCCCGGCCTTCGGCGAGGGCAATCACCGCGATTGCGCCGGGCATCCCTGACGCGGTGAGAGTGGTCCCATCGACCGGGTCGACTGCGACATCGACAACGAGGCCCTTGCCTGATCCGAGCCTCTCGCCGTTGTACAGCATCGGCGCGTCGTCCTTCTCACCTTCACCGATGACCACCACGCCGTCGATGTCGAGAGTTGCGAGATGCAGACGCATCCCGTCCACCGCGGCCTGGTCGGCTGCCTCCTTGTCCCCCCGACCCAGCCACCTCGCCGCGCCCATGGCGGCCGTCTCGGTGACACGCACCAGGTCGAGCCCGAGGTTTCTCTCGACGGGCTCCGCCATCAGGCAACCTTCACGATGATCGCGTCACCCTGCCCGCCCCCGCCGCACAAGGTGGCAGCTCCGATGCCGCCTCCCCTGTGCCGCAGGGCGTTGATCAAGGTCACCACAAGTCTCGCCCCGGTCGCCCCGAGCGGATGACCGAGGGCAACTGCGCCCCCGTGGACGTTGACCTTGGCCTCGGGGATTTCGAGGGTGCGCGCCGACCACAAGGCCACTGCGGCGAAAGCCTCGTTGATCTCCACGAGATCGAGGTCGGACCCGTCGAGGCCCGCTTTCTTCAAGGCAACGAGCAGGGCCTCGGCGGGGCGCTCGTGCAGTGTGGCGTCCACCCCACCAATCTGCCCGTAGCCGAGTATCTCGGCGAGGATCGGGGCACCCGATGCGGCGGCCGCATCACGATCGGCAACCACCACGGCGGCTGCGCCATCCGATATCTGGGAGGCGTTGCCGGCGGTGATGGTCCCCTCGGCGATGAAGGCCGGTCGCATTGCACTGAGAGTCTCGGCGGTCGATCCGGCCCTGATTCCCTCGTCACGGTCGATCAGCCTCGCCTCGCCCTTCCCCCGTGGGACGGTCACGGGTGTGATCTCGCCGACGAGCACGCCTCTGTCGGCCGCCTCGGCCGCTCGCTGATGGCTGCGGGCAGCCCACTCGTCCTGTTCTGAACGCCCTATCCCGAGACGCCGGCTCTGTTGATCCGACGACTCGCCCATCGTGCATTTGTCGAAGGCGCAAATGAGGCCGTCGTGCTGCATGACATCGACCGACTCGACATTCCCGATACGGGCGCCCCAGCGCAGCTCGCGCAGCACATAGGGCGCGTTGGACATGCTTTCCATCCCACCCGTCACCGCGAATTTGAAGTCCCCGGCGCGAATGCCCCTTTCCGCCAGACCGATGGCGGACATCCCGGAGAGGCATACCTTGTTGATCGTCACCGATGGGACGGTCATAGGCACGCCGCCGCGAATTGCCGCCTGGCGCGACGTGATCTGCCCCTGGCCGGCTTGGAGCACATGGCCGAACAGGACCTCATCCACTGTTGCCGGGTCGATCTGGCTCTGTTCGATGGCGGCGGATATCGCTGCGCCGCCGAGCTCGACGGCGCTCAGGGGGGCCAGAGCCCCGTTGTACTTTCCAATCGGAGTGCGGGCGATCCCGGTGATGACTGGGTTGCTCATCGAATCAAGACCTCCTGCGACTGGATGCTAACGGTGTCGGCCAATAGCCTTCATCGGGTGAAGCTGCTCAATCTCGATCACGTCGGCATCGCGGTTCAGGATCTCGACGAGGCCCTGGATCGGTACCGGGGGCGGTACCGGGTCGAGCCGCTCTACCGGGAGACCGTGGAGGCACAGGGCGTCGAAGAGGCGATGGTCCCGGTGGGGGGCTCGTTCATCCAGCTGTTGCAGCCCCTCGCCCCGGACACCCCGGTCGGCCGCTTCTTGGAGCGAAACGGGGAAGGGCTCCACCATGTCGCATTCGCCGTTGCCTCGATCGACGACGCCCTCGAGCATCTCAAGGCCACCGGCGCCCGGCTGATCGACGAGGTCGCTCGTCCCGGCGGGCGGGGGGCCAGAATCGCATTCGTCCATCCGGGCGACCTGACTGGTACGTTGATCGAGCTGGTGGAGCTGCCTGATGCCTGATGGAGTCGTGATAAAGGGTGGTGCCGGCGCCTTCGAAGCGGCGGTGATCGCCGTCGTCCTCGACCGGATCGCCGAGGAGGAGCGGGCGGCCCTGGAGGGCCGCCGCGGGCAAACCGGGCTCAGCGCCTGGATGCGAGCGGGGCGCCCCGAAGAGCCCAACATGCCCCGGGAGATGATCGGACCGGATCGCGTCTGAGTGACCGTCAGCTGCGCCGGCGAAGCTCGGCCAGCTCCGGGGCCTTGAGCAGATAGGACACGCCCAGGAAGGCGGCCACCGTCGTCAGCCCGCCGATCAGGGCAGCGCCGAGGCCTTCCATGATCGTCAGGTCTCCGTCACCGAACATCGCGCCCACCAACGGGTAGGCCACCAGCGCCGCGACCCCGGCGGCGACCAGCCCGCGCAGCATCGAGGGAAGGAGCAGCCGGACCGGCTGCCAACCTGCGTCGAGTCCCCAGGCAACCAGCAGAGCGATTGCATATGCCGACATCACCACGGTCGAGGCCAGGGCGAAGCCTTCCACCCCCATCGCCGAGTAGAGCGCGATCCATATCGGGATGGCCAAGAGCGTCCCGGCCGTGCCGATCAGGACCACGGTCCACATCCTCCGCTTGGCATAGAAGTGCCGGGAAAGAATTTGGTGCAGACCCCAGGCCGGGATCGAGAAGGCGTACAGAATGAGGAGGCTCGCAACCAACTCGGCGTCCTCGGAACTGAACTCGCCGTACTGGTACAGAAGCCTGACGATGGGGCGAGCCAGGACCACGAGGGCCGCGGTGGCTGCGGCGGCGACGAACAGGGTGTTCCGGGCAGCGCGAACCGTCGTGGCGACGAGCCCCTTCTCGTCGCCTGAGGCTGCGAGACGAGCGAGGAATGGGAAGGCGGCGACGCCGGCAGCCTGGGCGATCACTCCCACCGGGACCATGTTGAGCTGCCGGGCGAAGCTGAGCGCTGAGGTTGCCCCCTCCTCGACCTGGCCGAACCATCTCACGAACTGCTCGTCGAGGACTGCCACCGATTGCCCCAGCATCAACGGCAGCGCCAGGACGAGATACTCCTTGACCGACTTGTCCCCCTTGGGCACCGGGGTGAGCCAGGTGCCGGTCGAGCGGGCGCCCAGCCACTGGAGCCCGAAGTTGCCCACTGCCGACCCGGCCACTGCCCCCCAGAGGAACCACTCCGGCGACGGGTCCCCTATCGCTGCCCCGACCAACCCGCCGATGATGATCCCGCTGTTGTAGATGATCGGGGCGAGGGCGGGGTAGAGGAATCGGCGATGGGTGTACTGCACCGCCATGAGCAGCGACCCCAACACCAAGAACACCTGGGCTGGCAGCACGAGCCTGGTGAGCGAGACGAGACGAACATGGTCCGATGCCTCCGGGAAGACCAGTGAGACGAGAGGATCGGCCGCCAGCCACATCACGACCGTGAGCCCCAGGATTGCCATTCCCATGAACCTGAACACCGCAGTGAAGGCCTGGCTCGCCGTCTCCGCCTGACCTCGCTCCAGATGACGGCTCAGGATCGGGATCAGGGTGATCGTGAGATAGGCGCCTGCCAGGAGGTAGTTGAGGAAGTCAGGGATGGCAAAGGCCTGGCGATAGAGGTCGCCCTCAGTGTTGACTCCGATCAGAGCCGCAAGCAATG
>Ga0105094_10000848_pt1 | contig 15662 bp, 15 predicted proteins | sample PPLLak1March2015_2_FD_87023 | JGI IMG/M metagenome (GOLD analysis project Ga0105094, IMG submission 87023) | Freshwater sediment microbial communities from Prairie Pothole Lake near Jamestown, North Dakota, USA - PPLs Lake P8 Core (3) Depth... | ecosystem: Environmental > Aquatic > Freshwater >...
CGAAACGACGTCAGCGGCGCTGGGAGAGAAAGCGTTCAGCCGGGCTGAAGTTCGTGTGCCGCGGCGGCACCAGCGTCGAAGCAGGGCACCGCTCGCCGATGCTGCGACGGGACCGATAACATAGCGGTGGCGCACGCTTGCGCCGAACGCCATGGCCCGACCGCACCGTCCCAACCTCCTGGTTGTCCTGATCGACGACCTGCGCTTCGACGAATTCGGCGCCGGTGGCCACCCTTACCTTCGCACGCCGCACATCGATCGACTGGCGCACGAAGGCGCGTTGTTCGAGCGGGCCTTCCACACCACGCCGATCTGCTCGCCGAACCGGGCCAGCATCCTGACCGGCCAGTACGCGAGTCGCCACGGCATCATTGACAACGTGGCGCGCGATGCGATGAGCCATCGGTTGCCGAACTATCACCTCGTGCTCCGCGAGCTGGGTTACGAGACAGCGCACGTCGGGAAGTGGCACATGGGCAACAGCGCGATGCCGCGGCCGGGCTACGACCACTGGGTAAGCTTCGAGGGGCATGGCCGCATCGAGGATCCGGTACTCAACGTCGACGGGCGCGACGAGCGGACCCGGGGCTATGTCACGGACCTGCTGACGGATCGGGCGCTCGCGTTCATCGACCGTCACGGCGACGGACCGCGTGCGCGGCCGTTCGCACTGGTGCTGGCGCACAAGGCGGTGCACCCGGATGCCGAGCAGGCTGTCGACGGCACGCTTGCCCTGACCGGCTATCTGCCCGCGGCGCGGCACCGTGGCCTCTACGAGGGGTGCACTTTCGCGCCGCGTCCGAACGTGCTTCCGCCTAAAGATGTGGTGAAGGTGAAACCGGCCTGGGCCGACGCGTTCCGCCTGAAGACGAGCGAAGCGTCGCGCGCGCTGCTCGATGCCATCGCAGCGGGCTCGCAGCAGGAAATCCGACTGCGCGCCGAGATGATGGCCTCCGTCGACGAGGGCATGGGGCGGGTGCTCGACCGGCTGCAACGGCGCGGGGAACTGGACGACACGATGATCGTCTTCCTCGGCGACAACGGTTACTTCTTCGGCGAACACGGCCTCGGACCCGAGCGCCGCTTCGCCTACGAAGAAGGCATCCGCTCGCCGTTCGCCGTGCGCTATCCGCGGCTGGTGCCCCCGGGCGTGCGCGTCGACGCTCTGACGTTGTGCCAGGACATCGCGCCAACGTTCATCGAGCTGGCCGGCGGCCAGCCGGGGCCACAGATTCAGGGGCGCTCGCTGCTGCCGCTGTTCGACGGTGGACAAGCGCGGCGCCCGGCGGACTGGCGGCGCGACATCCTGATCGAGTACTGGGCGGAGAACGCACTGCCGTGGCTCGTCGGAATGACCTACAAGGCGATCCGGACCGACCGCCACAAGTACATCCGGTGGGTGAACCGCGCCCGCGACGGCGAGTTGGACGAGCTCTACGATCTGGACGCCGATCCCTTCGAGCTCGTCAACCTCGCGCCATCGTCGCAGCACGCGCCATTGCGCGCCGCGCTGCGGCAGCGCCTGCGCGAACTCACCGCCGAGGCACTCGGACTCTAGCTACCAACGGAGGCCTCCGGCTATTCCGGGAACGAAGGATCCGTGTGCTCGCGTAGGGCAGAATCCGGGCCTGCAGGGATCGATGCCGAAGCGGTGTCGGCCTGCGGCTCCGCGGCGTGGACGAAGGCCCGGGCTGAGCGAGGTCGCGATTGAACTTTCGAAGGGAAGGCTGGCTGACGCGGCCGGTGCTCGCATGGGCGTTCTACGACGTCGCGAGTTCCGCCTTCGCTGCGGTCGTTCCGACGTTCTTCGGGTTGTACTTCGTCAGCGTGATTGCGGGCGATCGGCCCGGTGCGCAGGGGCAGTGGGGCGCGATCGCGTCGGTCGCTCTGGCGTTGTCCGGTGTGCTCGCGCCGTTCGTTGGCGCCTGGGCAGACCAGCGCGGACGATGGCTGGGCCTGCTCGCGGCAGCGACGGCGACAAGTATTGCTGCAACGATTGCGATGCCGACCACTTCGCCCGGTGGATTGCTCTGGGCGGCGCTGCTTTTCATCACAGCGATGGTGGGCTACACGCTCGCGGTCGCGATCTACGACTCCCTCCTTGGCCGGGTCGCGGCCCCCACGCACGCCGGACGCGTCTCGGGCTTCGGCTGGAGCATCGGATTCATCGGCGGCATCGTGGCACTGGTCGGGTCGATCGCGCTGACACACGGCCTGCCGACTGGCACTCAGGCAGCGCACCTGCCATACGCGTTCCTGCTCTCGGGGCTGCTGTTCGCTGTCTGCGCATTCCCCGGTGTCCTCGGATTGCGTGATCTGGCGAGGCCGCGCCCGACGGATCGAGGTCCCGCCCCAGGCATCGGTGCCGCCTACGCCTCGGTGATCAACACGTTGCGCAACTGGCGCGAACAACGCGAGACTTTCCGGTTCCTGATTGCGTTCTACCTGTTCAACGACGTGCTCGTGACGATCGTCTTTTTCATCGTGATCGTCATGCGCGCGCGGTTTGGGCTCACCGTCGAGGGTCTGCTGGGACTCACGTTGCTTTACCACGTCATCGCGGCCCCCGCGACGCTCGCGTTCGGCCATGCCGCCGACCGGTGGGGGCCGCGTCGCGTGATCTACTTTCAGGTAGCAATCCTGGGCGTTTCGCTATTGCTGCTTGCATTCGGCACCGGGACCGTGACTCCTGTGCTGGTCATTTGCCTGCTTGGCCTGGTGTACGGCTCCCTCCAGGCCGTGTGCCGGTCGCTGTTCTCTTTGCTGGTGCGGCCGGAGAAATCGGGAGAGCTTTTCGGGTTCAATGCGGTCGCGGGCCGCCTGTCCGCAGCGCTCGGGCCGCTCTTCTTCGGCGTGGTAGCCGCCATCACAGAAAGCGAAACGGCCGCACTGGTTTCGCTGCTGGCATTCCTGATCGCAGGCGCGGCCGTGCTGAGTACTGTGCGCATTCCCGTGATGCGAGTCACGAGCATGGCGCCGGACTCGGCGCCGACCGCATAGAGCTACTGCTGCTTTGCCGGATAGACAGTGCGCCAGTCGCTTTTGATGCTGACGATCGTCCAGCCCCTGGCCCGACCTTCGTCGAGCGCCTTGTCGAGCCGGCCGATGTGTGAATCGCGGTCGTAGACCCACTCGCGCTCGGCATCGGTGTGATGGACGATGCCGATGAAGCGCGCGCCGCCGTCGGCGGCCGTCCACTGCAGCATCTGCAGATCGCCATCGGAATTGCCGAACGCGAAGATCGGGCGCCGGCCGATGAACTTGTTGATCCCTACCGGCTTGCCTTCCTTGTCGTCGATGAAATCGATCTCGGGCAGGCGCGTGATCACGGGACTTCCATCGCGCATCTCGAACTTCGTTCTGATCGTGCTGCCGACGACCTGCTCAGGCGGGATGCCATAGGCCTGCTCGACCCATGCCCGCATGAACTCGACGCCGCCGCCGGAAACGATGTAGGTCTTGAAGCCGTTCGCGCGCAGGTAGCGAAGAAGTTCGACCATCGGCTGGTAGGTCATCTGGTTGTACGGCCGGCCTGTCTTCGGATGCTTCGCGGTCGCAAGCCAGTCGCTCACGCTCTTCTCGAACTCCTCGGTCGTCATTCCCGCGTGTGTCGCCATGACGATTTCCGCGAGCGCCTTTTCGCCACCCGCCAGCGCGCCCTTCAGGTCTTCCTTGAGCAGTGAAGCGAAGGGTTCCTTCTCTCTCCATTCCGGGTGTTGGGACGCGAGCGCCTTGATTCGATCGAGCGCGAACGCGAGCTGGAAATACATCGGCTGCTCGGCCCACAGCGTGCCGTCGTTGTCGAACACCGCGATGCGCTCGGCCGGCGGAACGAAGTCCTTGCTGCCTCTCGTGGTGACGCGCTGAACGAAGGCCGTGATCGATTGCTTGGCCTTGCCTTCGTTCCACGAGGGAAGGGGATCGGCCGCCTGTGCGAGCGTGACTGTGAAGGCCAGCACACAGGCGACTGCAGTGGCGAGAAGGCTTCTGATGCGGATGATTGTCATGGCGGACTCTTTGCGGGGCTGTCCCAAAAAATAGGGCCGCACCCGCGGTACAGGTACGGCCCTCTGAGCCCTGCGGACCTCAGTGCTCGACGAATTAATTTTGAACGGGCTTGGACACCGCTTCCATCACGCGATCGAGATTGAAACTGCCAGGCTTCTGGCGCGGCGGGTAGTCCTTGAAGCTCTGCAGCCACTGGCCCACAAAGGCACCCGCGGGCGCGATCAGGAACATGCGGTCCATGTACCAGCGCTGGTAGCCCATGGCATCCTCGTGCCGGGCCCGCTCGAAGGGGTCCATCCTCAGGTTGGCGACTACCGGGGCGCGCAGCGGCGTGAACGGCTCCTGCCAGACCTTCAGGCCCTCGGCCTTCTGCTCGAGGAACGTGATCTTCCAGTTGTCGTAACGCAGGGCGGCAACCTGGCCGTCGTCGGTCCAGTAGATGAAGTCGCGGCGCGGCCACTCCTTTGACTCGCCCCGCAGCGCAGGACCGAGGTCATAGCCGTCCAGGTGGACTTTGTAGTTGCGGCCGCCGATCGAGGCGCCCTTCTTCAGGTCTTCCTTGAAGTTCTTGCCACCCGCTGCGGTCACCAGCGTCGGCAGCATGTCTTCGTGCGCAGCCATCTCGTTGACCACGGTGCCGGGCTTGATGACGCCGGGCCACTTGATCATGGCCGGGACGCGATAGCCGCCTTCCCACTGCGTGTTCTTCTCACCGCGGAACATCGTCGTGCCGCCGTCAGGCCATGTGAAGGTCTCGGCGCCGTTGTCGGTCGAGTACATGACGATCGTGTTTTCCTCCAGCCCCAGTTCCTTCAGCTTGGCGAGCAGCAGGCCGACGTGGCCGTCGTGCTCGACCATGCCGTCGGCGTAGATACCGAGGCCGGTTTTGCCGTCGGACTCCTTCTTCAGATGCGTGAAGACGTGCATCCGCGTGGAGTTCCACCAGATGAAGAACGGCTTGTCCGCCTTCTTCGCGCGCTCCATGAAGTCAATCGCCTTGGCGTTGACTTCCTCGTCGATCGTCTCCATCCGCTTGCGCGTGAGCGGGCCGGTGTCCGTGATCTTGCCGCCGGCAAAGCTGTGGATCACGCCGCGCGGACCGAACTTCTTCCTGAACTCTGCGCTCTTCGGGTAGTCGGGGTTCTCCGGCTCCTCCTCGGCATTGAGGTGGTAGAGGTTGCCGAAGAACTCGTCGAAGCCGTGGTTGGTCGGCAGCATGTCGTCGCGGTCGCCCAGGTGGTTCTTGCCGAACTGGCCGGTGACGTAGCCCTGCGCCTTCAGAAGCGTGGCGATCGTCGGGTCTTCCTTCTTCATGCCCTCGGGCGCACCCGGCAGGCCGACCTTGGTGAGGCCGGTGCGGATCGGCGACTGCCCGGTAATGAAGGCGGCGCGGCCGGCGGTGCAGCTCTGCTGGCCGTACCAGTCGGTGAACAGCGCGCCCTGCCTGGCGATGCTGTCGATGTTCGGCGTCTTGTAGCCCATCATCCCGTTGTTGTAGGCGCTGATGTTGAACTGGCCGATGTCGTCACCCCAGATCACCAGGATGTTGGGTTTCTTGGCGGGCTGCTGTGCGAGGACGGGCTGGACGGCCGACCAGGCCACGATGCCGGCGAACGCGAAGAGAAGCGTTCGACCGAGCGTTCCGAGGTAATTCATGAGTGATCTCCTGTCGACTGTTTTCGCCACGCTGCCCGGAAGGTTCGTGCCATCGGGGGCCGCCTTCGAATGGCCTTGCGAGAAAGTGTCCGATGTCGCGTAAACACTTCTAGCGCGGTCGCGCAAGCTACGCGCGGACGACAGTGCGGTCCAATGCCGGTTCGGCATCGTCTGATAACCTCAATGCATCATGCTCGACTTGAAGCTCCTCAAGCAGGCAGTGGTGCTTGCGAAGCACAGGAACTTCGCCCGCGCGGCCGAAGCGCTGCATCTGACGCAACCGGCGCTCTCGCGCAGCATCGCCGGCCTCGAGGCGGCTGTCGGCGCAAAGCTCTTCAACCGCACCAAGCAGGGCGTCGAGCCGACCGCATTCGGTGAACTGCTGCTGGCGCGCGGCGGTGCCTTGCTCGACGACGCGCGCGAACTCGAACGGTCCATCGCCCTGATGCGCGGGCTGGACATCGGCGAACTGCGCGTCGGTGCCGGCGCCTATCCGTCCGAGCTTTCCGTGGGCAAGGCTGTCGGGCGACTGATGATGCGACATCCAAAGCTGCGGGTCGAAGTGACGACCACCGATCTGCGGACGCTAATGGGGGACCTGCTCGCCGGCAAGCTCGATCTGGCCGTTGTTGAAGTGAGTCTCGCCAAGGACGAACCGCGGCTCGCTACTGAACAACTTCCAGAGCATCCTGCCCCGTTCTATTGCCGGGCCGGTCACCCGCTGTGCAGCGAGTCCGCCCCCAGCCTCGAGCGAATCATGGAGTTTCCGTTTGTCGGAGCCCGCTTGCCGCCAAGGGTGGCGCAATCCTTCCTGCAGCTGGCCAAGGTCGGCGCGATCGATCCTGATAGCGGCGACTATCTGCCGCCAGTCAAGACCGACACCTTGCAGACTGCGAGGGATGTCGTCATGGCAAGTGACGCGGTCAGTGCAGCCCCACTGTCACTGATCGCGCGGGACATCCAGTCGGGCCGGCTCATGGCGCTGAAGCTGCGAGCGGCATGGCTGTGCACCAGCTATGGCTTCGTCTATCGGCGCGACCGCCTGCTGTCGCCGGCGGCCGAAGCATTCATCGCAGAAATGCGCGCCGTCGAAGCGGAGTTGACCTCGGACGAGCGGCGACTGAGTGAAATCGTGGGGCCCGCATTCACGCTGTCCGAAGCGCAGCGCCGCTGAGTCACCGAAGTGAGTGTGATGCAAGTCGCACTCAGCCCGCTCCGGCCGCCAAGGCAACTCGATAGGTGACGAACGATGCGAGGTAGGCCAGTGCGAACAGATATCCGGCCATCAGCAGCGGCATCTTCCAGCTTCCGGTTTCGCGCCTGACGACGACGAGCGTGGCCAGGCACTGCGGCGCGAATACGAACCACGCGAGCAGCGAGAACGCAGTTGGGAGACTCCAGCTCTGTGCAATCAGCGGCTTGAGCGCCTGCGCGGTGTCGTTCGCCGCTGCCGACAGCGCGTAGACAGTCCCGAGCGCGCTGATCACGACCTCGCGTGCGGCGAGTCCCGGCACGAGTGCAATGCTGATCTGCCAGTTGAAGCCGATCGGCTCGAAAATCACTGCCAGCATCCGGCCCAGCATCCCGGCGAGGCTGTATTCGATCGCGGGCCCGGTCGCGCCCGGCGGCGGTGCCGGAAAACTTGCGAGAAACCACAGTGCAATTGTCAGCAGCAGAATGATGCCGCCTACGCGCCTGAGAAATATCACGACTCGCTGCCAGAGTCCGAGTGCGATGTTGCGAACCGTCGGCCAGTGATATTGCGGCAGCTCCATCATCAACGGCCTGACCTGTCGCCCGGAGACCGTCAGTTGCTTCAGCGTCCAGGCCACCGCCATCGCCCCCGCGATGCCCGCTGCATACAGGACGAAGAGCACCAGCCCCTGAAGCTCGACGACGCCCCACAGCTCGCGTTGCGGTACGAATGCGCCGATCAGCAGTGCGTACACCGGCAACCGCGCGGAGCAGGTCATCAGCGGTGCGAGCAGGATCGTCACCAGGCGGTCGCGCGGGTCCGCAATCGTTCGCGTGGCCATGATTCCGGGGATCGCGCAGGCGTGACACGACAGCAGCGGGATGAACGATCGGCCCGACAGTCCGACGCTTCCCATCAGGCGATCCAGAAGAAACGCAGCGCGCGGCAGGTACCCCGATTCCTCCAGCACGAGGATGAAGAAGAAGAGGATCACGATCTGCGGCAGAAACACGAGGACTCCGCCGGCCCCCGCGATCACGCCGTCGACGATCAGGCTTCTGATCCAGCCTCGCGGCAGCAAGTGGCCGACGGTTGCTGCGAGCCAGCCAGTCGCGGCCTCGATCGCGGCCATCGGTGCTTCGGCCCATGTGAAGACTGCCTGGAACATCAGGAACAGCAGCGCCGCGAGCAGCAAGGGCCCCACCAGCGGATGAAGCACGACGCGATCGATGCGATCACCCGGCGCATGCGGGATCAGCTCGTCGAGCCCCAGCCGCTGCAGGATGTCGCGCACGGTTTCATGGTCCGCATGTGTCCCGGCCGGCGCGGCGGCAGCCTCGGCGCTCTTCCACACGGCAGGGTCGTCGAGCAGGGCGCGCAGCGCCGCGTCGCCACTGCGCTGGATTCCCACGCAGCGAACGACTGGCAGCCCGATAGACCTCGACAACAGATCGGCATCGATCGTGATGCCACGTTCCTCGGCCAGGTCGGCCATGTTCAGCACGACGACGCACGGCAATCCCAGCCGCTTGACCGCAAGCACCAGACGGAGATTGCGGCGCAGGTTGGTCGCATCGACGACGCACGCGACGAGATCCGGGCGCTTTTCACCGGTCGCGCGGCCGGCCAGCACATCGCATGTCACGCGTTCGTCCGGCGAACGCGGGTGCAGGCTGTAGGCACCGGGCAGATCGAGCACGCGAAGCGCCTCGCCGGAATGCGTGGTGAGCCTGCCTTCCTTGCGTTCGACGGTGACGCCCGCGTAGTTGGCGACCTTCTGCCGGCTTCCGGTGAGAAGGTTGAAGAGCGCTGTTTTGCCGCAGTTCGGATTACCGACCAGCGCCACCAGCGGGCCGGGCGGGTGTAGATGGATCACCGCTTCGTTCATCCCGCACCCGATGTGGCCGGCCATGGACGCACCTGAACGCAAGCCGCTTCCGCGCGTCGAAGTGCGAAAGTCGAATGACCGACGCGGACGGCAAGCGGGTCGTTGCCGGGCTTGCCGCGCGCGATGACGATCACTCGCTCTCCCGGAAGGAAACCGAGTTCTTCCAGCCGCTGTGGCCAGTCGACTCCTTCGGGGTGGTTGACCAGATGCACGACATACGCGGTTGACGGCTCGGCGTGCTCGAGGGAGATCACTGGCTGAGAATTCACGGTCGGCTTCGGGCAGGTTGTACGGCGTCGCGCATGGGCGCATTATCGCAAATGAGAATCACTCTCGTTTGCGCGACGTCAAGCCGGCCCTTGCAGCTGAGGCCGGTGGTGTTCTCAAACAGGGTCTCCTGACGAGCCCATCAGTGTTGTAGAAACCGGCTCGCCGGCTGTCGATCTGGCGAGACTTCGTTCGACGTAAGGGTGCGAAGACAGTCAAGAAGGGAGAATCCGATGGCGCGCAGTGCGAGCAAAGCAACCACCCGGAAACCAAAAGTGAAGACCCGCGCCGGACTTCCCCGAGCCCGCCCGGCCAGCCGCACGGTGGTCCTCGTGGCGACACGCAAGGGTGCGTGGCTGCTTCATGCGGATGCGGCGCGACGTACCTGGCGCGTCGACGGGCCGCACTTCCTCGGCCATATCGTCAACCATGTCGTGCTGGACCCGCGCGACGGGCGCACGCTGCTCGCCGCGGCGAAGACCGGCCACCTCGGCCCGACCGTGTTCCGCTCGACGAACCTCGGCCGGACCTGGAAGGAAGCCGCAAAGCCGCCCGCGTTTGCGAAAGCCGCCGAAGGGAAGGCGGGCCGCGTCGTCGACCACACGTTCTGGCTGACGCCGGGTCACGCGAGCGAACCGAATGTCTGGTACGCGGGCACGTCGCCGCAGGGGCTGTTCCGCTCGGAGGATGGCGGAGTCTCCTGGGCACCTTTCTCCCACATCAACGACGACCCGAAATACATCGAGTGGATGGGCACCGTGCAGGACGGCACGCCGGACGGGCCGAAGCTGCACTCGATCATCGTCGATCCGCGCGATCCGAAGCATCTTTACTTCGGCATGTCTGGCGGTGGCGTGCACGAGTCGACAGACGGCGGAAAGAACTTCGCTCCGCTGATCAAGGGCATGCAGGTCGTCGAGGGCTTCGATGCCGCGGCCGTTACCTTCCATGACCCGCACTGCGTGCGAATCTGTCCGACCAATCCGGACCGGCTCTACCAGCAGAACCACTGCGGCATCTACCGGCTCGACCGCCCGGGCGACAGCTGGACCAGGATCGGCCGCAGCATGCCGAAGAAAGTCGGCGACGTCGGGTTCACGATGACCGTGCACCCGCGCGATGCCGACACTGCGTGGGTATTGCCGATGGACGGCCAGACCGTGTGGCCGCGCACCAGCCCCGACGGCAAGCCCTCCGTCTACGTGACGCGCAACGGCGGCAAGACATGGCAGCGGCAGGACGCCGGGCTGCCGGCCGAGCAGGCCTGGTGGACCGTCAAGCGGCAGGCGATGAGCGCCGATACGCGCGATCCGGTCGGGCTCTATTTCGGTACGACCAGCGGCGAGATATGGGCGAGCCGCAACGAAGGCGAACGCTGGACCTGTATCGCACGCAACCTGCCGGAGGTCTACGCGGTGGAAACGGCAGAGCTGGGGTAGGGAGTCGGGCTCCGATGAAGGTGCTGATCCCCACGCCGCTGCTTTCCTACACGCAGCGCCGCGAAGTGGAGGCGAGCGGCGCGACGCTTGCCGACGTCCTCGCGGACCTTGACCGCCAGTTTCCGGGAATTCGCTTTCGCGTGATCGACGAACAGGACCAGATGCGTCGCCACATCCGCTTCTTCGTCAACGGTGATCAGGTGTTCGATCCGGAGCAGCCGCTGCGACCGAGTGACGAAATCATCATCGTGCAGGCGCTGAGCGGAGGGTGAAGATGGGTAATCGGGGCTGAGCAGCCACCGCCCGACGTTGCGTCCGGCGGCGGCTCGCGATCAGCTGTTGGTTACTTGAGGCGCATGTCGTTCTTGACCGATGTCACGCCTTTAACGCTGCGCGCTACGACGACCGCTTTATCGATGTCGGCCTTGGAATTGACGAAGCCACTCAGTTGCACCGCACCCTTGAATGTCTCGACGTTGATCTCGGCCGACTTCAGCGTGGGTTCGTTGAATATGGCCGACTTCACCTTGGTGGTGATGACGGTGTCGTCAATGTACTCGCCGGTACCTTCCTTCGTCGGTGTGGATGCGCATCCGACGACGGTCACCATCGTGGCGGCCAGGAAGATTGCGGAAAAGAACTTGCTGATTGGTTTCATGACTGACTCTCCAGATTTGCTTGAAGCAGGACATCCTGCTTCGTGAACTTGTTCGGCTTCATTGCGCTGGGCTATCCAACGCGGCGGGACGTCACAGCGTGGTACACGACAAGGAGCAGGGCTGCTCCGACGACGGCTACCAGCATGCTGTAGAGGTTGAAGCCGGTGACACCCGCCATCCCGAAGGTGGTGAAGAGCCAGCCTCCAACGACCGCGCCAACGATCCCGAGAATGATGTCCAATACGAGACCCTGGCCGGTGTTGTAGATGAGCTTGCTGGCGATGAACCCGGCGATGAGTCCGAGGACGATCCATGCTAATAGAGACATGATTGACTCCTGTATCTGTACCTGTCGGACCTTTACGTATCGACTACGGTGCGGCGTGGCCCAACCATCGATGCCGCATCTGCTTGCCCGGTCGCGCGCTCACACACTTCGTTAGCCGCGGCCCAACGTGTCAAAACCGTGAATGCAGCGTAGTCACAAGGCTGCGCGCGGTCGGTACGGTGGCGCACATAAGGGGCAGGGGCTCTAATTGATGGCAGACGCGGCGCTCAGAAGAGCGTAAACTTCGTCTGCTTTCGTTTGAGTCTCTGTCTTCCTCCGGTTTTCACTTGCCCGCTGCCAGGTTTGAAATGCAACGGCGCGTCTGGTTTCCTAAGGTGCACGTCTCTTGATCGTCGGCTCGCCGCGGGGCGTTTCCCACGGCTGATTTGTTATGACCTTTACCCATCAAGGAACGTCAAAATGGCAGCAGGCATCGTCAAGTGGTTCAATGACGCAAAAGGCTTTGGATTCATCACGCCCGATGACGGCGGCAAGGACTTGTTCGCGCATTTCTCGGAAATCCAGGCAGGCGGCTTCAAGTCGCTGGCCGAAGGCCAGCGCGTTGAGTTCGTCGTCAAAGAAGGCGCAAAGGGCCCGCAGGCGGCCGAGATCCGCCCGACGCAGTAACCCAGAGCACAACACGAAGGCCGCGGCGCACGCCGCGGCCTTCGCGCCGGAGCGCCGATGATCGAACCGATATTGCTCGCGGCTGCATGCATCTTCACCTTCGATCAACAACGTTTGCTGACGAACGCGAGCGGCTTCTTCTTCGCCCGCGATGAACGGCTGTTCCTGGTGACGAGCCGTCACGTCGTCATTGACGCGCCGAGCCAGCACTTTCCGAACCGCATCCAGATCGAGCTGCACATCGATCCGGACAACCTCGCCGGGTCCACCGGGTTCTCGATTCCGCTGTACCGCGATGGCAAGAGCGTCTGGCGCCAGGGGCTCGACAGTTCCGGAGAAATCGACGTCGCAGTGATCGAAATCGATCGCACTGCGCTGCCGAAGTCGACGGTCTACCGCGCGTTCACTCCGCATCACCTTCCCGGCCCGCAGGATCAGTTCGAGGTCGGCACATCAATGCTGGTGGTGGGCTTTCCGCTCGGCTTTCACGACACGCTGCATCACATGCCCGTGGTGCGCCACGCGGTGATCGCCTCGTCATTCGGCCTGCGCTTCAAGGGCCAGGGCTACTTCCTTACCGACGCACGTACGCACCGCGGGACCAGCGGTGCGCCGGTGGTCATGCGCGTTGCCAAGCCGGGCCCGCTGATGGGTGACTTGCCATGGATGCTGCTCGGCGTGCACTCGTCACGGCTCGACGTCGGTTCGCGTGACCTGAACCTGGACGAGGCGCTCGGTCTGAACTGTGCCTGGTATGCGGACATACTGATGACGCTCACTGAGAGCTGACCGGGCGTCCGGATAAGCGTCAACTCAGCTTGTGCTGCAGGAAGAAGCGCAGCATCTCGCGCGATGCGTTGGGACCGTTGGCGTCCGTGTGCTTTTCCGCTTCGCTGCCGCCTGCCCATGCATGGCCGGCACCGTGAACGATCCACAGTTCCTTCTTCGTCACCCCGCCGGGACCGAATTCGACTGATCGCGTGAAACCACGCTGGCCAGCGTTGGGGTCCGTGGTTGCCTGCAGCGTGCCAAGTGGCTGAGCCTGGGCGCGGGGAGCGGCGTGAATGGCTTCGCCGTTAGACGGATGGACCGTCTTGTCTTCGTCGCCGTGGAACACGATGCTGGCCACCGACCGGCCGAGTCCCTCGACGGCGATCGGGACAGCATCAGCTTCGCCCTGCGCAGGCCCATTGGACATCAAGCGGATGGCAGAGAGCACGTCATGAGCGAGGCCGGCGGGAACGCCTGAATGGACGCCGAGCGCTGCGTAAAGCTCGGGATAGTCGCGCGCGAGCACGGCGGCCATGCCGCCGCCGGCCGACATTCCAGCCACGTAGACGCGCGTTGCATCTATTTCATGTTCACTGATGATGTGACGGGTCATGGCCGCGATCAGTGCGGCATCGCCGTCGTTGTCGGACCGATCTTGCAGCGCGTACCAGTTCCAGCAGCGCAATACATTGGCGGTAAGGGACTGCTCGGGATACAGCACGAGCACCCCGGCGGCTTCCGCCGCTTCGTTCATGCGAGTGCCGGCCGCGAACTCCTCCGCGCTTTGATGACAGCCGTGCAACAGAACGAGCAGGGGTGCTGGACCTGGCTTGCGGGAGGCCGGCTGGTAGAGCATGTACCTGCGCTTCGATTCCGAGACGAAGCGACCCTCGGTGAAAGTGCCCTGCGTTCCGTTTTCGGTTCTGGCCGGACTGGCTTGCGCGTCGAGGCCGGCAGCGGCGAAGGCTGCGCGCTCGTCGACCGTCGGTCGCCTGCGGTCACGGCGATGCGCCTGGCCGCCGGATACTGCCTGGCGGATCGTGTGCAGGAACGCGCGACCTGCGTTGGCCAGTCGCGCTTTCTGCTTCAACCAACGAGCGCGCCAGGTCGGTGGTTCGGGGTGCGGGGCAAGGTTCATCGAGGGGGTTCAGGACGGGAGCGGATTTGGTTGCAACATTCAAACGGCGCCACGAGAGTGGCGCCGTCCATCGAGCAAGCTCGATTCGAGAGCCGGCGACTATCTGGCCCGGGACTTCTTAGTTTTTTCCGAAGAGTGCACAACTGCCTTGACGGCGGCCTGACCGGACTGCGCAAAGCGGTCCGAAGCTTCCTGGACTTGCTGCTCGATCAGACTCCGTCCTTCAGCCGCGATTCCCATCAGGCTTTCCGCATACTCGCGGGCGAAAGTCGAGTAGTTTTCGGTGAGCTGTTGGACCAGGTTCGCGTAGGCACCCGAAGTCGCGACATGACCAAAGGACTTCTGCGCCAGCTCGAAGTACTTCTGGGCACTGTTCCTGGCCAGATCGACCATCTCCGGCGATTGCGCGAAGCGTGTGATGAGCGCCGCATTGGCAGTGCTCAAGTTGATGAAGGGTTGCGTCATGTTTTGCATTGGGACCTTTTTTCCGGTCTGCGCCGGCGATGGAAGCCACTGACTTGATGATGCCCCACCAGCAGCCTCGGTAGCGGCGCACTGAGCCGGAAGCATGCTGTTCGTGCTGTCCGATTCACTTGCAGAAGTCGCGAGCTGACGCCCGACAACACTCTGAGTCCTTTATGAGGGTTAACCGGCTTCCTGTCCGTGCGTTGGCGCACATAGCTCGCCGATGCGTCGACGGCCGGTCGTTGATCACCGGAACAACAGGTCGATTTTGCTGCACTATCCGGGCCAATGCCTGGGCGGGACGAAGGCGGACCCGCTGGAAAGCTACTTTCACACGCTCGAGACAGAACTGGTCATGCACTGCGATTACCTGACCCGACACTAGAACCTATCTCAAAATTGCTTGAGCAGCATCACGATGCACCCGAGCTGCACGAAACCGAGGAAGTTTGAGGGGTAGTACTCCCAGCGGACCAACAAGCGGCGTTTCCATTGCATCCACGCGAAGAACCTCTCGACGATCCAGCGGCGCGTGTAGCGGCGCAGCTTGCGTCCGTCTTGCGTCTTGAGCTTGCGATTGGATCGGTGCGGGGCAATGAGTTCCACCCCGTCCTTCTTGAGCTGCTGGTCCAGCCCATCGCTGTCATAGGCGCGATCGCCAATCAGGTTGTCGGGCTTGGCCTCGAGCATGTAGAAGTCGAAGCTCAGCTGCACCAGCGTCACTTCGTGATGATTGGCCGCGTGCGTGCTCACCGACAGCGGCAGCCCGTGGCGATCCACGATGGCAAGGATCTTCACGCCCTTGCCGCGCCGCGTCTTGCCAATCTCTGCGCCGCCACCTTTGGCAGAGGCAAAGGTCGCATCTATGAAGGATTCGCGCTCGTCGATGTCGCCTTGTTCGCGCAGCGTATTGGCCAGTTGCGTCAACGCCTCGCGCAGCACCTCGCGCTCGCACCACTGCTGAAAGCGGCGATGCACCGTCTTGTAGTTCGGGTAGCACTGCGGAAGCATGTGCCACTGGGCGCCGGTGTTCAGAATCCACAACACCGCTTCCAGCACCTGACGCGTGGGCACCGGCTTGCGCCCAGGCCGGCTTTCGGGAACGTTCTCCTCGGGAAAATGCTCCCGAATCCGTTCCCACTGATCGTCGCTCAAGCGAAGCACGACTGAGATTGTAGAAACGTAAGATCATCTAAACAACGATTTTGAGATAGGTTCTAG
>Ga0105094_10000853_pt1 | contig 15602 bp, 14 predicted proteins | sample PPLLak1March2015_2_FD_87023 | JGI IMG/M metagenome (GOLD analysis project Ga0105094, IMG submission 87023) | Freshwater sediment microbial communities from Prairie Pothole Lake near Jamestown, North Dakota, USA - PPLs Lake P8 Core (3) Depth... | ecosystem: Environmental > Aquatic > Freshwater >...
AAACTCAAGTCCAGCAATGTGTCGCCGGGACAGAAGCTGGTGATCCCATAGCAGTCGTTCATGGCCTTTGGGGCCATTCTAAACGATGAAAGGGCTCACAGGGGCTGGTTTTCGACTCGTGACTCGAAGCTCGAAACTCGAAACTTTCCGGAGCAACTGGACTGCACTCCCTTCTCGCCCGGGTCTCGGCGACAAGGGGCATTGGAGCAGCGCATGAATCATTCCGATATAGACACTCGATACTTCGGGAGGTCTGAGCGGCGAATCACCCTTGTCGGTTTGGGCGGCGAAGGGATCCTGAGAACCCACGGAGAGGATGAAAAGGCATCGGCCGTGATTCACGAGGCCATCGGTCAGGGCATCACTTATTTCGACTGTGCGCGGGTTTACGCAGGCAGTGAAGGATACTATGGCCGATTCTGGAAGGAGAATCCGAGTGCCCGCTCCAGGGTGTTTCAGGCGAGCAAGTCAGCCCAAAGGACCAGGGCGGGAGCCATGACCGACCTGGAGCATACGCTCAAGACGATGTGCATCGATCATCTCGATCTGTGGCAGATCCACGATGTCCGGACTGAGGAGGATCTGGATCGGATCAGCGGGCCCGGGGGAGCTTTGGAGGCCTTCATCGAGGCCAAACGATCCGGCAAGACGAGCTTTATTGGCGTGACGGGACATTACGATCCCGTAATCCTCACGCGAGCGGTCCAGGAATGGCCCGTGGACTCGGTGATGATGCCGGTGAATCCGATCGAAGCGGTTCTGGGTGGATTTCTGGACTCCACCATGCCCAAAGCTCGTGAAAAGGGCCTGGCGATCATCGCCATGAAGGTTCTGGGCGGCGGCCACTGTGTCGCACCGAAAGCGCGGGCCACGGCTCAGACACTCATACATTTTGCGCTGTCTCAGGATGTATCGGTGGCCATCGTGGGCTGCAGCATTCCGGACCACGTTGCGGAGCTGGCCGGGGCGGGGAGGCCTTTTCGCCCGATGGATGCCGCGGAACAAGAGATCATCACGACACGCTTTGAGCCTGCAGCTCGCAAAATGGCCTTCTATCGGGGTGTGATCTAGCTTTGCAGGTGGGTAATGGTTTTATCAGACCTGAGGGCTTTGCATCTCACATACGATGATGTTATAGGGATGACCTCATCCCTTTATTCCCCCCAGTTGGACAGATTGGGACTGGAATGGAAACATGGCAGCTGATTCTATGATTCGGTGATGCCCGATCCGGGAGCACCCCAGCGAGCACCGTGGAGACGCATGGCTGACAACAGAGCACCCTCGTCCGAGATTCTTGAATGCCCGCTTGAAGAAATACACAGCACTGGAAGCAAGAGAAACGGCGTCTGGGTCAAGCTCCTGGCTTTGCTTTTCCTCATCGGCGTGACCATTGTGCTCTACCAGACGAACGTGTTCAGGTTCTTTTTCAGCAGGCAGGAAATCCTCGAGTTTCTGGAATCCCTGGGGCCTTTGGCCTTTGCAGGCTTCATCATCTTACAGGCAGCCCAGGTGGTGCTCGCGCCCATACCCGGCGAAATCACCGGCTTGATCGGCGGATTCCTTTACGGTCCCGTGGTGGGGGTCCTGTTGTCGACCACAGGACTGGTCCTTGGCTCCTTCCTGGCCTTCTTTCTTTCGCGGACGTTTGGAAGGCCTTTCATCGAGAAATTCATTGACGAGTCCCTCCTCAAACGCTTCGATTACCTGCTGCACCATAAGGGGCTTTTCCTGATCTTCGTGCTCTTCCTGATTCCCGGTTTCCCAAAGGACTACCTCTGCTTCATTCTTGGACTGGGCCATCTCACCACTTTCGAATTCCTGGCGGTGAGCACAGTCGGACGTTTGTTCGGCACGATTCTGCTGACCCTGGGCGGCGGTTTCATCCGTTATCACGAGTACGGCAAGCTCTCCATCCTCATCGGGGTGGCTGCGCTTTTCACCGTGATTGTCTATGTGTTCCGGGAGAGATTGGAGCGCCATTTTCAGACGCTGCACGCACGCCATCACTGCAAAAAAAGCGTTGGGAGATCCAACAGTGTCCTTTGATGGTGCTCGGAAGCATGAAGTACGTCAGCCTTTTGATGGTCCCAATGCCCCAGAGTGCAGGCTCATTCCCCCCCTTTTCGACATCCTGACGGGTATCCGGTGCTCCGGCCTTTGAGCCAGGCTGTCGCACGGCCAAATCCGGGTTATTGTCGAAGTGTCGGCATAAGGATTGCTTCTTCGATTCCAGTGTGGACTGAAGCCATCGACCTTCGTGTGACTGATCAGAAAGAGGTGTTTGCGTGCTCACGGAAAAGATATCGAATCTGGCCATTCAATGCCTGGATTCGACCGGATATTATGGTGCGGCTTTTCTCATGGCCCTGGAGAGCATGATCGCTCCGGTTCCCAGCGAAGCGGTGATGCCCTTCGTGGGCTTCCTGGTTGCAGACGGTAAATGGAATCTCGGCGCAGCGGTTTTTGCCACAAGCCTGGGTTCGATCATCGGGTCGCTGATCTCCTATTTCATGGGCGCATACGGTGGAAAAACCATGGTGCTGCGTGTGGGCAGGTATTTGCTTCTGGACGAGCACGATCTGGTGATCACCGAGCGGTTCTTCAATCGCAGGAGCGGGGTGCTCGCCGTCTTCGTCAGTCGCTTCATACCGGTTGTGCGCCATCTGATCTCCATTCCTGCGGGTGTGGGCAGGATGCCGTTGATTCCCTTCACCCTCGCGACGGCCATCGGGGCCACCCTCTGGAACTCCTTTCTGCTTTATTGCGGAATGGTCCTCAGGGAGCATTGGACCAGCGTGCAGCGTTATTCTCACCAGGTGGATGTGGTGGTCGTTCTGCTCATCATGGCGGGCACAGCATGGTTCTTTCGGGGACGCCTTCTGAAAAAACAGGTTGCAGCATCTCCGCTGGCGGCGCCTTTTTCCAAACGCTCCGAAGTCTCTGAGGAACCGACCGGTCCCAATCCGTGAATCCATCGGCCGGAAAGGTCTCGACAACTCCGCTCACGAAATCCTCCCAGAGAAGGGAATGGAGCCCGCTTTTCCTGATATGGCTCATCCCGCTGGTCAGCGGAATTCTCTTCTCAAGCTCCACCTGGGCTCAACACCAATGGAGCTTCGCCGCCATTTCCGACATACAATCCGGCTTCAGCTCCTATCAGAACGTCCTGAACGAGATCAAAAACCCGACCGTGGGCAGGGAGGATCGAGGTGAAATGGTGGATTTCGTGCTCGTCCTGGGAGACCTCTCGCCCGTCGTCACGAATTACAGCATCTTCGAGAGGACCTTTGAAAATCGGCGTCCGCTCTTCGCTCCTGCGCGAGGCAACCACGAGAATAAGCGGGATCTTGACTTCATCGAGAAGAAGGTTCTTCCCGCCACGGCAGCTTCCGTTCAATCGTGGAATCGCTTTTCGAAGTCAGGCCTGTCTTATTGGTTCGACTGGAAGAATGCGAGACTGATCATTCTGGACCAATATGCGGACTTCAGAAGATCGGGCGCAGATCCAAGGGCTCTTCAATGGCTGAGCCAGGCTGTCGAATCGGCCCATTCTGCCGAACATGTGTTTGTGGGCATCCATGAGCCGTTCTTTCCATGGGATGCCGAGCAGGACCCTTTCTGGTCGATCCTTCTCAAACACCGCACACGCGTCCGCGCCCTCTTCTTCGGGCATATCCATATTTACCATCGGACGCGATTCCCTGACCTGCTGGAGGGCATTCACGTCATCAATTTGGGCAACGCCGGGCAGAAGACCCACAGCGACCTTCGCCAGACGATCGTGTGTGTGAGCGTGGATGGACGATCAGCCAGAGTCACAACAGTGCAGACACCGGATGGCCAGAACAAGTTCCGTGTGGCCGATGGGTTCCATTTGAAGGGACCTTAGAGCCGTTCCGTGATTATTCACCGTTGTGAGGATTCACCTCAAACCAAACGCACTGGCACCTGTTCAACCGAATCGAATTCATGTAATTTACCTGCTCGCCCGCTGATGTGCTCTCGTGTCCGGAAGCGCTCAGGTTGCCGCCGTTGCACTGACGGCCGCAAGAGTCTTTGGGGTGTCCTTTTGCCGACCCATATCTCGTGAAGCCTTGTGAACATAAACCTTGTGGTCCGGAGACCCAGCAGTCGAAACAGGACAGGACAGGCAATCCGGCCACCGAGGCGAGCTGGGAGGACAACCGATGAAGGTTACCAAGAAGGTGCTGCTGGCCGAAGATCACACGATTCTCCGGGAAGGGCTTCGGATGCTCCTGACCTCCGACCCGAACCTTGAGGTGGTGGGAGAGGCTCAGGATGGCCTGGAAGCGGTGCGAATGGCGGAAAGCCTCAAACCCGATCTGGTCTTGATGGATCTCTCCATGCCCCGCATGAACGGAATGGGCGCCATTCAGGAGATCAAGCGGCATATGCCGCAGATCAAGATTCTGGCCCTGACGGTTCACAAGACCGAGGAGTACATATTGGCGACACTGAAGGCCGGTGCCGACGGATACGTCATCAAAGACGCCACCCACAATGAGCTGATGCTCGCCATTCAGTGTCTGCTCGAGGGCAAGTCCTACCTGAGTCCCAGTGTCTCCGACAAAGTGATTGAAGGCTATCTTGAAGGCAAGAAACAGCTTAAATCCAGCACATCGTGGGATACACTGACGCAGCGCGAACGTGAAGTCCTCAAGATGATCGCCGAGGGGTACAAGAACAAGGCCATCGCCGACTACCTGTGCATCAGCGCCAAAACCGTGGAAAAACATCGCGCCAACCTCATGAAAAAACTGGACCTTCACAATGTCTCATCACTGACCGCCTTCGCCATGGACAAAGGGCTGATCGCCAAGCCTTCGGGGGAGGCCTGACCCGCACCGCTCCTCCCGACGACAGCCTGAATCACTGCAGATCATGTGAAAGGAAGTGAATTGAATCCTGCCCTGATTATTGTGGACCTCCTGTGCGATACCTTCGAAAAGCATCCGAGCACTCCGATTGCTGGGGCTGCCAGGGCTTTCCTGCCGAAGCTCAACGAGCTCATCGACCGGTTTCATGAGCACCATCTGCCAGTCATTTTCGCCTGTGACAGTTTTCTTCCCGATGACTTCATCTTCAAGGGCAGAATGGCACCGCACAGCCTGAGGGGATCCCATGGAGAGGAGGTGATCCCCGATCTGCATCGAGAATCCGGGGATCATCTTGTGCCCAAACGCCGCTTCAGTGCCTTCTTCAAAACAGATCTCGACCAGACTCTGCGTACGCTGGGAGTGGACACCGTGGTCGTGACAGGCATTGCGACTCCGATATGCGTGATGACAACGGTTCTGGATGCGCTCAGCCACGATTTCCAGGCCATTGTCATCGAGGATTGCTCTGCAGCCCACCGGCCTGAAGACCACCGGGCCGTTTTGGATGCCTACCGAAAGACACCGCTTCATCCCCTCCTGCAGGTCATGCAAAGCCAGGAGCTTCTGGATCGGATTTCCGCACACCGTGACTGATCGGAGGTCTTCAACCATTTCAGCGATCCGCTGGTGATTTCTGTTAGTCAGCGACCCTTCAACGGCCCCTGCCTCATCCTGAGCATGGCCCCCATACCTGTTCTCTACCCGCAACCTGAAACTTGAAACCCGCGACTTGAAACGCGAAACTTTTGAGAGTGGCAGCTCGATCCCTGACTGGCCTCTGTTCTGGGTCTGCTTCGGTTGAAATGGGACTTCGGAGTGTTATACTATGTTCGAAGCAGATTTCGCGCGTGTTTACGGTTGCTCACCTTCGGAAGGGCAGAAGATGGCTGATGATTCCCAAAAAGTACCGAATCAGGAGGAGCTCGAGAAAGAACTGAGCGACTACCTCTCCAAGAAATACGGCTACAGAATCAAGGTGATCTCCCCCATGATGCTCCCCCAGGGCAAGGACACTCATGAGGATAAAAAGGGGCCGAGCGGAATCGATCGCATTCGGTTCGACATGAAGCCTGAAGAACTGGAAGCCTACCTGAATCAGTATGTCATCAGACAGGACGATGCCAAGGCGATACTGGCAACTAAGATCTGCACGCATTACAACCGCATCAAGCAGCAGAGCAGAAAAGGCAAGCGCGGTAAGGCCAAAACGGTCGGGAGGATCAAGAACAACATCCTCCTGCTGGGACCAACCGGCGTCGGAAAAACTTACCTCATCAAGCTCATTGCGCAGAAGCTCGGTATTCCGTTCGTCAAGGGCGATGCGACCAAGTTCAGCGAAACGGGGTATGTGGGCGGAGATGTGGAAGATCTGGTCCGTGAGCTGGTCATCGAGGCGGATGACGACCTGGAATTGGCTCAGCACGGGATCATATACATCGATGAAATCGACAAGATTGCCGCCTCAAGCCATTTCTTCGGCCCCGACGTTTCGCGAGCCGGTGTACAGAGGGCGTTGCTGAAACCCATGGAAGAAACGGAGGTGGATCTCAAGGTTCCGCACGATCCCATCTCCCAGCTTCAGGCCCTCGAGAGTTATCGGAAGACCGGAAAACGGGAGAAGCGCACGGTAAACACCCGCAGCATCCTGTTCATCATGAGTGGTGCATTCAATGGCCTGGCTCCCATCGTGAAAAAGCGTCTGCAGAGCCAGGAAATCGGCTTTGGAGCTCAGATTCAGAGCAAGGGTGATGAACTTCGATTCAACCGATTTGCCAAGGCTGAGGATATGATCGCCTTTGGCTTCGAGAGCGAATTCGTCGGACGCATCCCGGTGATGGCAGTGCTGGATGCTCTCGAGGTGGAAGACCTGCACGAAATTCTGCGAAATCCCAATAATCCAATCATACTGGGCAAGAAGGAGGATTTTCGCAGCTACGGCATCGACATCCAGTTCGAGGATAGCGCCCTGCGCATGCTGGCGGAACAGGCCTATGCAGAAAAAACCGGGGCTCGGGGGCTGGTTAGCGTGATCGAGCGGGTTTTGCTGCCTTACGAAAAGAAGCTGCCGAGCACGAGCGTTTCATACCTGGTGGTCACCCCTGAAGTGGTGCTCAATCCCGAGGGAGAGCTGGAGCGGCTCCTCTCGAACCCCGACTCTTCCGAGCGCTCCACCACTTACCGAAAAATCGTGAAGCAGGAGAAATCCAGGATCTACGGCCAGATGGTCCAGAAATCCCATTACATCACCAGCTATCCGCTGGTGTTCACACCTGAGCGAGTGGATATCGCCCTGGACCATCACATCCGGACCGATCAAGCCATCGAGACCATCTTTGACGACATCATCCTCCTTTACAACCAGGTTCGCGTGTTCGAAGACGATTTTCTCGAGAAGCACGGACTGGAGATTCATTATGAGGACGAAGCGCTCAATGAAATCATCCGGACAGCACTTCAGCGGGATCTGACGGCGATGGCTCTGTGCAAGGAGATTTCGGCCGATTTTGACTATGGATTCAAGCTCATTCACGAACGCAGCGGACAAAGACAGTTTCTTCTGCCCAGGAAGTCCGTTGTTCAGCCCGATGCCTATCTGGACGAGTTGATCCGCGAGCACTATCGCGACTTCCCCTTCGGAACTTCAGAAATCGACACTCGTAAAGATTCCTAGTTAGAACGGAGCAGTGCAATCATGATCGGCATATCGAAACTCTACTGCGGAACGGTGGAGCCGTCAGACGCCCTCAGGTATGGACGCCACAGCGGTCTCCTGCCATCTCACCTTCTGCAGTTTTCTGCGGATAAGAAGCCGGTCGTCGTGTGGAATGCAACACGTCGGTGCAACCTCAAATGTATTCACTGCTACGCCCACGCCAAGGACCAGCCTTCGCCCGATGAGCTTTCCACCGCAGAGGGGAAGCGGTTGCTGGATGACCTGGCCCAATTTGGAGCCCCCGTCGTGCTGTTTTCAGGCGGTGAGCCTCTGATGCGTCCAGACCTTGTGGAGCTGGCCGATTATGCGGTCAACAAGGGAATGCGGGCCGTCATTTCGACGAACGGGACTCTGATCACACCCGCAATGGCACAATCGCTGAAAGCCGTTGGTCTCTCCTACGTCGGGATCAGTCTGGACGGCCTCGAGGCCGTGAATGACCGGTTCCGAGGAGTGAAGGGCGCCTTTCGAATGGCCATGCAGGGCATCGAGGCGTGTCAAAAGGCCGGCATCAAGGTCGGGCTGCGTTTCACCATGAACCGATTCAACGCGGGGGAGATCCCGTCCATGTTCGACCTCCTCGAACAGCATGAGATTCCTCGCGTTTGCTTCTACCACCTGGTTTACGCCGGGCGGGGAAGCAAGCTGATCGAAGAAGACCTTTCTCATGAGGAGACCAGGAAGGCCGTCGACTTGATCGTCGATCGGACCCGCGACCTGCATCTTCGGGGCAAGCCCAAGGAAGTCCTGACCGTTGACAATCACGCCGACGGGCCCTATGTATACCTGCGGCTGCTGCGGGAAGCGTCTGCCAGGGCGTCCGAGGTCCTCGAGCTCCTGAAGATGAATGAGGGGAACAGCTCCGGACGCGGCATCGGCTGTGTCAGCTGGGATGGAAGCGTCCACGCGGACCAGTTCTGGCGGCATTACTCCTTCGGGAATATTCGCCAGCGCCCCTTCAGCCAGATCTGGAGCGACCTCTCCAACGAGCTCATGATGAGGCTGAAGGATAAGAAAGTTTATGTGAAGGGCCGCTGTTCCCAATGCAGGTGGCTGGACGTGTGCGGGGGCAATTTCCGAGTCCGCGCGGAGACGGCGACAGGGGACCTTTGGGCGCCGGATCCGGCCTGCTATTTAACCGATCAGGAAATCGGCCTGACGACGTAGTCCTGCAAATGGAGGAGAATTTTTTCCATGCACTTTCCCCACTATCGGCCCAGGAGATTTCGACGAAACGAGAATCTCCGCAGAATGATCCGGGAAACCTCGCTCAGCGTGGACCAGCTCATCTATCCCCTCTTCGTCGTTCCGGGAACAGGCGTGAAGAACCCCGTTTCATCCATGCCGGGAGTTTTCCAGCACTCGACGGACACCCTGCTTCAGGAGATCGAGTCGGTGGTGGAGCTGAGAATTCCCGGCATCCTGCTCTTCGGGATTCCGAGCCAGAAGGACCCGTTGGGCAGCGAAGCCTACTCCGGGAAGGGAGTGGTGCAGGAGGCTGTTCGGGCCATCAAGGCAAGATTTCCCGATCTGGTCGTCATCACGGATGTTTGCCTTTGTGAATACACGAGCCACGGCCACTGTGGAGTGCTTCGGGGACAGGAGGTGGAAAACGACCCGACCCTCGAGCTTCTGGCCAAAAGCGCGCTCTCCCACGCCGAGGCCGGGGCAGACATCGTCGCCCCCTCGGACATGATGGACGGCCGGGTGGGAGTCATCCGCGACGCGCTGGATCACGCCGGCTTCGATCAGGTGGGGATTCTGGCCTATTCCGCCAAGTATTGCTCGGCGTTCTACGGGCCATTTCGAGACGCCGCCGAATCGGCGCCCCAATTCGGAGACCGACGGGCCTATCAGATGGACATGGCCAACTCGGACGAGGCCATCCGCGAGGTGGGAATGGATCTCGAGGAAGGTGCGGACATCGTCATGGTGAAGCCGGCTCTGGCTTACCTGGACATCATCCGGAGGATCAAGGAGGAGTTCGAGTGGCCCGTCGCGGCCTACAACGTCAGCGGTGAATACTCCATGATCAAGGCGGCCGCCGCCAACGGATGGCTCGACGAAACGCGGGTCATGATGGAGACGCTCACGGCTATCCGCCGAGCTGGCGCCGACCTGATTCTCACCTACTTCGCCAAGGACGCCGCACGTGTGCTCCTGGGGAAGCCGTGATGCCCTGTCCAAGTCTGGCAATCCGTCCTCTGCCACGCTGAACGTGAAGGATCATGATGGAAGCCAATGAAAAGGGAGCACCTCCGTGCGGGCAAGGCGAGCTCGATGGACAGGCTCATCCAAGAACGCACCCGGGCCAGGACCATGGCAGCCCCGTTCCCGAGCTGCGCCTGGTGGCGTGGGAAGTGACTCGCACCTGCAACCTGGCGTGCGTCCACTGCAGAGCTGCAGCCATGGACCGCCCTTACGAGAACGAGCTCTCCACCGACGAATGCAGGGCCTTTCTGGACGAGGTGGCATCCTTCGCCAAGCCGATCATCATTCTGACCGGAGGCGAGCCCCTCCTCCGCCCCGACATCTTCGAGATCGCTGCATACGGGCACCAGAAGGGGCTGAGAATGACCATGGCCGTGAACGGAACCCTTCTGACGCGGGAGCGCACACGCCGGATGATCGAGTCCGGCATCCAGCGGATCAGCATCAGCCTGGACGGCGCCTCGGCGTCCACGCACGACGCCTTTCGGCAGGTTGAGGGTGCGTTCGATGGGGCGCTTCACGGAGTGGCCAACGCACGTGCCGAAGGCCTGGACTTCCAGATCAACACGACCATCACCCAGGCGAACCTTCAGGAGCTTCCCGCCATACAGGAATTGGTGGTTTCACTGGGTGCGGTAGCCCACCACATATTTCTCCTGGTGCCCATGGGAAGGGGCAAGGAGATCGAGGAAACCGCCATCAGCGCCGAAGACTACGAGAAGACCCTTCACTGGTTCTATGAACAGAGGCAGCACGTCCCCCTGCAGCTCAAGGCAACCTGCGCACCCCACTACTACCGCATCCTCCGCGAGCGATCTAAATCCGAAGGACTGGACGTGACGTTTCAAACCCACGGACTGGACGCCGTGACACGGGGGTGCCTGGGAGGCGTCGGTTTTGCCTTCGTTTCCCATGTGGGTCAGGTGCAGCCTTGCGGGTATTTGGAGCTGGATTCCGGAAACATTCGCGAGAAGCCTTTCAGGGAGATTTGGGAGAAGTCCCCGATTTTTCTCAACCTCCGTGATTTCAAGAAGTATGAAGGGAAGTGCGGCCGATGCAAGTATGTGCGAGTCTGCGGCGGTTGCCGTGCGCGCGCTTATGAAAGCACCGGCAACTACCTGGCTCCAGAACCGCTATGTCTTTATCAGCCGCCTCACAGTGGGGCATGAAACCCGCTGAAGCAATCACTTGCCTCGGTTCTGAGGCGCCCCTTTTTCCTCTGCCGTCGAAGGCCCGGCCCCTGAAGGCGCTTCCGTCGAGGGTTCCCGCCGAGGGGCAGCCTGTTGGCCTTTGGACGGCGCAATTCCTCCCGCCTGGGCCGTATCGGCCGCATTCATGAGGTGCACCTGGATCTCGTACTTCTCGGACGGCCTGGCATCGGTTTCCAGAACCACAATCGTCTGCTTGCGCTCACCGGCGGGCAGATTCTCGATCCGAGGTTTGATCTCGAGGCTGTAGCCGGGCTCGTTGGGCACAGGCTGCTGCACAACTTCGAGCAGCTCCTGATCATAGGTCAGCCTGGTGATCTGGAAAGGCCGCTCCCGATTGTTGGTGACTCTCACCCTGCCCGTTCGGGGAGGCTGCTGAGCCCCCAGTTTGCCAACCAGGAGTATTTGGGGCTGAACCCGGATCTCCCCCTCAATGAACCCGTTGACCCGAATCACTATGTCCGGCTTCTGAGGCAGGTCCGTCTCGAGCTTCAGAAACCCGTTGTAATTCCCCTGCTCAATGCGGTTGGCCAGCTTGATCCGGTAGCGCTTCCCTTCCTCCACCGTCTCCAGCTCATGGCTCACTTTGCCCTCCAGATTGCTTTCCACCTTTTGGATGCGGAAAGTCTGCCCCCCGCCGGCCTCCATCTCCACGATACTCGGCGCAAGATTCTCCGCCAAACCCCTGAAAGAGACATTCGTGGAAGGGCGCACATCGATGAGCGTCTTCACAACGCCCTGCATGGCCAGAACGGTCTTGGCATTCTGGGGATCGTTGCTCATCACGACAGCGGATTTCTTGATGTTGCCCTTGTAGCCCTTCAGGTTGAGCTTCAAAGTGATCTTTCCCTCTCCTCCAGGAGGGATCGCCCGATCGAAATGGGCGACGGCGCAGCCTCAGCCAGGGCGAACCTGCTGGATCTGAAGCTCGGCGCTTCCCGTGTTCTTCACCACGAATTCGTGGGTGACTTCGCTGCCCTCCATGGCCTCGCCGAAGTCGAAGGATGTCTCGGGAAGCTGGATGGATGGCCTGACTTCGATGGCGGCAGCAGGTTGTGCAGGCGACGACGCCGGGGGCGCGACCTTTCCCTCTGCCGCCAAGGCATGGCCGGGCATCAGAATGCAGGTGGCACAAAGGGTCCCAATGAGGAACCATCGTTGAAATTCTGTTCTCATGGTTGGATCAATTCTCCGTCATGATATGGTGAAAAATCCCTGGAATCAAAGCACAGCCTGAAGGGTTCGATCAAAGTCGGTCTGGGACCTTTCCGGCTGGATAGCCCTTCATCCCCAAAACGTCAAGAGCAAATCGTTCAAGTCCATCACACGGATATCAATGACTTTTTTCTCTTGCTGCAGGGCGATGCAGCAGTTGACTCGCCGGCACAACGGCTATCCGCTCCCGCTGAAAGATATCGCACTCCTCCCGAAGCACCTTGAGGGTGACTTCATGAGGATGCCCGATAGCCAGGGCGGTCCCCTGGATCTTCGCCTTTCGGATCAGCTGCCCCATCTGAGCCCTCACAAACGACTCCACCAGCACGTGATCCAAAAAGATATCCCGACGCAGGTATGGAACACCATGTTCTTGCGCAACGTCTATGGCCACGGTCCGAATCGTCGTGGCACTGTCCAGGAAGAAAAGCTTTCTGCGCTGGAGCTCCTTCATGACGATGCTCATCTGCTGGGGCTGTTCCGTGAACCGCGACCCCATGTGATTGTTGATGCCCCTGACCTCCGAAGCATCATCCAGCGCCGTTCGGATGCTCTTCTGAATGTCTTGGCTCGCCATGGATACCAGCAAGGCACCCCTCCCCGGATTCACCTGAGGGTATCCTTCAGGTTCCATGGGCATGTGGAGCATCACTTCACGTCCGCTGGCCCTGGCAAGAGCCACAACTTCCCTGCCGTGCTTCTGGAAGGGCAGAACCGAGAACGTGATGTCAAGGGGAATCGCAGCCAGTTTTCTGGCTGCCTCCATGTCCGGCCCCAAGTCGTCTATGACAATGGCAACCCGGGCAACGGGCGCAGGGAGGGGAGTCCTGGGAGGCAGACCGGCGCCCGGAGGTTCGAGCTTCGGCGCGGGAGTCACATTGAGGGCCAGTCTCTCCCCTTTGGGCTGCTCCGCCGGAAGGGCCTTGCTGACGACCTCCTGCGGTTCAGCCCGTCGATCGCTACTGGCGAGCTGTGCCGTGTCATCGGGCACCGGCAGATCCCGCATTTTCGATGGCTCTCTTGAATGCTGATCCGATCCAGCCGATGCCGAACCCGCAGAGCTTCCCGTCTCCGCCACCGGTCTGTCGACGGCACCATCCCTTCGCGGCACATCCTGGGATTGCGCCCTGGCCGTCAGAGCCTGATCCGCACCAACTCCGTCGCCGGCCGCCGCCTCTGCTTGTCTCGGAGATTTCTCCGGGCCGTTTCGCGGCGCATGGGGCGCTGGTGCCCAATCAACTGGTTCATGTTTGGGCTCTTGCACAGGGGCTGCAGGTGGGGGTTTGATCTTTGGGGAATGGCCTTCGGGCCAATGATGACTGGCCGAAACCATTTGTCCGGGAGAGCTCCTGACCCGGCTGGAATCCACTCCCCAGAATATCAGGCCTGCCAGTAACACCGCCGCAAGCGAGCCCACCGCAGCCAGGGGCAGCAGAAGCGTCGAGGGGGAAGCGCTCCCTCTGCTCCTGGCAGCTCCCGAGCCACCGGGTTTTCTCGCTTTGCTCCCAGCGCGCCCCGCCTTCCCCGCCTGTGCTGTGGGGGAAGGGCGGCGCGCTGAAGCGGAGGTGTTCGACTTGGCTGGTTTCACCGGCACTGCACGTCTGGGGGCAACCAAGGTCTATTTGAACTGCATCTGGGCCATGATCTTGTAGCTCTTCAGGATATCCAACGCCCTTCTCAGCTGGTTGTCATCTTCGATCATCTTTTGAGTCTCCTGCTCCGAACCGTTGGGCTTGGGCTCTTCGGTCTCCTTCTTGCGATTCTCCATATGGCGGGGCAGATCCTTTTCACGGACCCTGCGCATCTCATCTGTGTCGTCCTCCCCCTCCTTATCCGGCATCTCCCGTTTGACGGCAATGTCCGGCGTGATGCCCTTGGCCTGGATGGATCGCCCGGAAGGTGTGTAATAGAGGGACGTGGTCAAACGAATGGCTGACCCGTCATTGAGGGGAATGACCGTTTGCACCGACCCCTTGCCGAAAGTCTGCTCTCCGAGGATTATGGCCCTTTTCTGGTCCTGCAGGGCGCCCGCCACGATTTCCGACGCACTGGCGCTGCCCGCATTGACCAGAACCACGATGGGATAATTGTGGGGGCGGCTGTTCTTGTGAGCTTCAAATCGCATCTGCTGGTTGTCGAGGCGTCCGCCGGTGTAGACGATCAAACCCTCCTCGAGGAATTCATCGCTCACTTCGACAGCCTGATCCAGCAACCCTCCGGGGTCGTTGCGCAAATCCAGCACCAAACCCTGCAGTGGAGGTGATTCTGCCTCCAGTTGCTCCAGGGCCTTCCGGAGGTCATTGGCGGTTCCGCTCTGGAAACTGGCGATCCGGACATAACCGTACCCTGGTTCGAGGGCTCTGGATTTCACGCTCCGGATGGCGATTTCCGCCCGAACCAGATCAAACTCCAACGGTTTCTTCTCACCTTTTCGGATAATGGTGAGCTTGACCTTCGCTCCTTTGGGGCCCCGCATCTTCTGAACGGCTTCCATGAGCGTCATGTCCTGAGTAGGCTCCTCGTCGATCTTGATGATCTGGTCCCCGGCGTGAATACCCGCCTTGTCTGCAGGCGTGTCCTCCAGGGGAGCCACGACGGTGAGGACGCCATCTCGAAGGGTAATCTCGATACCCAGACCCCCAAACTTGCCCTTGGTCTCGATCTGAAGCTCCTTGTAATCCTCGGGCTTCATGAAGGAAGAATGAGGATCCAGCTCACGGAGCATACCGTTGATGGCTCCGTACATGAGCTTTTTGGAGTCGGTCTTTTCCACGTAGTTGTCCTGGACGATGTTCAGGACGTCACTGAAGAGCCTAAGATATTGGTATATTTCGGAGCTTTCCGTGTTCGTCTTCGCTCTGAGACCTTGCCAGCCGATCAGCAAGAACACGATAACCGCCACCGCGACAATGGGAGTTCTCTGTTTTGAAAACATGGATCCCTTCCTCATTCTTTGAATGTTGTGTCCGCCTTCAGCCACTCGAGAGGATCAACCGGTGCACCGTGATGGCGGATTTCAAAATACAGACCCGGCACCTTGATGGCGCCCGTTTTCCCAACGGTCGCGACCACTTCACCGCTCTCCACAGTATCATTCACCCCCTTGAGAAGCTGATCGGCGTGGGCAATGAGGCTGCAGTAATGCTCACCATGATCGATGATCATGACCAGTCCGTAATCCTTTAACCATTCGGCAAAAATAACGCTACCACGAAATATGGATCGGATGGGCTCTCCCTGTGGAGCCCTCACAAAAAGCCCCCCATTATGGAGGATATTCTCGGAGTCCGGACCGATCTTCCCAACAGAAAAAAACTCATGCTCTCCGGTCAGCGGAAAGCCCAGGAGGCCCTG
>Ga0105094_10000859_pt1 | contig 15557 bp, 16 predicted proteins | sample PPLLak1March2015_2_FD_87023 | JGI IMG/M metagenome (GOLD analysis project Ga0105094, IMG submission 87023) | Freshwater sediment microbial communities from Prairie Pothole Lake near Jamestown, North Dakota, USA - PPLs Lake P8 Core (3) Depth... | ecosystem: Environmental > Aquatic > Freshwater >...
CTTCATGTTACTTTAGTCAGGAACAATTACTTACTCTTGCACAACTTGGTGACGCAGATAGTACAAATCTTGTAACAAACTTGCTTGGATTTGAAACATATGATTCTCTTTATAGTTTGATGGATATAAAGAAAAAAGAAGTTACACTACAATTGGAGTTATTGGAACAAAGTAGTATAAAATTAGATAATGAACTTTGGAAGAATTCTGAACAGCAAAAGAATTTAAAGGAACAGATTGAACAACAAGAAAAAATAGAAAAACAATTATCATCTGAGTTATTAACTGTTAACCTACAACATAAAGAATTCACTCATTTGTTGGGTAACATTATTGTGCCAAGTGTAACAACCGAAGATATTGATGTTTCACTTTCTACACTAAATGTCCATAAAACCAAAATGTCCACTAAATTACTGACATTACAAGAAAATGGACATTTAAGAACCCAAGATTTAAGAAAACAATTAGTGAGTTTACAATACGATTTAAATGTGGTTCTTCAAGAACAAGCAAAGATTGATAAAGAAAAAGTCAAGATTGAAATTGAAAACAAAAATCGTGAACTTCAAATTTCTAAATTAAATACTGAATTAGAAAAATTATTAAAAAATCCCGATAAACTTTGTCCTACTTGTGGGGCAAAAATGGATGATGAAAAATGGGTGTCTGAATTAGCTATAAAAGCCACCGAAAGAGATAATCTTATAGCTATTAAATCTCCAAACGAACAAAATTTAGATAAACAATTAAACTCTTTATATGATAAAGAAGCTCAAATTCAAGAGTTGATTGAGAACAATAATACTAAGATTACAGAAAGTGATGTGGAGATTAAAGTGATATTGGATGCAACTTTTGCGGAGATTACAAAGATTGAACAGCAGATTAAAACTACCCAAGAAGAAAGAAACACCACTTTAAAAGCGTTTACTGAAGCTAACAACCGTAAAGATAACCTAACAGCACAGATAAAACATTTAGAACAAAGGAAATCCTCTTTGGTTAACCAGCTCACAAATGTTAACATAGATGCTAAACAGCAACAATTAAACCAGTTAGAAATAAATTTTACTAACCTTGATGCCGAGAAATTAGATATAGCAGATAAGAAGGTGCGTTTAATTAACATGTTGGCTATTTATGAATTTTGGCATAATACATTTTCAAATAAAGGATTAAGAACTTTATTATTAGACCGTTTTGTTAACGAGTTCAACTCAATAGTGAAGAACTACTGTTATGAAGTGAGTGGTGGGGAGTTTATTGTTGAATTCACTCCTACGTCAAAGATTCGTTCAGGGCTTGAAAGAAATAAGCTTGGCCTCCAGGTTGTTTATAAAGATAAACTTGTTAATTATGCAGCATTGTCGGGTGGAGAGAAAACGAGGGTCAATCTTCCATTATGTCTTGCGTTAAATAAATGGATAAGCAAAAAGTATGGTATTGAGAATGGAATTTTTGGTCTTATTGTTATGGATGAATTATTTGCTCATTTAGATGATTTAGGTAGGAATAATGTGGCAGAACTCTTAAATGAAGAAGGAAGAAATAAATCTATTTTTGTGATAGACCATAGTGACGTTTTAGTTTCTTATACCGATAATTTATGGTTGGTTACTAAACAAAACGAAACAACACAGTTGCAGGTGGTATGATGGAACAACCAAATGGATTTGATATTATCGCTAAAGCTATTTCTGACAATGAATCTATAGGTGCGTCTTATATTCCAAGTTTAAATCATTTACTTGATTATAAAGGTTTTTATGTTACTAAAGAAGATATTCGTGCATTAAGACAATGGTTAAAAGAAAGAAAATACAAACTTATTAAAGTTACAGATTACGCTATTAGCAAACGTGGTAAGAAAAAATGACACTATTTATTATTTTATTTTTTATTGGATTGTTTGAAGAATGTACTAGCATGGCTTATTATCGGCTGGCACATAAAGGATATAAAGTGGCGTGTTCTATAGTTAGTATGTGTCGTATATTTTTATGGGCGTTTGTGGTGCAAACAATTTTTAAAGAATTAAATAACACTTTTTGGATTATTTTTTTCTATGCAATCGGTTCAGCTATTGGGGATTATATTAGTTTGGCTTTAGAACGTCATATTGATAGAGTAATTTTTAAATTTAAACGTAAGGGCCGTAAAAAGAAACGCCTTTATTTAATTAACGAAAGGAAAGATTAAATGTTTAAAAAAGTTGAAGAATTTTTAAAGAAGAAACAAGAAGCTTTAAAACAAAAAGAACAATTACGAAAAGCTCAATCTTATTATCGTTTAGTAAAGGCTGGTCAAGTATTTATTAAGTTTGTTCAAGAAGATATGAAAAAGAATCAAGACCAGGTTAATCGTCATATGCGGAGGCGTATGCAACACGATTTAAATGATAAGGGTGTTCTTACTGAAGAAATAGTACAGTATTATGGACAAAAAATAGAATGGATATTAATGAACATCAACCAACGCTTAAATCCACCGAAAGTTCAGCCACAGAATAAAAATGGCGTTCAGGTTCGTAACACACCGCCTCCTGGGGCTAAAGTTGCAGGTGGTTATTCTCCAGTTGGCTCAACACCATCAAATCCAAAACCGCCTCAAGGTGGAACAGGAGAAATAAAAAGTGTTGCCTAAAAAATGTATAATTTTAGGAAGTGGTGCAAGCATTTTAGATGGACTTGTACAAAGATTACAAGTTTATCTTGAAAAAGAAATAACTTTTTCTATTAATGATAATATAAAATTTTTTAAATCAACAGTTGCCATGTTTGGGGATTGGACAGTTTATCGAGATAGATTTGATTTATTTAAAAACCATCCTTTAGTTATTGGTAGATACGATACACATATCGGAAACACGATTGAGGGAGCAACTCCTTGTCCTAAACACGATGGATTAATACTACTTCAAAGTAGTGGACATTATCAAGGAAACAAAGGATTAGAAAAAGGATTATATTCTGGCATTTTAACAGGCGGTTTTACTTTATCTTTGGCAATTCAATTAGGATTTAAAGAAATATTCCTTTTGGGATTTGACTGTTGTGAGATAAACGGAAGAACGCATTTTTATCAGGACATTCCTAATGCTGGCTGCTTTAAAGATTATGAAGGCAAACCATATATAGGCGTAGGAAAAAATGATAATGGAGGATATAACACATCTTTCTATGATAAATCAGATGAACAAATAAATAAATTATGGAAACCATTTACTTCTGAATTAGATGTTCAAATTTATAATGTATCTCCTTTAAGTAAAATTAATGTTTTTTCAAAAATAGATTATCGGATGTTTTTCCGAACCATAGAGGATGGTTCACAAATTAATCAAGATGAAGTAAGAAAAGAAATACGAAATATTTTACAACCATTTAATAAGGTATAACATGATAACAAAAGAATTTAGAAAAAAAATTCATAAAATATTTTATCATTATAAATCTCTTCTTGCAATCCCTCGTTATTGGCATGTTAGAATTACTACGAGTGATAAAATTAATGAATTTGCTAATGTTGTATATGATTATCAAGAAAAAACGTTTGACATTACCATTAATCCAAAACGGAATAAAAATATTAATGTATTAAAAGATTCAATTTTACATGAATTAATTCATATTCTTTTCACCCCTGCTACAGCAAGATTAGATTTATTGTTATCTAAATTACAATGTAATGAAAAAGTTAATTTTAAAAAAGCTAAAAAAAATTTAGCTCAATATGAAGAAGCTATTGTTGCTCATTTAGCAAAAGTAATCATTAACCAAGAAGGTATAAATGAAAAACGAGATAATGTTGAAACGTCTTTGTCAAGTAGTAGCTCAAACTTTTGCATGTCCAGTGGATTGGATTTTTGAGAGAAGTAAAGAGATAGGGATAGAAAAAGTGGTTGAGATACTCGAAAATCAAGCACAAAATGAGCCTAACTATTAGAAAATAAAGAAGTTAAGTAAAAATTGCTTAAAAATACGCTCTAAGATGCGATTTAAGGCATTATTTTTTATTAATAGATATAAGGTAACAAACTCACCAATCGTTTAACCTAGAGAGTTTTTCTTGAAGAAAGTGACCATACTATGAACATGTCTGGAATCGTTATGATGTTAGATGAATTGTTTATATTTTTATTAATCGTTCTTTTTGCTATATTTATTATGATAGCAATTATTCCTATTTGGTTATGTTATCATATATGTAAAAAAGTTAATTGGAACGCTATTAAAAATTTATATTATATATGGTGGAATAATGAATAAAATACATTGTCCAGAATTAGATAATCTTTTTAATTGGAATACATTATATTCTATTAATCCTAACGATATTAAATGGGGTTTATCTACTGGTATATGGTTTGATATTACAAAAGGCGAATGGTTTAAAATTTGGGATGGTGATTGGGATAAACGATTTCCTATTGAACAAGATTTTGTTTATGATTCGGTTATGAAACTAATTACTAAAAAAACTTCTTTTGAAAAAACAGATTTGTATAAAGATTCTATTCAGCATATTAATAAAGGCGAACCACGTTGGGGATGTTTTACTGAAGAAGAATTTAAACAAAGAGAACAACAGATTTTAGAAACCTATAATAACATTAAAAAATATGGATTTAAAACACAAATTGAATTAAAAGAATTTAATATTTTTAGATTAAAAATTAATAATAAATATATTGACGACCCTGGTATATTAATAGATAGAGATGGAAGATATTTATACCATAATGGTAATCATAGACTTCCAATGTTTATGGCATTAAATATACCAGAAATCAAAGTTAAAGTTAATGGTAGACATAAAAAGTGGGTTGAATTTTTACAATACGTTGATAAAGTTTGTACATCTTATTGGGGAAAGAATAAATGCTATCAACCAGTAAATCATGTAGATTTTTCTCATTATAATTCAGAATGGAGCGATTATCGTTTTAATCTAATCAACAAAGAACGAAATTTAAATTCAAAAACGCTTTTAGATATTGGAGCGTTATGGGGTTATTTTTCATCTAATTTTGAAAAAGAAGGATTAATTTGTACAGCCGTTGAAAATTATAAAGATTTTGTTTATATTATGGATAAATTAAGAATTGCGAATGACCAAACATTTACTATATTTGACCAAAGTATTTTTGACTTAAAAAATTTTAAATATGATATTGTGTTGGCCCTGAATATTTTTCATCATTTTTTAAAAACTAAAGACACGACAGAAAAACTAATAATGTTTTTACAAAAATTAAAAATGAAAGAAATGTATTTTCAAGCCCATCAACCTTCCGAACTACAAATGAAAAATGCCTTTGTAAACTTTGACGCAGATAATTTCGTGAATTTCATTCTAAAAAACTGTTGTTTAAATCGTTATAAAAAAATTGGTGAAGAATTAGGTAGACCAATTTATAAACTTTGGAAAGAATAAAATGAAAGATTTATCTAATTTAATAACCGTATTTTTAATCACTACTGATAATGACCCAAATTATCAATTATGTCTTAATGCCTTACAAAAACAAAATTGTAAATTTAAACTTGAAATTATTAAGAATTACTCACCAATGTCAAAAGCATTTCAAGAGATGCTCAATCGTGTGTCTACGCCATTTTTTATTGAATGTGATGGAGATATGATATTACATTGGGATGCGGTTGAAACAATGTATGAAGCGATGATTAAAACTGAATATGTTATGAAATGCTTTTTACTTAAAGATGTTCATTTAAATTTTAATATATTTGGTGTAAAAGTATATAAAACAGAGATATTTAAAAAATATCCTTATGACTTAAATCATCCAAGCTGTGAAATGAAACAATTAGAAGAAATTCAAAGAGATGGTTATAAATATGAATGTGTAAATATAATAAAAGGAGAACATTCTCCTCTTTGGACAAACGATTTAATTTTTGAACGCTATTATAATTTGATTCAAAAATTTCGAATTTATCATTATGTATGGTTAGAACAACTCCCAAAAAATTTATATAATATTTTTAAAAATGACCCAAGTGAACAAAACTTTTACGCAATTGCTGGAATGTTAGCAGGGATATACGAAGATAATATAATTAGTACTGAAAAAGATATTAGAAAAAAATTAAAACAACTTTGGAGAATAAGGTCATTTTTTGATTCTCCTTCAATGGCAACAGTATATATGACTAGCGAATGTAATTACAAATGCTCTTGGTGTAGTCGTCAACATAACGAAAAACCTAATGCCAATGATATAACTCCAGATTTAATTAAAATATTATTACAAAAATTTCCAACAATAAATGGAATATGTATTTGTGGTTTTGGAGAACCATTACTTAGTAACAATTTAATACCTGTAATTCAAACAATAAAAAGTGCAAATAAATCATGTGGTCTAATTACAAATGGGTCTTTGCTTCTTAAAAGACTTCCTGAACTTATAAATAATAAACCAAGTTATATATCTATTTCTCTTAATGCACATAACCAAGAAGAACATGAAAAAACAACTAAAACAAAAACATGGAATAAAGTAATTGAAGGAATTAAAGCCTGTAGTAAAAATGGTATTGAAACTTATGTTTCATCAGTTGTTACTACAGAAAATATAAACAAATTATCTGAGTTTATTAAATTCGTTCATTCATTAGAAATAAAAACACTTCATCTTCATAATATTCTTCCACATTCAAATGATGAATTATTTTGGAAATTAGTATTACAAAACGAACATCAATCTATTTTAAATGAAATTGCTAAATTATCAGAATCTTCTATTGTTAAAAAATGGCCTGTATTAATAGATAAAAGTGGAGGATATGGAGTATGTGAGTTTCCTTTTAAAAGTATAGCTATTGATGGAAATGGAAGTATATCTATTTGCAATTCTGTACTTCCTTGCGACGCAAAGAATGGAAATATTAATGACCATGTAGTATTTAATTCTGAATATTGTACATCATTTCGAGATAATTTTATAATGAAATCAGATAAATTACCATGTAATAAATGTTTTAGAAACTGGAAGTGCTTTTAATGAAAAAATTAAACGTGGTAAAAGTATTTGACCAATATGGATGGGCGTTTTATTGGATAGCTCTTGGGATGAAACGCTATTCAAAACATAATATTATTCCTCAACAATATAATGCCATTGATTATAATAATGTAGATATTATTTTAATGTCCTCACCAGAAATTGCTGGACAAGCAACGCAAGAGATTATTCCAAATGAAGCTAAAAAAAGAGGAATAAAATTTGTTGGAATATATTCTGGAGAATCGAATCTTAAATATAATTACGCCGATTTAATAGTTTCAATTTCACTTAAACATCTTTCTACATTAAAAATCATGTACCCAAATATTCCAGTTATTTATTTACCTGAAGCTATTGATTCTAATTATTTTATAAGTGATAAAAAATGGAATAAAGATTATACTGTTGGCTGGTGTGGTAGACCTTCATTAGTTAAACGACCACATCTTTTAGATAAATTAATCTTTCCAGTAGTCAAAAAACAAAACTGGGGAAAAGAATATTTTATAAAAACAGCCACATTAGACCATGTTAAAGAATTTTATAATAATATTAATACACTTATTTTAACTTCTGAATCAGAATGTATGCCAAGGGTTATTTTAGAAGCAATGTCAATGTCTTTGCCTGTAATTAGTACCGATGTTGGGTCTTTACGACTAGTTATAAATCCTCAATGGATTGTTCCTGTTAATCCAGAACAATCTGTTATTGATGAAATAAATAGTCGATTAATGATATTAAGTAAATATCCAAAATTAAGAAATATAGTTGGAAAGGAAAATAGAAAAATTATTGAAAAAAAATTTACTTGGAATGTAATTCAACCTCTTTGGGATAATATTTTTGAAGCATTAGTTAATAACGATTTTAAAACAATAGAAGATTTGGCTAATAACTGGTTATCTCCTTATTTACATAAAATTCCTAATCTTGGTTTATTAAATCAAAAAGCGATTTCAAAGGGTAAATTTTTAAATCAACTTTGTGATTTTTGTAAAAAATCATCTATTAAATTAATAGCCATTCAGAACACATGTTTAAGTATTATACAATCACAAAAAATAAATGAAAATTTAAATCTTTTAACGTTTTGTGTAACAAAAGAAGATGATTTTAAAAATATTCAAAATTATCTAATTAAAGATGGATGGACAATAATTAACGGTTCGTTATTTAAAAAAGACATATTATCCTTGATGTTAACCAAACAAAATATTAATTCAATTAAAAAAACGCTTGTTTATGACCAACAAATTTATGTACCAATGCCTGTAGTTCCATATTTAGAAAATATGTTTGGTTCTAACTGGAAAACCTTAACAAGTTAACCCTTTATATGGTATGCTTATATTATGGATAAAATAGGAATCATTATAATAGCATTTGAAAGAAACGATTTATTGTATAAATCAATACAATCTATTGTACCTTTTATTCAACCGAATTGGGAAATAGTGGTTGTTGACCAAGGAACTTTGCCAACAATTCAGTTTGCTGATAAATTACGAAAATTACCTATCAAATATTATCAAGTTCCCTATAATTCAGGTTTAAGTTATGCTCGTAACTTTGGTGTTCAAAAAACGAAAGAATTAGGCTGCGATTATATTCTTCTTGGAAGCGACAGTTTTCTTTATAATGAATCTATTAATTGGATAGATTGTTTATATAAAGAGTTAGGAACATTTAAATTAACTGGCGAACATAATTTTGATTTAATCGGATTTTATTTATCAAGATGTGCTTGCGGATGGGAAGCAAAACTAAGTCTAATTGACGGACAATCATTTGAATTAGATTTTATAGATAAAGAAAATAGTTCTGATTTTTATTCACTATTCCATCCATTTCATTGCCGTATTTATAGGTGTGATATTGTTAAAAATTTCTTTTTAGCAACAACAGAATCATTATTAAATTCTCCTTGGGATGAAAATTTAAAACTTGGAGAACACGAAGATTTCTTCTGGACGTATAAACAAAAGGGATATAAAGTTGGATGGACAAACTTAATAACCGCTGAAAAGATGAAAGATAGGCCAGATAAATATTCCGAATTTAGACGAATAAATTTTAATGATGGAATTCAAAAACTTAAACTCAAATATAATATTAAAAATTGGGTGACATATAAAAATTTAGAAAATTCTAAACATGATTAATTTTTTAGGATGGTCAGGCAATATATGTTTTATATTTGGAGCTATTTGGTTAGCTCGTAAGAACATTCTTGGATTTTATGCACAGGCCATTGCAAATATATTTTATATTATTCAATCGTATATTTTAAATAATAGTTCATTGCTTTGGTTATCAGTAGGTTTGTGCTTATTTAATATATATGGTATTTATAAATGGAGCAAATCATGACATTTTTAAAAATGATATTAGCTGCAAGCGTTGGTCAAATAATAACTATTCTTCTTGTTCAAGGGTTTACTCAATCTTATTTTGGGAAAAATGCTAGAGAAGAAATATCGAGGTGGTTTAATCAACTTTCAAAACATATGAAAAAACAAAAATAATTATGAAAAATAAAAAATTATTTTGGATTTATACTTTAAGTTCGGCGATATATTTTGGACAAGGCATAGAGGGATTGCCTTCTTTATCATTCTTTTTTTATTTAAAAGAAACTTTGGGACTTAATGAATCCAGAATTATGTTCCTATCATCTTGGATTACATTAGCATGGTTGGTAAAACCTTTACTTGGGTTTTTAATTGATTCAAGCAGGTTCTCAAAAAAGATTTGGATTATAGGTTCGTTAATAGGAAGCTTAGTTTTCGCCACGATACTTGGAATGATAAATTATCTTCCTTTAGCGTGGCTTCTTATTTTTATGTGTATATCTAATTCAAATACGGCTATTAGAGATGTGGCTGTCGATGGGGTCATGTGTGTGGAAGGCAAGAAAGCCAAGATAACAGGCCGTATCCAGAGCCTACAATGGGGAGCTATTACTGTTGCTTCTGTTCTTACAGGATTTCTTGGGGGTTACATTTCAGAGCATTGGAATTATCAGACAGGGTACTTATTCTTAATTCCTATCTATTTACTTATAATAGCAATAGTTATGAAGTATAAGCCTTCAAAATCAGTAGCAAAAACCACACACAATTTGCGACAAACTCTAAAGGAATTATTCACAGATAAACGCCTTCTCTTGGTGTGTTTGTTCCTATTCCTTTATAAATTCTCACCAGCTTTCGGAACGCCACTCACCTTTATTTTAAAGGATAAGTTTATGTGGTCAAAACAATTCATTGGCACTATGGACACCGTAAGCGCAGGGGTGGGCCTCCTGGGGGCATGGGCTTACTTCCATTGCAGTAAGAAGCTCAACTTACGGAAGTGGTTGATTGCTTCTGTATTTATTGGGGCTGTAACGACGTTATGCTATCTTTATTTTACTCCCCAAACCGCCATAGCATATAATGTGATTTTTAGTGTAGTCGGAATGTTTATCTCTCTGTTAATACTTGACTTCATGGCACAGAACACAAAGAAAGGTTTAGAGAGTACTTCTTTCGCACTCCTATGTTCTGTAAGCAATTTGGCTGCAACATGTAACGGATTTGCTGGCTCTTTTCTCTTCCCGATTATAGGACTTCAATGGCTTATTGTTATTTCGGCCTTGACTTCCTTTATTTGTTTACCTATAATACCCTATTTAAAAGGAGAGAAAAATGCTTAGTATAAAATTTGAAGATGGGGAATTAATTCAAAATGTTCCTTGGTTATCATTGCCTAATAAACCAATAAAAAGAATAACTTATGATTTTGATGGTAAAAAAATTATTTTAGAAGATTATGAAGAATATAATCACTTGGTTGAAAAGGTTTTTAATGTTTTAGGTGGAATAACTCAAATCAGAAGCGTTTATTTAATGGGAAGAAAAGAAGGTATATCTTATATTACCAGATTAGATATGCTATCAAAACAGATTCAAAGATATAAAACAGAAATTGATAAAGAATATTCTGCAATACCTTGTGAACCATTATGGATAAATGGTAGACCTTCTACTGGATGGAAAAAAGGAGTTTTAAATCGCTAAATTTAACACATCATATGGAGTAGATGAAATTAAAAATTGTAATTGACCTGAAAATTCATTTTCATCAGTATATGAAAAAAAAGGCCAAGTTAATTGTTGTCCTGGTGGAGAGGGAATTCCTACAAAGACAGTTTCTATATAACAGTCCATTTGAGTATATGTCTTATCAGCAAGGATTATTTCATTATGCCATCCTTGACTATGAAATAATGGAATCAAATCATTATCTGCATACACCAATCTACATCCAATACCATCTTTTTCTGCAAACGATTGTGTAAACCAATAATTTAAATTTTGCGATTCAATAGGGTTAATATCAATTCTAGGCCATCCTACCCCATAACCAATACTTGAATCAAAATACTTAAGATATGGTAAAATATTTGATTGTCCATTTAATAAAACACTAACATAAAAATTAAACTCAGAGGTCGTAAATTTTTGTTTAGTTTTTAATTCATATGTTCCTGTAATATATCCATCGTGTTCGGCTGGAGAATCAAATGGTTCAATCCACAATCTTTTTTGTGTAGAAAATTTGTCGGGGTCATTTTGTGAAATATGAGTGAAAAAATTATATGGATTATGTGTTGCATCTATTAAAAAACTTCCAGATAATATATCTTCGTCTATTAATGAAAATGATAAATTTCCATCAATTCTTGGAAATACAAATGTTATTGTTTGTGTTTGTCCTCTAAAAATAGTAAAATTTTGTTGTAATTCAATATTATTAAATCTAACTCTAATTCGATATGTTCCAGTTTCTCCCCCAGGAATTTCATGTTTTTGATTATGTGTTGATTCATTCCATGCAACAAAATTAGATATATCGCTATTTCCTGGTTGACTACTCCACAATTTTTGTATATTTACTTCTACATAACTTCCTGGTGAACCATAATGAGTATTTATAACACTTAATAATTCTTTTCCTTCAGGATTATGAACATGAAGAATTATACAAGGAGGGTCTAAAGATGGCGAAGTTGATGGAGGAGCTTCAGCTTTTCCTAAATTACGATTTAATTCATTAATAATAGTTTCTAATTGATTTAATTTTGATAATAATCTATCAATTAATGATTCTATTCTCATTAACTCTAAACCACCTAAACGATTAATAATATCTCGAATCATTCTTAATTTATTCGAACATTTATCATAGGTCATATTTAAAAAATCATTAAATAGTTTATTCATTTTGATTAATTTGGGTCGAAAGGGTTTGAACAGTAGACCATAATCTATCGAGTTTTTCTGAGGTTGTTTTAATTAAAATTAAAAGTTTAATATATAAAGATATTAAATATTTTACATCTTCAAAATTTTGACGAAGTTTACTTTTTGTTTTATCATAATTTTTATATACATTTTCAGACATAATTATACTCCCTGACTATATTCAACAACAATATCTTTTACATATAAATAATGTACAGAAAGTGGAACATAACTTGCTATATAATTTTTTGTTTTTACATAATAAGATTTACCATAATTTGTTAAATTTAATGTTGTTATTCTAGTAGAACAATCAATTTCAATATTATCAATATTTAAAGGAAATCCGTTATTGTTATTATAAATATTTGTTCCAATTGTATTGATAATATTTATTTGATTTTCAAATGATAAATTATAATATTTAAAAGCGTCAAATAATAATGATATAGTGGCGGTTGTTTGTAATTTATTATTTTGACTTAATTCAAAATTTGCCATATCAAGAGCATAATCTGTATAATCATATGATTCTTCAGTAACAGACACTAACCAAGGTTTATCATCATCATTAGGATTAAGTTGTTCTTCCCATCGATTAGATACTTCTTTTATTCCATAGGAATTCAAATGTAAAGTTCTTGTTGGTAATCCTGAACCAACAATAATATCGGGTAATTCTTCATCAGAATCTTCTATTTGATATTGAACATCAATTGAAGGTTTTAAAACCCATCCTTCTTCAGTAACATATCCATAAATTATAGTATTAACACCACAATACCATTTTTGACCTAGATTACCCCATTGTTGAAAACAAAATGATATTGATTCAATTAAAGTTCTAACAAATTCAACATATGAATCTAGCCATCCTTCAAAATGTCGTCTTGCCCATTTTCGAATTATATGTGTTCCTAATTTAACAACTAAACATTTAGCATATGAGGCACGTTGATAATTTAATGATATATCAGATATTATTGCATCATAAACATGACGATGATTGTTTAAGGAACTTAAAGGAATAGATTTAATTGTACCACGCTCTACTTGTTGAAAACACAAAACTTCATTTTCATCAAGATACCAATTAGCATTGGCCGTTTGTGTTACTAATGTTGTTAATAAATCTGAAAGAGTTGATTCTGTTTCAACATATTCAGGAACATATGAAGTAGGAAACGGAATAGTATTAATACTTGAAACATATGGTGTTATATTACTAAAAACAATTTGCAATGCTTCTCCAATCGACCTTTGATATAAAACCCAATCGTTTTTAGGAGCATTATGGTATTTTTTAACTTCTTCTTCTTTCCATATTCCACCATACCAAATTTCTAAAGATGTACGACTTAATTTATATCTATTATCTTCAGCAACAATTTGAACTGTATCATTTTGAGATATACCTTTAATTCCAGTTATATAACCAGTAAATATTTTTAATGTATTATCATAAATTTCAATCTTATTTTCATTATCTATTTGAGAATAGATACCATCTAATTTATAATTAAAATTATCATGCCTTCGTGCTAAAATAAAGGTAGCAGAAGATGGATTACTATTTAATGTATATTTAATTCTTAATGTTTTATAATCAACATCTGTTAATTCAACACCATCAAGTTTTACAATAAAATCATTTAGCGACCCAATATTAACAAAATCATATTCGTCATATCGAATTCTCAAATCTGTGTTAAATATAGAATTAGTATCCATAACCTTTGTAATTAATTTAGTGTTATATTTATTAAAAGATAAAATTGATGTAATAAGACATGTCATATATTGTATAGATTTGTCAATCGATGTTCGTAAGTCGGTATTAAAAGATTTTTGAATCAAACCAGTACTATAAATATTTGCGTTTTCCGAAATACTTAATGATTCATTAACAGTAATATATTTTAATATTTCTACAATAACACTATTTTCAATAATATTTAAAATAGCAGTTTGATTTATTTTTTCTAAAGATTGATTAATCTCAAGAACTTCCGAAATACTTAATGATTCTTCAAAAGCTTTTAAAATTTCGGAAATATTAACATTTTCAGAAAATGTTAAGGTTTCATCTTCAATAACCTCTCCAGATTCATCACCAACATATTCTATAACTGGTGGTGTAAAATTTGAAGTCCATGCTGCAATACCACGTAAAATACGCAATTCATCAATACGACCATCAATAGCATTTGCTCCACCAATACCATATCCAATATATAAAACACCATTATTACCATTATAAGTTTCAGCAGCAACGCCACTACTACCTTGTTGAACACCATCAACAAAAAATAATATTTCATCGCCATTTCGAACAACAGCTATATGATACCATGTATTAATTGAAGCCGTCCAAGAAACAGCAGCATAAGCACTCCATGAACTATATAACCATAATTGATTTGCTAATCGATTATACCAAAAAGCCCAACCATTATCTATAGCATCGAATTTTTCTAAAAAACTATAATAATTAGCTGATAATGAATTAAATCTAACCCAAAAATCAATGGTAAAATTTTCTGTTTGAAAATCAAAATCGGGAGAATCAACTAATGTTAAATAATCTCCTGTACCATCTAATTGCAACGATGCCGATTCAAATTTATATTGACTTGTATCTAATTGGGCATTTCCATAGACAGAAATCGTTTTATGAAAATAAGAACTATCAATAATATCAACAGATTCATCATCACCATCAAAATGACATAATAATTTCATCGCATCATTTATAGATAGTGTATATTCTTCTGTTGGTGGAGTAAAATCGGTTAACCAAATAGCTTCACCTTTTTGAATTCTAAATTCGTCTATATAACCATATAAATATTTTCCTTCAGTTGGTTCACCACCTATTAATAATGGAGCTGAAAAATCTGGATAAGTAACAGATGAACTCAAAGTGGCTACAGTTGTACCATCCAAATACATTGTCCAATTACTACCATTGCGAACAATAGCTACATGATACCAGGTATTAATAACATAATCACTACCATTACCTTCTGCTTCTTGTAAATTAACTATTAAACTTGAAGCTGATAAACATTGAAAGCGTAATCCTCGATTACCTTCGGATGTTCTAGTATCAAAATATAAAAGAGATTTATTGTTAGCATCTTCTCTTTGAGCTACAATAATAGCATAATCTTCAACAGGTAAACTATAAAATAAAAACCAAAAATCAATAGTAAAATCGCCTGTTCCAA
>Ga0105094_10000866_pt1 | contig 15512 bp, 13 predicted proteins | sample PPLLak1March2015_2_FD_87023 | JGI IMG/M metagenome (GOLD analysis project Ga0105094, IMG submission 87023) | Freshwater sediment microbial communities from Prairie Pothole Lake near Jamestown, North Dakota, USA - PPLs Lake P8 Core (3) Depth... | ecosystem: Environmental > Aquatic > Freshwater >...
CGATGCTCCTACGTTCGCCGGCGCCCACGGCACGCGATGGGCGGGCAGGGCATCGCGCCTGGCGCACCATGGTCATGGCCGGCATCGTGTCCATCCTGATCGTCGCCGCGTTCTCGCTGTGGACGGCGAGGGCGCGCCCCGGCGGCACGGTGTTCGACACAGGCGCCTATCTGACTCGGCTGAAGTCCATCGCCGACGCCGACCGGCTGTCGTATGTGCGCGCCGGCACGATGATCGCGGCGCTCCACCCGGTGCTCGGCGGCGGGCACGAATCGTTCGCCTATCGCTATCGCATGTACTTCGAGGCCCCGGGCGGCCCGTTCCACCGATCCCCGATCCGCGTGCCCGATGCGGCGAGCGCGCACAACCTGTTCGTCCAGACCCTGGCCGGCACCGGCGCGGTCGGCCTGGCGCTGCTCGTCGGGATCTTCGTCGTCGCACTGTGGACGGCGGTCCGGACGTTCCGGGCGCGGGAAACGGACCAGCCGCGTCGTGCGGTGCTCCTCGCCGCCTTCGGCTCGCTGCTGGGGATCGCCTGTTATGGCCTGGTGCAGGAGGTCTTCTACGTCCACGCGCTTCGAATCCTGTTCTTCGTCGGCGTCGGCCTGGTGGCGGGTGTGGCCGCCGAAGGGGTCCCCTGGCCCGCGCGCGCGAGTCGCTGGTTGTGGTCCGCCCTGCTCATCGCGTTCGTGGCGCATCTCGGCTACGAGTACCTGCGGCCGGGGCCCGACCGGTTGTTGCGATCGGCAGATCCCACGGGCCTTTACGCCGAGGAGCATGGCTCGCGCCTGCAGTGGAGCACCGACTGGGCGACATGGCCGGTTCCGACCGGCGCCACGAGCTTTACGCTGCGGGTGCGGTCGGTGGCGCCGTACCCGCAAGCGGTGACGATCGAGCCGTGCGGTGGCGCGCAAAGGAGAGTGACGCTGCCCGACCATGATTGGCACTCCATCAGCGGCGCGCTCGAGGAGTGCGCCCCGGGTGACCGCATCCAGTTGCGCGTGACCCCCGCCTGGCGTCCCCCGGGCGACGCGCGCCTGCTGGGGGTGATGACGGCCGACGTGCGCTTCGAGTGACGCGCGGGCCGTGCCCCCTTCCACTGGCGCGGCGATTCCGGTTACGCTCCACGCGCAGATGACGCCCTCCGACGGTTCGCTGCTGCGACGGAGGCTCGGTCTGGCCGCAGTCACTGCCGTCGTGGCCGGCAACATGCTCGGCTCGGGCATCTTCTTCACCCCTGGTGAGCTGGCCGCCGTGGCCACCGAGCCCTGGCAGGTCTACTTCTTCTGGGCGCTGTGCGGCGTCATCACGCTGTGCGGCGCGCTGACGCTGGCCGAGCTCACCACGCGCCTGCCGCGCGCCGGCGCCGCGTTCCATGTGATCGGCGAGGCCTATCGGCCCTTCTGGGCGTTCCTGACCGTGTGGATGCAGATGTGGGTGAGCGGCCCAGGCTCCGTCGCCGGCATCGCCATCGTCTTCGGCGAGTTCCTCGTGCTGTTCATGGGCGGCGCCTCGCCGGTGACTGCGCCGGTCATCGGCGCGTGTGCCATCGCGGTCTTTGCGCTCGTCAACCTGCGCGGCGTGGAATGGGGCGGCTGGACGCAGGTGGGGCTGACCGCGGCCAAGGTGACCGGCCTGCTGGCGCTCGTGCTCGGCAGCCTGCTGCTGGCCGACGCGGCACCCGTGCCAGCGCCGTCGACGACGGGAGATCCCGGATGGCTCGGCTTCGTGCGCGTCGTCGGGCTGGGCGTGGCGGCCGTCCTGTTCACCTACGACGGATGGGTGGACGTGGCCAACCTGGCGGGCGAGGTGCGCAGGCCCCGCCGTGATCTGCCGTGGGGTCTCGCCCTGGGCGTCACCGGCATCAGCGTGCTCTACCTGGTCGTCAATTACGCCTACCTGCGCGTCGTGCCGCTCGACGCCATGCGGGAGGCGCCGACGACGGTGGCCAACCAGGTGGCGCAGGCGGCGTTCGGCCCTGCCGGGGGCAGCGCGCTGAACGCGCTCATCATGCTCTCCATCTTTGGCGCGCTCGGCGGCCTGGTGATGACGCAGCCGCGGCTGTTCTATGCGATGGCTTCGCAGTACGAGCCCGCGGCGAGTCGTACCATCCTTCATCCCTTCTTCCGCGGCCTGTCGCGCGTGTCGGGAAAGACAGCGGTCCCCACGGGCGCCATTCTCTTCTGCGCAACGCTCTCGATCGCGGCCATCCTCTTCTTCGGTTCGTTCTCGCGACTGGTGACGTTCTTCGTCGTGCCACTGCAACTGAGCAACATCCTGGTGGTGGCGGCCGTGTTCCGGCTGCCGCGAGGCACGCCCGCGCCCGACGAGTATCGGACGCCGGGCTATCCCCTCATCCCGCTCGTGTTCATCGTCGTGATGGCGATGTTCCTGGTGAGCGCCATCGTCTACCAGCCGGTGGACACGCTGATTGGCGTGGCGCTCACGTTGACCGGCGTGCCCGTGTATCACCGCCTGGCGCGCCTTCGCTCGCCCTAGCCACCCAGGCGGGCTACGGCGAGGCAAGCCCGCTCACACCAGCTCACTCCCACGGAAACGCGCCGACCGACTGGATGGTGAGGGCCGCGCGCGCGGCTCCCAGCTCGAGGCTGCGAGCGACGTCGCGTGACCGACAGTACTCCGCAAGGAAGGCGGCCGCGAAGCTGTCGCCCGCTCCTGTCGTGTCCACGACGAGCGGGACCGGGACGGCCTGGCACGTGACACGTTCCGTTCCGCCCAGCGCGAGGCTGCCGTGGGCGCCCAGCGTGACGACGAAGAGTCGGCCGAGGCGCCGCGCCAGCCGCTCGAGATCGGCGATGAGCGCGACATCGGCGGAGTGAAGACCGAAGAAGCCGACGTCGATGCGGCCGGCGAAGCGGGCGACGAAGCCGGGCGGGTCGTCCACGTCCGAGAGGTCCAGGAAGTCCACGGCGCGAAGGCCCGGGCACGGTGCCGCCAGCAGTGCCTCGAAGAACCCGTGGATCTGGCGGTAGACGGGCGCGACGAGCAGGTCCGCGGTGGCGACCAGCGCGAGCTCGCGTTCGCCGGGGCGCCACTCGGCCAGCACGCCGGCCTCGTAGCGCAGGAAACGTTTCTCGCCACGCGTGCCCTGGTCGATGTACTGGATCGAGGTAGCGCCCGGCTGCTCGACGATCTCGCCTCCAAGCCCCAGACGCTCGAGGGCCTCCCTGACGAGCCGCGATTCCCGGTCGGTGCCAAGCGCCGTGAGCACGAGGATCTCGTCGGTGGGCGCACACACCTCGCGCGCGTTGGCGGCGAAGTTGAGCGTGATGCCTCCGGGCCGATCCAGTCCGAGGTTGACGTAGCGGTCCACCCCGCAGTCGCCCGCGCAGACCACGCGCACGTCAGGCTCCGCGCGGGGCCCGGGCGGCTCGCACGCGGTCCATCAGCCGCCGCACCTTGTCCGCATCGACAGCCCCTCCCGTCTTGAGGCTCGTGCCCACGATGGCGCCATCGGCGGCGGCCATCAGCCCGGCGGCGTTGGCCTCGTCCAGGCCGCTGCCCACGAGCACGGGCACCCCGCCAGATCCCAGGCGCGCGGCGTCGAGGTCGGCGGCCCTCGGCGGCAGCCCCGTGAGATCGCCGCTGACGATGATCCCGTCGGCCCTGTGCTGGCGCGCGAGGGCGGCCGACTCGGCAAGGGGCCGCGGCTCGAGCATGCGCGCGTGCTTCACCTGGATGTCGGCGAGCACCAGGGTGTCAGTGGCGCCCAATCGTTCGCGACAGGCCATCAGGCCCGCCGGGTCGATGGCCATCTCGCCGCCGTATTCCGGGCGCGTCATGCGGTCCACGAAGTAGTCGGTGCGGATGAACCGCGCGCCCGCTGCGTGGGCGACGGCGAGCGACGCCTGCGGGTCGTTCAACAGGATCTCCACACCCACCGCCATGGCGCCCGCAGCCGCGACCACTTCTCGCGCAACCAGCGTCATGCACGCGATGGTCTCGGGTGCGGCTGTCACCCGGTGGGGCTGGTCGCCGTCGTTCTCCACGAGCACGCCGTCCACGCCGCCGGCAGCCAGGGCGCGCAGGTCGGTCAGCGCGTGGTGAATCACCGCGGTCAGCCCCGGCGACGCCGGATATCCGGGGAGCGGCGGCAGGTGGATGACGCCGATGACGGGGTCAGGCTGGCCGAAGACGTCGATGAACCGCGCGCGCGGGTCGGGCATGAGAGCGGACGCGACTACGGCGTCACGAGCCCCTTGAACTCGATGCGGATCTGCGGGCCCACCTTCAGCATGCCCAGCATCACCACGGGCGGCTCCACGCCGTAGGCGGTCATGTCGAGCCGCGTATTGCCCTCGAGTGCGACGCCCGCGCCGGACGCCTTCACCACCACCGGGAGGCTCAGCGGCTGCGCCTTGCCCTGGATGGTCATCGTGCCCGTCGCCTGGGCGCGGTCGCCGGTCACCTCGTACTTCTCGAGCCTGTAGACGATCTCCGGGAACTGGTCGGGCTTCATCGCCTGCATCAAGTGCTCGGTCATCTCGGCGTTGGGGCATGTGAACGCCTTGACCGGTACGGTGACGGTGGCCGTCTGGACACCCTTGGCGAACCCGGGCACCGCCGGTCCGCCGCCCGGGCCGGGGGTGACGGCCATCGTCCCCTTTGCCGTGCAGGTCCATCCGCGGATGGTGGAGGTGCCCGACACGGTGAAGTCCAGGTTCGGCTGCTGTGCGTCGAGCGTGACGGCCCCGGCCAGCAGCAAGGCCGCCAGGGCGGTCGTCAGCCGCTCGGTCGTGACGGTTGTCTTTCTCATGAGCCCTTCTGCCTTCACAACCCGAAGCCCAGGCGATTCTGACGCGTCATGATGGGTACCTTGCCCTCCATCACGAACGGCGCGCCGATCTGATCGAGGGTGGTCGTCCGCGTCTGCCGCATCACCATGCGGAACTCGTCGAGGAGGATCTCGATCACCTTGTCCACGCCCTGTTGCCCGAACGCGCCCAGCCCCCAGACGTATGGCCGGCCGATTCCGACCGCGTCCGCACCCAGGGCCAGCGCCTTGAAGACATCCGCGCCCCTGCGAACGCCGCTGTCGATGAACACCGGCACCCGGCCCTTCACTCCGGCGACGACCTCGGGGAGGCATTCGATCGTCGAGCGAAGGCTGTTCTCGGCCCGCCCGCCGTGGTTCGAGACGAAGACGCCGTCGGCGCCATGCTGGACCGCGAGCTCCGCTTCTTCCCTGGTGACGATGCCCTTGAGGATCACTTTCATGGGCGTGGCGTCCTTCAGGCGCTTCACGTAGTCCCAGTCGAACGGCGGACGGGGGCCGGCTGGACCCTCCACGCCGCGGTGCATGGGTCGCCTGTAGTCCGGCTTGTGGTTGTGGCAGTTCTGGCAGAGGGGCTGCGTGTAGCCCTGGGGCCCGAGCGCGCGCCGGTTGAGCTCGCGGTTGCTGCCACCCAGCAGATCGATCGTCCAGACCACCACCGGGCATCCGAGCCCCGCCACCTTCTTGATGGTGCGCTCCGTGATGCCCCAGTCCGCGTTGGCGTAGAGCTGGAACCAGTGCGGCTCGCCACGCGCCTCGGCGATCTGCTCGTAGGACTGGGAACTCTGGTGCGACTGGATCTGCAGGATACCCCTGGCGCGCGCGGCCCGCGCGGCCCCGCTCTCGCCCTCCGTGTGATAGGCCTCGAGCGCTGCCACCGGGCAGAGGAACAGCGGCGAGGCCCATTGGCGGCCGAACAGCGAGACCGACGTGTCCAGCTTGGCGGCACTCGCGCCCAGGCGCCGGGGTCGCAGCTGGAGGCGCTGGAAGCCCTCCCGGTTCGCGACCCGGGTTTCGAGGTCGTCGACGCCCATGTGGAGGTACGCCCAGTGCACGGGCAGGTTGTTGGCGTGGGCCACCCGCTCGAAGTCCCACACGTTGATCGCTTCGTCCGCCGACTCGACCAGCTGGCCGCCGAACTGATCGTCGAGAGCCGTGGCGCCGGGCATGGGTGCGCCGGCCGCCTGCTGAAACGCCAACTCCTGGCCGCATTCGGGACAGAGCGTTCGAGCCGGCAGGGCCCGGTGCGCGGCCCGGTGCGCCGACTCGCGGTCGATGGCCTGGCGCCAGTCCGCGGCCAGCGCTGGATAGGCCAGGGCGAGCAGGGGACTGCCCGCCAGCAACTGGAAGAAGCGCCGACGGCTCTCGCGGGTGACGGACGTACTCGGGCGTGTGGTATCGGGCATACGTTTCATCCTGTCCGGACGCTTGAACGGCCGCTAGTATCAGGCATTCGGTTCTGGCGGGCAACAGGAGTCCTCGATGAAGCGTCTGCGGGCAGATGACGTGAAGCGCGTGGTTGGCGCTGCGGGTGAGGCCCTCACCGCGGTGCTCGACACCCGGAGCAAGGTGATCGAGCCCGACATGTTGAACTCGGCGGGCAGCGTCAGCGCGGAGTGGTACGTCGAGACACTCTGGCAACACCTGGCGAAGCGATCGCTGCTGCAGGGCGTGAGCAGCCTCGAGGTCGAGTTCAGGCAGCCCGCCCGGCCTGCCGACCGGCAGCTCCACTACGCGGTGCCGCACCCCGAAGCCGACGCCCTGGTGATGGCGTTCCACGTGCTTCGGAAGTCGCACGGCGCCAGGCGGCCGGAGAAGGTGCCGGTGGCGCTCATCAAAGTGAGCCGGAACCCACGCCGGCGCCGGCACGGCGTCGCGCCCGACCCGCCCTTTCACCCGTACGGCATCGAGGTGAGACGCCGGCATCTCAACAGCCTGAAGCGCGTGTCGTGGCACACGCTCGTATCGGTGGTCATGGACGTGGCCCGGCGGGGGGTGCAATTCGCAGACACGCGCTTCGATCGGCTCGACAAGACCCTGCTCTACATCGTGCCGCGATTCACGTTCACCCCCCTGGCCGAGGCCGTCGCCGAGGACAACCTGTTCATCTACCCCGAGTTCGCCCTCGCCCAACCGTGGGTGAGGGGGAAGACGTCAGCCGCGGCCAGGGTCACCTTCTGGGCGGTGGCCAACGAGGCGCCGTGGCCGATTGCCGAGAGCGTGGTGACCGTGGTGCGGACGAGCCTCGTGGACGGTGTGCGCCGGCCGGTGGACGAGCACGGCCGCACGGTCACGAGGTCGGGGACCGCGGTCGCGTAGGCCGGGGTCGCCGCGACGGGACGGCCCTTCGGGCTGCCGGCCTTCGGTCGGCGCCCCTCGGCGTATTCTCCGGGCGGGCTGGTTGTCAGCGGCGCACCTCGGCCCACCGCTCGCCCATGACCCTCGGGTGCTCGGCCAGGTCGGCGCCGACCTCGGCGATCAGCTGATCGGCACCAGGCGCCTGGAGCAGCTCGCGCACGTCCCACAGGTCCTGCGTGCCTCCCGCATAGAGCTTCAGCAGGACCAGATCGCGGGCGGCCACGACGGGCGGTCCCTCGGCGGTGTGCTCGGCGCGCTCGATCGCGCGCGTCTGCCAGGCGTGCTTCCCGAGGATGACGTCCACGGGCCGCTCACCGGGCGCCTCGATGCGGACGACGCCGCCGAGGGGATCTTCCGCATCGCCCCGTCGAATCTCGACCGTGACGTCCTCGGCGCGAATCGTGTCCCATGTGCTCGACTCGAGAACGCGGGCGTCCGTGGTCAGCAGGTCGATGTCGAAGGTGGAACGGGCGATGCCACGTGCGGCAAGTGCGCTCGCCCCGATCAGCGCGTGAGGCACGGCGTGGGCGTTCAGCAACCGGCCGACCCGATCGAGGAGCGTCATCGGCCGTCGAGCGCCGCCGCGCCGCTCGGTGCGCGACCGCGGGCGCGCTGGGCGCGCAGGCGCCGGCGGGCTTCGTCGCGGCCGAGCCCGCTGGTGCGCACGAACAGGTCGAGGTCCTCGTCGCCCAGCGAGAGCGCCAGCTGCACCCGTGCGGCGATCGGCATGGCGAGCACGCGCGCGATGGTGCGGAGACGCAGGTCGTCGGCGACGGAACGCACGGCCCCAGTATAGCCAAGCGCCGCATGAAGACGGCGATCACCTCCCGCCGGCGATGGCCCGCGCGATTCGTTGCGCCTCGAGGCCGATCTCACGGAGGGCGCCCGTGGCGGTCACCTTGTAGCCGCAGAAGAACAGGCCCGGCCGCGGGGTCTCGTACCCGCTGACGAGGGGCGTGCCTGCCGCATCAAGCACTCCAGCGGTGTCGAGCAGCAGGGCGTCCACGCGCGGCCCGTACCCCGTGGCGAGGATGACCGCGTCGAATCGCGCCTGGGTACCGCTCGTGAAGACCACGCCATCGCGGGTGAACCGCTCGATTCCCGGGTGCACGAGGACGCGCCCCTGCCTGATGAGATCCACCGTGCCGATGTCGATGAGCGGGATGCGCGCCTGCTCGGCGATCTGGGTGGCCGGCCCGCGCTCGGACCAGCGGAGCCCGTGCGTGGAGAGGTCGGGCCTGATGAACTTCAGGATCGTGCCGTTCAACGTGTCCACCACGCGAGGAGGCAGCTTCCGCTGGGCGATGGAGATGCGCTGGGCGGGAATGCCGAGAATCTCGCGCGGGACGATGTTCACCGGGCTGCGGACGGCCATCGCCACACGAGCGCCGTGCTCGCAGAGGTCCACGGCAATCTCTCCACCCGAGTTGCCAAAGCCGACGACGAGCAGGTCACGGTCGCGGAACGCCTCGCCGTTCCGATACTGCGAGCTGTGCAGCACCTCGCCGGCGAAGTGATCCTGCCCGGGCCACGACGGGATGCTGGGCTGGCGGTTGTAGCCGGCGGCGATCACCAGATTCTCCGCGCCGTACTCAGCGTCCTTCGTGCGCACCTGCCACGCACCCGCCTCCGCTCGGTCCCGTCCCGGCGCCGAGCTTCGCCGCGGCAAGCCCCTCGGCACCTGCCCAGGCCCGTCCGCACCTGCTCGCACCCGCTGCATCGACACCACCTCCTCCCCGAACCGCGGCGCGATGCCGAAGCGCGCGGCGTAGGCCTCGAGGTAGTCGATCACCTGTTGGCGCGACGGATAGCGAGGGTAGTCGTCCGGATAGGGCAGGAATGGGAGCGCGGATCCCGACTTCGGCGTGTGCAGGTGCAGGCGATCGTAGTGCGCGCGCCACGACGCGCCCACGCGGTCCGCGCGCTCGAGGACGAGCGGCGAGACGCCGGCCTTCTTCAGGCAGGCGGCCACTGCCAGCCCCGCGGGTCCCGCGCCGATGATGACCGTGTGCTCGAGCGACACGTTGATGGCGCTATCGTAAGTTCACTTGCATAGTCTGCGCACAGGAGGCCTCAGCCTCCGAGACGCGCCCGCAGGAACTCCAGCACGGCGCGGACGACGTTGCGGGACGCCTGGCTGTTGTCGGTGATGTCGAACGCGTGCGGGCCGGTATGGTGGTTCACCACCGTCACGGGCCGGTTCTCGCGCAGGGCGTGTGCGACGAAGCGATCGAGGCTGTCGTTCAGCCCCGGTGTCTCGTCGCGACCAGCCCGGCCGATGAACAGCGGCAGGTCGGCGGGCAGATCGTGGACGGAGCGTCCGGCGGCAGGAGTTGCGAAACGGAATGTGACCGCGGCGTCGGCCACATGCGCGTGACCGTCGAGGTCAAGCATGTAGCCGTAGAGCAGGGCCGCGCCGGCCAGGCCGGGCTCGTTCATCAGCAGGCCCAGCGCGTTCGGTACGTTCCCCGAGCACGACCAGACTGCGATGCGCGCGCGGTCGATGCCAAGTGTTGTGGATGCGTCGCGCAGATGGCGCAATACCGCGGGCGCGTCGGCCGCGGGTTCGCGGCACTCGTAGGTGACCGCCATCATCCCCGATGCCGCCATCAATCGACCCCACGACCGGTAGGACTCCATCTCCTTCGCCTTGCAGCCGATGAACCGCTGCATGCCGAGGTCGTTGTAGCCGGTCACCAGCACGACGACCGGCCGCGGCGTGGGTCCGTCGCCGCCTGGCGGCTCGTAGAGGTCGAACGCGAGGGACTCACCACTCGAGGAGGTGTACTCCAGGTCGGGCCGGACCAGGGCGTTGCCCTCGCCGAGCAGCTCGTACACCACCCTGCGTGTCGCGACATCCGCGCGCGTGTCCTGGCCCATGACCACTCCCTTGTGCAAAAGAAAAGGCCCTCGGGCGAGGGCCTTCAGAGGTCTGTCTCGCGCCACCATATCGCGGTGGCTCAGGGGGCCGCAAGCCCTTAGAATGCGCCGATGCCCCTCTCGCGCCGGGCGTTTCTCTCGACGGTCGGTGTGGCGGCGCTGGCAGCCAGTGCCCGGCCTTCCGCGCGTTCGCGGCGTGCGCCCGCCATCGACGCCGCCCGCCTGCGGCGTCGGCTGGAGCACCTGTCGACCTTCGGACGCCCGCCGCAGGGCACGTTCGACTCGGGCGTCAGCCGCGTGGCCTACTCCGACGCCGACGTGGCGGCGCGCGCGTGGCTGATCGACGAGATGCGCGGCGCCGGGCTTCGCCCGCGCATCGACCCGGCCGGCAACATCTTCGCGCCTTGGGGACCAGAAAACGGTCGCCCTCCCATCCTCTTCGGCTCGCACATCGATTCGGTGCCGAGCGGTGGCAACTTCGACGGCGACCTGGGCTCGCTGGCGGCGCTCGAGGTGATCCAGGCGTGCCAGTCCGCCGGTCTCACGCCCCGTCGACCACTGGAGATGGTGGTGTGGGCGCACGAGGAGAGCACCGCCTTCGGTCGAGGCACCGCGGCGAGCCGTATCGTGGCCGGCGACCTCAAGGCCGGTGACCTCGACCAGGTGTGGAACGGCGTCCGCCGCGCGGACGGCATCCGGCGGATCGGCGGCGATCCCTCGCGCATCGAGGACGCCGTGCGATCGAAGGGCGCGTGGCACAGCTACCTCGAGCTCCACATCGAGCAGGGCGGGACCCTGGATCGCGCGAAGGTGCCCATCGGGGTCGTCGAGGGCATCGTGGCCATCCACCGCTACGACGTGGAGGTGGTCGGCTTCGCCAACCACGCCGGGACCACGCCGATGGACGAACGGCAGGACGCGCTGCAGGCTGCGTCGAGGCTGGTGCTGGCCGTGCGCGAGCTGGTGAGCGCGCGCCAGGGACGACAGGTCGGCACCGTCGGACGCCTGGACGTGGAGCCCAATTCGCCCAACGTGGTTCCGGGCCGCGTGCGCCTCAGCGTGGAGTTCCGCGATCTGTCGGAGGCGACGCTGGTCGCGATGGGAGAGGAGCTCCGCGCGCGGGCCGAGGCCATCGCCCGCGAGTCGCGGACCACCATCACCGCGACGCTCGCCACGACCAATCCGCCTGCGCTTGCGGACCCGGGCGTGCAAACCGCCATCGGCCGCTCCGCCGACGCCGCAGGGTTAAACGCGCGCCGCCTGCCGAGTGGCGCGGGTCACGACGCCCAGCTGATTGCGAGACTCTGCCCGATGGGGATGATCTTCGTCCCCAGCCTCGGCGGCATCAGTCACTCGCCTCGGGAGCGCACCTCCTGGGACGACTGCGGGCGCGGCGCTGCCGTGCTGCTGGGCGCGGTACTCGATCTGGATCAGCGCTCGGACGCCTGAGGACGGGTCCCCGCGCGGTTTCTTGCCACAGTGTGCTCCCGTGCAGGCGTTGCAGGGGCCGTTGCGGATGATCCAGCGGCCGAGGCCGTGAACGGTCAGTCGCGCCGCAGCGCGACCAGCGGATCGAGGCGGGTCGCGCGTTTCGCAGGCAGCACGCTGGCGGCGACCGCCACCGCGGCGAGGAGGAATGCAATACCGCCGATGGTGATCGGATCGCGTCCGCTGCTCTGCACCAGCAGTTGCGTGCTCGCGAACAACTGGCCGACGCCGAACGCACCGGCGATGCCGAGCGCGAGGCCGACGGCCAGCTGCACGAACGATCGGCGCAGGAACAGCCACGACACCTGGCTGCCCTGCGCGCCGAGCGCCATGCGAATGCCAATCTCCTGCGTGCGCTGGGCGACCGCGTACGCGGTGACCGCGTAGAGGCCGACCGCCGAGAGCGCCAGGGCGATGAGGGCGAAGACCGCGAACATCGTGCCGAAGATCCGGAACGGCCAGCGCTGCTGCGCGAGCTGCTGGTCCATGGTCCGGATGCCGAACAACGGCAAATCGGCGTCGATGGCCCGTACCTCCTCGCGCAGGATCGGGGTCATCACGTTCGGGTCGCCCGTGCTTCGGACGAGCAGCGTCATGAAGCCGCGAGGGTCGGTCCGGAACGGCAGGTACGCGACCGGATCCGGGTCCGGGAGCTGGAAGTCCCGTTGCCGGAGGTTGGGCACCATCCCGACGATGGTTGCCGTCAACGAGGTGGGCATGCCACCGCCAGGTGGCGCGCCGCCCTGCAGGTCGATGCTGAGCGTGATGCGGCGGCCAATCGGATCCTCGTTCGGGAAGTGCAGGGCGGCAAAGCGCTGGTTGATGATCGCGGCCTCGCGGCCCGTCATGCCGTCCTCGTCCGTCAGATCGCGCCCGCGCTGGAGCGGCAGCCCGACCGTCCTGAAGTAGCGCGGATCGATGGTCAGCATCGTGACGTTCGGCGCCTGCGGTCCCTGGTCGAGCGGCCTGCCATCGATGACCATCCGCCGCTGGAACCCGCCGCTCATGGGTGCGTTGCTCGTGATCGCGGCGCTTTCTATCCGCGGGTTCGCCTGGAGCCGCGCTTCCAGTTGCTCGTAGAACGCGAGCCGCTGTTCGACCGCCGGGTACTTCCGGTCGGGAAGCGCCAGGTTCATCGTGAGCAGCCGCGAGGTGTCGATGCCCAGATCGAGGCGGTACATGGTCAGGAAGTTGCGCATCATGAAGCCCGCACCGGCGAGCAGGATGACGGTGAGCGTGAGCTCCGCGACCATCAAGGCGCCGGTCCAGCGCCGCGCGCGCACCCCGGCGGTGCCGGAGCGGCCGCCTTCCTTCAGCACCTCGTTGACGTCCGTCTTCGAGACATGGAGCGCCGGCGCGAGGCCGAAGACGATGCCGGTGCCGAGGCAGATGAGGGCAAAGTACGCGAAGACGGTGCCGTCCATCGTGAACTGAATCCAGTACGGACGGCCGACGTCCTGCGTGGCGCGATCGAACAGGCGGATGCCGATGGCGGCGATGCCGAGCCCGCCGAGTCCGCTGATGACGGCCAGCAGGACGCTCTCGATCAGCAACTGCCGGACCACCCGCCAGCGGGACGCGCCGAGCGACACGCGCACCGACATCTCTCGCGCGCGGTTCGTGGACCGCGCCAGCAGCAGGTTGGCGACGTTGGCGCAGGCGATCAGCAGGACGAAGGCCACGGCGCCCATCAGCGACAGGAACACGGTCCGGATCGGTCCGCCGTTCTGCTGTTCGTTGAACGTCTGGACGCGTGGCTGGATGTCCTTGTTCGTGTCCGGATTCTCTGCCTCGAGCCTGCGCGCGATGTTGATCATCTCGCTCTGCGCCTGCTGGCGCGACACGCCGGGTGCGAGGCGGCCGAAGGTCTGCAGGCTCCGCGCGTTGCGCCGCTGCTCCTCGAGCCCGTCGATCATCCCGAGCGGCAGCCACAGGTCGTTGTTGAACGGGAACTTGAAGCCTTCCGGCATCACGCCAATCACGGTGGCGGGCACGTCGTTGACGCGGATGGTGCGGCCGACAATCGAGGGGCTGCCGCCGTAGCGGTTCAGCCACAGGCCGTGACCGATGAGGACCACCGGCGCGGCGCCGCGGCGGTCGTCGTCGGCGGTGAAGTCGCGCCCGAGGACGGGACGCTGGCCGAGCATGGCGAAGCCGTTGGCCGAGAGGTGCGAACCGCTGTAGCGCTCCGGCGGCTGGCCCTCGTCGCTGACATTGGCGACGGCGCCGGTGTAGGCGCCGAACGATTCGAACGCCCGGGTGTGCTCCCGCCAGTCCCGGTAGTCGAGGTACGACACCCCCATGCCGCGGTTGCGGACGCGGTCGTACGAGTCCACGGCCATCGTGCGATCCGGCTCGGCAACAGGCAGGCCGCGGATCAGCACCGCGTTGACGAAGGTGAACACGGTCGCGTTGACGCCGATTCCCATCGCGAGGGCGATGGCGGCGACCAGCGTGAACCATCTGTCCTTCAGCAGCAGCCGGCCGGCGAACCGGACGTCTTCCCAGAGACCCATGGACCTGCCTCTCGCGCGGACGTGTGGAGCGTCAGATCCCGTTACGAGAGGAAGGTTCGGCCTGTTCCAGGCCGGGGCGAGCGCGGCGAGCCTGGCGCGGCGGCCTGGGGCCGCCAGCGCCGGCTCCATCCCGCATCACGCGACGCTGGTGCGGGCCAGTACCTGCTTGAACACCGCCATCGCGCGTTGCATGTCCTCCGTCGTCCCCAGCGAGATGCGGGTGTGCGTCTTCTCCATCGGCGGGAAATCGCGGCCCACGGCCACGCCCTGCGCGCGGCAGGCGTCGCGGAACCCGGCGGCGGGCTGGCGCAGGTTGACGAAGACGAAGTTGGTCTGGGAAGCAGGCGCGTCGTATCCCATCGCCTTGAACTCGGCCAGCGTCCACTCGCGGATGCGGCGATTCTCCTGCCGCTCCCAGTCCATGTGGGCCGTGTCCTTGAGCGCCGCGACGCCGGCCACCGCCTGCAGTTCGCCCATGCTGCCGAGGCCCCACGCGCGGCCCACCTTGCTCATCGTGTCGGGCTGCCCGATCGCGTAGCCGATGCGCATGCCCGCCATGCCGTAGGCCTTCGAGAAGGTGCGCGCCATGAACACGCCCGGCAATTCGAGCGCGAGCTTCGCGGTGGTGCCCACGCCCGTCGCGGTGGCGTAGTCGATGTACGCCTCGTCGATCAGGATGCCCGTCTCGGGCGAGCGCTGCTTGATCGTGCGAACGGCCTGCTCGACGTCGGCCAGCGTGTGCACGGTGGAGGTGGGGTTGTTCGGGTTGCAGATGAACACGAGGCCCGCGCCGGTCGCGGCCGACACCATGGCATCCAGGTCGATGCGCAGGCCGGCGTCCACCGGAATGGCCTTCACCGGGATGTTCATGCGCCGCGCGGTCCCGACCGGCGTGCCGTACGACGGGTCCGCCGTGACGAGGGGCCGGTCGGCCGAGCCGTAGGCCATGACCGCCGCGACGAGGATGGCGTCGGACCCGGTGGTTACGATCACGTTGTTGGGCTGGGCGCCGTACATCGTGGCGATGTACTCCTGGAACGGGCGCACGTTGGGTGGTGGATACCCAAGGCCGAGCGCCTTCGAGGGGTGCTGCCTCAGCACCTCGAGCACCTTCGGGCTGGGCCCTCTCAGGTTCTCGTTGCTGCTGATGCGGATGGCGTTGGGGCCCATCGCCGGCCGCTGCGCCTGGGCATCGAAGCCAAGGGCCAGCAACTCTTCATGGCCGTAGCCGATGATGGCAGCCGAGGAGGCCGCCGCCGCCCCACCTGCGCCAAGTCTCCGGACGAACTCGCGACGTGACAGCGCCATGGCTGGTCCTCCTGAAGCGGGCATGGTAGCACTGCTGCGCGCGACCGTTCTGATATGGAAAGACCCGTGTCAACTCGACGATAGTTCGTCTCCGTCGTTTCTTCGGAAGGCCCGCCCTCGACCTGAGGGCGGGCCTTTTGTGTGAGGGCCTCAGTCAACGGATCGGC
>Ga0105094_10000867_pt1 | contig 15499 bp, 10 predicted proteins | sample PPLLak1March2015_2_FD_87023 | JGI IMG/M metagenome (GOLD analysis project Ga0105094, IMG submission 87023) | Freshwater sediment microbial communities from Prairie Pothole Lake near Jamestown, North Dakota, USA - PPLs Lake P8 Core (3) Depth... | ecosystem: Environmental > Aquatic > Freshwater >...
GAGAAAGTGATTTAGAGCAGAGCGAAGTTCCGACCGGATCGATTTCAAAAATTTCCTTTTTACCGGAATATTGTAGAAGAGTTGCTTGACCTCCACCTCGGTCCCGACCGGACAACCTGTTTCCGCAATACTCTTTATTTCGCCCCCCTCACAAATCAGCTTGGTTCCAGTGACGGAATGAAGCGTTCTGGTCTGAAGGGTGATTTTGGAAACCTGGCAAATGCTGGGGAGGGCCTCTCCTCTAAATCCTAAGGTATGAATGTCGTAAAGATCCTCAGCGCTCCTTATTTTACTGGTGGCGTACCTTTGAAACGCCAATGGAACATCCCCCTGATCCATCCCCTCGCCACTGTCGACGACGCGAATCAGTTGAAGGCCCCCGGCCCCTAACTCGACTGTGATCTCCGAACTCCCGGCATCAACCGCGTTCTCCATTAGCTCTTTCACGACGGAAGCAGGTCTCTCAATGACCTCGCCCGCAGCGATAACCTGTGAAATCGATTGTGGCAAAACCCGAATTTTTTTTGGCATCTTTATTTCGACTATCCTCTACCGTCATCGATAAAAGTCCCCATTCGTCTAAACTTCTGGTATCGGAGGGTTAATAATTCTTCTTCATCTATTTTTTCCAATTCTTTCAAGTGTCGCTCTATGACCTGTTTCAACGTTCTTGCCATTCCTGGCGGGTCTCGGTGAGCTCCCCCCAGTGGTTCTTTGACAATCTCGTCGATGACGCCCAACCGGTATAAATCCGAAGCGGTCAGTTTCAATGACTCTGCAGCAACCTCCTTTCCTTTCTCTCCGTCTTTCCAAAGGATGGCTGCACATCCCTCTGGGGAGATCACGGAATAGATCGAATTCTCCAACATCAAAATTCGATCTCCCACACCGATGGCCAACGCTCCCCCGCTTCCCCCTTCGCCGATGACCACGGTGATGATCGGTGTTCGCAGCGTGACCATCCTTCTAAGATTTCTGGCAATGGCCTCTGCTTGACCTCTTTCCTCAGCTCCCACCCCGGGAAAGGCTCCTGGTGTGTCAATCATCGTCAGGATGGGCATCTTAAAAGACTCGGCCAATTTCATTAGTCTCAAGGCCTTGCGATATCCCTCTGGATGGGGCATCCCGAAATTCCGAAAGACCATCTCTTTGGCATCCGCCCCTTTTTGATGTCCGATAATGGTCAGCGATTTTCCGTTAAACTTCGCCATTCCGCCGAGGATGGCCGGATCATCCCCGTAGCTTCGATCTCCGTGGAGTTCAACGAAATTTTCAAACATCCATTGGACATAATGGGAGGCCTTGGGTCGGTCGATATGTCTTGCCAGCTGGGTAATCTGCCAACCCGTTAAGTTAGAGAATATTTCTTTCTGCAAGCGAAAGAGTTTTTCTTCCAAACTCCTTAATTGTTCGTTGAAATGGGTCGGTTTCCCCCTGGAAAACCTTCTCAGGTCTTCGATCTCTCTTTCCAGCTCTATGAGAGGCTTTTCAAACTCCAAATAATGCTTGACCATCTGGCTCCCCGCTTAATCTAAGGAAATGACCGCAGATTTAAATACATTTTGAACGTGATTCCTGAAATCTTGGGAAGGGTCGACCGTATATTGATCGGACAGGGCAACAACGACCTCACGGCTATTTTTCCCCATAAAATGAAGAAGGACTTGGGAGGGTCCTCGGTTTGCCACGATGATATCTCTTAAGTCTGTAAGTTGAGAGGGGGCTAATTGGGAGATGAGTATTCTTAGATGAAGGGGATTCTTGGATGATAAGGGCAACTCAGAAAGAGCATGAACCTGTGTCGCCTTTATTTTGACGTGATCTTCTGACAAATCAAGAGTCCCTTTGATGAGAAGGGGATCTCCGCTTCGTAAAGAAGGCAAAGCCGCTTTAAAAACCTCCGGAAAAAGAATGATCTCTACGAACCCTTTGATGTCCTCCAGGGTTAAGAAAGCCATCCTGTCCCCTTTTTTAGTAACGATCTCCTTCAATCCGCTTACGAGACCGCAAATTTTGACCTCGGCCCCATTTTTAAGTTTTGGAAGGGCAGAAGTATCTAACTCGGTATGTCTTTTAATCTCGTCCTCATAACGTAATAGGGGATGTCGGGAGATATAGAATCCGATCGTTTCTTTTTCAAAAGCCACCAATTGGTTCTCTGGAAATTCATCAATGTCCGGATAGTCCTCCTTCAGCGCCCTCGAATGATCGATGAGCATGCTCAGTTGAGGCTCTCCCTTCTTTTTCTGAGTCCATTGGGATTGCTCAAGCAGTTCTCCTAAGACCGTCAGCATTTGGGATCGATGAGCTTTTGAAAAGTCAAAAGCCCCGCATTTGATCAGACTTTCGATGACGCGCCGATTCACTTTTCTCAAATCGACGCGATGACAGAAGTCGTATAGGGATTGAAACTTCCCGCGGATTTCTCGGTCGGCCAGAATGATGTCGATGGCTGCATCCCCGACGTTTTTTACCGCCGTCAGACCAAATCGAATCTGATTTCCCATCACTGCAAAATGTTTAAAACTTTCATTGATATCAGGGGGCAAGATCTCAATTCCCATCTCCCGACATTCAGAAATATATTTGACGATCTTATCCGCATTCTGCGCCTCACTCGTCAGCAGGGCTGCCATAAATTCGACTGGGTAATGAGTCTTCAGATAGGCGGTCTGGTAAGCAAGAAGAGCATAGGCAGCGCTGTGGGACTTGTTGAAACCATACCGACCAAACGTTTCCATTTGCTCAAAAATCTTCTCCGCTTTCTTGGAAGCTATCCTGTTCTTTTTGGCCCCCTCAAGAAACTTCTCTTTCTGCCTCTCCATCTCGAGGGCGTCTTTCTTAGACATCGCTCTCCGGAGGTTATCTGCGTCTTCGAGGCTAAAATTGGCCAGGGCGCTTGCAATGTGCATCACCTGCTCCTGATAGACGATCACACCATACGTGTCCCTCAGAATCTCTTCCAGAGCGGGTAGTTCGTACCGTATCAATTCTTGGCCTTGCTTTCGTTTGATAAACTCACCCACCATTCCGCTATCGAGGGGGCCGGGTCGATAAAGTGCTACCAGGGCAATGATATCTTTGAAACTCTGCGGCTTGAGCTTGGTCAGAAGGTCCCGCATCCCTGAACTTTCTAGTTGGAAGATGCCCAGATTCGAGCCGGCCCCGAGTTGAGCATACACTTCTGAGTCATCCAGTGGGATCTCGGAAAGCTCAACTCTGAGGCCTCGGTTCTTCTGGATCAAATGAATGGTCTGATCGACGACGGTGAGGGTCTTTAGCCCCAGAAAGTCGAATTTGACCAAACCGATGGCCTCTACCTGCTTCATGGCATATTGGGTAACAACCTCGCTGTTCTGGCCCCGCAGGAGTGGAAGATATTCCATCAGAGGCTTATTCGCGATCACGACTCCGGCCGCGTGGGTTGAGGCATGTCGGGCCAAACCCTCTAACGACTCTGCGATTTCGAAGAGGGAAGCAATTCGAGTATCTTTTGCGATCGCCTCTCTGAGCGCTGCTTCTTGCTGTAAGGCTTGGGCAAGGGTGATATCGATTTTGTTCGGAATCAGTTTTGCAATTCGGTCTACTTCTGCGTATGGAATTCCAAGGACACGGCCCACATCCCGAACCACTGCTTTCGCCTGCATCTTCCCGAAGGTAATGATCTGGGCCACATTCTCTTTCCCGTACTTCTCGGACACATACCGGATGACTTGGTCTCTTCCGTCCATGCAAAAATCGACATCCACATCGGGCATGCTGCTCTTTCGGCCGGGATTTAAGAAGCGTTCAAAGATCAAATCATACTCGAGCGGGTCCAAGTCGGTAATGTTCAGGGCGTAAGCCACTAGACTTCCAGCCGCGGATCCCCTACCCGGGCCCACGGGAATCTCGTGATTCTTAGCGTAGTGGATAAAATCGTAAACGATGAGAAAGTAACCCGGATAGCCCATTGACTTGATGATTTTGAGCTCTTCCGAGAGTCGGGCCTGATAACGGGCAGAGCGATCCTTGAAATCTTTCTCCCCCTGATAGCGGGAAAGCCGTCGTTCCAACCCCTCCCTGGCCAGTTTGTCTAAGTAACTTTCAGCCGTTTCCCCGGACGGGACGGCAATTCTTGGAATATGTTTTTCATCGAAACGCATTTCAAGGTTGCATTGTCCCGCGATCTCGGCCGTATGGGCAAGTGCCTCCGGAATGTTCTGAAAAAGTTCTGCCATTTCCTCGGGTGACTTGAAATAAAACTCATCGGATGAAAATTTCATTCGACCGCTATCCTGGAGTGCCTTTCCCGTCTGAATGCAGAGGAGCACCTCGTGGGCCTTGGCATCCTTTCGGCGGAGGTAGTGACAATCATTCGTAGCGACCACGGGCAGGGAGTGTTGATGCGCGACCTCCAAAAGCCGCTCATTCACTTGCAACTGATTTTCCACTCCGTTGTTTTGGATCTCAACAAAAAACCGACGGCCGCAAAAAATCTTTGCGTAATCTTCGGCCGATTGAAGAGCTTTCTTCATCTCCCCCCGACCGGCATGGCTAGCAATCTCTCCCTTCAAGCATCCGCTTAGAGCGATCAAGCCCTCGTTATATTTTCCGAGAAGTTCCTTATCCACTCTCGGCTTATAATAAAATCCTTCAAGTTGGGCGAGGCTGACCAACTTCAGAAGATTAAAATAGCCCGTCTCATTCTTGACCAGAAGGGTGAGATGATAGTTTCCCTCTCCCACTCCAGTCTTTCTCTCAAATCGGCTTCCGGGAGAAACATAGACTTCACATCCCACGATGGGCTTAATGCCATGCTTGATGGCCATCTGATAAAATTCGACCGCGCCAAACATGTTCCCGTGATCGGTCAGCGCCAGGGCATCCATTCGATATTTCTTGGCCAAATCGAAGGCTTCTTCAAACCGAATGGCTCCATCCAACAAACTATACTGGCTATGAACATGGAGATGAATAAAATCTGATGGTTGCATCCTTATCTCGTAAATGCGAAAGTGGAATGTTGTAGCTCGAAACAAATCCAAAATTCAAATGTCACAATTCATTTCTACTGCTGAGATCATTGATACCTTAGAATCCGTGCTTCTTTCGAATTCGTACTCCATATTTCGGCACTATTTTTTATCTATTCCCACTCGATCGTGCTGGGAGGTTTGGAGCTGATATCATACACCACCCGGTTGACACCTTTCACTTCGTTAATAATTCGGTTGGAGAGGCGTTCCAATATTTTATAGGGCAATCGGGTCCAATCCGCCGTCATACCATCCTGGCTTCCCACCACCCGCAAGGCAATCACATTTTCATAAGTCCTCTCGTCTCCCATCACGCCGACAGTCTTTACAGGAAGCAATACCGCGAAAGATTGCCAAACTCGATCCAAAAAATTGCTCTTCGCCATCTCGCTCATGACAATCTCATCCGCGGCTCTCAGAGTTTCCAACCTCTCCTTATTGACCTCTCCGATGATCCGAATGGCAAGACCCGGCCCTGGAAAAGGTTGGCGTCTTATAATTTCTTCAGGCAGTCCCAATACCTTTCCTAGGTGCCTTACTTCGTCCTTGAATAATTCTCGCAAGGGCTCCACTAACTTTAACTTCATTCTTTCGGGCAACCCTCCCACGTTGTGATGGCTTTTAATTGTCGCCGAAGGGCCTTTTGAGGAAATGCTTTCGATGACATCTGGGTAAAGGGTTCCCTGGGCGAGGTAGTGAACCCCCCCCATCTTCCTGGCCTCCTTTTCAAAGGTAGAAATAAATAGCTTTCCAATCCGCTTTCTTTTATCTTCCGGGTCGACCACCCCTTCCAAGCTTTTCAGAAAGGACTCTTCAGCATTGATAGAGACTAACGGTATTCTAAAATGATAACGAAATAAATGCACTACTTGAGATGCCTCATTTTTTCGCAAGAGGCCATTGTCTACAAAGATGCATTGCAGACGGCCCCCGATTGCTTTATGAAGAAGAAGGGCCACCACAGTGGAATCGACCCCGCCACTCAGCGCACAAATGACTTTTCCTCTCCCAATCCTCTTCCTCAGGGCACGGCTGGTTTGCTCCAAAAAAGATTCCATCGTCCAAGGATTAGAACATCCACAAACATGAAAGAGAAAATTCTTGATCAGATCGAGTCCTCTCTGGGTATGCACCACCTCTGGATGAAACTGAAGTCCATAGATTCTCCGTTGGGGCTCTTCAACTGCTGCATAGGGGGTATTCTTCGAATGGGCAATGGTGTGGAATCCCGGAGGCAATGTCTTGACGGTGTCCCCGTGGCTCATCCAGACGACCAGTTGACTTCCTTTTCTCCCCAGATCTCTGAATAGTCCACTCTTCCGGGTTAAAGTCAATTTGGCTTTTCCATACTCCCTCTTATCTGAGCGGGTTACCTCCCCTCCCAATAATTGGGCCATCAACTGCATGCCATAGCAAATGCCTAAAACGGGAATGCCCATCCTGAAGATGGAAGGGTTGCAAAGAGGTGCTTTCTTCTCGTATACACTTGCCGGTCCTCCGGACAATATGATCCCTTGGGGGGAGAGGGATTTCACTTTTTCTAAAGGAATGTCGTAAGGATGAATTTCACTATAAACCTGGCATTCCCTGACCCTTCTTGCAATGAGTTGGGTATACTGAGAACCGAAATCAAGGATCAGAATCTTATCGAAAAGAGCCGGTTTCTTCACTTTTTCTGTACCCAGATCAAAAAATGATTGGAAAGGAGGATAAAGAGGATTGGTATGCTCTCAGTGCTTCAATAGATATTTTCCGTCCTTTAGTTCGTATTGATAAGAAGCCCTTTCGCGATAAAAAAGGTCGCTCTTCCGTAGAAGTCTTGCTGTTATCAATTCTTCAAGACGAGGAGGGTATTGTCCCTTTTCCAAATAGTAGGTTTCTAATGCATTCTTGATTCGATCCAATTGTGTCCTGTGGACCAAATGCATGGGGGCTTCAATATCTGCTCGTTGTATCCTTGAATCCCAAAAGTGGTGCAGGAAATTGGGTTTAAAATAGACGAGAACGAGAAAGATGAATACCAAAATGCCGCTATAGTAAGCAAAGGTTAAGACCTGCCTGATATTGACGATATTGACCTTTTGGATGAGGCCGGGGGTTCGGACCCCGGCCATTTCGATCAGCCCCATGCCGGAGAGGTCCACCAAGATTTCACTGGCATTGAATTTTCCCAAAAGGCTCCGATCAATAATGTCCTGAACCGTTCGGGTTCCATCGACCAAATTGTAAACTAATTCCTGCTCAGAACCCAGTTTCTCTTTTAGATAGCTCTGAGAGGGAAGTCCATTGCTCAATCTGTCTTCGAATCCCAGCACCTTTCGGAAGACCAAGTGGGGAGAATAGATCTTCTTTTCAATCTCGGACCACTCATCCACCATTCGTAGGATGTTCAAGAGTACCTGTTCTGTGCTCAGGGCAAAGGGAATTTTCTTATAACTCTCCACCAATTTCAGATCGAAGTTAAATTGACCATCCTCCCACCAAAAAAGGTCATAAATGGTTTCATAGATCTGTGTTGAAATTACCTTGAGGACATCGTCCTTCGTCAGGAGTTGAAGTTCCACCAGGATCTCACCTAAGTACTTGAGCGACTCTTTCTGAACTTTTAAGACGCGGTCCAGCTGATCTTGGGTGATTAATTCGGCCTTCACCAGTATCTCACCGATCAGGTCTTTTTTTCCACGATAATTGGTGTACACATGGACGATCATTCCATCGACGAAATGAATCTCCACGAGATCCTTTCCCCGTCGAATCCTTAAAACGCCCGTTTTGAGCTGTTGGCCGATAAGCTGGATGATTTCGGTAATGCTGAAGTCTTTTAACGTTCCCTGTAGGGCCATAGCCTACCCCTTTTCGTTTTGATCTCCGATCACGTCACAGAATTCATGCAATCGTCCGGGGGCTCCCATTGCACAAGAAACACTTTATCGTCGTGCGGTCTATCCCTTTTCCACTTCAAATTTTGATTTAAGGCGATGGATCTGTCGAACCGAAAAGAGATAGAAAATAAGGAAAAGCCCTCCCCAGAAGATCCATCGCCAAAGGTTCAAAGACAAGCGAGGGAAAGGAGAAGGTATCGCTCCGCCCCAATAAACAAACCTTAAAATGAAAACAAAAAAGATAAATAGGAGAAAGAGCCCTTTGAAGATCTGCTCCCTCCAAAGATAACCGAATCCGACGAGAAAAAAAGAAAGAAATCCGCTGATGAAATGACTCTGTTTCTGAAATTGTTGAACCTGATAAGATTTCTTTTCGACAACCTTGGGGTGAAGTTTTTCTTTTTGAATAAACATGCGATAACAATTAAAACAGATAAAATCCTGACCAGACGTGCCTGAATAAAACCGGTGCGTCGGGCTGCCACACATGGGGCATCGAGTGAAAAACCGCTTCGCCCGACAATACCTTCCCATTCCTATTAAGAACCCTAAGAATAAGACGGGTGTCAGAAAAGGAACTCTCGATGGAGTTTTTTCAAACCAAGCTTTAAACAGAGGGAACAAAAAACCCTCCCTTCCTACGAATTGGTCGAGAACCCTCTTCCAGAACCTTAGGGGGGTCAAGGTCTCATCGATCAGCAGCCGGTTTGGGTTGGGAGAGTCGATGATCGAATAATAACTGATGAGTTCCGGGTCTAGCTGCTGCGCTTTTTGGAAGGTTTGATCGATTTTTGCGGAAAGATAGGATTCTTGGGAATAGGCTCGCCAAAGGTTGTAATAATAAGCTCCTCGACTCGGATGGATACCGATGGCTTGTTGATAGGAAGCGATGGCTAAAGTGGTCTGTTTTTGAGCCAGATAGACGTTCCCCAGGTTGGAAACCGCTTCGCTGAATCTGGGATCCTGTTGAATCGCTCTTCGATAAAATTCCGCCGCTTCTGGATAGTGGCCCTGCCTCTTTTCTGCCAACCCCAGGGAAAAAAGAACTTCGGGGTCATTCGGATGGATCACCAACCAAGCCCTCAATTTTTCTTCTGTTCCCTTTCCCCAGTCTTCATGATTCGCCTGATTCATTTCGAAAATGATATCCGATGATGCCCCGTCCAGAGTCGAGGAAGAGGAACGGAGGAAAAACGGTAGGTAAACTAAGGCGATGAGAAAAATGGCAACGAGCTGTTTCTCTCTCTTGGATATGTAACCCCATAACAATACGGACCAAAAGAAAATAGACCACAAGATATCCAGGCGTAAGAAGAAGGGGATGAAGAGAACGAGAATCTTAAGGCTGTTGATCAGAAGTGTGGGAATTTCTTGAGCCATATTCTTTCGGATATCATACGTATAGAGAGGGAGATATCTGATCAGAACAACGATTCCAAAGACAATAAATGTCATGAGGACGGCATTCGAGAGGATGTAGAACGTGTTAAAAACAAGTTTAACGGCACTGGGGTAATATTGAAACTCTGCGGCTATTCCCTTGAACAGCTCTGAAAAGATTTTATGGAGATGGAAGGGGTTTTGATACCAGAGGTCTCGTGCCAACTCATAATGGGGTTGGGGTAGGTCAGGCGAAAACTTCACGGCATAGGTTGCCATCTGGATGGCTCGATCTTTGTCCCCCTTCTTTCGAGCTCTTTCGGAGGCCCTGATGAGTAGGAAAGAGAGGATCGGGACGTTTTCAAGGCCCTTATCCAATTTCAACTGGTAAAGCGGATCCAACTCTTTCTGGCTCAGAGAGGCATTTCCTTCAAGGTTCCACGTACGGTCGGCAGAAGCAGGGCCTTCGACAGAAAAGAATTGTTTAGAGAAAGGGAGCGTTTCCTTCTTCGCCAGCACCCCCATGTAGTAAAGAAGGGACAGAATCAAAATGATTAAGATAAAAATAGCTTTTTTCATGAGGCAATGATTCCTGCGAGAGCCGGTTTACTCCAAACGGTAGTTGGGGGCTTCTTTGGTGATGATGACATCATGGACATGGCTCTCTTTTAATCCCGATGATGTAATTCGGATGAATTTGGCATTCCGCTGTAATTCCTGGATGGTTTTTGCCCCCAGATACCCCATCCCTGCTTTCATTCCTCCGATCAGTTGCTGGACACTATCCGAAAGGACCCCCCGGTAAGGAACCCTACCCTCAATCCCTTCTGGAACCAGCTTGGTTTCGCTTTCCACATCCCCCTGGAAGTACCGATCCTTGCTCCCTTCCTTCATGGCCTCTATGGATCCCATGCCCCGATAAACCTTGTAACTCCTCCCTTGATAGAGCACCATCTCCCCTGGACTTTCATCCGTTCCCGCAAATAAATTTCCTATCATGACCGAACGCGCTCCCGCGGCGATGGCCTTGGTAATATCTCCGGAGAATTTAATTCCACCGTCTGCGACGACGGGAACTTCGTATCTTTCCGAAACCTCAGACGTCTCTATAATGGCAGAGAGTTGGGGAATCCCTACTCCCGCAATGACCCTTGTCGTGCAAATCGATCCGGGCCCGACGCCCACTTTAACCGCGTCAACCCCTGCCTTGATGAGATCCAAAGCTCCTTCGCGAGTGGCCACGTTGCCTCCGATGAGTTGACAATTTGGAAAATTCTGTTTGGTATCCCGGACAGCATCCAATACATCCCGGGAATGGCCATGGGCCGTATCAAGGACTAAGACATCCACACCTGCCTTAATCAATGCGTCTGTTCTCGCCTCCCTGTCTTTACCCGGTCCGATGGCGGCCCCCACCCGAAGTCTCCCGAGAGGATCTTTGCACGAATAAGGATATTTTCTCATCTTCTCGATGTCTTTAATAGTGATGAGCCCCTTCAAATTATTTTGTCCGTCCACCACCAGTAATTTCTCGATCCTGTTCTTATGCAGGATTTCCTTGGAAGCCTCGAGGGTAGTTCCAACCGGAACCGTAATAAGGCGATCTTTCGTCATGACCGCAGAGATTTTTTCGTCCAGTCGCGTCTCAAACCTTAAGTCCCGATTGGTCAGGATCCCGACCAGTTTTCCGTTCTTTGTAATAGGAACGCCTGAAATCCGGTATTTTTTCATGATTTCAAGCGCTTCATAAATTTTCTGATCGGGGTCCATGGTGATGGGATTCAGAATCATCCCGCTTTCGGATTTTTTTACTTTATCCACCTCAATGACCTGTTCTGAGACAGGCATATTTTTATGAATAATCCCGAGCCCTCCCTCTTGGGCCATACAGATGGCTGTCCTGGATTCAGTCACCGTATCCATGGCGGCACTCACCAAAGGAATATTTAATCGGATCGTCCGGGTCAACGGCGTGCTGACATCCACTTCCTTGGGCAAGACCTCAGAAAAAGCTGGAACAAGCAGCACATCGTCAAACGTCAAACGCTCCTCGATCTCGTTCGGATTGTTTCCCATCATTTTCCCTCACTCCCGTCATCCAATTTTATTTCATATATCAAACGAATCCCTTTTTGTCAACCTGACAATATTCATCCCCTGTCACTCAGATACCGGGTTCCGAACTTTAGACGCCAGACTTGTCTTCATGAGAAATGAACCTTTCATCATCATCAAAATCTCTTGGATTTTTCTTCGTCATGGTTCATATCCAGAGTCATCTTCACGTCTGAAGTCTGTGGTCCAGTATCTGAAGTACTGGATCCACCCCATTCACGGGATGACTTTCTTGGTTTCGAGTCGCACCGACTTCCCATAATTTCTTATCGACCGCCGAGAAGAACTTTTGAAGACTTTCCGGGCGAAGGGCGGAGATGGAGACGCCGCCATACTTATGGCAAATGGCTTCTCCCTCCTCTGGGCTCAACTTGTCTTCTTTATTAAAAACCTGTAATCTCGGGATATGATCCAGCTTCAATTCAAACAGAATTCTCTCAACAGATTCGACATGTTCCGGAAAACGAGGATAGCTGATGTCAACCAGATGGATCAACAACGTTGATTCTCTTAGCTCATCAAACGTCGGTCGAAAGGCCCCCATCAGGTCTTTTGGCAAGTCTTTGATCAACCCAACGGTATCGGTTATCACCACTTTCTGGATCTTAGGAAATCTTAATCTCCTGGTCGCCGTATCAAGAGTGGAAAAAAGTCTATCCTCGACACGAAACTGACTCCGGGTGAGAAGGTTGAAAAGGGTGGATTTTCCCGCATTGGTATATCCGATGATGGAAAGAATAGGGATTCCTGTTTTCGTTCTACGGGATCTTCTCTGCTCCCTCCGCCTGCTCAATTTCTCTATTTCCTTCTCCAAGAGATGGATTCGGTCCCCGACTCGACGTCGATCGATCTCCAGTTTTGTCTCCCCCGGGCCCCGTCCTCCAATCCCGCCCGTCAACCGGGAAAGGGCCAGTGTCTTTCTTGCCAGTCGAGGAAGCAAATATTTCAGTTGCGCCAATTCAACTTGGATCTTTCCATCTACAGTGTTTGCCCGCTGGGCAAAAATATCTAAGATCAGTTGGGTTCGATCAAGGACTCTCAGTTCAGTCAAATCAGAAATGGTCGCCATCTGTCCCGGAGATAAATTCTGGTCAAATATAATCAAATCAACCCCTAATTGCATGCATTTGACCAACAATTCTTTCAGCTTCCCTTCTCCCATCAGAGTCGTTGGTGAAATATTTTGAGGTCGCTGGATAATGGAATCCACAATAAACACCCGGCTCGATTCAGCCAGTTCCTGCAATTCCTCCATTGAATTTTCTAATTTCTCCCTGCTTTCCTTGCTGACACTGATGAGGATGGCTTTCTCTTTTGCACCCTTGAGAGGAATCGATCTTTGTCCTCTTTGAAATTCATCTTCGAGGGATTGAATCCATTTCAAGAAATCGACGTCCACATCATCTATGGATGACGGAGGATTAATTTCCCAGATCTTTTTATCCGGATTATCGGGGAGGAGGTGCGCGGAATGGAACCACCCCGAGGAATTCTTCCCGCCTCCATTAAGTGCCACCATCATGTCCAGTCTCAGAAGAGCAAGATCTGTCAAGTCCTCTCCGGTCAACGGTTCTCCCTGCAGGTGAGTATGGATGAGACGAAGGCCTCTCAGCCTGAGGATTCCTGATCTGAAATGCGACAGGTCAGGAATCGTAATCCCCCTCTGGTCTCCCACGATGACAAATTCGATGGACCCTCTGCGACCCACAAGGATACCAATTTGCCGTCTTATTTCGTTTGAGAGTTCAATGAGGAGTCGGGCGACTTCGGGCGTAACAACTTTTTGAGGAGGGATTTTTCTTCGATAAATATGCTCAATTCTTCTGATCTGATTCGGCTTTAGACCGAAGATATTACCGTAAACTCTGTTGATTTATTCCCCCTTTTTTAACCCATTCTAATATGCCGGGAGGATGAAGTCAAGTATTTCTATTCATTGAGAAATTCAACTCTCCCTCTCGCTCCCCTTTCTCCTTCTCTCAAAATTTTCACATCCAAGAAGTGCCGGATAACCCATAGATTGGTGAGAAAGTGTTCCGTGATCCGTGTGGTAGTGAAGGAAGAATTCCCTCTTGCCAGAGCCATGAAAGGGACAACCTGGTCCGCTAAATAAGGGTCGATACAACCATCCGATACTAGATAATCCTTCAAGCAATCTACGGCTTCATCAGCCACTTTCTCGGCTGGTCTTCCTCTATCCCCTAAAGAAGAAAAACCCGCAAGTCCCCTTTCGTATTCGGCTAAAAGAAAAAGGAAAGAACCTGTCCCGTTCGATGGGACATGATCGAGGATGACTATTTCCCCCTCAATCTGCAGCTCACTTTGAATTCTTTTTAGGGCTTGCTCCTTCTGTCTGTCTGCCACATGTCTGGGAAGGTTTGAGATAGCCGAAATCCCACGGATCCTCTTCAGTATCCCCCTGTCAACCAACGAGATCGGTTTCAAGTCACGAACAGGATTGATTGTCAGTTGAATTCTTCCACCCCCGTTGGGATAGAACCCCCACTTCTCAATGATAGCCCGGGCAGAAACACTGATCCTCTCTAGGATGGGCAACAGAACTTCGGAAAAATAATGAAATGAAGGACTCCACCGGACGTGAGTGCCGCCGACCAAAGTCACCGTCGAAATTCCCTTTGAGAGGCAAAGGGGCAAGAAAATCGCCTGAAGGAGAAGGGTGACAGACCCTGCTGTCTTTATTTCAAATTGATACATTCCCGAACGGATCTCTTGGGGAATAAAAATAATTCTTTGCGATCCAAATTCAACCCCCTCCGTTTGAGCTTCTGTGATCCGAACCAAAGCCTCCACGGCTGCCAGATGTTGGGCTTGAAGACCGGGATTCTTTCTCTTCGATCTGATGTGGGAGAGCGCGAAAGGTTTTCTCAGGATAGCCGAGAGGGCAAGGGCCGTCCTCAAGATCTGCCCTCCCCCTTCCCCATAAGATCCATCAATTTCGATCAAATCTCTCTGATAAGATTCCATTGGTTAAGGATGATTGGAAAGAAGTATTCTGTCAACAAGAACAGTCAATAGAATTTGCTTGTTACTAACCTCGTCCTCTCCATGGAAGGACAATTTTTATCCAGATGGCACTCTTTGTTACTATCAGAGTGCAGTAGAAAGATTTTTGAACAGAAACAAGAAATATTTATCAAGAAATTTCAATATGTTACACCATATCATTTTGGGTTATCAATTGGCAGAAAAATTGCAGTCCTAATGCAGGTGATGGAAGGGACCAGCCACGATAGTCTCATCCTTCGGAATTGGAAACTTCGCCTTGCCATAACGCTGACCCTATGACGAAGTCTACAAATAAAATAGCCGTGGCCGTTTGACAAATCTGTCTAATTCTGATAGGTTATATTTAAATAAGTAAGTCATAAAGGAGGAACTTCTCATGAAAGGACTCAAAAAGATTCTTCTGTTATCCTTGACTCTATCATTGGTCATGGCCAGTTTCTGTTCGACAGGATGGGCATCAGATTACTTCGGGAAGGATGATCCTGTTGCACAGGGATGGAGCGCCGTGGATTTACTTGTTGCCAGACCTCTTGGGGTTGCTGCCGCAGTTATTGGTAGTGGAGTTTTTGTTGTAGCACTCCCCTTTACGGCGACCATCGATATTATCTCTGCCAGCTCGGGCTCCCCGGCACACGCAATAGGTGACTCGGCTAGAATGTTTATCCTAAGCCCTCTGAAATTCTCCTTTGTCCGGGAGTTCCCGGATGAGAATATTTAATATCCGTCAGCTGACAAGGGAAACTGTTTTAAGGCTAGTCGATCAGTCCTACCCTGTTTAACAAAAAGAGGTGGTTTTCGCCTGTTTTGAACCATCTCTTTTTTATTTTTCTTTTTACCAAATTTCCTTTGCCTTAGATTCCCCCTTTAATTTTCGATGACAAAAGGGACAGGCCCTCCCCTCTTGCATAAGGACTTCTTTCATCATCTCGATCAATTCGCTATCGTCAAGAATCTGTTTGACGATATGGGGATGCGGCTTTCGATCATATTTGCGGTAAGGAAAACTGCTTTTCCCACTCATTTTTTTACTCCTTCAAAAATACCTATAAGATGTTTTTACCCTTTTAGCAAGGAGAC
>Ga0105094_10000870_pt1 | contig 15470 bp, 13 predicted proteins | sample PPLLak1March2015_2_FD_87023 | JGI IMG/M metagenome (GOLD analysis project Ga0105094, IMG submission 87023) | Freshwater sediment microbial communities from Prairie Pothole Lake near Jamestown, North Dakota, USA - PPLs Lake P8 Core (3) Depth... | ecosystem: Environmental > Aquatic > Freshwater >...
ATAACCGAAACCTTTAGTGATAATCTACCAATGAAGCTTCATAGACGCCATCATTCCATCGAAAAATAATGCACGGTGCAGCCCTAATCCGTAGTTGGTAATTCAGGAGATAATGGTAGACGATACCGCCTGGCAAAGATAAACTTGCCGGGTCCATAACGCCATTCCCTCTGGATTACCGGATAAATACAAACCCATTCCTTTTTCTCATCCTCCTCTGTCTTCTCGCCATGATCTGGATCCTGCGATTGACCATGCTTCGGTTTCATGCCAACGCTGCACCCAAACTGAAAACGCCTCGCCCACTCAAACCCAAGACGGCTGATGATTGTCCCTTCTGCAGAGCCGAGAAAGATAAACGCGATGATCCTCAACCCAAGCAGGCGCTCAAGCCCTGGAGGGAAGTGAAAAGTCGCCGGGGACGAAAGAAAACCCTCTCCACCCAAGGTCACGCTTGTCCAAATCCGAGCAGCATTTACTGTGTATCGTGGATGAACGTATCCATGCTCTGGTCGGGTACGGTCGGCATGGCAAGACGGACAGGATCCAGGACTTGCGCTGTCAGGCTTGCGGCAGGAAAATCAGTGTGCGTTGGGGAACTGCCCTCTATCGGCTGAAGACCTCCTCCACCAAGGTGGCTTTGATCCTGGCGTTGATGGCAGAGGGGGTGGATGTGTCGGCCCTGGAGCGGGTGTTTGGGATCCGAGAAGGGACATTGCGTACCTGGCTGACCCGGGCAGGACTGCAGGCTGGCAAGGTGCACCGCCACTTCTTCCACCACCTGATCCTGCACCACCTCCAGTTGGATGAGCTGTGGGCCCAGGTGCGCCAGGGAAGCCGGGTTGTGTGGGTATGGACTGTGGTCGAAGCCAGCAGCAAGCTGGTGCCTGTGCTGAAATTGGGACCACGCACCATGGATCTGGCCTACGCAGTCGTCCATGACCTGTGCCAGATGCTGCAGCCTGGTTACTTTCCTATCTTTACCAGCGATGGATTGAAGCTTTACTTCTATGCCTTGACCGCTCATTTTGGGTGTTGGCAACTACCCGAAGGTACCCGGAAACCGGTTTGGGAGATCCCCTCCGCTTTCCTGTATGCCCAGCTGAAGAAGATCCACCGTCGGCGTCGATTGGTGCGGGTGGAACGCCGCATGTTGTGTGGAGAGTTGGAATATCTAAAGGACGGACTGCAGGCTTTGGGATTATCTGGAAAGATCAACACCGCCTTCATCGAGCGCCTCAACCTCACCCTGAGGCAGGGTGTCTCGTTCTTAGCCCGTCGGACTTGGGCCATGGCTCAATCCACACCAGAGCTGGAAGTCTCCCTGGAGTGGTGGCGAGCTTATTACCATTACGTCAGATACCACGAGAGTCTCAGGGTGAAGCTGTCCCAGCCCCTGGCGCGCAAAGGCAAGCAGACTCCCCGACGATATCGCAGACGAACACCCGCCATGGCAGCCGGGTTCACTCCACACCGTTGGACAGTGTTCGAATTGCTGTCTTTCCCACTCCCTTGAATGAGAGTGGAAAAGAGATTCAATCGGGCGTGAAAACCCGAAAGAAAGAAGCCCGACCGGGTTGATATAACCGGTTGGACGGCAAAACCACTCAATTTTTGCCCCTTTTGGGCATCCAGAGGGGGGTAGTGAATTATCCACCATTGAGAAGGCCAGTACCGCTTTTGGTGGAAAAGAGATCGCTAACCCCCATTCGATTATGGCACGGAATTTCTTACCTGTATTTCTTCCAACGAGATGAGCTGCGAAATTTGTCTCAATATATCTGAGACCCAGTCTCACTATCTTTGAGACAATCTCAATATCTTTGAGACTTTACATCGTTCACGACCAAGGAATCTACTCATTGCCATCTATTATTATTCAAAGTATTATACTTCAATTAATAACATACGCTGCTGGATTTGTTAGGGTTTTGGAACGGTACACCTCATTCGACCTGCGCCGGGATGTATTCCAGCTGGATAGCTTCAGCCGCCCGCAGGCGGTACAGCCCATCCATCAGCAAATATCCATCTGCCAGCCGGCGCACCTGAATAGGTGGTTTGATCCCCCAATGGCGAGCACGCTCAATTGCTTTGTCCAGCTTAACAGGATCGAGTACAAGGGATTGGTGGTAAGGTCGCAGTCGGATACGGTTGACGGGGATCTGGACGGCATCGCCAGCAGGCTGGCTGGCCTGGCTGTCTTTGGGTTTGGCAGGCGACTTGAGCGTCAGCAAAAAGCCGGTCAGGCCCTCGAAAGCAGCCACCACCCGGCGGATCTCCTCTTCGCCGGGGGAATCGACCAGTCCTGCGACAACTTCTGCCTTCTCAGGATAAATGCTCAATCCCTTGCTGACCGTCCACCCGGCGCGGGCGAGCAAGGATCTTGCCGCCTCCAGGATGGCACCCTGATTGGAGTTGGGGTTGATGATCAAAAGCCAGCCGGTCTGGCGGGAAAGGGCCTCGATCTGCGCCTGGTAGCGGCTCCCTACCTGGGGAGATATAAAAGACAGCACGATCTCTTGGCCCTTTAGGCTGGTACGGTACAGGCTGCTGTCTGCCAGGGCGCTCTTGATTAGGCTGTAGGCGGCGTTGACCTCCATGCGCGTGCCATCCGGCGGGGCATAGGCTGGCGAAGCCTGAGCAGTGGTGGCTGCGGCGACCGACAGGCTCAGCTCGAAGCCACTGATATCCCGGAAGCGGTCGCAAGCCTGCTCAATGGCCTGCGAGAGTTCCGCCTCATCCAGGGCTTGAGGAGGCCTCACCACGACTGTGACGCGTTTTTCCTCGCGGTGGATCGCCGGGTTCCTGGCGACCTGCCAACCCTCGGGGAGCACTTCGCCTGCCAGGGCATGCAACGCCGCCTGGTTGGCTTCGGGTGCGATTTCAACCTGCCAGCCAGTGGTGCTTTGCAGGGCAGCGATGAGCTCTGCCTGAGTCTGGCGCGCTGCATCGGGGAAGTCGAAGTAAAGCACGACGACGTGCTCTTCAAGGCGGTAACCCACTTTGCGCAAGCGGGCCTCGCTTGGGAATTGCTGGTTGGCCAGGGTCAATACCTGGTTGGGTTCCGTCGCTTTCGGAGCGGTAGGCGCTGGCCGATAAGGCGCCAGGTCGGCTTCTGTGGGCGGCCTGTCCCCCAGGATGGCGAGCACCTCTTCGGGATAAGCGGCTTGCTCCAGTCCTGGGGAGACCTGTACCCACAGGTGGTCAGGCTCAAGGGCCAGGCAAAGCACAGGCGCCGGCACATCCCCCTGGAGCAGCAGCCATTTTCCGATGCAACCGGCGAATTCCCCCATCCGCTCACGTCGCTGGCGGTTCAGGCTCGCCCAGCGCTCGCGGAAAGCATTTGAGAGCTCTTGTTTTGAAAGCCGCAGGGGCTGATCGAAGTGAAATTCGAGCGTTTGCCCGGCATATGGCTGGTGGACAATGCGCCGGCGTTGGCTGAGCGCTTTTTCCAGGCTGGCGCGGGCCTCCTCGTCGCCATGGACGAGGACAATGTGCTCAGGGTTGAGCGCTTCCGCCAGGCTGATCAGCTGGCCCTCGTCGGCGTGGGCAGACAGCGAGTAGGTTCCCAGATGGCATTGCACGTCCACTTTCTCTTTGCCCAGGCGGATCGTGCCGTGGCCTCTCTCGGCCACCTCCTGCAGGCGGCGACCGGGGGATTCTTCGTCCTGATAACCGGTGAGCAAGATGGCATGCTGGGGGCTGCTGGCCAGCGCGCGCGCATACGAAAGCGATGGGCCGCCTGCCAGCATCCCTGAGCTGGCGACGATCACCGCCGGGCCTGCTTCCCAGATCAGGGCGTTGCGCTGCTCCCCCGTCTGCACGGGACGGATATGATTGTCGAAGAATTTCGCCTGGCGCTCTTGCAGGGAGAGCGGCAGCAGGTCGGCAAAGCTGGCATAAGCCTGGCAGATGGCCCGCACCATGCCATCCGCCCACACCGGCATCGCGGGCAGCTCGCCGCGACGCTGGAACTCACCCAGGATTAGCAAGATCTCCTGGGCGCGACCCAGCGCAAAGGCCGGGATCAGCACTTTGCCGCCTTCGGCGGTCACTTTCGCCGCCGCCTCTACCAGCTTGCGTTCCTGCACGGCGCGGTTGGCATGCAACCGCCCGCCATAGGTGCTCTCGAGCAGCAGCACATCCGGATGGAAAGCGGGCGGCCTGGCCCCGTCCACCGTGCGCTGGGGGGAGATGGAAAGGTCACCGCTGATCAGGATCCGCCCTTCGTCACTCTCCAGGCCGAGCATGGCCGCCCCGGCAATATGCCCGGCGGGGATGAAGTTGACTACCAGGTTTTGGCTGAGCGCCAGGGGGGTGTGGAAGGGAACGGGCACAAAGGCAGACATCAGTCGTTCTACCGCCACGTCATCGAACAGCGGTAGCTCGCCTTCTTCTTCCAGGCGGGTTTGCATGATGCGCCGCGAGTCCTGGTGCAGTACCCGGGTCAGAGCGACGGTAGGGGGGGTGGCATACACGGGGATGTCAGGAAAGCGCCCGACGACAAGCTCCAGCCCGCCGGTGTGATCCGCATGGGCATGGGTGACCAGGATAGCGTCGAGCGCCTGGATTTGATCCAGGTTGGGCAGATGGTCTCCCGTCAGACCACCGCGCGCCTTGGGGGAGGGGCGAATACCACAATCCACCAGGATGCGTTTCCCGGCGATCTCTAGAAGCTGGCTGCTGGCGCCGACTTCATCGGCGCCGCCAAGAAAGGTGATTCTCATCGTTATCCTTCAGTCCTTTTCAAAGGTCTCCCAATAGACCTTATCCAGCTCGTCATCCGCCAGGTGGGCGTACAGGCTGGTGGTGCTGATGTTGCTGTGGCGGGCCAGCGCCTGGGCCACCTTGAGATTGCCCGACGAGCGCAGGACGATGGTGACGAAGTAGTGGCGGAAGGAGTGCGGGGTGATGGTCCCGGCAGCAGAGGCGCCTAACGCTTCCACCACGCGCAAATCAACGATATCCCGCCCGGTCTCGGTGCTGATCGGCTTGAACTGGTTATCGCCACTTATGGCGCCGCCTTTCTTTGCCCCCGGGTCGTGGCGCAGGAAGAGCGGCAGGGAACCCAGCGGCTTGCGCGCCGAGCTATCCAACGCTGCCCTTGCCGCCAGGTAATCGCGCAGCGCAGCCAGGCTGCGGGTGGAGAAACGGATCACTGCCTGCTTGTCGCCTTTGCCGATCAGCACCGCCTTGCCTTCGTTCCAGTCCAGGTCGCCGCGACGCATCTTGCAGGCTTCGTGCACGCGCAGGCCCGTGTCCGCCAGGGTGAGCAGGAAAGCCCGGTCGCGTAGGTTGCGTAACCGCTGCAGATCGTTCTCGACCGGGGTTGCTGCCAGCCGCTCGGCGTAGTCCAGCACTTTCTCGATGGCCTCCCTGGAAAACTGCGGCAGGCGCTGCCCGGGTCGGCGGGTGCGCCGTTTGAGCAACTGTCTCAGGCGGGGCAGGTTAGGCTCTGCCAGACCTTCACCGGACAGGTATTCATAGAAGCCGATCACCGCCGAAAGGTACAGGCGCTCGGTGGCCGGGGCGTAGGCCTTGAGCGCATCGGCGAACCAGGCAATGGCATCCTCGGGCAGGCTGCCGGCAGGGGTGCTGGTACCCAGATCGTGTTCTGCCAGCACCTGACTGAAGGTCTGCAGCGCCTGGCGGTAGGCCTTGGCGGTGTTGGCGCTACGCGAATCGCGGATGGTGCCAAGGTAGGCATTCATGGCGGTGGCGATCGTTGTATCCATCAATTTGTCCATTCTGCCAGATCCCGGTTTACGCAGGGGAGGTCGACCAGCAGGCATCTGCTGATAGACCAGCGAGCGCCCCCCGGTCGGGCTTCTTCAATGGCCTGAGAGAAATCTTCTGCCTCATGGGTAAACCTGCCTCTCGAGAAATCCAGGAAATATACCTGCCACTCATCATGGGTGGGAAAAGCCAGCCTGGCTTTATCGACCAGGCTTCGCAAGGTACCCGCGTCCATGGGATCCAAGGTCCGCTTGCATTCACCCAGAATTATGTGGTTGTGCATGCTGCTTTCCAGTTTTGTTGGAAGCTCCTTTTCCGCTGCCAGGTTTAAAAGCGCACCCCTGGAGCGCGTCGCGGGAATGTAGCACAAAAGGGTATTTTGGCTTATAGATTCCAGGGGTTGATGATTTCAACGCTGGTCGGGCGGAAATGGTCTTCGTCACGGGTGATGAGGACCGCGCCATGTGACAGGGCAGTGGCGGCGATCAGTGAATCCATCGTTGACACCACCTGCCCTGAGGCTTCCAGCCTGGCATACACCAAGCCCCAACGCAACATAACCTCAACGGTTATTGGGTAGATGCGCTCCGAAAACCTTTTCAATAACCCGTTTTCGAGCCAGATGGTCAAAGCCTGTTTGCGCTTGGAATCAGCAGGTAATCTTTCGATGCCCCTTTTTATTTCGCCAACAGAGATCGTTGACAGGAATAAACTGGTTTCGTCTAGCCCATCTATCCAACGGATTACCTTCAAATCCGGTTTGCGCCGGGTGTACTCTGAGATCACGCAGGTGTCCAGTAAGTAGCTCATGGTTCAATCTCAACAGAACGCGGCAAATCCCGGACGCGCTCCAGGTTTAGCTCAGTTCCAGCAAGGGGGGAGTTGAGCAGGAATTCGGATAGACTCCCCTCAGGACGGGTCAGGCGGTCGTATTCTTCTTTTGAAACCACCACCACTTTTTGTTTTCCCCGCCGGGAGACAACCTGTGCTCCTTCCGTGATTGCGCGGTCAAACAGCTCACTAAACCGGCTTTTTGCGTCTTGCAATTTCCATTCAGGTCCCATGCACCACCTCTTCACGACTAGTCTGACTGGTTTAGTATATCCCTGGCTCCGGGATTTGTCAACCGGTTTTGCGGCAGAGATGGCGAAGCGGGAGGTGGATCAGAATGGCCCAGGATGTTTTTCCCTGAGCAAAGTGCTGGTAAGAGGAGGCGATAGCGCAATAGTATGTAGAGGGTACCGATTTAAGAAACCTTCCAAGAATTAGGGCGTTGGCAGCTTCTATAGGTGCTTTGCTGTGCCGGTGAATGCCGTCTGCTCATCAGCTTTGGATAATATAAGTTATCCAAAGCTGAAACTGAAAAATAATAGTACTGCACTATGGCCGGTTTCGTAGTTTTTGAGACTCATTTCACAGTTCGTGAGACTATATTTCATACAATTTGAGACTGGCATTGCACAGTTTTTGAGACTGGTTCGTATTGTTTGCTTATTCCTGCGCATCCAGGAAATCTGCAAAGGCAAGGATTTCCGCTCTCGCTTGGGTAAAAACAGCCTCTGCCCCCTAACCAGCTTCTCAAGTTTAGCCTCGCCAATATGAAAAGTGTACATATTTAGATCAAGTTCAACCAGTTCTTGCCGAATTCGCTCCGCCAAACCATGTAGCGGTGCATTCACAGCGCAATCCCGTCTCGATCAATAGCTACGCGCAGCGAAGCTTGTAAAGCTTCGGCATCTACCAGATCAACTTTGAACTCTGCACTCATTCCTGTAATCGCTGCGACAGCAGCATAAAAACGATCGGCAGGTACCTCAAAAACTGCCAGATCAATGTCAGATCATAACTACACGCCTGGCGCCAAACTCTTTGCGCAGCAGTGCTGCCGCCTGCCGGGCAAGCGGCATGCCTCGCTTACGGCGACGCTCTAGTTGAGACTGGATAGCAGATTGCCGCTGGAGAATGGCTGGTATGGGGCGATAAGTTTTCCATGGAGTGGCTGAAAACCCCTGCTATCAAGGCGCCATTCGCCCCGCTCACCTGAACGCCACCAGGGGGGTAGAAACTGCAACGAAATATCTGTATATATCTATCTATTTATCATTAAATATGATATACTTTGTGGCATGAAGGTGAGTATTGGACAAGCCGCCAAAGCGTTAGGGGTCTCGATTCCGACGTTGCGGCGCTGGGAAAAAGAAGGGAAGATTCAAGCGGAGCGCACCCCCCACGGTCATCGCCGGTACGATCTTGCTCAGTTGCGAGGTCTGAAGCCCTATGAAACCAGCAAAACCAATCGGCCTACCCTGTGCTATGCCCGGGTTTCCAGTCATGACCAGAAGGAAGACTTGGCCAGGCAGGTGGCCTTGTTGGAAACCTTCTGTGCCGCCAATGGTTGGACTTATGAGGTCATGCAAGACCTTGGCTCAGGATTGAATTACAACAAAAAAGGGTTGCAACAACTGATTAGGCGGATTTGCGCTGGCAGTGTAGGTCGTCTGGTGTTGACGAACAAAGACCGGCTGCTGCGTTTTGGTTCGGAACTGGTCTTTTCATTGTGCGAAATATTCAATGTAGAAGTCGTCATGATCAACCAGGGGGAGCAACCCCTGAGTTATGAAGAAGAGTTGGCGCAGGATGTCTTGGAGATCATCACGGTCTTTTCGGCCCGTCTGTACGGGAGCAGGAGTCACCAGAACCGCAAACTGGTTGAGAGCTTGCGAGAAGCGGCAGAGCAGCTATAAAGATCTTACGCGCCTTCAAAACCGAGCTGGATCTGAACAATCGGCAAAAGACGGCCTGTGTCCGACATGCCGGTGCGGCACGCTTCGCTTACAACTGGGGACTGGCGCGCAAGCAGGCCGCCTTTGCGAATGGCGAAAAGGTCCCCTCGGCGATAGACCTGCACCGTGAACTCAATGCGCTGAAAAAGACCGAACTCTCCTGGCTGTATGCAGTCTCCAAGTGTGCGCCGCAGGAAGCGTTGCGCGATCTGGACCAGGCCTTCGCCCACTTCTTTCGCCGGGTGAAAGAGAAAAAATCGGGCAAAAATGTCAAAGTCGGCTTTCCACGCTTCAAGTCCAAAAAGCATGGTCTGGGTAGTTTTCGCCTGACCGGCGCCATCCATGTTTTTGAGAAGGCCATCCAACTACCGCGCCTGGGACAGTTGCGTTTGAAAGAACGCGGTTACCTGCCGACCAGCGGGGTACATATCCTGAGTGCGACCGTGAGTGAAAAAGGTGGCCGCTGGTTTGTATCGCTCCAGGTTGCGATGGAGATTCCCGATCCAGTGATGGAGGAAAAGCCGGTTGCTGGCGTGGACCTGGGCATCAACCGCATGGCGCAAGTGAGTGATGGTACTTACTTTGAGAATCCGCGTGCGCTGAAAAGCGCCTTGACCAAACTGAAACGCTTGCAAGGCGTCGTATCTCGGCGTCAAAAGGGCAGCGCCAATCGCCAAAAAGCAGTGAGACAACTCGCCAAGGCTCATTTGCGGGTGGCTAATATCCGCAAGGACGCTTTGCAATAGGCCACCACATATCTGACGAAAACCAAGTCAGCGATTATGCTGGAGAACCTGAATGTGAGCGGAATGATGCACAACCATCCTCTGGCGCAGGCGATTGCGGATGTGGGCATGTACGAGTTCCGCAGGCAGTTGGCGTACAAAGGCCCGTGGTACGGCTGTGAAGTCTTGTTGGCCGACCGGTTTTTCCCATCCACAAAGCGCTGTTCGCAATGTGGGAATGAAAAAGCGGTCTGTCTGGCCGAGCGGGTGTATGGTTGTGAACATTGCGGCCAGAGGATGGACCGTGATTTGAACGCAGCCATCAACCTGGAGCAATTGTTGAAGCAGTAAGCTACGGCGAGCTCCGCCGAAAGTTACGCCTGTGGAGAGCATGTAAGACCTGGTTACAGGCAACGCTCGATGAAGCAGGAACCAAATAGCCATCTGTCATGTACAGATTTGCATAGGTTTTGGAGAGCGGTAATGTGTTTTCACCGGCAATGAATTCACCCTCCTTGCCGGGCGTTTGCTTTCGGCATTCCTTCGCCCCATCCGTCAATTGTCAGTTTTCTGCGCCAAAGGTCTTGACATCCCAGAACTATGACTGTATAATTAGAACATGAGTTCTAGAATATCGACAAGCGGTCGCATTACGATATTGCTCGGCAGGCAGCAAGCTGAAACCGGCGAACGGATGTCGCCGCGTAAACTGGCTGAGAAAGCCAGTGTGCCAAAGGATTTTGTCTACCGCCTCGATGCAGGCACAGCCCGCCACGTGGACCTGGAAGCGCTTGCTCGCCTGTGTCTGACGCTCAACTGTGATCTGCAGGATATCCTGGTATGGGAACGGGAGCATGATCAATCCATTTGAAATCCTGCCGCCCAACCTGTTCAACCTGTTCAGCACGCAGGGCTATACCACCCTGCAGCGGCACTACATGGCAATCTTGCTGCGTATCTACGCCCTTGCAGAGTTTAACCGCTTCGGGCTGGCCCGCGAGCTGGTGATGGCAGAAATTACCGATTACCTCCAGGCTGCCGGAGCGGATGAGCAGGTTGCCGCCGAAATGGAGTCTCAAGTGGAAAAGGACGCTCCCCTACCGGCCGGAGAGGGGCTGAGGGTAACAAGAAGTGACTACGCCTCTTACCTGCTCCGGCGGCTCGAAAACGCCGGCTGGATTGAGCGCGAGCAGCACGCAGACTACAGTGAGACGATCACCCTGCCCGACTATGCCTTCACGCTGCTCGAGGCTTTCCGCAAAATCCAGGAACAGAAGCCACACGAATTTACCGGGCAGCTCTATACCGCTCACCAACTCATCACCGCCGCAGAGACCAGCAAGGATTTCTCGCCTGCCCTGGCTGTGACGCAGGCCTATGAAAATGTCCGCCAGATGGTGCGCGGCTTGAGTGAGCTGAACCAGAACATCCGCCGCTATGTGGAAAACGCCACCCGTGAGAAGCAGATTTCCGACCTGCTGCACCTGCAATTCGACGATTACTCGCATACCTTGGGCGCTTCGTACCACGCCCTGAAAACATCCGACCACGTCTCACGTTATCGCCGCGATATCATCCAGCGGCTGCAAAACTGGCAGATGGACGCCGACTGGCTGACCGGCGCAGGCGAAGAACTGGCCTTGCAGAGCCGCCTGAACCCCGCCCAGGCCGAGCAGACACTGGCCGGTTACCTGCAATTCGTGATCCATCAGCTGGAAGGGCTGGACCCCCTGCTGGAAGACATAGACCAACGCCACGCCCAGTACCTGCGCACCTCGCTGCGCCAAATCCGCTACCAATTGGGCAACGCCGATGGGAGTTTCAAAGACCGGCTGGTTGCGCTGGCACGCCGGATATCGGCCATGAAAGACTGCGGTGAAGAATATTTACCCGTGGACGCACCCGGCCTGCGCCGGCATCCAGTGGACCTGCCCGACTTGCACAGCTATTACACCCCGCCCCAACGCCGCGCTCCCTTCTTACCAGATACCGTTATCCTGCCCACGCTGACCCCAGAAGACCTGGCCAGCCTGCGGGAGCTGACCCTGAAAGACGTGACACAGGCCTTCTCGCCCGAAAAAGTGAACCGCAAAGTGATTGGCTTTTTCAACGGGCACAAGAAACTCCACCTCACCGAAATCCCCTCCGACGTACGCGCCGATCTGCACTGGCTGACCACGATTGTGGCCTATGCCCACCATCCCGAGGTCGCCTATGGGCTGGAAGTGGTGAACGGCGAGCCGGTCGCCATGGATGGGTATCGCGTCATACCGTTCGAGTTATACAAGTTGTAGCCTATGGAACTATCTTCAATCACCTCTCTTCCAGAAAAATCCGCCCGCGACCTGCCGCGCGTCATCAACCGCCTGTTGGGACAAATCTTTCTCTACCGCGACAAAGAGGAAGATAAAGATGATTACTACTTCGTGCATCGTCATCGCCTGGCTTGTGAGACCGCTCTGGAGCTGACAGGCTTCAACCTGCTCCACGACGAATATCACAATATCTTTCAGGCCGTTTCAGAATTCAGTTACTGCCGCGCTCATTACAGGCTCGACGAAACACTGCTGATCCTCGTGTTACGAAAACTATATGAAGAGCATTGCGATCGTCTGAGCCTGGCCCAGGACCCGGTTGTAACCATTGGGGAAGTCCGCGAAGAGTACCGCACCATCACCGGGAAAGAACGCGACCTGGGCGTCACACAATACGAGTACCTCTTACGCCGCTTGCGGTCGATGGGGCTGCTCGATACGCTCGATGGCCGTACGATAGACGTGCACGACGCCGAAATCCGCCTGCGCCTGCGCGGCTCCGTCCGCATGCTGCTTCCTGTTCAAGCGGTGGATGAGCTCGATGCCTGGGTGCGGAAATATCGCGCCTCGGCAGTAGAAGAGGAAGATAAACCATGAAAACCCTGACCAAGATACGCCTGGTTAACTGGCATCTGTTCGAAAACACCACGATCGACTGCCAGGGCAGCACCTACTTCATCGGGATCAACGGGGCGGGCAAGTCCACCATCCTCGACGCGGTGCAGTTTGCCCTGATTGGCGGCCAACGTGAGGTGCGTTTCAACCAGGCAGCGCTTGCCGGCAGCAAACGGACGCTGTCCAGCTACGTGCGCGGCGAGCTCGGCACCGAAGGGCAGCGTTTCTTGCGCGGCGATGCGACCGGCGTCGTCGCTCTGGAATTTCGCAACCCGGAGGGCACCTTTTTCACACACGGGGCGGTGATTGATGCCTTCGAGGACGGCCGCAATCCCGAGGTTGCCTATTTCATCTTGCATAATGCTCGCCTGGATGATCGCTGGTTCTTTCGGGCAGATGCCGCGCCTGGTCATTTATACGATACCCGCGCCTTCAAACGTCACCTGGAGCGCTTTGCCCTGCCCCCGGCGGCACGCGCCCAGGTCTTCACCCGTCTCGAAGATTACCGTGCCCATCTGTTAAACCGCCTCGGCCAGCTGAAAGATTCCTTCCCAGCCAAAATTGTCAAGGGTCTGGCCTTCAGCCCGCTAACCGATATCCGCGCTTTTGTCCACAACTACCTGCTGGATGAGAACCTGCTGGATGTAAAAATCCTCCAGGCGCAGCTCGACACCTTGCGCCATTTTGAGAGCCTCGCCGCCGACGTGCGTGAACGTATCGCCGCCCTGGACGGTATTGACGAGCTTGACAAAGAACGTGCGGCTAATCGCCGCCGCCGCATCACCAACGGCTATATCGCTCGCCGCGCCCGCGGAGAAGTTCACAACAGTACACTTCGCAACACCCGTCTGACATTGGATGAAATCCGCCTGGAGCTCAACCGCGCCGAGATCCAGAGCGGTCAACTGGCCTCGCAGCTGAAATACGCCGAAACTGCGCTAATAGATGCCAAAATCGCTCTTCAAACCAACCAGGCTTTCATCCGGCAGGGCCAACTGCGCGAGAAACTTGCCGTGCTGGAAACCGAACTGGCCGGTCTGCGCCAGCGACAAACTGAAGCCGACCAGGCACTTACCAGGGAGCGCAATGACGCCAGGGAGCTGCGTGATTTGCTCTTGGAAGATAAGCAGGCCACACCGGTTGAACTCGAGGCTTTTCTGACTCCACATGCTTCAAGCGACCTGGCCCCAGGTTCAGGCGAGCTGGCTGAAAACATACTGCCTGCCATCCAGGCCTGCTACACCACCCTGGGGAATGATTACATTCGCCAGGCTGCTCTGCTCAGCGAACAAGTATCTCAACTAAGTATCGAAGCCTCCCGGCTGGAAGATGAAATCCGCAAACTGCGCACCGGCGACCGCGAAATCAGTTACGAAAGCGAAGCACCACAAGCCAGCCGCCTGCGCCGCCTGCTGCGCGCCGAGTTGGGACTTTCCAGCAGCGAAGTTGTTTTCCTCTGCACCGTGCTCAGCATTCCCGACCCTGAATGGCAAGATGCCGTTGAAGGCGTACTCGGCTCCAACCGCTTCACCATCCTGCTGTCCCCCAGCTGCTACAACGCCGCTATGCGTCTGTACCGGGAGCGCTGCCACCCGGATGGCCTGCACGGCGTCGCCCTGCTCGATTCCGAACGCATCCTTGCAAATAACAACACCCCGCCCAGCGGAAGCTGCTCATCCCTCTCCTGCGAAGTTGCCACCGACAACCCTGCCGCTCGCGCCCTGGTTGACCTGCTCCTCGGCCAGTATGTCAAGTGCAGCACCCTGGATGAGCTGCGCTCCCACCGCACTGCCATTACCCGCAGCTGTTTCGTGCGCCGCAATTATAGCGACAGCCACCTCAACCCTCAGGTGTATGGGCGTTGGTTCATTGGAGAACGAGCCACCCCGCGCCAGATTGAAAGCCGCCAAAAATGGCTGGAGGAGATCGCCGGCGAGATAGCGGCGCTTCACCAACGCGATGGCAGCATTCGCCGGCGAATCGCTCTGACAAACGATAAGATTCGCCCATTGGTTGACCTTGAACACGCCCTGACAGGCCTGGCTGCCCTGCCGGAATGCGAAGCCCAACATGCCGGGTTGGTCGCTGAACTGAACAGCCTCGACCCGCACACCGTGGAAATCGCCCAGGCAGAGGTGGAAACACATCTGGCCAAGTACGACCACCTAAAAACAGAAACAAAGAACATCGAACGAAAAATCGGCGGGTTGGAAATCGAAGCCCAAACGCTCAGCGAGGGGGAGATTCCCCGCCTCGAACGCGAGATTGACCAGGCTATCCAGACCGCCGCCGCTTTCCTTTCCAGCGAACAGGTTGACAGTGAATTCCAGGCCGAGATTGAGAAAGAATACAGCCGCCGTCTGGACCGCCAACCCGTTGATGTGATTCTGCAGAATGCTGAGCGCTACGAAGGCGATTACCAGAGCGCCGAGTCGCGCAACCGCGATCGCCTGCGCGAAGCCAAGCAGGCCTATTCCTTCCGCTATGATTTCGGCTACGATGACGAAGATCACGCCAGGCGCTACATGACCGAGCGCGAAAAACTCGTCGGCTCTGAACTGCCCCAATATGAAGCCCAAATCACCCACCAGCGCACCCTGGCTGAACAGGAGCTGGTTGAAAACTTCATCCATCGCCTGCGCGAACAAATCGAAGAGGCCCGCCAGCAATTGGCCTATCTCAACAGCACCCTGGCCCAACTGCGCTTCGGCGGTGAGCGTTATGAGTTCATCAACCAGCCAGCCCCCGGCCTGCGCCGCATGTACGACATGGTGATGGACAGCCAAAACGTGCTCGGCGCGGCGCTCTTCGATTCCGACTTTCGTCAGAAGCACCAGCAGGCATGGGATATGCTCCTGGAGCGCCTGACTGCCAACAACCAGAGCAGCGAAACCCTGGCAGCCGAGCTGCGCGAGCTGCAGGATTACCGCTCCTATCTGCAATACGATATCCGTATTCACTATCCCAACGGTGACCGCGCTCTGCTGAGCCAGATCAATGCCAAAAAGAGCGGCGGCGAAACAACCACCCCTTTCTATGTGGCAATGGCTGCCTCCTTTGCTCAAGCCTATCGCCTCAACCAACCGCGCCCCTCAGATACCATCCGACTGGCACTCTTCGATGAAGCCTTCGGCAAGATGGACACCGCCCGTACCGCCAGCGCCCTGAAGTTCATGTGCGAAGCCGGGCTGCAGGTTCTCCTGGCCACCCCTCCCGACAAATCCGGTTCCCTGCTGCCCTTTGTAGACACTGTCTGTACCGTGGTTCGTAAAAACAGCCATGCTTTTGTGGTC
>Ga0105094_10000871_pt1 | contig 15449 bp, 10 predicted proteins | sample PPLLak1March2015_2_FD_87023 | JGI IMG/M metagenome (GOLD analysis project Ga0105094, IMG submission 87023) | Freshwater sediment microbial communities from Prairie Pothole Lake near Jamestown, North Dakota, USA - PPLs Lake P8 Core (3) Depth... | ecosystem: Environmental > Aquatic > Freshwater >...
CGGGCTGTCCAACAAGCAGATCGCTGCGCGTCTCAACATCACCGAGGGCACGGTCAAGCTGCACATGTCGGCCATCTACAGCAAGCTCAACGTGGACCGGCGCGGCGAAGCCATCGTCCTGGCACGCCGCCTCGAGGAAGTGCGCGCGCAACAGATGCGGCAGGCCGAGCGCGGGGCCCAAGTGCTGGACTGGCTGCTGCCGCACGTGGCCCATCGCCGCTTAACCAAGGGCGACGTCATTTTCCGCAAGGGCGACCCCGGGCGCGAGCTGTATTACATCCAGCGCGGAACGGTGGTACTGGAGGAGATCGGTGTGGAGATGGGCCCGCGCGACATCTTCGGCGAGATCGGCGTGTTCGCGCCCGATCATCAACGCACCTGCACGGCGCGCTGCAAGACCGACGTGGACCTGTTCTGTCTCAACTCCGAGCAGGTCAAGAGCATCTACTATCTGAACCCCCAGTTCGCACTGCACGTGGTCCATCTGGTCGCCCAGCGCCTGCTGGCCGACCGTGCCCGTCCACACTGACCCGGCGCGGGGCCCGCGGGGGAGCCGCGTCGCGACCTGACACGCTACCGGCGAGTCGCATCCGCGCCGGGCGCTCTGCGGGCCCGCAGATCGAACCATGCGTCGGACCTCTCAGGGGCAACCTATGGGCGCCCGCCGGCCACCCTGGCGGAAGTGGCTGGAGCAGCACTGGCCCGCCCTTCGTCACGGTGTGGCCGCCGGCGCGATCCTCGGTGCGGCAGGCGGCATCCTGGCGATGCTGCCGCCGCTGTGGGCGCTGCAGGAAGGCTTCGACCTGTGGGCGCTGTTCCGCCTGCGGGGCGTGCAGGCGCCACCCGAGGACTTTGCGCTGGTCACGATCGACCGCCGCGCCGCCGAAAGCATTTCCCTGCCGCGCGATCCCGCGGCATATGGGCGTTGCAGCGACCTGCGCGTGGGCAGCGTGCCGCAGACGCACCAGAAGATGCCACCCCCGCACCTCGCTTCGCGCTGGCCGCGCTGCGTGCACGAGCGCGTACTGCATGCGCTGAGCGCTGCCAGCCCGCGGCTAGTAGTGGTGGACATCTCCTTCCGGCCGCGACCCGGCGTTTCTGCCGATGACAACCGCGTCGACGAGGCGCAGGATCGTTCCCTGGCGCGGGAGATCGCTGCTGCCGGTAACGTGCTGGTCGCACGCCGCTTCGACCTGGTGCCGCGCCCAGGCGTGGGTCAGGCGCGCGCACGCCAGGACTTCCTCAGCACACCTTCGGAGCTGAGCCCTGCGATCGATTCGGCAGCCCTCGGGTCTGCGCCCTTCCCGCTGGCCACCGGGATGTTCGGGCGGGTCGATGGCTTCGCCGCCTTCGGCGGCACCGATACGCCGAGCTCGAGCCTCCCCGCGCTCGTGGCGCACGCTCTGCTGGCAGACGCCTATGCCGATCTCGCCCGCCTGCTTGCCAGAGTGAGCCCGGGAGATGCCGATCTGCTGCCGCCGGACAGTGCGTCTCTGCGCAACTGGCAGCCGCTGCAAGCCCACTGCCTGCTCATCCGCAACCTGCTGCGCACCCACCCCGACCTCGCGCAGGCCATAGGCGACCTCCTCGACGGTCCGGAGGGAGACACCATTCCTGCCCATCGCCGCGCCGGCGTGCGTGCGCTGCTCTCGCTGTACGCCGGCCGCGCAGTGCACTACTTCAACTTCTACGGCTATCCGGGCAGCTTCGCTACGCTGAGCTACGCGGACGTGCTCGGGGCCGGCGCCGCAGACAAGCTCGCAGCGTTGCGGGGGAAAACCATAGTGGTTGGCTTCTCCGAGCTGACCGAAGTGCAGCAGGACGAGCACTACCCGACCGTCTACACCAACAGCGCGGGCATCAAGCTGAGCGGCGCGGAGCTGCTCGCCACTGCCGCTGCGAACCTGGTGGCCGAACACAGCATCGCCCCGCTCGCGCCATCCGCACGCTTCGCCATCGCGGCGGGCGCTGGCCTGACCCTCATGCTCCTGCTGCTTGGCTTGGCGGGCCCGCGCGGGCTGCTCGCCGCGGTGGGGCTGACAGTGGCCTATCTGATCGCGGCGCGCAGCGTGTTCGCACACTACGCGCTGTGGCTGCCGCTGCTGGTTCCAGTGGCGCTGCAGATGCCCACGGGCGTACTCTACGCGCTCGCCCATCAGCTCCTGGAGGCCAACCGCAAGCGGGAGGAAATGCGCCGGCTGTTCGGCAAGTTCCTTCCAGAGGACGTGATCGACGGCCTGCTGGACAAGCGCGCAGCGCTCGATGCCGTGCGCGAACCGGTCTACGGGGTGTGCATGGCAACGGACGCGGAGCGCTTTACCAGCCTGGCGGAGAACATGCACCCGGCGCAGCTGGCGCGCTACCTCGATCGCTACTTCGAGGCGGTATTCCCGCCGATCACCGGCCACGAAGGCAAGATCTCGGACATAACCGGCGACGCCGTGCTCGCATTCTGGACGGGAGAGGACAGCGATCTGCGCATGCATGCGCGCGCGGGCAGCGCAGCCCTCGAGCTGCTCGCCTCGGTGGAGCAGTTCAACGCCGCCTCGCCAGGCGCACGCCTGCCCACCCGCATCGGCATCGCCAGCGGCTCCATCACGACCACGCCGATCGGCGCGTTCAATCACTACGAGTTCCGTCCCGTGGGAGACACCGTCGTCACTGCGACCCGGCTGCAGGAGCTCAACAAGGCGCTGGGCACGCGCATCACCGCTGCGGAATCGGCGATCCGCGGGCTGGACGCGTTCCTCCTGCGCGACCTGGGCACGTTCCTGCTGCGCGGGAAATCGGTGCCTACCCATGTATTCGAGATCGTCGGGGAGCGCAACACCGCGAGCGGCGATAGCCTGCAGTTGTGCCTGGAGTTCGCACTGGCCCTGGATGCGTTACGCTCGGGGCGCCGGGAGGATGCGCTGGAGCGTTTCCGCCGCACGCGTGCGCGCTATCCGCAGGACGGGCCCACTGCCTTCTATGTGCGCTGGCTGAGCGGCAATCCGCCCTGGGACGGCGGCGCGATCCCGCAGCCCTGATGCTGCGGACCCACGGATTGCGTTATTACTTTGGGCGGGCTTGCGGCCGGCCATGGACGTATTTACATTTGACTGAACTGACGTTGGGACATCTCGGAAGGGGACCACAGGTGTCGCGGTCTGACGCCGCTGCATGCGCTGCCATGCCGGCGACATTTGCGCTCGTACTCGTATCGGGCTGGGCGTCGGCACCCGCCTTTGCCCAGGTGCCGGCGTGCGCCCCGCCGGTGGCACGCATTGTATCGATCCAGGGCAGCGTCGAGGTGCAGCGCGCGGGGACAGCGCAATGGCTGCCCGCCACCCGGCTGGACACGCCGCTGTGCAATGGCGACCGCCTGCAGACCGGACGCCGCAGCCGCGCCGCGTTGGTCGTCAGCCCGGAGACGCTGGTGCGGGTGGATCAGAACTCGGGTCTGGTCATCAGCGCGCGCCCCGATGAGACCGTGGTGGAGCTCTTCACGGATCCCTCGGCCCCGCGCGAAGTGCTGGGCAACGCCTGCGGCGCCGGTTACTTCATCTCGCGCTTTCCGCGCAAGTTCAAGGTGCGCACTCCGTTCCTCAATGCCGCGGTCGAGGGTACCGAGTTTCTGGTCGCGCTGACTTGCGACGCGGCGAGTGTGTCGGTGTTCGAAGGCCGTGTCGCCGCCGAGCACCCGACGGCGGGCGGCGCGTCGCTGGCAGTAAACGCCGGGGAGACCACCTCGGGCGACGCTGCGGGCCCAGGAGCCGTCGCGCTGACGATCAAGCCGGTGGATGCAGTGCAATGGGCTTTGTACTACCCGCCGCTCGCAGTTACACCTGTCGCACCCGACCAGCCTTGCGATCAGGGCGCGGAGTCGGATCGCGCCGCCTGCCTGGTGAACCGCGCCGAGCAGCGGTTGCGGGTAGGCCGCGCGGACGATGCGACTGCAGATCTCGACGCCGCAGCGGCACTCGAGTCGGGTAATGGCGATGCGCGGGCGCTGCTGTCGGTAATCGCGCTGACCAAGAACGACCGTGAGCGCGCGCAGACGCTGGCACGCGAGGCAACCGAGCTCGCGCCCGGCTCGCCGCGGGCGTGGCTCGCGCGCTCCTACGCGCAGCAGGCTGCGCTCGATCTCGAGGTGGCGCTGGCAAGCGCACGCCGGGCAGCAGGGCTGGCGGGAGGTAATGCGCTGGTGCGCGCGCGTGTCGCCGAGCTGCTGCTGACCCTCGGGCGCACCACCGAGGCGCAGCACGAGGCACAGGAAGCCGTCGCCACCGATCCGCGCGCAGCGCGTGCGCAGGTCATGCTGGGCTTCATCCAGCTCGCCCGCATCGAGGTGTCCGGGGCACGCGAGTCGTTCAACCGCGGCGTCGAGCTGGACCACGCCGATCCGCTGGCGCGCCTGGGCCTGGGGCTGACCATGATCCGCGACGGCAGGCTGGTGGAGGGCCGCGAGCAGATCGAGATCGCCGTGGCGCTCGATCCCGCCAACGCGCTGTTGCGCAGCTATGTGGGCAAGGCCTACTTCGAGGAGAACACGCCGGCGCGCGACGGGCTGGCGGCCAGCCAGTTCGAGCTCGCCAAAGCTCTCGACCCGCGCGATCCCACGCCGTGGTACTACGACGCGATCCTGAAGCAGACGCAGAACCGGCCGGTCGAAGCACTGGACGACCTGCGGGAGTCCATCGCGCGCAACGACGACCGTGCGGTGTATCGCTCGCGCCTGCTGCTCGATCAGGACGCCGCGGCCCGCGACGCGAGCCTGGCACGCGCATTCGACGACGTCGGGTTCCAGCACCTGGGTGTGCTGTCCGCCTCGGACGCGCTCGGCCAGGACCCCACCAACCCCTCCGCACACCGGCTGCTGGCGGACATCTACGCGCAGACGCCGCGCTACGACATCGCGCGCGTGAGCGAATCCCTGCAGTCTCAGCTTTTGCAGCCGCTGACTCTAACGCCGGTCCAGCCCAGTCTGGTGACCCGCGACCTCAACATCCTGCGTGCGAGCGGGCCCACGCAGGTTGGCGTCAACGAGTTCAACTCTCTGTTCGAGCGGGACGCGGTGCGCTTCAACGGCTCGATGGTGGTAGGCAACAACGACACCGTCGGCGACGAAGTGGTGTTCTCTGGACTGAAGCGGCGCTTCGCTTTCAACGTTGGCCAGTATCACTACGAGACGGACGGCTTCCGTCCGAACAATGACTTCGAGGACGACATTCTCAGCGCATTCGGACAAGTGGCCATCAACTCGGCGCTCAGTGCCCAGGTGGAGTTGCGCAGACGCCAGACCGAGCAGGGCGACCTGACGCTGGACTTCGACCCGACACGCTTCTCGTCGCAGAACCGGTTGGACGTGGACCATGACAGCCTGCGGCTCGGGCTGCGCCTGGGTCTGTCTCCCGCATCCACCGTGCTGCTGTCAGGGATCCATCACGACCGTAGCGAGGCGCAGGATGTGTTCGATCTCGTTAACCAGAACAACGTCGCCGACGACGAGGGCTACCAATGGGAAGCCCAGTGGCTTTGGCGGCATGAGCGCGCCAACCTCGTGTTGGGCGCCGGCTACTACGAGATCGACGCCAGCCGCTACGTTAATCTGGACTTCACGCCAATCTTCGGGGTGGCTTGCCCAGTATTCTTCGCGCCCTGCGACAGCCGCGTGGACTTCAAGCGCCGGCGGCAGAACGCTTACGGTTATCTGAACCTCGCCCCGCACCGCCAGGTCCTCTTCACGGTCGGCCTTTCGGCCGAGGACTACAAGGACGGACAGTTCGACCGCCAGGTCGCTAATCCGAAGCTCGGACTCGTCGTGGACATCGCGCCCGGCGTGCGGGCACGCGCAGCTGGCCTGCGCACCCTCAAACCGGCTCGGGTGGTGGACCAGACCCTGGAGCCCACCCAGGTCGCCGGTTTCAACCAGTTTTTCGACGACTTCAACGGCACGCTCGCCGAGCGCTATTACCTCGGTTTCGATCTCCAACCCACCCGCCGTCTTGCGCTGGGGGCCATCGGCAGCTCGGGACATCTTTCCAAGCCGATCCAGGGCCCTGCCAACCAGCTTCTTTTCGAGGAATCCTTCGGTGAGGAGGTCTACGGCGGCTACGCCTTCTTCACTCTAAGCAAGCGCACGACCCTGGCGGCCCGGTTCGAATGGGAACAGCTCACGCGCGACGGCGAGGCCTTCCCGGACGATCCGATATATCTGCTGACGCGCAGTGCACCGGTGTCGCTGCGCTACTTCGCGCCGTCCGGATGGTTCGCGACGTTGGGTGCGACCTGGGTGCGTCAGACCGTGGAACGATTGCCGGCGTCCACCCTGGCCAGCGGAACCTCTGACTTCACGCTGGTCGATGCAGCGCTGGGCTACTGGCTGCCATCACGGCGCGGGCAGATCAGCATCGAAGCCAGAAACCTGTTCGACCGTCAGTTCAACTATCAGGACGTCAACTTTCAGACCTCGGAGCCGCGCAGCCCACGCTTCCTGCCGGAGCGCAGCGTGTTCGTGCGGTTGACAGTCAGCTTTTAGACGTGCGAGGCTGACCGCGGCCGCATGCCGCCGCATCCTCGGCGAGAAGTCCCAGCTGCCCCACCCTCTCTCAACTCAACCGGAGGAAGACCATGAACAACCTCAAGAGCCTCGTTCGCAAGACCGCAGCGGGCCTGACCGTCGTGGTGGCGACCGTCGCCTGCGCCACCGGCCGAAGTGATTCGACTGCCGGGAGCCCGACGCTGCCGCGGGACGTTGTGGCGGCCGTGGCCAAGTATGCGAACGTCGACCCTGCCAATATTGCGGTCATTACAGCGGTGGACTTCCAGGGCAACGTCCGGCTGCTGACACCAGAAGGCATCACGGTGCAACCGACACAGGAACCCCAGCGCGCCTCGCTGATCGAGAAGGTGGACTCGGTGGGCGTGGTCGCCTTCAAGGTGAACCCGGTCTGCGTCTGGATCACCATCGCTGGTGGCCGGTATCTATACTGCAAATAGACGCCCGAGCACGGCTGGCGCGGTCAGCGGCAGCCGCTCGCCGCATCCCGGCTGCGAGAGGCGCACTCCTGCCGTTGGACGCGCGCAAGCTTGACAACAGTCCCGCTGACTGGCGAGAAAGGAAAAAAGGCCCCGTTCAACACGGGGCCAAACTCGCGGGGAGGAAAGTCCGCGGCATCCGCGCGAGCGCGGATGCCGGCGAGCTCACTTCTTGGTTGCGGCGGACTGGATCGCCGTTTCCGGTTCCTGCGCGCGCCCCATGTTGGTGCGCTTCGCAACGTCCTTATCGTACGTGATCGCGACGGGAGCACCCTCGGTACGATCGCTGGGCATGTTGGTCCGGGCGGCGACATCCTTGTCATAAGTGATCGCAACCTCTGCGCTCGTAGTGTTGCCGCGCAGATTCGCCACGCGGTCGGAGCCGACCAGCCCGCCGGCGCGGCCATACCACTGGCCCACTTGCGAGACGTCGCCGGACTTGAGCACCGGCCCCACCGCGCCCGCGGCGCTTGCGAAGATGCTGCCGGCCAGTGCGGCCGCGAGCAGCACCACTTTGCCTTTCACTTCACGGTTCAGTTCCATACGGTCCCCCAAACTGAAAAAGCCTCAACGATGAATCGTTCCGACCCGCTGACAGCCGCTGCACGGCGGCCCGATCCGGTCACGCGGCACCAGTACTCTCGCGCCGTTGCACCGGTCGTTCATCGGGGCGCGTGCATTGTTGCCCCCGGGAGGCGCATGGACAATTCGGCATCGAGCCTATGACATTTGGACTAGCAGGAGGTCAGGGTATGCCGATAACCATTCGCCTCGCCCCCCTTCGGGAGGGCAGGGTGAAGGGTGACAAGGTCATGCTCTGCGAGCATGACGTCACAATGAGACGCCCAACCTTTCAGTTTCACCTCCGTCCTCGCCGCTGGAGGACAGAGGATCCCTCGGTTAGCTGCCAGCCTACTGCGCCGACTCGGGAGCGAGCTTGGAGGCGCAGGATGAAGTTGGGCGAGCCGGGATAGCAACGCGGATCCTCCTGCGCGCTCACGCTGCGAGCAAACACGCATGCACACAGCAGGCAGTAAACAAGAGTTCGGTTCACGGCTCCTCGAATGTCTCGCGGAAACAGGCCGCAGCGATCACGCGTCCTCCCTCGCAGCGGTAAGATAACGCGAGCCGGTAATCACGCAAAGGAGTCCCGCATGAGAACCGTCCACTGCAGCACCGCGCTCCTGCTCATCGTCCTGCAGGTCGTGGGCCTCGTCACCAGCGTCCGGGCGCAGGACGAGCTGCAATACCAGAGGCGCGGTGACCACTATGAAGGCATCAAGCCCAAGCCGGTTTCCGGGTTCGACATCGAGCTGCTCTCAGCCCGGATCGACTATAACGACCGCGCGCAGGGGCTTGCCGACCGCTTTCGCCTGCGCTTCTTCCTGCAGCAGCCCACCGCCGTCAGCATCACGGTACGCGAGCTCGACTACCGGCACTACTACTGGCTGGATCGGATCCAGCCGATGACGCCGTGGAAAGCCGGCTTCGGCAACGTGTTCGAATGGCGGACCGACGCGGTGGTCCGGCGGCTCGGCGATCTGCGCATCTCGGATCTCGCCGTTCTGGCGAGGTTGGACAAGAAGAGCCCCAGCGCATTGGAGAAGGTCGCGCCCGTAGTGCTCTATCAATCCCAGTATCCCCAGCGCGTGAACGGCTACGTGTTCGATTTCAGGTTGCGCGAGGACGCGAAGGTCAAGGCCGCCGTCTACGCAGCCGAAGGCGGCGATGCGCTGACTCATCGAGACCTCGGCAGGGAACGTGGCGGGAGGACATTCTCTTTCCGCTGGGACGTCGCCGCCCCGCCGGTACCGGAAGGCTGGTACAAGCTAGTCCTTTCGGGCTACATGCTGACGACCAACGACCCCGTGAGTCAGGTCGTGGAGTTCTACCATCAGCCGAGGATCGAATGATCGCGCCCACACTCCTGGGTACAGACATACGGTGCAGAGATTGAGCCAGCCCATTGCACTTGCGAAGGGGGGGATCTTCATCAGCTACGCAGCCGAAGACCGGGAGCGGGCCAAGGCCCTGGCTCACGCCCTGGAGCAGCGTGGCTGGCCGGTCTGGTGGGACCGCAAGATCCGTTTGGGCGAATCTTTCGATGAGGCCATCGAGCAGGCGCTTTCGGATTCGCGCTGCGTCCTGGTGCTGTGGACCAAGGCCTCGACGGCATCGAGGTGGGTGCGCTCGGAGGCGTCGGAGGCGGCCGCGCGGGGCGTGCTCATTCCGGTTCTGCTCGAGCCCGACGTGCGCATCCCGCTGGAGTTCAAGCTCCTGCAGGCCGCCAACCTGGGCGACTGGCACGACGACCCTGCCCATTCGGAGTTTCAGGGACTGATCGCGCATATCGGGTCCATGCTCGGCGCCACTGGAGGATCAAGAGCGGATCGGACGCAGGCAGACGGTCAGGCTGGCACGGACACCGCGGCGGGTCCTGCCGGTGCGGGCAGCAGACCGGTGCGTCCCTCCGAGCAGGGCGAACGCGCCGTCACACGCGATGCCTCTGCTACCGAGCGCATGCGCTCTGGAGTGCAGCGCAGTCGCCCGGACCGCCGTGTAGCGCTTGCACTGATCCTGGTTCCCGGCATCATCGTCACACTAGGGCCCGTGGTACTGACAGGCTGGCGCACGCCAACACGGGTGACGCTCGACGCGATAGTGGACCGGGCATCATTTAGGCTCGCAGGAGACGAACCGGTAGCCGTACCTGAGCGGTCGCTGGCGTTCCGCTCGCTGAGCATGGAGAACTTCGATCGCGTCGTGTTCACTACTGCGCGGCTGGCTACGGGACCGCGAGACCAGCCGCGCCGAGTCCGGATCGGCGACACCACCGGCAGACAGGTAGTTCTGCGTGGGGCTGAGGGGTACCGGTCGATGTTCATGATCGCCGGCCTGGATCCTTCGGCGCCGGTCGCCGGCCGGGTCGAGGCCATCGCAGCCCAGCCGCAGAGCCGCGTCACGGTCGAGTCGAGCTCGGAGAGCACCCGCGCACTCACGCTGCAGATCGATGGGCAGGAGCTCGCTACCAACGTGCTTCCCGTGGGCGCCGTCGAGATCACTGTCAACAATGCCAGCGTCGACGGCATCGATGGCTTCGCCTCCAATGACAGCGGCGCACGGCTGGAAGTCGCGCTTCCAGCGCACAGTCCCTATCTCCAGATAGAAGGCACGCGACCTTCCTTCACACTGGGCGTCACTCTCAGGCAGTCCGACACGGTCTCGCTGGTCGGTCGCGCGTCAATACAGGACATCGAGCTGCTCAAGCAAGGCACACGCGGCGAGGTCGAGAGCGCGCTGATCGCGGCCAGCGAGATGCGTTATGCCGACTATCCTCGGATTCCTGCGATCGAGCTCCGTGCAGGCGACTTCGTGGGTCTCGACGCGCTCGAAGGCGGCTCGCTCAATCGCCTGGAGTCGCGTGCCGACGGGCCTGGCATCGCGCTGCAGCTGGAGGGGACGGCAGGCCGACTCGAAACCTCGTCCGCGGGCACGAAGCGGGATCGCCGCTTGACGATGTTGGAAACCCTCTGGCACGGGTCGCGCGCGATAATGCTGCTCGTCGTTGCGACTTGCATGCTGTCGATCGCGATCGGGGTCTACCGCTTGTACACACTGATGTCTGTACACAGATGAACACGAAAAGCGTGCTTGCAACTGTCATGGTGCTGGCTTTCCTGTCGCTCGGTCAGCCGTCGCGTGCGCAGACACTCGAGCAGCAGAAGGCGGGGGTCGTCAAGGTCACGGCCACGGTCGATGGACAGCGTAGGACGGGAACCGGGTTCATCGTGCGCCTGGACCAGGACACTGCCTACATCCTGACCGCCTCGCATGTGGTGGAAGGCGACAACCAGCCAGGCATCGAGTTCTTTACCCGGCAGAACGTAGCGGTGCCAGCGGAGACCGCACGCATCGAGGGCGGTGATCCGCGCGGTCTTGCGTTGTTGCTCGTGCGCGGCAAGAGCAACCTCGCCCAGGGCATCCTCGCTTTGCCCCTGGCAGAGCGCATCCGTTTGAGCGGAGGCGAGGAAGTGACGGCCATCGGATTTCCCCGGGGCGGCGGGGCCTGGGCCGTCGTGCGGGCAAGCGTCGTCGCGCGGGAGGGCCGCGACCTGACCATCGGCGGCAGCCTCGACGAAGGCAACTCGGGGGGCCCGCTGCTGAAGGACGGCGAGGTCGTCGGCGTGGTCACCGGTGTCGAAGGCAGCTTCGGGCGTGCCGCGCCGGTAACGATCGCAAGACTGGTGCTGGAAGGCTGGGGCGTGCGGCTGCCCACTGCAACTGCCGAGCGTGAGTCGGCGCCAGCGGCTCCCCCTTCGTCGCGTGAGTCGGCACCAGCGGCTCCCCCTTCGTCCGGCCTGCGCGTCGCGCAGGGCTCGATCGAGATTCTGCACGCGCGCTGTGAGAAGCTGCGCGCCGGCACCAGCTTCAGGGTGACTGTGAATGGGGAGGCGCAGGGGCCAGCGGGAGCGGCGGTACGCACTGCGCTTGCCAAGGACGAGAAAGTGACTGCAACACCCAAAGCCTCCTGCAAAGAGTGGAAGGAATGCCGGCGGGATGCCGGGGCGCCGGAGAAGACGCGCTGGAGCATGTCGACGATCGCGCTGCTCCCCGCACCCACTCACGCGGTGGCCTCCCTCGTACCCGGCGCGCAAGGCGAGGGACAGGCGCCGTACGCCGAGGCCCGGGTCGAGCTGGACTGCCTGGCCTGGTGAGGGGTTAACGAGCGACCCGCTGGCTCAGCCCCGTCATCTCACGACCGCGCCGGCACGCTCCAGGATCACCTGCAGCAGGACGTTGCAGCCGGCTTCCAGGTCCTCCGGTTTCGCATTCTCGACCTCGTTGTGCGAGATCCCGCCTTCGCAGGGCACGAAGATCATGCCCGTACGCGCGACGCGCGCGAGATATACCGCATCGTGGCCTGCGCCACTGACGATATCCATATGCCTATGGCCGAGTACGGCACCAGCGTCGCGCACGGCCGTGACGCAGCCGGGGTCGAAGCGCATGGCGGCATAACTGCTGACGCGCTCCACACTGCCGATGCGGTCGACCGTAATCGAGCAGCCCGCCTCCCGCAGCCGGGTGCAGACGAGGTCACGACCCTGCCGGTCGAGATCCGTCAGCGCCAGTCGGCGCACGCCACCCTTCTCCGTGGCGCCGATCTTCGCCAAATCCATGAGTGCCTGCCAGAGGCGTTGCCCGTTGACCCGGAGTGGCATGCGTGTGCCTGAGGTAGCTCGAAGCCGATCGCCAGACTTCGATGCGCTGGCGCCGGTCCCGTAGAAGATAGCACGCGCCGATCGGATGCAGCGTCGATTGGGCGAGTGATCTGCAACTTCCGCTCGATTTTCGTGCAGTCTCCCGGTCGCTAGTCTGCGAGCAACCAGCACCCGCATGCTCGACCGGGACGCTATCGGCGGCCGGTTCTGCGGATGCTGGCGCCGAGTCGCACCCTCCGTCGGGATGTGTGCGCCGCTGGCGAATGCCGCAATCGTGTCCTGCTTAAGACAGGTGTCAGATGAACGGCTCCGATCCGAGCCCAGTCGCGCGGGGCAGCACCCCGCTCCACCCTGCCCTGCGCTCGTTCCTGCAGGGCAGGCCGGTCGATCTGCCCCTCACGCTGCCGGGCGAGGCGGCGGCCGGCAATGGTGCTGCGTACACCGACGCAGATGACAAACGACTGAAAACACCGCACTATGCGCGCAGTTGTCAGCCGGATGGAGCGTCCATGCAGGTCCTCCTCGTATCGCCGCCGTCGCCTTTCGTGGCGACCGTGGAGGAGGTCCTGCACCAGATCGATCCCCGCTGCCGGATCGTTCGGGCGGTGCGGGAGCCCAAGGCCGCGCTGGCGCAGGCGAAGACCGCATCTCTGGTCCTGGTCGACCTCGATGACGATACCGAGGGCGCGCGAGCGCTGGTGCGCGCGCTATCCGCCGGGCGCGGCGGGACGCCGATCGTCGCGCTGTCCAGCTCTCTCGAGCGCGGCGTCATAGACCGCGCATTGGCTGCCGGCGCCCTCGGCTATCTGCCCAAGACCTATTCGCGGCTGCTGGTGGAGGGGGTCCTGCGTCTGGTCCTGGGCGGCGAAGGATTCCGGCCGCAGACGAGCAGGCAGTCGGCGCGCCGGGGCCGGCCCCCAAGGCGCGCGGGCGACCGCACCCGGGAGCAGGACGACGCCTCGGGGCTGACACCGCGCGAGAAGGAGGTCCTGGCGGAAGTGGCGCTCGGCTCCACGAACCTGGACATCGGTCACCGTCTTGGCATGCGCGAAGCGACGGTCAAGACCCACCTGCACACGATCTTCGGCAAGCTCAACGTCAAGAACCGCGCCGAGGCGGCGCTGCGCGGCGCCCGCATGAGCGAGATCCAGCAGCAGCAGATCGAGGAGGCGGAGCAAGGCAGGCTCAACCTGAGCTGGCTCCAGCCGGAGATGTCGCACCGGCGGATGCGACCGGGGCAGTGGATCTTCCGCCTCGGTGACGTCGGCAGCGAGCTGTTCTACGTGCAGCGCGGCCGCGTGAGATTGCCCGAGCTCGGCCTGACGATCGGCCCGGGCGAGGTGTTCGGCGAGATCGGCATCTTCACGCCCGACCACAAGCGAACCTGCTCGGCGCTGTGCGAGACCGAGGCCGACCTGCTGTCGCTGAGCAGCGGCCAGGTGCGGCGCATCTACTTCACCAACCCGCATTTCGCCTTCTTCATACTCGCGCTAGTGGCAACTCGGCTCATGGCCGATCGGAGCCGCGCCCGCAGCCAGGCCGGCTGAAAGAAGCGGCGGTCTGTCCGCAATGCCGCACTGGTCTGCGTCGGACCCGATGACCGGTCTCCTCCGCTATCCGGGTCCATACGGGTCAGCCGATAGCAGCCGCTCGCCCTGTGTTTCCAGGTGCAACCCCCACTGTTCGATGTAGAGCGAGCGGTCGATTTTCCCGGACGTGGTCCGCTTCTAGAGTGTCGCTACGCATCGCACTCGCGCTGCCCTGCGATGCAAGGCGACTCGCGTCGTCCTGTCGGAGCGGCGCGTCCTGTACGGAGATCGACCATGAAACAGCTCACAGCCTCACTGGTTTCCATGTTTGCGTTCGTGTGCCTCGGTTCCGGCACTGCGCCGGCGTCGGATTCCGATGTCAGCGCCCCGGATGGCCGCTATGTACCGGTCGACCAGCGGCCGTCCGGTTCCGCTAGCATCTGGAAGTCCTACCAGGACGCAGCGCAGAACTGTCAGCTCGTGCAGAGCTGGATCGATGTCCCGGTCGGATGCAAGGTCGAGGACTTCCGGGGATACCCAACCCTGTTCCTGACCTTTTCCGATACCCGGGCCATGACCACCTATCGCGACGTGGTGCTCGACCGGGTCGCGGCTCCCTTCTGCGATTCATTCAATAGAATGGACGTCCCGGCTCGACTGGTGATGTACGTGCACACCGCCCGGCTCGCCAGTGTGTATGGATGCGACACCGGTGAGCTCAGCGACTGGCTCAGTATCGCGAAGTACTGATCGCTGCACGCGCAGCCATCGGCGCGGCTGCATACGTACAAGGGTGCACAGACTGCCCATGAAGGTCTGTGCGCCCCCGGCGACGAGCCTGGTCGCTCTCGGAGCGGGCTAGAACGCCCGCTCGATTTGACGCTGGACTCATGACCAGAAGACCCATGCACAAATGCGGTGCCGCGCTGCGGGCAGGCGAACCGACCCCCGACCGGTTCGCCAATCCCGTCCTGAAGCTCCTCGCTGCCACACGGCCTGCGTTCCTGAGCGTCACCGCTGTCGGCGCCATGCTGGGCCTAGCTTCGGCCTGGTTCGACCTGGGCAGCATCGCAGCACTCCCGGCCCTCCTGACGCTGGTCTTTGCGCTCGTGGCGCATGCCGGCGTGAACGTCGTCAACGATTACTACGACCATCTCAGCGGCACTGATGAGGTCAACGTCGACCGCATCTTTCCTTTTACCGGAGGCAGTCGCTTGATCCAGAACGGTGTGCTGTCGGCCCGTCAGACCGCCTGGCTCGGCTATGCGCTGCTGACCAGTGTGATTCCGGCGGGGCTGCTGTTGGCGGCACGGTCCGGTCCCGGCCTGGTCGCGATAGGCCTGGCGGGCCTGGTGATCGGCTGGGCCTACTCCGCTCCGCCCCTCAAGCTCAACAGCCGGGGCCTGGGAGAGATCTGTGTGGGAGCCGGCTTCCTTCTCGTTGTGGTAGGGGCCGACTATGTGCAGCGACGCAGCTTCGACTCGACGCCGTTCGCGGCCGGGCTGCCCTACGCGCTATTCGTCACCAACGTCCTGTACATCAACCAGTTCCCGGATCGGCTGGCGGATCTGCAAACGGGCAAGCGGCATTGGGTCGCCCGGCTGGACCCGCGCACAGCACGGTGGGGACACCTGCTCATTGCGCTCGCGGCAGGCCCCGTGACACTGAGCGGAGTGGC
>Ga0105094_10000874_pt1 | contig 15432 bp, 20 predicted proteins | sample PPLLak1March2015_2_FD_87023 | JGI IMG/M metagenome (GOLD analysis project Ga0105094, IMG submission 87023) | Freshwater sediment microbial communities from Prairie Pothole Lake near Jamestown, North Dakota, USA - PPLs Lake P8 Core (3) Depth... | ecosystem: Environmental > Aquatic > Freshwater >...
ACCCGGCCAATGCCGCATCCGCATTGACTTTTAGATAGCCGCCCGCGGCCTGGTGGGCGAGGCGCGTCGGCTCAGGGACGCGGTAGCCGCGGCAGCATGCCAGTGTCCAGCGCACGGCTTCCCGTAAACTTATCTTATGCCCCACGGACACGAAGACCGGCTTGACGCCCGACCTCGTGCGCAGGACGGCGCCGATGACCCCGCCGTCGTCTTTAAGCTCGCTGAAACTGCCCTGCTCGAGGGCCGGCTCATCATATTCGCCGCAGAGCCGCGACTTGGCGCAGCCGATGGTCGGGACATCCAGGCAAAGCCCCAGGTGCGACGCCAGCCCGATACGCCGCGGGTGGGCAACCCCCTGCCCGTCCACCATGAAGAGGTCGGGCGTAACTTTGAGTTTTTCACAGGCCACCAGGACCAGCGGCGCCTCGCGGAAGGTCAGCAGGCCGGGCACGTAGGGAAAATCAAGCCGGCCGGTAACCACGGCAACCTCGATAATTGCAAAATCAGGGTAGCCCAGGACGACCGCCGCGGCGGTGCCGGTCTTCGCCCAGCGATCGACGGAGATATCCATGCCGGCGATAAAGCGGGGATTTAGTACCGTTCCTTGCCGGGAGATACGGGGAGCCAAATCAAGCTGTATCTCCCGCGCCCGGGCGGTAGTAACGTTCCATTCGTGGAGGCGGAGAGTCTCCATACCATGATTATAAGCGCAGGAGGGGTAATCGGGCAATGCCGCGTCAAGCTGTACTCTGGGCATGACGTTATGTAAATTACTCCAGCTTCACCCCGCCCGAAAACTGTTAAATGTTTAAAATAAATAAACCGTAATATTCATACAATAAGTTGTTGACAGGTATAACGTGATAGTGCATAATAGGGGACGTAACGTTTTTCCGTAACTAGAAGGCAGGTATCGATGCTGAGAATCAGACTGCGGCGGACGGGGGCAAGAAAGCACCCCAGCTACAGGGTGGTGGTGGCCGACAGCCGGCTGGCCCGCGACGGGGCGTTCGTGGAGATCATCGGGAATTACGACCCCATGACGAACCCGGAAACGGTAGTCATCAAAGAGGAGCGGGCGTTGTACTGGCTGAAACAGGGCGCGCAACCGTCAGAAACCACTGCCAGACTACTAGGTAAGGCAGGTGTTCTGGAGAAGTTCAAACCAGTCAAGGAGAAACCATGAAAGACCTAGTAATTTACATCGCCAAGTCCATCGTGAACGACCCGGACGCCGTAAATGTGGACGAGGAAACCAACGAGGAGGGCATCACGCTCAAGCTGCGCGTGGCCGATGATGACAAGGGCAGGATCATCGGCAAGCAGGGGCAGATCGCCCAGGCGATGCGCACCCTGCTGAGGGTGAAAGCCGCCAAAGCTCAGACCAGAGTCAGACTCGAAATCATGTAGTCTGGCTGTAAAAACTTACGCGGGGGGACATGGGGAGAGGGTGAACTGTGCCAATTAACAGGGGGGAGTAAAAGAGAAACCCAACCGAATAAATGAGAAAAAAGCCCCGGGAAAAATCTCGGGGCTTTTATTTTTTCCTCTAAAGCTGGCGCCGCCGTTTCATCTTGTCGGCCACGCTGATGCGGGTGATGGCACGCTGCAGGGCAGCCTCGGCCTGGATGGCCTCGAGGCCTCCGGGCTTTCTTTCCTTCAGCCTTTCCTCGGCGCGCTTGCGGGCGGCCTCGGCGCGGGCAATGTCGATTTCCTCCGCCCTTTCGGCGCTATCCGCCAGGATGATTACGCGGTCAGGCCGTACCTCCAGGAAGCCGCCGGAAATGGCCAGCGACTCGTCCCGGCCGCCCTTGCGTACCACCAGCTCGCCGGCCTGGAGGATGGTCATCAGCGGGGCGTGATGGGGCAGGATACCCAGCTGTCCTTCAACGCCGGGGGCGATGATCGCCTCGACCTCGCCGGAGTAAACGGTCCGCTCGGCGGTGACAATATCCACCTTAAGACTTGACATCGGCCTCGGCCCCCATCTTCTTCGCCGCCTCCGCCACCTCCTCGATGCCGCCCACCATGTAGAAAGCCTGCTCGGGAAGGTCGTCGTACTTGCCCTGTAAGATCTCGTTGAAGCCCCGCACAGTGTCCTCGACCTTCACATACTTGCCGGGCCGCCCGGTGAAGACCTCGCTGACGAACATCGGCTGCGAGAGGAAACGCTGGATGCGGCGCGCCCGGGACACGGACTGTTTATCTTCCTCGCTGAGCTCCTCGATGCCAAGGATGGCAATGATGTCCTGGAGGTCCTTATAACGCTGGAGCACGCGCTGTACCTCCCGGGCGACGCGGTAATGTTCCGCTCCCACGACCGCGGGGTCGAGGATGCGGGAGGTTGAGGTAAGCGGATCGACGGCCGGGTAAAGACCCTGCTCGGCGATGGAACGTTCGAGAGCGACGACGCCATCCAGGTGGCCGAAGGTCGTGGATACGCCGGGGTCGGTATAGTCATCGGCCGGGACGTATATAGCCTGGAAAGAGGTGATCGAGCCCTTGCGCGTGGAAGCGATGCGCTCCTGCAGCTCCCCCATTTCTGTCGCTAACGTGGGTTGGTAGCCCACCGCCGAGGGCATGCGTCCCAGCAGGGCGGATACTTCCATGCCCGCCAATGTGTACCGGTAGATATTATCGATGAATAACAGCACGTCCTGCCCTTCTTCGTCGCGGAAATATTCCGCCATCGTCAGGCCGGTCAGCCCGACGCGGAGCCGGACGCCGGGCGGCTCGTTCATCTGGCCGAAGACCATCACCGTCTTGTCGATGACGCCGGACTCCTTCATCTCGCGCCAGAGGTCGTTGCCTTCGCGGGAACGTTCGCCGATGCCCGTAAAAACGGAAAATCCGCTATGCACTGTGGCGATATTGCGGATAAGCTCCTGGATGATAATCGTCTTGCCCACGCCGGCGCCGCCGTAAGCCCCGATCTTGCCGCCCTTGGTGAACGGGGCAATGAGGTCGATGACCTTCAGGCCCGTCTCCAGCACCTGGGTGCTGGTCGCCTGCTCCTCGAAGGAGGGCGGGGGGCGGTGGATGGGCCAATGGTCTTTAGCTTTGACCTCGCCGAGATTGTCCAGCGGCGTCCCCATGACGTCGAAAAGTCGACCCAAAGTGGCGCGGCCGACGGGCACCTTCAGGGCCGCGCCGGTATCGACGGCTTCAGCGCCGCGGGCCAGGCCGTCGGTAGGCGAAAGGGCCAGGCAGCGCACCCAGTTATTACCGAGGTGGTCCTGGACTTCCAGGACGATTTTATCATCGCCGCTCTTGATTTCGACGGCGTTATAAAGGGAGGGGAGCCCGCCCGGGGGGAACTCCACGTCCACGACCGTGCCGATTACCTGGACCACTTTTCCTGTAGCCATAAAGACCTCACTTTATTTAAGTAACAAAAGACAAGTAACAAGTATCAAAGCCCCACCCCAATTTTGTTTAATTGTTAGTTAATATTTTTTACTTGTTACTTCCTTGTTACTTGTTACTTGTTACTTGTTACTTGATACTTACTCTAATGCCACCACGCCGCCGGTGATGTCCAGTAGATCGCGGGTGATGGCCTCCTGCCGGGCTTTATTATATAAAAGCGTCAGATCGCCGATCAGCTCGTTGGCGCTATCGGTGGCGCTGCGCATGGCGACCATCCGGGCGGATTGCTCGCTGGCGATAGCCTCCAGGATGGCGTGATAAATTTCCATTTCCACGAAGCGGGGTAAAAGCCCGTCCAGCACCACCCCGGCACCGGGCTCGTAAATGTAGTCGACGTTCTGCGCCTGGGGAATGACCGCCGGCTGGACAGGCAGAAGCTGTTTCAGGGCGGGCTTCTGCACCATCGTGGAAACGAAATGCGCGTGAGATATAAAGACCTCGTCGATTTTGCCGGCAGTGTATTCATCGATAACGATGCGGGAGATAGGGAGGATATCCAGGAAGCGGGGCTGGTCGCCAAGACCGGTGAACTCGGCGCACATTTCACAGCTGGCGCGCGAGGTAAATTCCCTGCCCTTGCGCCCCACGGCGACGACTTCTACCGGTACTTTCTGGTTCAGGATAAAGCGGGCCAGGTTCCGGTTGAGGTTGGCGTTGAGGCCGCCGCAGAGACCGCGGTCGGGCGTGATGTGCACCACGGCCACTCTTTTAACGGTCCGCCGTTGCAGGAGCGGATGCCGCAGGCCGATATCAGGCAGAGCCGCCAGGTCGGCGATGACCTGTTCGATCTTCTGCGAGTAGGGCCGCCCCTGGAGGCCGCGCTCCTGGGCCTTTTTCATCTTGGAGGCGGCGATCATCTCCATGGCGCGGGTGATCTTGGAGATGTTGCGCACACCCCTGATGCGGCGGCGGACTTTTCTAATATCCGGCATGGGTTATTTTATCCCCTTTTTTATAGCGTCTAATCTCTCTCTGGCGACTGGATAGTGCTTAATGACGAACTCTAGTTGGGCACACGGGTAGTTTAGACAATACCCGCAGTTTTTCAAGCCTTTTTCTTTAGCGCACGTACGTATCTGGCACGTGGCGCAATGACCCATTTTCACACCCTTGGAATCACAGCCGGTGCAGTTAACATCGGAGACTTTCATCACGGGGATGTTATATTGTTTAGCCCACTTCTCCGCCTGCGCCTGCCGCAGTTTATCATCGTTCTTTTGCGTGGCAATATAAGCGCCGCATTCAGCACACACGAGACCGCAATAAACCATGTCTTTTTCTTTCATACCTTAATCTCACCCTCTTAGACGCCCTCCTTTATTTTATCTAGCGTCTCTTTAGCCTCGGGGACCATCTGGAAAAACTTGTCCAGCTCCGCGCAAACGTAGTCGGCGCAATAGGCACAGTTGACGACGCCCTTCTCTTTAGCACATTTTCTTAATGGACATCCGTTAACGTAGCCGGCGACCCTGCCCGTTACGGTCAGGCAGCCGTCGCAGTTGATGTCCCCGGTCTTGAAATCGTATTTATACTTAATGGTCCATTCTTCGGCCACCGCTTTTCTGCGGTTATCGTCGTCGGCCTGGGTAGCGAGGAAAGCCAGGCAGTCGGTGCAAATAACACCACAGTAGGCGACCTGTTTTTTCCTGGCTTTGGACATATTTTTCACCTTGTCCCCTGTTTTATCCTCACCCTTCTCAAACGCCCTATTTACTAAACCCCTGCTTGAATTCCACGGTGGCTTTCTTCAGGGTCTCCTCGTTCTCTTTGCTCAGGTCTTTGGTCGAGGCGATATTCTTGGCCAGATCGGCATAGCTGGACTCCATGAAGCGATAGAAATCGGCCTCGAAGGCGGCTATCTTGTCCACCGGTATATCGTCCAGGTAGCCGTTAATAACGGCGTAGAGGATCATGACCTCTCTCTCCAGGGAGACCGGCACGAACTGCGACTGTTTCAGGACCTCCTGGATGCGCTGGCCTCGCTCCAGCTGGGAGCGCGTGGCTTTATCGAGCTCGGCGGTGCCGAACTGGGCGAAGGCCGCCACCTCGCGGTACTGCCCCATATCCAGCTTTAGCCGCCCCGCTACTTTCTTCATGGCGGCCGTCTGCGCCTTGGAGCCGACGCGCGAGACCGAGATGCCCACGTTCAGGGCCGGCTTGATGCCGGCGTTAAAAAGGTCAGTCTCCAGGTAAAGCTGGCCGTCGGTGATCGAGATAACATTGGTGGGGATATAGGCGGAGACGTCGCCGGCCTGCGTCTCGATGATGGGCAGTGCGGTCAGCGAGCCGCCGCCGTATTCCTTAGCATACTTGGCCGCTCGTTCCAACAGCCGGGAGTGCAGGTAAAAAACGTCGCCGGGGTAGGCCTCGCGGCCGGGCGGGCGGCGCAGCAAGAGCGAAAGCTGCCGGTAGGCCCAGGCGTGCTTGGAAAGGTCGTCGTAAATGATCAGCACGTCCTTCCCCTGCTCCATGAACTCCTCGCCCATGGCGCACCCGGCGTAGGGAGCTAAATACTGCAATGCCACGGAGTCGGAAGCGGAAGCGCAAACAACGATGGTATGGTCCATAGCGCCGTGTTCGGCCAGCAGCGCCGCGACGCGGGCTACCTGGGAAATCTTCTGGCCGATAGCCACATAAATACAGATCAAATCGCCGCCCTTCTGGTTAACGATGGCGTCCAGCGCGATGGCGGTCTTTCCGGTGGAGCGGTCGCCGATGATCAGTTCGCGCTGGCCGCGGCCGATGGGGAACATGCTGTCGACGGACTTGATGCCCGTCTGGACGGGGGTATCGACCGGGGCGCGCAGCACGACGTTGGGGGCGACGCGCTCGATGGGGCGGTTCTTTTCCGTCCTGACAGCGCCTTTGCCGTCCATCGGCCGGCCCAGGGGGTCGACGACGCGCCCGATAAGCGCCTCGCCCACGGGCACTTCGGCGATGCGGCCGGTACATTTTACCTCGTCGCCTTCCTTCACGCTGGTATAATCGCCCAGGACGACGGCGGAGACGCTGTCTTCTTCCAGGTTGAGGGCGATGCCAACGATATCGTTGGGAAACTGGAGCAGCTCGTTATATTTTGCCGAGGCCAGGCCATGGATACGCGCGATGCCGTCGCCGACCTCGATGACGGTACCGACGTCCACCATGGTCACGGCCGCGCCGAACTGCTCGATCTGCTGTTTAATGATGGAGACTATATCTTCGCCTCTCGTCGCCATAATTTCATCCTCCCGGGTCAGTAATCAGTTATTAGTTTCCTGCCCTGCTCCCGCTTCTTAAATCTTTTTTCAGGGCCGCGAGCTTGCTGCGGGTCGAGCCGTCCAGGAGCCGTCCGCCGACCCTGGCTATAATCCCGCCGATGATCGCGGGGTCGACCGTGGACTCGAGCTGCACTTTTTTCCCCACCATGGCCCCCAGCTCTTCCGCCAGTCTTTCCTTGTCCTTTTTATCGAGCGGGACGGCCGTAACGACCGCCGCCGCCTGGATACCGCGATAGTCGTCGACCAGGTGAGCGTATTCGTCCGCGATTTCCGGCAACAGGTGAACCCCGCCGCGGGCAACCAGCAGCCTGACCAGGTTCAGGGTCAGCGGGCTGACGCCGCCCAGTTTTGACAGGAGCCGGGACTTATCCGCGAACCCGATCTTGGGGCTTTCCAGCACCGCCAGGAACATCTCGTCGCCGGTGGCCCCGACCATCTTTTGCAGGTCGGACTGCCACCGCTCCAGCGCTTTTTCTTCCAGCGCTATCTCAAAGACTGCCTGGGCATAGCGCCGGGCATTGAATTTCCTGGGCATTGATTATTCTTTTTCCTTTAAAGTCGAGCTCTCTTCGAGCACTTTCTCAATAAGCTCGCGGTGCTCTTCCTTGTCCAGCGATTTTTCGATGACCTTGCCGGCCGCCAGTACCGTGAGGTCGGCGAACTCGCGGCGCACCTCGCCGATGGCCTCATCGCGCTCGCGTTGTATCTCGGACCGCGCCCGGTTGACCAGGGCTTCGGCCTCTTTTTTGGCATCCGCCTGCGCCTTCTGCTTAACGTCCTCGCCGGCCTTCAGGGCGCGGGCGATGCGCTCCTGCCCCTCGCGGCTGGCCTGCTCGAGTTGTTTCCTGATCTCTTCCTGGGCGCCGGTCGATTGCTTTTTCAGCTCTTCGGCCTGCTCCATGCTCTCTTTGATACGCCGCGAACGCTCGTCCAGCATGCGCATGAGCGGCTTGTAGGCCACCAGGCGCAGCAACAGCAGCAGGATCACGAACGTGACTACCTGCGTCAGCAGAACCGGCAAATTTATACCAAGCTCACCAATACCGCCCATATTGACCCCCTGTATCGCTTTTCGCCGGCGGCTACATGGTCAGGAAAGCGTGCAACAGTATCCCGGCGACGACCATCACGCCTACCAGCACCGCGGCGATTATAACCGATATAAAAATGGGTAATCCTTCATTTTCCATATATCTTCCCCCCTAAGCCGAATCAGGCAACCATGGCCAGGATGATAGCCACGATGAGAGCGTAGATGGCGATAGCCTCGGTAAGGCCGGCGGCGAGAATCATGTTGGTCATGATGGGGCCGCGGGCTTCCGGGTTTCGGGCCAGGCCCTGCATGGCGCCGTAGCCGATGATACCGAGTCCCAGCGCCGGTCCCAGGGCGCCCAGACCGATGGCCAATCCAGCGGCTAAAAATTTGACTGCTTCTGCATCCATAAAAATTCCCTCCTACAAAGATTTCTTATATCTGATTAATGGGCTTCCTCCGCGTGGGAGGTCACCGCCATCGACGCGAAGACGAGAGTCAGTCCGGCGAAGATAAGCCCCTGGATAAAGCCAATCAATAGTTCCAAACCGTAGAACGGGATGGCCAGCACCCAGGGGATAAGGTAAGCGGTCACCAGCAATAGGATCTCCCCGGCGGTCATGTTGCCGAAGAGACGGAAGGTAAAGCTGATAATGGTGATAAAGCGGCTGAGGAGCTCCAGCATACCGACGAAGGCATCGATAATGCCGGAGAATATACCCATGAAGTCGAACTTGCCCTTGAAAATGCCGCCGATAGCGCGGAAGACCGGGCCGAGGTTGAAATACTGCTTCAGCCACTTGAGTCTCATCATCCTTAAACCGAAAAACGCCACGAAGAAGAAAGAGATGAAGGCGACGGCCAGGGGAGTATTGATGTCCGTATTGGCGCCGCGTATCAGCTCGTGGTCGCCGAGGAGGATCGAGCCGTAGCCGGGCACCAGGCTGAGCCAGGCGTTAAAAGCCACGAAGAGGAAGATGGTGACGACGACGGGAAAGAACTTGCGGCCGTTGACCTCGCCGGCGGTGTTGCGGCAGAAGTCGTACATCCAGCCGACGATGGCCTCGAAAGCGCCCTGCAGCTTGCCCGGCACGAGCTTCATACGCCGTGTGACCAGCCAGCTTAACAGCACCAGGAAAATGACGGTTATCCAGCCGGCGAGGATGGAATTAGTGATGGGCAGGCCTAAGACGTGGAAGAGAACAGGGGCGGGGAGGTGGGGCTCCGGGCGCTCTACGGACATCCATTCCAGCCATGAGATCTCTCCAAAGAGCGCCTGCCCCAGCGGCCCGGCGAGAAACCCCATGACGGTAATGACGACAAATACAAGGACAATTATTAAGATGATAGGAAAAGAACAGCCCAGGCAGCCGCGCCTTTTCTTCGGCTCGGTTGCCGCCATTAGCCGTTCCCCTTATCGTTATTGGTCTTCAACAGGGGTCTAATCATTCGATAAGCACCAAAGAACGCTAAAACCAGCCCTGCCAGCAGTCCGATGATCGTGTAAAGCGGCCTTTTATCACCGAGCAACCAGCCGGCTAACGCCCCCCCGGCAATGCAGGTCGCGATGTAAAAGCCGATACCGGTAACCCTGATGGCCGGTAGCCATTTATTCATGCCGACCTCGCTGCCGCCAACCCTGAGAATGATAGCAGAACCAACTATCCAAGGTCAAATTGATAGGCAATAAGATATAGTACCGCCATGGAAAGTATTAATGGAGTGTTTTAGCGGAAACTTACCGGACGCGCTTGCCCTTGAAAGGAGAGCTTCCGAAATCTCCGGCTTTCACCTCACCGGAGATATTATCGCCGGTAACTTCGCCGGTAATGGTAAGATGCATTTTGCCCATCGGGCTCTCGATATCGTTTTCCCAGCTAAACTTATTGCCGTTAACCTTGCCGTTAATATCGCTCTTACCCATCTGGCTTTCAGCCTGTCCGGTAAGGACACTGCCCTTTGACTTAAAAACGAATGTTTCTTCCATTTTTCCCATCGGCGTGTCGATTTCTATTTTATAGGTGCCGTCAATAGGCATGTAATCCTCCTCGACTATCTTGTATTTTGAACTTCAAGGCATATTAACATCGTGCCGGGCTGTTGTCAAATGAAAAAGCCCCGGGAAAAATCCGGGGCTTTCCAATGTTCTATTACGCCGCGTGATTATGATTTACGTTTGTCGAAATCATCGAGGTCGAGGGTGTTGATGAAGTCGTAGAAAGCGGACATCTTTTTCTTCATCTCTTCGTCGTTGACGCGGGGCAGTTTGCCCTTGACGCCTTCGCCCTCTTCAAAGATGGGCTTGCCGGTCTCGCCGTCCAGCAGGATGCCAGCCTTTTCCAGCACCGATTCCTCGGCATATATCGGCACGCCGGTCCGTACGGCCAGCGCCAGCGCGTCGCTGGGCCGCGAATCGACCTCCACCTGCTTGCCGTCGACGTCCAGGATGACCCTGGCGAAAAAGGTGTCGTTCTTGAGGTCGTTGACGATAATCGAATTGACCGCCGCGCCGAGGATATCGATGACGGAGCTCAACAGGTCGTGGGTCAGGGGGCGGGGCACGGCCACGCCCTGCAGCTTTACGGCGATGGCGTCCGCTTCAGACGGGCCGATCCAGATCGGTAGATAGCGGTCGGACGCCTTCTCTTTCAGGATGACCACCCGCTGGTAGTTCATCAGGCTGACCCGTATGCTGTCAATCGTCATTTCTATCATGACCTGGCCTCCCTTCCCTGCTCTCAACCTTCAAGAGTAATTCTAAACCCTCGCAACGACCCTGTCAAATGTTTAATTTCATGTTTTTGAGATTACAAATCGGGTCGGGAAATATGCTATAATGTATCGTCACCCTGCCCGAATCTACCGCTTAACAACGGAGGACAGAGCATGAAACCGAGACCCAGCGCCGTCGTCTGGTTCAATGAAGTGACCAAAAATGACATCGCCCTGGTGGGGGGGAAAGGCGCCAACCTTGGGGAGATGACCAACGCCGGGATTCCGGTGCCCCCGGGCTTTATCGTCACGGCCGCCGCCTACTTCGACTTCATTGAAAAGGCAGGCCTTTACGACAAGATCAAGACCCTCCTCGACCCCATCGATGTTCACAACAGCAAACAGCTCCAGGAAATCGCCGCTAAAGTCCAGAAACTGATCACGGACGCCAAAATGCCCCCGGAGACGGCCAGGGCCATCCAGGAAGCCTACGGGAAAATGGGCAAGGGGCTGGTGGCCGTGCGCTCTTCCGCCACCGCCGAGGACCTGCCGGAAGCCTCCTTCGCCGGGCAGCAGGCCACTTTCCTCAACATCCAGGGCGATAAGGACGTGGTCGTGGCGGTGCAGGAATGCTGGGCCTCGTTGTTCGGGGCGCGGGCGATCTTCTACCGTCAGGAGCAGGGTTTCGAGCACTTTAAAGTGGGCATCGCCGTGCCGGTGCAGCGCATGGTGCAGTCCCAGGCGGCCGGGGTCATGTTTACCGTAGAGCCCACCACCAGCGATAAGGGGAAACTTATCATCGAGGCTGTCCTGGGACTGGGCGAGATGATTGTCTCCGGAGACGTCACTCCTGACCATTATGTCATCGATAAGCAGAGTGTAAAAATAGTCGAAAAACAGATTAAGAAACAGGAATGGAAGCTGGTCAAGAAAGCCGGCGCCCACGGCAAAGCCGACAATACCAAGATCAACCTGACCCAGGAAGAGCAGGCCAGACAGAAGATAACCGACGCCGAAATAATTCAGCTGGCAAAAATAGGGCTGACCCTGGAAAAGCATTACAATTTCCCACAGGACGTCGAATGGGCCACGGAAGATGGAACGATCTATATTGTGCAGACCCGCCCGATAACCACTCTTAAAGAAACGGCGGGAGCCGCTCATGACATCGACGCGACGGTGCTCCTTTCCGGGGCGCCGGCCAGTCCCGGCGTGGCCTCGGGGCCGGTGAAGATCGTGCCCGACCCCTCGCAGATAGATAAGGTCATGACCGGGGATATCCTGGTGGCGGAAATGACCACGCCGGATTTCGTCCCGGCGATGAAGCGGGCGGCGGCCATCGTCACCGACCGAGGCGGCAGGACGGCCCATGCCGCTATCGTCAGCCGCGAGCTGGGCATCCCGTGCGTCGTGGGCACGGAGAAGGCCACCGCCATCCTCAAGGACGGTCAGATAATCACCGTCGACGGCAGCAACGGCAAGGTCTACGCTGGTAAAATAGAGGTCAAGACGGACGTCAAGGTACGCGCCCGCGGCGAGGTCAAGACCAGGACCAAGCTCCTCGCCAACCTGGCCCAGCCGGAGATTGTCGACCGCGTGGCCATGCGGGACGTGGACGGCATCGGCCTGCTGCGCGCCGAGTTCATGGTCGCCGAGATCGGCGAGCACCCGAGCCACATGATCGAAGAAGGGCGCGGCCGGGAGTTCTCGGAAAAACTGGCGACCGGCCTCACCAAGTTCGCCAAGGCCTTCCACCCGCGCCAGGTGGTCTACCGCACCAACGATTTTAAAAGCAACGAATACAAGGCGCTCAAGGGGGGCGAGCAGTTCGAGCAGGATGAGGAAAATCCGATGATCGGCTACCGCGGCGCGTCGCGTTACATCACCGACATCGCCACCTTCAAGCTGGAACTGGACGCCATTAAAAAGGTCAGGGAACAATACGAAAACCTCTGGGTGATGATACCCTTCGTCCGTACCGTCGCCGAGATGGCGGGCACGATAAAGATCATGGCCGATGAAGGACTGAAACGCTCGCCGAACTTCAAGCTCTGGATGATGTGCGAGGTGCCTTCCAACGTCATCCTGCTGGATGAATTCATCGCCACCGGTATCGACGGCATTTCCATAGGCTCCAACGACCTGACACAACTGACGCTGGGCATCGACCGCGACAGCGCCCGTTTAGCGGCCACCTTCGACGAGCGCAACGAGGCCGTCATGCTGTCCATCGAAAAGGTGGTGCGGGGCTGTAAAGCCGCCGGCGTGACCTGCTCCATCTGCGGCCAGGCGCCCTCGGTCTACCCGGAGATCACCGAGAAGCTGGTGGAGTGGGGTATCACCTCGATATCCGTTAGCCCTGACATGATCGATACCACGCGCGACATCATCGCCAGGGTAGAGGCCAAACTGGGGATAAAATAGACTTTTTTATCCTGTAGTGCTATCTTAGGGGCGGAATTTAATCCGCCCCTTTTATTGCCTCTTGATGATTAGTGGTGTAGCATACCGTAAGTGAACATTCAAAAACTTCACGTCCGCCGGCTTGCCGAGGAGCGGGAAGAAAGTTTCTCTCCCCACGCTGTGAAAAGCAAAGACTCGCGGGGCAGGCAGCGGTTGGAAGAGCCCGACCCTATCCGCACCTGTTTCCAGCGCGACCGCGACCGCATTATCCACTCCATGTCCTTCCGCCGCCTCCAGCACAAGACGCAGGTGTTCATCGCCCCCCTCGGCGACCATTACGTGACCCGCCTGACCCACACGCTGGAGGTTTCTCAAATCGCCCGCACCATCGCCCGCGCTCTCAACCTCAACGAAGACCTGGCGGAGGCCATCGCCCTCGGGCACGACCTGGGGCACACGCCGTTCGGGCACTGGGGCGAGGACACGCTCAACGAGCTTTACCGCGAGGGCTTCCGCCACAACGAGCAGAGTCTACGCATTGTCGATCTATTAGAGAAGGACGGGCGGGGCTTGAACCTGACCTGGGAGGTCAGGGACGGCATCGTCAATCATTCCAAGAGCAGCGCCGCCGTCCTCGGTAAAGACTGGGGAGATGTCGGTACCCGCGAGGGCGAGGCGGTCAAGATATCGGATATGGTGGCCTATATCAACCATGATATCGGCGACGCCATCCGTGCCGGCGTGCTGACCGAGCAGGACTTGCCGCGCGGCGCTATTAAAACACTAGGGAGTTCCCATTCGCAGCGCATCAACACCATGGTGACGGACATCGTTAAAAGCTCCTGGGACGTGCGCGGCGCTGAAAAGCTTAAAAAGCCCGCCATCGTGATGAGCCGCCCCGTGCTTGACGCCGCCGAGACGCTGCGCGATTTCCTTTTCGACCGGGTCTACACGCCCAGCACCGGTCGCGCCGACGCTGCCGATGCCCGGGAGGTCATTGAGTTTTTATATCGGTATTTTAACGGGCACCCGGATAAACTCCCGGCGGAATACCGCCTCTACGCGGACACCGTCGAACGCGGGACGGTCGACTACATCGCCGGCATGACCGACCGGTACGCTTTAAACCTCGCGCAAGAGCTGCAAAAGCAGGGCTGAGACCGGAACGCCCGGGACAGCTATTGATTTTCCCCGTTCCCCGTCTTATAATCAGTCGTTGCTAATATAACCACGGGGAAAAGGAGGGCAATATGCTCAAGGACTTCAAGGCATTCATCCTCAGGGGAAACGTCGTCGACCTTGCCGTGGGCATCATCATCGGCGTAGCCTTCGGGGCTATCGTTGCCTCGTTCGTCAACGACATCTTAATGCCGCCCATCGGCCTCGGCCTGGGCAATATCGACTTCGCCAATATGATGGTCGTCCTTAAAGAAGGGGCGACAATCCCGGCGCCTTACGAATCGCTGGCGGCCGCCAAAGATGCCGGCGCGACGGTCATCGCTTACGGCGTATTCATCAATACCATTATCAACTTCCTGATAATAGCGGCGGTGGTCTTTTTCTTCGTGGTGCGGCCGATCGCTCACATGTACGCCCGCCGGAAGGCGGCGGAAGCCCCGCCCCCCGCTGCCACTAAAGATTGCCCGTTCTGCTACACGGCCATACCGATAAAGGCGACGCGCTGCCCGAACTGCACCTCGGAGCTGAAATGATATACTAAGAGGGACGTTGAAGAGGAGCGCAGCTCCTCTTCCCCTAAAATCCCTTTCCCTCGATGGGATACGGCGGGGGTGAGGGTGAAAACGCCAGCATGACCGAGAAGTACGCTTTAAGCAAAGCTGAAGAACTTAAATAAAATACGGAAGGAGCTACGCCAGGATGACAGGGGATTTTAGTAACATGGTTAAAACCAGGGTTCAGAACTACCGGGACTCCGGGGCGCCGATAATAATCGGCATTGCGATTGTTTTTGCCGTGGTAGCGTCCCGGCGGTCCGATTCCTCCTTGGAGCACTGGCTGGGGCTGGGGGTATCTCTGGGGCTGATAGCGTTGGGCTTCTTGTTTGCCACCCAGAGGAAAAGCCTGATGTTCTGGGCGCGTATCCTAACGGCTTTCGGCTTTGCCTACATGCTTTACAACATCGATATCGGCGATTGGCAAAAAGCCGGCGAGGCTGTAGCAGCTATCGCAGCCGGCTTAATACTTATACCGGGTAAAAAACACGAAATCAAATATACCGGGTAAAAAACACGAAATCAAATACTAGGCTTTTCCCTTAATAACCAAAAATGATCACCATCATCGATTATAACGCCGGCAACATCAGAAGCGTCCAGCGCGCCTGCGCGGAGGTCGGGGCTAAAGCGGTGATATCCAGCGACCCCGTGGCGGTAGCCGGGGCGGAGAAACTGGTCTTCCCGGGGGTGGGGGCGGCTCCCAGCGCCATGGCGTTCCTGAAAAAGACCGGCCTGGACAAGGCGCTGGCCGGCGCCTTCCGGGCGGGGATACCGGTCCTGGGCGTCTGCCTGGGGACGCAGATCGTCCTGGAAAGCTCGGAGGAAGGCGGCCAGCCGTGCCTGGGACTGGTGCCCGGCC
>Ga0105094_10000879_pt1 | contig 15383 bp, 14 predicted proteins | sample PPLLak1March2015_2_FD_87023 | JGI IMG/M metagenome (GOLD analysis project Ga0105094, IMG submission 87023) | Freshwater sediment microbial communities from Prairie Pothole Lake near Jamestown, North Dakota, USA - PPLs Lake P8 Core (3) Depth... | ecosystem: Environmental > Aquatic > Freshwater >...
CGGAATTGTTTCAACAGAAATATCCCGACAGTGCCGATGCATATGCATATATTGCTATGTCGTACGGGAATCTTGCTTTGCATGAAGGCGGTAAGGAGAAAGTGAAGCTGGCAAAAAAGATTGAAGAAAGCGCTAAAAAATCTATTGAGAAGGATCCAGGCAAATATCTCCCTTATATTATTCTCGGAATTTATTACAGGCAGATTTCAAATTTAAGCTGGATTGAAAGGCTTTTTGCAAATGCATTTTACGGAGACGTCCCGGATGGATCCTATGAACAATCGCTGGAAATGTTCCAGAAAGTGCTGCAGCTTTCCCCCGGAATGATAACAGCTACTTTTCAGATGGCGCAGGTTTACAGGGATTTGGATAATGAAGAAATGGAAGAAAAGCTTCTTAAAAAAGTTCTGACTTTGCCGATACGGGATTTCAGAGATAAATATTCAATAAAAAAATCGAAAATAAGGCTGGAAGAACTGCAGGGATAAGTTAAGATTGCAGAACGTTTTTCCTTCCTAATAAATCCAAAGAAAAATAATTTTTTCATCAAATCCAACCGTTTTTAAATTCAATGGATCAAATTAAAAAGGATTTTTACCTCCTTTTCGGCGGCCGTTCATTACGAATGTTCGCGTATGGTTCTTTATCTGTCGTCCTGATTTTATATTTATCGGAGATCGGGTTAAGTGACTACCAAATAGGTTTGCTTCTTACATTCACCTTGATCGGGGATTCTGTCATTTCATTTTGGATTACAATTCATGCGGATCTTTTAGGCAGGCGAAGAATGTTAATAGCTGGAGCGGTTTTAATGATATTTGGAGGATTAACATTCCTGCTGACAAAAAATTATTTAATTTTAACAGCTGCAGCGATAATAGGTGTTATAAGTCCAAGCGGAAAAGAAATAGGCCCCTTTCTTTCTATTGAACAAGCCGGATTAACACAACTCCTTGAATATAAAAATTTTATAAAGGTTTTTGCATGGTATAATCTGGCAGGTTCATTTGCTGCCGCATTTGGAGCTCTATCTGCCGGATGGCTGGCGGAATTCCTTCAGGCAGCGGAATTTAATAAGGAAAATTCGTATAAAGTAATTTTGGCATGCTATGTCTTTGCAGGAATTCTTTTATCAATTATATTCATTTTTTTATCAGCTAACGTAGAGCATAGTGAAGGGTCAAGAGTACAGCCTGAGAAAAAAATGTTTGGGCTGCACAAATCAAAAAAGGTAGTAATAAAATTAAGTACCCTATTTGCATTGGATTCCTTCGCCGGAGGATTAATTATCCAAAGCATAATTGCTTATTGGTTTTATTTAAAATTTAATGCTGAACTAAGCACGTTAGGTACTATCTTTTTTGCGGTAAATATTATAGCGGGAATATCTGCATTATTTGCGGCAAGAATAGCAAAAAAAATAGGGCTTCTAAATACTATGGTTTTTACACATCTTCCGTCAAATATTTTACTAATTATTATACCGCTGATGCCTTCATTGGAATCTGCTGTAACTCTGCTTCTTCTGCGCTTTAGTATTTCACAAATGGATGTGCCTACAAGACAGGCTTATACGATGGGAGCAGTTTCTCCTGATGAAAGATCTGCGGCATCCGGTATAACAACAATTACCCGTTCAATAGGAGCATCAATCTCACCCTCGCTCAGCGGAATATTTCTTGCTAACCCTGTTCTTATCAGTTTTCCTTTTTTTATTGCCGGGGGTCTTAAAATTATTTATGATCTCTGGCTGTATTTCGGCTTAAGAAAGATAAATATGCATGAACAATCCTAAAGCCTTATTGAAACCGGGTAAATCGATTATTCCTTTTTGCTCCTCCTGTATTCCAGCATCCCGCCGATAACATTTTTTGCATTGAAGCCGTTTTTGTTAAGGATTTTTGTTCCTCTATCAGAACGGGCTCCTGATCTGCAGACAACGGCTATTTCTTTATCTCTATACTTTTCTAATTCATTAATTCTATTCTCAAGCTCCTGGATAGGAATATTAATCACCCCGTTCATCTTGCCAAGGGGGCCGACTAGCTCTTCCGGAGTCCGGACATCCAATATAATCGTATTCGATCCTTCTGTTAATTTTGTTTTTAGCTCATCTACAGTCATAGAATCCCTTTGCTCTTGTTGAGTGCAGCTTAATGCAAACGCCGTTAAAACCACTGAAAAAAATAAAATTTTAAACATAACTTATTCTCTCTAATTATCCATTCCGCATAAACCGGATGCACATCCGCCCGAGTAATTATTATTGAACTGACAATTCCCTGAACTGCAGCTTTCTCCAGAGAAATTCGAGACATTACCTGATGATGTGCTGAATGCCGAAAGTAATTTTTTAATATTTAAAGAATTGCAGTTCGGGCATACAACCTGTTCAGGATTCAAGCTTGATTTGTGCAGCACTTCAAACTTTGTATCGCATTTTGTACATCTGTATTCAAATACGGGCATCTATTTTTCCTCCAATTAATTTAAATTTATTCAACCGAAATCTCTGTTTCCATAGTCACTTTGGATTTAATAGAGTTTGAGATTAAACAGGCATTTTTTGCCTTTTCAATTATTCTTCCCGCTCGTTCTCTATCTTTTTCGTCAGCTATTATAATTTTAGGCTTCAATTCAATTTCCGTAAACAAATACCCGCCGTCGGTTTTTTCCACTTTACCCGATGCATCGCTTGTAAATGATTTGAATTTTAAATTGGAATTTTCTGCAATTGCAAGGAAAGTAGTCATTAAACAGATATTTACGGAAGCAGTAAAAAGATGTTCGGGGGACCAGATATTTGGTACTCCTTTAGGAAAATCGGGCGGAGTTGCAACTGTAATCGATTCCATTCCTTCGGATGTTAATTCTCCGATCCTTCCTTCTTTCCATTCAACTTTTGTGTTGTAGAAATACAAGTTTTCCATATAATTTAATTTTTATTTATTTCCTTCATCCAGACCCAGGAAACTCATCAGCCGTTCGTGAGCTTCTTTAGGGAGTTCAATATTATACTTCTGATAGCACTCAATTGTCAGTTCAACGGATTTAAAATATTCCTGACATGAAGAACAACTATCAAGGTGTTCTTTGATTTCTCTGCATCTTTCGGAATTCAGTCCCTCCCGCAGGTTTTCGCAGATATGATGCATAACATCTTTACATGTAACTTGTTTTTTTTTCATGATCTTAATTCCGCGGCTATTTGTTTTCTTAAAAAAGCTCTTGCTCTATGAAGTCTGGATTTTACTGCAGGGACCGATAGTTCAGTAATTGCTCCCGTCTCTTCTGTCGACAACCCTTCAACATCACGCAGTAAAAAAACTATCCTGTATTCCGGCGATAACTTTTGAATAGCTTTGTCCATGATTTGCCTTGTTTCGTTATTCTCAACAGATAAATAAGGGATAGCGGTTTTGTCGGTTGTGTATTCATCCTCAATAAAGTCATCATCGTCAATCGAAACAAATTGATGCCTTTTTTTCCTGTGCTCCATTAAGCAGTGATTTGCTACTATCCTGTAAAGCCATGTAGAAAGCTTGGATTTTGCATCAAACTGGTGAAGCGATTTTATCATGCTGTAAAAAGTTTCCTGCATTATATTTTCTGCTCTTTCGGGATTCCTGCAGATCTTAAATGCAAAATTATATATCGTTTTTTCGTATTTCTTAACAAGTTCGGCTAATGCCTTTTTATCGCCGGCTTGTGCAGCTTCAATTAATTCTTTTTCGTCCATTTGATGCAGTATCCCGGATTTAGGTTCACTTCAGATGCAGTTTATAAAAATTTTTGCAATAAGTTTTCTATTTCTTTAATATTCATTATAATTACATCCGGTGAATAAATAAAACTTATTGCCGCATGCAAAATAAAACTTTTGAAGGGATAAAAGAAAATAAATTATTTACATGGATTGATCCTGATTTTATAAGCAGACTAAAATTCGACCATAAAAAATTTTTTGTATATAAGGCAGGATGCATAATATACAGGATTAATGATGAAAGCGATCTGCTGTATCTTGTGGTAGAGGGCGAAGTTAAGATAAAGAATTATCATTACGAAAAATCCGGCAGCGCCGGATCAGTTGTCATAAAGATTAAAAACGATTTTTTTGGGGAAAAAGAGATAATCTACCGGACTCCCCGGGCTTCAGTTGCAATTGCAAACAGCGACTGTACTTTGTACGGGTTGAGTATAAATGATCTCCCTAAATACCTTATCAGGAAACTATATTATTTAAATAACGCAGCATTTCCTGAGCAGGAGTACCTGCCTAAGGAGACAAAAACCTTTCTTGAATACCCGGAAGAAGATAAAACAAAGGGAAAGAACCATTTTTCACGGGTAAAGGCTCCCGGGAAAATGAATTATTATAGGGAACTGCAGACACCTCCGTTTCAAGATACTTTCATTAATGAAGAAAAATTTACCGCCTTCGAAAATAAAATAGATTTTTTTCAGGACCTGAAATCTGAAAACGCGGTCCGGCATGAATATGAAAAACCGGGCGAACTAACCGGCTCGATGATAAAGGAGGAATATAATCAAGAAAATGATGTTCTTGAGTTAAAAAAAGTTTCTGAAAGTAAATTTTCCCCATCCAAAACCCCGGATGAAGAATTGCAGCCTGAAATAAAAAGATTAGCGGCGGCAATTAATAATGTCAGCTTTTCCGATAAAAAAATTAATTCTGTCTTAATTGAATTAGCAAATTTAATGGATTGTGAAAAATGTGAACTATTCATTGCCGATACTGCAAATAATGAATTGAAAAGATGGAGCCATTTAAGAAGCCGTGAGGTAAAATTTAAAATTGGCCTTGGTGTAACGGGCATAGCAGCCGAAAGAAAGGAAATTATTCTTTTAAAGGATGTAAAATATGATCAGAGATTTATCCGGGAATATGAAGGAGCAGAAGGAACCGATATAAAATCGATGCTCTGCTTTCCCTTGATAAATCGGGAAAATAATCTTGCAGCCGTTCTCCAGTTTATCAACAGCGTTAAAGGAGAATTTACGGAATGCGAGAAAAAATATCTGGAATTGTTCTCCTCCTTCTTTTTATCATTTATTGAAAGTGAAATAAATCGGGATACAGCGGAAGTAAATAAATTTTTTACTTTAAGAAAAACTGCAGCAAATATTAAAGAAAATCTGAGCGGAACTATCCAATCAATAAAAAGTTATTCTGATCTGCTTTGTACATTGAATTTAAGCCCTGAAGCGAATAAGATTGCGGAAACCATCCGCACTCAAGCAGAATGTACTGAAGAATATATTTTAACTCTTGCCGAATATGCCGACGGAAATATTTCCTGCCATGTGGAGAAAACCGATATCGCGGATGTCCTGAATAATTCCTTAAAGTCGCTGGCAGAATTTGCCGATACTAAAAATATAAAGCTGTTCAAAAAATTCAATGCTAATGCATCGGTTTTTGTAGATAAGAAGAAATTTCATCAAGCATGTTTCTATGTTATCAATAATTTCTGCCAAGCGATGCCCTTTGGAGGGAAAATCTATGTTAAAACCGGGATCGAAGAGGGAATGATAAAGATAGAATTTAAAGATTCCGGCACTGGAATTCCTGGAGATATCAAAGAGAAAATGTTTAATCCTTTTATCACCTCGGACGAATATAACCGGGTTGAGATAGGGCTGGCGATTACAGAAGAAATTATAACCAAACTCGGAGGATTTATTGAACCATTGAATAATCCGGGTGAAGGAGCTTCGGTAACAATTTCTCTCCCGGTCTGTGTAGAATTGATTAATTAAATCCAGCGGATAAAAAAATTTATCTATGCCTTCCAAACTCATCGTAATTCTTGGCCCGACTGCCACAGGTAAGACCAAATTATCCGCACTCTTAGCGTATGAATTCCATGGCGAAATAATATCCGCTGATTCTCGCCAGGTTTATAAAGGGATGGATATTGGTACCGGGAAGGATCTAAAAGATTTTTTCGTTGAAAATAAAAAAATAGAATCTCATTTAATCGATATTGTGGAACCTTCCGAAGAATTTAACCTTTATTTGTTTATTAAATATTTTAACCGGGCATTCAATGAAATTACCGGAAGAGGGAAACTTCCATTCCTCGTTGGAGGTACAGGATTATATATTAATTCCGTTCTCAAGCAGTACAGCCTTAAACAAGCTGATTTTTCATCAATGAAAAAAAAAGATCTTGAAGCTCTCCCCATAGCCGTACTGCGAAATATTCTCTTAAACTTAAAAAGTAAAATCCATAATACTACCGATCTGCTTGATAAGGATAGAATAATTAAGGCAATATTAATTGAAATATCGGAAGAAGAAAGTCTATCCGTGGAAAAGGAAATTTCTCCTTTTGTAATAGGAATTAACCTAAGCAGGGAGGAAATAAAAAAGAGGATTACAGAAAGACTGCGGAGAAGATTTAATGAAGGAATGATAGATGAAGTGAAAAAGTTGATCGAAAAAGGAATCACCGTAGAAAGATTATATTCTTTCGGATTGGAGTATAAGCTGATAACAAAATATTTACAAAACGAACTAAGTTACCAGGAAATGTTTGAAAAATTGAACGGCCAAATCCATAGTTTTGCAAAAAGGCAGATGACCTGGTTCCGTAAAATGCAGAGGGAAGGGATGGAAATAAATTGGATAGAAGGTCCTGATTTTGAATCGGCCAGGATGCTGATAAAGAATTATTTAAAAGGGAATAAATCGTAATCATGACTGAAAAGATTCCTGGCCAGGTTAAAAAATATTTGGAAAAGTATTCCTTACGTAAGTGGACGCTTGATTCAGACAAAAAAATTAATGTAACTGCCGCTGTAGTTATCCCCGCCATCAAAGAATATGAAAATATAAAAAAACTATTAGATTCTCTTTTAGAAAACGATACTGGATATCTTGAACGTACTTTAATAATCTTTGTCGTAAACAATTTTGCTTCTTCCAGTTACCAGATTAAGGAAGAAAACAGAGAGACAATTAGTTACATCCGTTCAAAAATGCAGGATAAGAATATCAATGTCGGATTAGTTGATGCATCCTCTGGAGGAAAAGAAATGCCTGAAAAGGATGGCGGAGTCGGATTTGCCCGCAAAATCGGAATGGACCTGGCGCTTTCGGCATTCGATTATTCGCTTCAAGCAAAAAAAATTTTAGTAAGCCTTGATGCAGATTGTACAATTGAAAATAATTACCTCTCTCAAATATTTAAGTATTTTAACGGTAATAATCCTCCGGCTGCAGTTTTAAGATACCGTCATGATCTTTCGGGGAATAATGAACAAACGGCGGCTATTATTTTCTATGAAACATTTTTGAGATACTATGTGCTGGGCTTAAGGTTAGCCGGTTCAAAGTATTCGTTTCATACAATCGGCTCAACTATGGCATGCGATTATGAAAGCTATATTAAAGTTGAAGGAATGAACAAAAGAAAAGCTGCCGAAGATTTTTATTTCCTTCAGAAACTTGCTAAAAATGTGGAGATCGGAAGAATTTATTCTACTACTGTTTATCCTGCTTCCAGGGCTTCATGGCGTGTACCTTTCGGCACCGGTGTGAAAGTCTCACAATTTAAATCCTCTGAGGAAAGCTATGTTCTCTATAATCCAATTTTGTTCCGCATATTGAAAGATTGGCTTTTTATTTTCCATAACAATAAATTACAGGATTCAGATCAGTATCTCAAATCTGCAGCGGAAGTTAGTCCGCAATTATTCGATTTCCTGGTGCAGCAGAATTTTAAAAAAGATTTTACAAATGTTTTAAATAATTCCACGACTGACATTCAGCTTGAAAGACAAAAATTAAGATGGTTTGACGGCTTTAAAACTTTGAAGCTGATTCATTATTTGAGGGACACTGCGTACCCGATGATCAATATGTTTGAAGCCCTGGATATTTTCTTGAATTGGATAAAAAGTAATAATAAACCTGAGTATTCCCGGCGGAAGGTTCCTCCGCTCGATATTCAAAAGGAGTATCTGGAGATATTAAGAAATTTAGATGATAAAGGTTTAAATTAACAGATATTAATTATGATAATAAAAACATCTCAGGACGAAATACAAAATTATCTTACCGATGCCTCGAATTATTCAGGTTTCTGCGATGCAGTTTACATCCCTGAAAATGTTAAAGAGATAGCAGAGCTCCTTAAAGATAACGATAATAAAAAAATTCCGGTTACCATTTCCGGGAATGGAACCGGTCTGACAGGGGCACGTGTTCCCGAAGGCGGTATTGTTTTATCAACCGAAAGATTAAATAAAATTCTTGAAATAAATGTATATGAGAAATATGCAGCAGTTGAACCGGGAGTAATTCTTTCCGATTTTCAAAGTATAGTAAATTCTAAAGGCCTTTTATATCCTCCTGACCCGACCGAAAGAAATTGCTACATCGGTGGAACTGTTGCAACAAATGCATCCGGTGAAAAAACATTTAAATACGGACCTACACGCGATTATGTGCTGGAGCTCGAACTAATTTTTGCAAACGGCCATCTGCTGAAGCTCCAAAGAGGAAAACAAAAGGCCGAAGGATTAAATCTGAAATTAAAAACGGAAGAGGGACAGGAATATGATATGACCATTCCGGATTATATCATGCCTCATATAAAAAATGCTTCCGGGTATTACTGCAAAAAAAATATGGATGCAATTGACCTCTTTATCGGGTCTGAAGGAACGTTAGGTGTTATTACAAAAATTAAGCTTAAGCTGATCGAATTACCTGAAAAAATAATTTCCTGCATTGCTTTTTTTCATAATGAAAATGATGCATTATTATTTGTCCGGGAAGCAAGAAATATTTCTGAAAATACCCGTTTAAGAAGCGATACCCGCTGTATTGATGCACTTGCTCTTGAGTTTTTCGATGAGAATTCTTTGAAATTTTTAACGGACGAATATCCGCAAATCCCCGATAATGCTAAATCTGCTGTCTGGTTCGAGCAGGAAGTTACAAAAGAAAATGAGGATTTTTTTCTCGAATCTTGGCTTGACTTGATTAAAGAATTCCGCGGCGATCAGGATGCTACCTGGCTTGCGGTATCGGATAACGATAAAAGGAATATTGAAAAATTCCGGCATTCAATTTCCGAAAAAGTTAATGAATACATATCGCAAAAAAATCTGCGGAAGCTGGGGACGGATGTTGCAGTACCTAATGAGCATTTTGAAGAGCTTTATTTTTATTCAAAAGCTGAGGCTGAGAAAAATAATTTAGAATATGTTACATACGGCCATTTTGGCAATTCGCATATGCACATGAATATTCTTCCAAAAAGCACCGATGAGTTTTTAACCGGTAAAGAGGTTTATTATAATATTTGTAAAAAGGCAATTGCACTTAACGGCACAATTTCCGCAGAACATGGGATTGGAAAAATTAAAAAGGATTTTTTCCGTGAAATGGTTGGAGAAGCAAATATCTCCAAGCTGCAGCAAATTAAAAAGATCCTCGATCCGGATTTAATTTTAGGCAGAGGAAATTTGTTTTGAGTTTTAAAATGGCGGCGGGATAAATTTAGCCCTTCTTAATCTTAAAAACCGTCTTATCTTTCAAATCTTGAAGCTGAATCCCAAGCATGCTCAATTCATCCCTTATCTGATCCGATAAAGAGTAATTCTTCTGTTTCTTGGCTTCATTCCGCAATTTGATTAATAATTCGATCAAACTGTTCTCAAGAACTCCGTCGTATTTTTTATTTCCTGAAGAGAAATCAACTATGCCTAGAACATTTCCCGCAGTCTTAGTTATAAATTCCCTTACTTTTAAATAAAATTCATTGCTGATGTTCTCAAGTTCTGTAATTGCTTTATTCACATCTTTAATAAAATCAAAGATTACCGCAACTGCCTGCGGTGAATTAAAATCATCATCCATTGAAGCTTCAAAATCTTCGTAGTACTTTAAAAACTTAAATTCCGGAATAAAACTATTTTTATTCTCCTTCTTTAATTCTTCATCAATCTTTTCAATAAGATTAGTTAATTTTTCAAGTCCTTTTTTAGCTGAATTAAGAAGTTCATCGCTGAAATTAAGAGGACCTCTGTAATGTGTCTGAGAAAAAAGCAGCCTTATTGTTTCGGCAGAATATTGCTTTAATATTTCCCTTGCAGTAAAAAAATTTCCAAGGGATTTGGACATCTTTTCCTGGTTTATATTCAGGAATCCGAAATGAATCCAGTACTTGACAAAAAGTTTTCCGTTTGCAGCCTCGCTCTGTGCAATTTCATTTTCATGATGAGGAAAGATCAGGTCGTTTCCGCCGGCATGAATATCAAATGTTTCCCCAAGATGTTTGCAGCTCATTGCGGAACACTCGATATGCCAGCCGGGCCGTCCTTTACCCCACGGGCTTTCCCAGAAAGGCTCGCCGGGTTTTGCTTTTTTCCAGAGGGCAAAATCCAAGGGATTTTTCTTTTCTTCATTTACATCAACCCTTGCACCGGCTTCAAGCTCGTCCAGTTTTTTCCCGCTTAGCTTTCCGTAATCTTTAAACTTTGAAACATTGTAGAAAACATTCCCGTCCACATTATAAGCGAAACCTTTATCGATTAAGCTTTTAATAATTTCTACAATTTCATCAATGTGCTCGGTAGCCTTCGGATATAAATCCGCTTTTTTCATTTTCAGCTTTTGAATATCTTCGAAGAAAGCTTCGCTATAAAATTCCGCTACAGATTTTGCATCTCTCTTTTCCTCAATTGATTTTTTAATGATACGGTCGTCGATATCGGTAAGATTCATCAGGAATTTAACCGTAAAGCCTTTATACTCAAAATATCGTCTGATTATATCCGCCATAACAAACGTGCGGGCGTTGCCGATATGAAAGTAATCGTAAACCGTGGGACCGCAAATATAAAAATTTATTTGTGAAGGCTTAAGCGGAATAAATTCTTCTTTGCGTTTAGTCAGGGTATTATAAAGTGAAAGCATTATTAATTTACTTTAAAAATATAATTGCAATATAAAAAAAATTATTGGTATGAATTATTATAGAATTGATAGTGCATCCATCCTAATGTGCTAAAGTATAACCGAAAGAGTTGATATATTCCGGAGTAATCGGAAGATCAAAGGTTTCGGAGATATAAGTTCCGAAAATACCATATCCTCCGTTGATATTGGTAAAATCCGTTTCCGAAATTCTTACGCTGAATTCATCTTCAAATGTCTGCGAAGCTGCAGCATACATGCCCAGCATTGTATCGCACAATTTTATTTCAAGACAGGCGTTAAGAATATTTATCGATGATTTATCTGGAATTCCATCGGAAATCTGATTCATGGCAAGAGATAAAGCATAGTTTGTAACCTTGTATGTTCTTGCATTAATAAAGTAGGTGCCGTCTATTTTTTTGTATTTCACGGCAGTATCCTGACCTAAAATAAAGTACCTGATATATATGGATGGGATTAATAATAAAGAATCCCGCTGCCCTAATGTCCTCCATGTGTAGAAAACTGCATCATCAGCCGTTCCGGGGAGAGAGAGTTCTTCAGTTTCCAGCAGAATTGTAGAATATTGAGCTGACTTTGTTTCGGCATAAAGAGTAGTATAATCAGGCAAAACAGCTTCAATTCTTATGTAAGTATTTTTAGGAAGAATAAAATTTTTCAAATAATAAACATAGCTTACATGTGTGTTTAGCTGATTAGAAATAACGGTATCCCTGAAAAACAGAGTGGTATCCGGAAGTATAAGTTTTATTTCTGCATCCTGAACATTTGCTTGGTTAAATTCATTTCCCGGCGGATAACTCCGTTTAATTGTTGCATATTGCACATCCTTATCGCTTCTTAAAACGCAGTTAAGGGAATACTGCTGATTGAAATCTCCAATGTAATCGATACTATTATCGCATGAAATCTGCAGAAAGGAAAAACACAGCGAAACTGCGAACAATAATCTCATATTTCTACTTTAATTGTTACCGAAGGCAAAAAGGGGAGCATATTAATTCTTTCACCGGTTTCCCGGTCAAAGTAAAAAAGATTCTCCCGGTTATACAAATTCAGCGCACTTATATCTATAGAAAGATTTAAATACTGCCAGGTGAATTTTTTTGACACACTTAAGTCAAGCCTGTGGTAATCCGGCGCTTTACCGGTATTCCTTTGATCAAGCAGAGTGAATCTTGAATAGTAATCCAGTACCGAATAATAATCCGGTGCATCATCGAAATGAAACTTCGGATAGTACCCGAGCAATTTTGTAAATGGAAATCCAGATTTGTAATTCCACATAACGCTGAATGACCATCCGTCTCCCATATTAGCCTGAAGCAGTAAATTCAGGGAATTGCGAATGTCGAACCTGGGAGAGTAAGTAATATTAAAAGCTGTATTCCTGACCCATGCAAGAGCATAAGTGGATGTAAAAATAATATTATTTAATGTAATCCGGTTAAATAATTCGGCCCCGTATGCACGGCTTACAGCAGATATCATGTCCGGATCGCTGGAAAATATCTTATTTTTGTTCAGCAGAGGCACATTAATCGTTTTTTTATAGTAACCTTCTAACTTCAGGTTTATAAACCGCGAAAGAATTAAATCGATACCTGCAGTGTAATTAAAAGATTTTGTTGTTCCGATATATTCCGGTATAATTAGCCACGGTTCAAAAATGCTGATCACTTCATCTTCATCTGTCAAAGTTGTAAGCGACTGATTAAAAACGCCTGCGGATACCTGGATTTTTACAGCAGGCGAGAGGTTATATGCTAAACTGAATCTTGGTTCGAATGGGAATGCATAATTATTATCCCGCGTTAGCTTTACCAGGTTTGCACGGGTTCCCAATTCAATTCCTAGATTCTCAAAACGGAAAAACTGATATTTTGCATAAATGCTCCAGTCGTTTGTTGTTTCCGCACGGCCGATGTTTCCTATTTCCCCGGAAAAATTTTGAAGATATAAATCTGTTCTGATATCGCTAATTTTTAAACCTACGCTGAAGATATCTTTGCTCTGATAAAAATATTTATAGTCCCCCTTAAATGTATGATCCTTCACTTCGTTCCTTTTCGGCTTAACCGAACTGAACTTAGGGTCGGCTTCTCCATAGAAATTACTTACCGAGTAGCTTAGTTCATAAAATAAAGGACTATCCGATACCTGGAAGTACCTTATTCCGTACACTCCGTTTTTCCAGTTATAATTTGCTCTAAACGGATCATCATCGGTAATATTATCGCCGCTAAAAAAACCATGGACAACAAACTTTGCATTTTCCCAAAACTCCTTGTCTGAATAATTGAATTTAAAAGACATATCGTAAAAGTCAACCGGCAGGTCTTTATCGTTATAGAATTTTTTCAGTACTTTATTCGAAATGCTTTTTCGACCTGTTATTATAAACGATCCATTGGGTATAGGGCCCTCAACCGCTGCTTTAGCTGTAAGAAGACCGGCAGCGGCGGAGGCGCCAACCCGGTTTTTATTTCCGTCTTTAGTAGTTAAATCTAAAACCGACGAGGTCCTGTCGGAATATTCTGTTGGGAAACCCCCTTTATAAAATTCGAGTGAATTTATCATTTCAGGGTCGACTATGCTGAACATACCGAGAGAATGAAAAGGATTATAGAGCACGGCGTTGTTCAGCAGAATCATATTTTGATTATTTGATCCGCCCCGAACAAAATAACTAGCCGAAATATCGCTGCTGAAAGTAACACCCGGTACATTCTGTATGGATCTCAAAATATCGGTTTCAATACCCTGCGGAATTGTTTCCAGCTCTTTAATCGTGGTTTTATACTTGCCAAGGTCGGATTTCTTTCTATCAACTCTCTCAGCAGTTTTTTCTATCGGTTGAATTTCAATAGTTACGGGAGCTAATTCAATATTTAATGCAGCGACTTCGCTTCCGGAGATTTTTGCCTCTATCTGCTTTGAGGCATAACCAACGTAGCTTACAATTATAGTATATGTACCTGGCGCAGGTAATGATGGAAAAATATAATAACCTCTGTTATCCGTGGAGGTGCCCTCATTTAATTCCTTTATGAAAATGTTGCCATAGGGGAGAGCTTCTCCGGATAGAGAATCAGACAGAAAACCGCGCAGTATTCCTGTATTTTGAGTCTGAGCAGAAATTGAAAGAGTGAAAAGAATAAATAATAGGGGAAGATAATATAGATTATAAACTCTGAACATTTCCTCTTTCCAAAACAACGTAAATATGAAGAGAGTTTTTAGATATTTGAAAACTGCATGAGCATATAAGCAACTTTGGATTCTAATATCGGAAGAAATATAATTAATGAAAAGGAAGAATAAAAAAAATATGATAAGTGTAATTCCGGTAATTATAACTTTTCAATTAGTATTTGCATATCCTCCGGAATTTCTGAATCAAAACGCATAAATTCTTTTTTTTCGGGATGGAAAAAACCGAGTGTCTTGGCATGAAGCGCCTGGCGCCGCATTATTTCCAGAAGATTTTCTACCCTGCTTTTTATTTTTGGAAGGTTTGTCCCGGCTAAAATTTTTCTTCCTCCGTATGTTGCATCCCCAAAAACAGGGTGCCCGATTGAAGCTAGATGTACCCTTATCTGATGAGTTCTCCCCGTTTTTAAATTTAGTTTCAATAACGAAGCGAAATCAAATTCCTTCAATACTTCGTACATAGTTAACGCAGTTTTTCCTTCAGTTTTGCTAGAACTGAATTTCTTCCTGTCGGATTTGCTCCGGATAATATTTAATCCTATTTCCCCTTTTTTCTCCTTAAATATTCCCCAGGCAACGGCCCAGTATTCTCTTTCAATCGTATGTCTAGCAAACTGTTCGGAAAGCTTTGCATGGATCCAATCATCTTTTGCCGCAATAATAAGTCCGCTGGTGTCCTTATCTATTCTATGAACTATCCCCGGCCTTTCAAGCCGGTCCGGATTTTCCTGGTTTCTTTTGCTTAATTTTTTTGTATGATGAAGGAGTGCATTAACGAGTGTGCCGGTATAATTTGAATATGCAGGGTGAACGACCATTCCTGCAGGTTTATTAATTACAATCAGATATTCATCTTCAAAAATAATATCGAGAGGAATATCTTCCGGCTCAGCATATTCCGGCCTCGGCGAAACCGGTATATCTACTTCTATAATATCTTTGGATTGGACCTGGTAACTTGGTTTGACAAACTTCTTGTTAACAGTGACTAATTCTGCTTCAATTAATTTTTGAACTTTAGACCGGGTTGCATTTTCTATTGAGCCGGTTAGAAATAAATCGATCCGCTCTTTCTTTTTTCCTTCCGGAATCTCAAAGCGGTATTTCTTTTTTGTGATCATTCCATGTGAGGCTTAAGGGGATTATGGTAACTAAAACAAATTCAGTTTTGATCTTTTTTCAGTTCTGA
>Ga0105094_10000880_pt1 | contig 15382 bp, 11 predicted proteins | sample PPLLak1March2015_2_FD_87023 | JGI IMG/M metagenome (GOLD analysis project Ga0105094, IMG submission 87023) | Freshwater sediment microbial communities from Prairie Pothole Lake near Jamestown, North Dakota, USA - PPLs Lake P8 Core (3) Depth... | ecosystem: Environmental > Aquatic > Freshwater >...
AGTGCTGGACTACGGCGCCTCGCCGCTGCAGGAGGCGCCCGAGTAGCTGGGTAGTTTCGAGACGGCGGGGGGCGCGTTGCAGGGTCTCGGGTCTCGTGCTACCATTGGGACACGTCTGTCACGGGAAATCCTGACGCACGGGAGCCGGACTGCTCTCTGACGAAAGGGGTGATCACCGACAGGACACGACCTCTGCGCGTTCCCTCACTGACAGTGAAGACCGCGGGCCGAACGGCCCGGACAAGATACCCTGAGGAGGATCAGAAGGAATGAAGAAGTCATACGCCCTGCTATCGCTGCTCGTCCTGGCGGCCCTGGTGCTGGCGGCGTGCGCGCCGGCGGCCACCGAAGCCCCGGCTCCCGTCGAGCCGGCGCCGACCGAGGCCCCGGCTCCCGTCGAGCCGGCGCCGCCCGAGCCCACCACCCCACCCTTCCGGGTCGGGTTCGTGACCGACACTGGCGGCATCGATGACAAGAGCTTCAACACCACGCAGTGGAACGGCGTCCTCCGGGCGCAGGAAGAGCTGGGAGTTGAAGGCCAGTTCATCCAGTCCGACGAGGCCACCCAGTACACCCCCAACCTGACCGAATTCGCCAGCCAGGGATATGACCTGACCATCGCCGCCGGTTTCTTCCTGGGCGGTGACCTGGCTAAGGTCGCGGCGGATTACCCGGATCTGAAGTTCTCCATCGTCGACTACGCTTACCCCGATCCTTTCGGCGTCCCCGAGGGCGTGATCGGCAACGCGGAATGCATCCCCAACGTCGAGGGGCAGGTCTTCAAGACGGATCAGGCTGCCTATCTGGCGGGTTACCTGGCGGCTGGCATGACGAAGACCGGAAAGCTGGGCTACTTCGGCGGGGCCAAGATCCCGACCGTCACCATCTTCGGGGTCGGCTTCCAGCAAGGCATGGAGGCCTACAACGCGGCGCACGGCACAAATGTCGAGTTGATTGGCTGGGATAACGCGACGGGCGAGGGCTCTTTCACGGGTGACTTCGTCGACCTGGTGAAGGGCAAGGAGTACGCCGAGTCGCTGTTCGACGAGGGCGCGGATATCTTCATGGGTGTTGGCGGCCTGATCGGCTCCCCGGGCTTTGACGTGGCGCGCGAGCGCGGCGGCTACGGGATCTGGGTCGATGTCGACGGCTACAATGCGCTGACCGGAGTCCAGGACGTGATCCTGACCAGCGTGTTGAAGAACATGGACAACTCGGTGTTCGATGTGATCAAGGCCGCGATGGACGGTACCTTCAATGGCTGCGGCGTCTACGTTGGCGATCTGGTCAACGAGGGCGTGGGCCTTGCTCCGTACCACGACCTGGAGAGCGCCGTACCGGCCGACCTGAAGGCCGAAGTTGAGGCGCTGAAGGCAAAGATCGTCTCGGGCGAGATCACCGACACCGGCTGCCTCTCGTACCCGGACTACTGCCCCGGCGGCCTGTACTAGGCCTTGCGGCAGACGCCGGTTCCGCAACTTCTAGTGGTCGGTGCCAGGCATGTGCCTGGCACCGACCCGTCGTAGACTCGACCGGATTGTCGCGGGTCTTGGAGCCCGCCAGGAGCGCTGCGATGCCTCCCGTCCTGGAGCTGCGCGGGATCACCAAGAGTTTCCCCGGCGTCTTGGCCAACGACCACATCGATCTCACACTCAACGAGGGCGAAGTCTTGGCCTTGCTCGGCGAAAACGGCGCCGGCAAGACAACGCTGATGAACATCCTCTACGGTCTGTACAAGCCGGACGAAGGCGAAATCTTGATCCGCGGCAAGAGGGCCGAGATCCACAATCCGAACGACGCTATTGGCCAAGGCATCGGGATGGTGCATCAACACTTCATGCTGGTGCCCGTCTTCACCGTGACTGAGAACGTCATGCTCGGCGTCGAGACGCTCAAGAGCAATGGCCTGCTGGACCGTCCTGCCGTGGCGAGGAGTATCCGCGACATTTCGTCCACGTTCGGGCTGGAAGTGGAGCCGGATTCCACTGTGGAGGACCTGCCCGTCGGTCTCCAGCAGCGGGTGGAGATCATCAAGATTCTCTACCGCAAGGCGGAGATCCTGATCCTCGACGAGCCCACGGCAGTACTCACGCCACAGGAGACTGAGGAGCTGTTCAAGATCATTCGCTCTCTGGTGGCGCAAGGGAAGTCGGTCATCTTCATCTCGCACAAGCTGAAGGAGGTCCTGGCGATCTCCAACCGGGTCTCCGTCTTGCGTGCCGGGCAGGTCGTGGGGACAGTGCCCACGGCGCAGGCCGACGAGCGCTTGCTGGCACAGATGATGGTCGGCCGCGAGGTTATCTTGAAGGTCGACCGGAATCCGTCCCATCCGGGCGACGTAGTCCTGGAGGTTCGCGACCTGAGCGTAGCCGACGACCACGGTCGAGAGGCAGTCAAAGGAGTCAGCTTCGACGTGCAGGCGGGTGAGGTGCTGGGCGTCGCTGGTGTCCAGGGCAACGGTCAGACGCAGTTAGTAGAAGCGCTGGCTGGGCTGCGCAAGGTCAGTTCGGGCACGATCCGGATTCAGGGGCACGACACGACGCATGCGGACCCGCGCCAGGTGGTCGAGCTGGGCACGGCGCACGTCCCGGAGGACCGGCAACGCGATGGGCTGGTGTTGACCTTCCCGGTGGCCGACAATCTGGTGCTGAGCACCTACTACATGCCGCCGTTCGCCCGCGGGCCGGTGCTGCAGCATGACGCCATCGAACAGGCGGCCAAGGAACGCGTGGACTTGTTCGACGTGCGCACCCCGAGCGTGTATACACCCGTCTCCAACCTCTCGGGGGGTAATCAGCAGAAGGTCGTCGTCGCGCGCGAGTTCTCGCGGCCAATCAAGCTGCTGATTGCCTCGCAGCCAACGCGCGGCCTCGACGTCGGGTCGATCGAGTACATCCATGGCCGGATCATGGAGAAGCGCGATCAGGGCTGCGCCGTCGTGCTGGTGTCGCCCGAACTGGATGAGATCTTGAACCTGTCCGATCGCATCGCCGTCATGTACGGAGGGAAGATCCTGGCGATCCTGCCTGCTGAGGCGGCCACCAAAGAGGGGTTGGGCCTGTTGATGGCCGGGGTTGATCAAGGGGTTGCTTCCCCCGCCGCCTGAGGGAAGCGGCGGAGCACTTGCCGATCCGCAATAGCGAGGGGTTTCCCTTGGACTTACGACAGGAATCGTCGCAACTGAGCAAACAGGCGCCACCCGAGGTCGAGGGGCGGCAGGATGCCGGCGGGGCGGCGCGACGTGCGCGCTGGGGTGGAGTGCTGGTCCCCCTGCTGGCGGTGACCACGGCCCTTGTCCTGGGCTCGGCCTTCATCGTCGCCTCGAACCCCGCGGCGCGCGAGGCATGGGCAGGCCTGTTACGTGACCCGTTCGAGGCGATCTCGGCCTCCTGGATAGCGGTGCGCGAGGCCTATCTGGCTCTGCTGGTCGGCGCCTTCGGGAGCCCGGCCACCGTTGCCGATGCGGTGAGCGTGTGGCGCTCGACCGGCGAGACCCGCCCGTTGATGGACGCTCTGCGGCCCGTCAGCGAGAGCCTGGTGATCACGACGCCGTACATCCTGGCAGGTTTGGCGGTGGCGCTGGGCTTTCGGGGCGGTTTGTTCAACATCGGCGTCGAGGGCCAACTGTTCATCGGTGGGCTGTCGGCCGCCTTCGTGGGTTACGCGGTGCGCGGCCTCCCGGCCATTATCCATGTTTCGCTGGCGCTCCTGGCCGGCGTGGCGGGGGGCGCTTTGTGGGCGGGGATCCCCGGCTACCTGAAAGCGAAAACCGGCGCACACGAAGTCATCAACACGATCATGATGAACTACATCGCCTTCCGACTAACCGACTACTTGCTCTCTGGGCCAATGGCGCGGCCCGACGGCTTGCCGATTACACCGGAGATCCTGCCCGAAGCCTACCTGCCGTTGCTTCTCGCCCGACCCGCCCGATTGCATCTGGGTTTCATCCTGGCCCTGCTCATGGCTTGGGCGGTGTACTGGTTCCTGTGGAAGAGCACTCGGGGATTCGAAGTACGCATGGCGGGGGCCAATCCGCGGGCGGCGAAGTACGCCGGCGTGCGCACCGGCAGGATGATCGTGCTGACCATGGCGTTGAGCGGCGCGCTGGCCGGGATGGCGGGCGCAGTTCAGATCCTGGGCGTGGATCACCGCATGGTGCGCGCCTTCTCGACCGGGTATGGGTTCGACGCCATCGCCCTGGCGCTGCTAGGGAATAGCACTCCACTGGGCGTCGTGTTGTCGTCCCTGCTGTTTGGCTTCCTGCGCGGCGGAGCCGCCCGCATGCAGTCGGTGGCCAGCGTTCCGGTGGAGCTGATCCGCATCATCCAAGGCATGGTTATCGTGTTCATCGCTGCGCCCGCGATCATCCGCGGAATCTACCGGTTGAAAGCCGCCCGCAAAGAAGATGTGGTCCTCACCCGGAGTTGGAGCTCCTAAGCCCCATGACTCACGCGGCGCTGACTCTCAATCGATATCGCACCCGGAAGGATATCTCCTTCGGGATCATCTACCTACTCCTGGGCGGATTGATCGTGTTCGTCCTGGCGGCAGGTACGGAAGGGCTGCGCTCCACGCTCGTGCTGACCAGCCAGCGGGCTGGCGTCGAGATCCTGGCGCCGGAGCTGGTCGCCCCCACGGCGGCAACCCTGTACATCATCGGCGGGCTGATTCTGCTGGTAGGCGCTGGGCAACTGCTCTTCGGATTCAAGCGGCAGGGCCTGGTCCTGGGGCTCGTATCCGGATTGGCCATTGCTGCCTTTCTCGTCTGGGCCACGCGGGACAAATCACTCAACCTGACGGGCATGCTGGTGAGCAGCTTGGTGCGGGCGACGCCCATCGCCCTGGCGGCGATCGCCGCCATCTACAGCGAGCGCTCGGGTGTTGTCAACATCGGCATCGAGGGAATGATGCTGGCGGGCGCGTTCAGCGGGGTCGTGATTGCCAGCGTCACGGGCAATCAGCTTGCGGGCGTCATTGCAGGGGTTCTGACAGGCGTACTGATGGCCGCCCTGCATGCCTTGCTATCGATCCGCTACAAGGTCAACCAGATCATCAGCGGCACGGTGATCATTATCCTGGCGGTCGGACTGACGTCCTATCTGCAGCGGGCGCTGCTGAATGAGTACCCGGATTTGAATTCCCCTGGGCCAGCTGTCGCCGCGCTGGCCATTCCCGGCCTGTGGCGGATTCCCGTCATTGGACCGATATTGTTCAACCAAAGCCCGTTCATCTACCTGTTGTTCCTTCTGGTGATCCTTACCCAGGTGTTGCTGTACAAGACCCGGTGGGGATTGCGCCTGAGGTCGGTGGGCGAACACCCGCGAGCGGCCGACACGCTGGGGGTCAACGTCTTCCGTATGCGCTACGCCGCCGTCCTGATCAGTGGCGCCATCTCAGGGTTGGCTGGGGCTTACCTGAGCGTCGGGGCGGCCGGCCGCTTCAACGAGGGCATGACGGCCGGTAAGGGTTTCCTGGGCATCGCCGCCATGATCTTTGGCAACTGGAACCCAGGAGGCGCGCTGCTCGGCTCGCTGATCTTCGGTTTCTTCGATTCTTGGCAGGAGAAGCTTTCGCTCCTCCAAGTTGGCGTGCCGGTGGACCTACTGGGCATGGCGCCATACATTGCCACCATGATCGTGCTCGCCGGTGTGGTGGGCCGCTCGCGGATGCCGGCTGCCGACGGCACACCGTACGAGAAGGAATAGCGCGACTCCCTACGGCAGATCTTGGGTTCTCTCAACGCCCGCCCCAGAACCTCTGGGGCGGGCGTTGCGTTTGAGGCAGTGGAGCCTGGGTGCATCGCGAAGAGCTGTTGTTGAGGGGTGCCCACACAACTCGGGCTCGGCCACACCGTCTTGATGGGCAGCCCGAGTGGCTGGAACGCACCAACAAGCGGTCGATCGGCGATCCACATCCCGGCGACGATGCCCGGGCTGAGCTTGCGGGGGTGGCGTGGGCGCCCGGCCAGAAGGTGGGCTTGGGAACAGGCACCGGATGGCGCAGGCGGAAGAACTCAGGAGGTCATTGCGCGGTATACCGCGGGGGTGCGCTGGCCGAGCGCACGATCCAGTAGATCTCGGCCATCTTGTCCACATACTCCAACAGGTCGAGCGCCAGAGGCAGGCTTTCCCCGGTCGCCAGCGCGCCGTGCATGTGCCAGAGCATGAGGCGAGAGCGTTCGGCGGCCTCCGCAGAACGATTGGCCAGCTCAACCGATCCGGCCGGGCTGTAGGGCACGTACTGCAGTCCCTGCGGGAAGAGCAGACGCGCCTCGCTCTGCATCCCCAGCAAGGCGTCGCTGAGGGCCCGGCTGTCTTGCAGCTGCGGCAGGTGGGTCAGTGCGATGAGCTTCGGCGGGTGTGTGTGCAGTGTGGCGCGTTCCTGCGGGCGGACCTCGACCAACTTGTGTTGGATCGCAAGATGGGCCGCCAGCTCGGAGGTGGCGCGTGGATTGCCCCACAGGCACGCCATCTCCCGGCCGCCCTGCAGGATCTGGAAGAGACCGGCATTGCGTTCGAGATTCCCTTCCAGATCGCGGGCGCGGCTGCCGGCGGAGGTGACCAACAGGTAGCGGCCGGACAGGTTCGGGGTGGGGAGAGGCAGCGGCCGGGGCTGCCCTGCCTCAAGCTGCCTTAGCTCCGAAGGCAGTTCATCGAAACGGATGGAGATGTTGCCGGAGGCGGCCTCGGACCACCCCTTCTGCGACAGCCAACTGGAGACCTTCCCGAGTTGCGTCGCCTCAAGGATCGCGGGGACTCGCGTGTCGGTCATGTCCGACGAGTATACAGCGGACCGGCCGCAGGTTGAGGCGGTCGACGAAGGATGCTAGACTGACCGGGTTCGTTGCGCCCGGGAGCGATCATGCGGACTGTGATGTGGGTGGCCGAGGGTCCGGCCGTTCGCCTGATTGACCAGCGCCTTCTCCCCGAGAGGGTGAGCCTGATCGACCTGCAGGCAGTCGATGAGGTTGCGCAGGCGATCCGGCAGATGGCCGTGCGCGGAGCGCCCGCCATTGGCGCGACCGCCGCCTATGGCCTGGCCCTGGCCGCCTTCCGTTCACCGGCCGTCGACGGGCAGGCGCTGTGGCAGGATCTCGACTCCGCCGCGGCAACCCTGGCCGCCGCGCGGCCCACGGCATCGAACCTGGCGTGGGCGCTACAGCGGCTGAAGGCGAGCGCCCACGCCTCCGAAGACCAGACCCCCCAGGCGCTGCGGCAACTCCTGCTCGACGAGGCGCAGCGAATCGCCGACGAGGACGTCGAGGCGAACCGAGCGATGGGAGCCTTCGGCGCCGAGCTGATTCGTGACGGAGACACGGTCATTCACCACTGCAACACCGGCGCGCTGGCCACTGTCGATTTCGGGACCGCGCTGGGGGTCATCCGCACGGCGCATGCACAGGGCAAGCGGGTGCATGTCCTGGTCGATGAGACCCGCCCGCGCCTGCAGGGTGCACGGCTCACGGCCTGGGAACTGCAGCAATACGGCATCCCGTACGAGATCATCACGGATAGCGCCGCAGGTCATTTCCTGCATTGCGGCGAAGTGGCGGCCTGCTTTGTGGGCGCCGATCGCGTGGCAGCCAACGGGGATCTGGCCAACAAGATCGGAACCTACATGCTGGCGCTCGCGGCGCATGACAACACCGTGCCGTTCTACGCAGTCCTCCCTACGTCCAGTGTCGATCTGAACCTGGCTCAAGGGGCCGAGATCCCGATCGAGGAGCGCGATCCTGGGGAGGTGCTGCATCTGCCCTCGGGAGACACACCGATCGCTCCGGCAGGGAGCAAGGCGCGCAACCCGGCCTTTGACATCACCCCCAACAGGCTGGTGACGGCCTTCGTGACCGAAGTCGGCGTGGTGCATCCGCCCTATGCTCGGGCCCTGGCCGAGGCCGTGCGACGGGGGAGGCAAGGCCACCATGGGCACGGTGCGTAGCGGAAGCGGTGATCCGTGAGTGCAACGCGGCTGGGGCCTCGATGTTGCGCCAGAGATGTTAGAGCACGGTCACAGGCGGGCGAGGTCGCGGACGTAGGGCAGGATGGGCGGCAGCGCCGCCAACCCGCCGGCGAGCAGGGCCAGCGCCGCGGCCGGTGCGGGTGAGACGGGCGCCAGGCGCATCACCAGCAGCACCACCACCCCGCCCAACGCCGCCGAGGCAAGGCCGCGCAGCAGCGGCCCGCCCAAACGAAGCACAGCGGGGAATGTGCGTCGCAGGATCAGCAGCAACAGCCCGGCCTGCAGCGTGAAGGCCAGGCTGTTGGCCAGCGCGATCCCGGCCGATCCGAGGGGCTGGTAGAGCACGAGCGCTAGGGCGACGAAGCTCACCAGCCCGATCATCGCTCCGGCCAGCGGCACAAGCGCGTTCTGGCGCGAGTAGAAGCCGCGCGCCGCGACCTCCAGCAGCGAATGTCCTGCCAGTCCGACCAGGAAGGCCTGCGCCGCGCCCACCACGAGCCGGGTGCCCTCGGCGTTCAGGCCAAAGACCGCCTCGACCAGCGGGTGCAGGCTAAGGCACAGAATCGCCGTGATGGGCAGGGTCAGGGCGAGCAGCGAGCGGGTGGCGCGCGCCAGGCTGGCTTCGAACTGGGCGTTCTCGCGCCGGGCAAACTGCTCGGAAAGCGTCGGCAGCAGCGCCGTGCCGATGGCCGTCGCCAGCAGCGTCTCCGGCACCTGCATGATCAGCCAGCCGTACACCAGCGCCGTCACCGAGCCGACTTCCAGGCGCGAGGCCAGATTGTCGGTGGCGACGAACACCACGTTGAAGGCGGCGATGGTCAGGATGCGTGGGCCCATCATGCGGGCAACCTTGTGCAGGCCGGTGTCGGCCGGGTCGAGCACCGGGCTCCAGCGGAAGCGGAAGCGGATCATGCCGGGTACCTGGGTGAGCAGATGCAGTCCGGCGCCCAGGATCACCCCGTACACCAGGCCGTGCACGCCCAGGCCGTAGGCAGGCAGGGCGATCGGGCCAAGCGTGAGCGGCTCGGATGGGGCAAGCACCAATGCGCCGAAGATCTGCCCCAGGTCGTACATCACCGGCGCCAGCGCCGGCAGGAAGAAGTGCTGGTTGGACTGCAGCCCGGCCATCATCAGGCCGCTGAGCGAGAAGAGCAGGGTGGCAATCAGATTCAGGCGCATCAGATCGACGGCCAGCACCTGCATCTGAGGTGTGAAGCCCGGCGCGACCCCGATCTCGGCCTGCACGATCGGTTCGGCGGCGAGATAGACGATCACTGCCGCGGCGGCGGTGATCAACAGGGCCCAGTTGGCGACGCGGCTGAACAGGCGCCACATCGCCTCGCGGCCGGTGAGCTCCAGCGTTTCGGTGAGCACGGGGATCAAGGCGATGGCCAGCGCCCCGCCGGCGATCAAGGCGAACATCAGATCGGGGATATTGTTGGCGGCATTGAAGGCATCGAGTTCCGCCGAGATGCCAAACTGGCGGGCGATCACCACCTGGCGGAACATGCCGAGCAATTTGTCGAGGGCGAAGAAAGCCGAGACGAGCAGCGAGGCCCGGGCAACCCGCGTCAACCCGGTGCGTTTCGGCTGGGTGCGATTCTCGGGCGCGGGGTGCTGGTCGGGCTGCATTCTCGACCGCTTCAACCTGCCGCTTCGCCAAGAAGATGGAACGCGAGCTCGGAAGCCGGCCGGACCTTCGGTGGGCCGGCGGTCACGTGGAGCAATGGCTGCCTCCAGCCGTCCATGGACTCAGGGCGTGACGCCAAGCGTTTGCAGGAGGGAAAGGCTGGGCGAGAAGCCCGGATGCCAGGCGAGGCTGGTGCGCAGGTCATCCACAGCGCCGGTGGCGTCCCCGGTGTCGGCGCGGGCGCGGGCGCGCCAGTACCAGCTCTCCTCAAGCGCCGGCTCATTGGCTGCCACCAAGGTCACCGTAGCCAGATTCATGACCTCAGCCAATCGTCCGGTGAAAAAGTAGGCGAAGTAGGGGCCGGTTTGATACCAGAGCATACGCCAGGGCCGCAGCTCCGGGTCGAGAGCCGGATACAGCCGGAAGTATTCATCGTAGGCCGCCGCCGCGCCGCCGTAGTCTTGCAGCTGATACAAACTGGTGCCGCGATTGAACCAGGCGAAGAGCTGGTCGCGACCGGTGAGCGAGTAGATCTCGTCCGAGGCCTTCTGTGCCGCGATCTGCAAGCTGGCCTGCTCATCGGCATAGTCACCGAGCAGCACCATTACTTCTTCCTCTTGATCGGCCGGGTAGGGGATCAAGAAGGTGTAGTTGAAGGCGCGCCAATTCTCCTCGAGTTGTTTGTAGGATACGGGCAGATTGGGGCCGCCAGTATAGGAGTCGTAGGCGGTGAAGCGCTGCTGCTCGTCGTCATAGCCGACCAGCAGCTGATAGTGGCCCATCCAGCCCTTGTCGGCGCCCGGGAAGTCATAGCCCTTCTCGACCATGAAGGGGTAGCCGGCGGCCAGGAAGCGCTTGGCCAAGTCGAGCGTCCCGCCGTAGCGGACGACCATCTCGAGATCGGTCTCGGACTCGACGAACGCCTCGAGCTCATAGGGCATGACGTTCTTGTCGCGCGGGTTGGGCTTGACGAAGGCGGCAATCGGACTCTGATCGCCCTCCCAGCCCCAGTACGACAGGGCCATCGACATCGTTGCCGGGCCGCAGTTGTTCCATTTCTCGTACTCGTGCCGAACGCCGCTCAGCAGGGCGGAGGCCGGCAGCGGCGTGGGGACAAGAGTTGGCGTAGCGGTCGCCGCCGGCGTCGGGGTGGGTGCGTCGGGTGTGGCTGAGGTGGAGGGTGCCAGGGCCGAGAGTGTCGCCTGAACGACCGCGGCCAGCGTCGCATCCGGAGTGAAGACTGCCTCCTCCGGCGGCGAGATGGCGTACTTGATGCGGGCGCGCAGCTCGGAGATGCGCCAGGCGAGCCGTTCTTCGACCGGCGGCAGGTTGTAGACGGCCACCGCCAACAGCATCAAGCCGAGGATCGCCGCCAGGGCGATCAACCAGCGTGGGAATCGGCGGCGTTTCGGGGATCGGTCCAACACAGGTCCTCGGTGGCGCTGGGGACAAGCCGAGCCGCGTCACCGCGCGGCCTGACGGTTCCTGGCCCGAGTCGGCCTTCACGCAGCGGGTCAGGGTGACGGCGGATTATACTCCGCCGCCGGCTCGGGCTCCCAGATCACCCGGGAGCGGCGCTTGAAGCGCGTCAGTGCGGTCAGCAGCGGCGCCCCGAGCGCCAAGAGCAATACCAGGTTGCCAACGGCGCCGGCTGTGTCCCAGGCCAATGAGGTCACCAGGTAGTAGCGGGCGTAGCGCGCCAGCGTCTCGAGCGCGCTGAGTGATGGCTCCCAGGTCAGGTCCGGCGCGTTGAGCATGTACGGCCAGAAGTGCAGGCTGGTCAGGAACCCGTATAAGAATCCCCAGCCGAGGCCGTAGATCGCCAGCATACGCACCGGCCGCCCGGGGCGCGGGAGCCAGGCGGCGCACATGCCTACCCAGCCGGCGGCCAGCATCTGGTAGGGTGTCCACAGGCCCAGGCCGCCCAGGGTGAGCGGGCCGGAGACGAGCATCGTCAGCGCGCCCATCAGAAAGCCCAGCCGCGCGCCGAAGGCGTAACCGATCAGGATAATCAGCACGAAGACCGGGGTGAAACCGCCCGGCAGCGGCACCAGCGTGTCGAGCACGCGCAAGGCGGTGTTCAGGCCGACCAACGCGCCGAGCAGGGCGACCGTGTGCACGGTGAGCCCTTCCTGTGCCTCCGCCATCACCGCCAGCAGGAGCAGCCCAGCCGCCGCACTGAACAACAGCAGCACCGTCCGGGCTTGCGGGGCCAGGGGCTGCGCCGGCGCCCAGAAGGGGTACAGGAAGGCCATTAACCCGGCCAGGTTGAGCAGCAAGAAGAGCAGGTTGGCGGGCGTCAGCCGCCGCAATCCGCTCGACAGGGCGGTCACCGGGGCGCGCGCTCGATGAGTTGCTGACGTTCCGGCCCGACCGAGATCAGCCAGACCGGCACGCCCGCCTGTCGTTCCACCTCCAGCACGAAGTCACGCGCCGGCGCCGGCAGGTCCTCCCAGGTGCGGGCGTGCTGCACATCGGACTGCCAGCCGGGGAGCGTAAGGTAGCTAGGCTCCACTTGCTCCAGGTCGGCCAACCCGAGCGGCGCCTCGTCGCCCGCCTGGCGGCGATACTCCACACACAGGCACAGAGGGTCAAGGCCGGAGAGGATGTCGAGCTTGGTGAGGGCAAGGGCACTGAGTCCGTTAATCCGGCGGGCATAACGCAGCAGAACGCCATCCAGCCAACCAATGCGGCGCGGCCGACCGGTGGTGGTGCCAAATTCGTCCCAGGGCCGGTCGCCGGCGCCGCGCAGGCGACCGGCGATCTCACCCTGAAGCTCCGTCGGGAAGGGTCCCGCGCCGACGCGGGTCTGGAAGGCCTTGACCACGCCGATCACCTGGCGCAGATGCTGAGCGCCGATCCCCAGCCCGGCCAGCGCGCCGGCGGTTGTGGTGCAGGAGGAGGTCACGTAGGGATAGGTGCCGTGGTCGAGGTCGAGCAGTGTCCCCTGGGCGCCTTCACCGAGGAGGAGTTTGCCCTGAGTCAGCGCCTCGTCGGCCAGGCGTCCGGTATCGGACAGATAGGGGCGGAGGAACTCAGCATGCTGACCGTACTCCTGCCCGGACGAATCGGGGTCGGGCACCGGCCGGTCGGCCGCCTGGGACAGCGACGCCACGCCGCGCGCGACGGAGTCCCTGACCTGAGCGGAAAAGGCTTCGGGACTGCGCATGGCGCCCGCGCGCAGCCCGCGCCGGGCGGCCTTGTCGGTGTAGGCCGGGCCGATGCCGCGCCGGGTGGTGCCGAGCTCGCCGCCTCCGCGTCCGGCTTCCTGCGCCGCGTCGAGCGCCAGATGCGCCGGGGTGAGGATGTGGGCTGCGACAGAGAGCTTGAGCCGGGCGGGGGAAACGTTCACCCCGGCGGCCTGCAACTGGCGGATCTCCTCCACCAGCCGGCCAGGATGGATCACCATCCCCGCCCCGAGCAAGCACATGGTGTGAGGCTGCAGGATTCCGGAGGGGATCAGATGCAGGCGATAGACCTGATCGCCGACGGTGACCGAGTGACCGGCGTTGTCGCCGCCGCCCCAACGGGCGACCAGGTCGGCGCCGGCTGCCAGCCGGTCGACAATGCGGCCCTTGCCCTCATCGCCCCACTGCGCGCCGACCACCAAATCGAGGGGCATGGCGCCTCCCGGCGGCAGTATATCACCCGCCAGTGGACCGCCGCCTTCGCTCAGGGCGTCGCGCCCAGGGTCTTCAGGCATGTTCCCCACGCCTCAGGCTATAATGCAGAGCGGAATGCCAACGCCTCGTTCGTTTCGTTCACTCGCCTTCGCCGCGCTGGTCGTGGGAATCGCGGCTGCCAGCGGGATCGGAGTGCGCGGCCCGGTGGATGCCGCCGCGCCGGCCGCCCAGGGGTCCTTCCCCACGCCGACCCCGGGGCCCGACGGACGCATCATCTACATCGTGCGCGATGGCGACACGGCGTGGACGATCGCGGCTGTGGCCGGCCTGACGCTTGAAGAGCTGTATGCGCTGAATGGATTGCAGTCGACGGACTTCCTCCGTCCGGGGGCTCAGCTGATCCTCGGCCTGGGTGGTCCGGCCCGTCCGACGGCCGGCCCCAGCACGCTGCCGACTCAGACGCCCTTGGCGCCGACGCCGACCCCCACCTTCGGCACGGGCGAGATCTGCGTGCTCCTGTTCCATGACCGGAACGGAAACGCGCGCTACGAGACCGGGGAGGAGCCGATCGCCGGGGGTCAGTTGAGCGTGACCGACGTGACCGGTGCCACGACGGTGGAGCATGCCACGGACGGCACGACGGCGCTCACGGCCTTTGATGAGCCGATCGGCTTCTGCTTCGTCGACCTGGAGAGCGGTGACTACAACATCAGTGCCGCCGTCCCGGTGGAGTACAACCCGACGACGGCCATGAATCTGCCGATTCGCCTGAACGCCGGTGAGGTCAAGTACGTCGAGTTCGCGGCGCAGGCGAGCGGTCCCGGGGCAGGCTCCGGAGCAGACGGAGGCAGCCGGTCAGCAATCCTGGGGGTCCTGGGGGTTGGCCTGCTGCTGGTGGCCGGCGGCCTGGGCTACTACGCTTTCCGCCTCACCCGGCGCTCGCCGTCCTCATTCCGCTGAGGCGTCACCCGACGCGCATCCAACCCGTTCGCCAAGCTTAAGCTTCTCGCCCGCTGCCTATCGCTCCTGAATCGATTGCCAACGCGATGAGAGCTCGCTGCCCAACCTTGTTTGCAGACGCCACGCGGCTTCTGGATAGTCGCCTGGCAGCAGGCGAAGTGCGATTGCCTGGACGCCCGAGGTTGAGCTAGCCAACGGAAGCCTGATCCAGTGGTGTCCCTCAAGAAAGCCTGGGAACCCGCGCGCTTGGATCGATGCGGGTTTGCGGGAGATCTCCCGGAGCCGCTGCGCAACAGGGCGTCTAGTCGGCTGATGGGTTCAGAATGGTTCGGAGGGCGGCCAGCAGCAGAGCCACGTTCTCTGGGCGACAGGAGTGGCCCATCAGCCCGATGCGCCAGACTTTCCCCGCCAGCGCCCCGAACCCACCGGCGATCTCGAGGTTGAACTCCTGACGCAAGCGGCGACGCACTTCGGCGTCGTCCGTGCCCGGCGGCAGTCGGGGTGTGGTGAGCGTGGGCAGGCGCACGGCCTCGGGCACCAGCATCTCCAGCCCGAGCGACTCAAGCCCGTGCCACAGGCGTTGGGCGAGGCGCTGGTGCCGCTCGAAGCGCGCCTCGAGGCCTTCCTCGTACACCAGTCGCAGCGCCTCGCGCAAACCATAGAAGGTCTGGATGGGCGAGGTGTGGTGATAGGCGTGCGGCTCGACCCAGTAGCGCTGCAGGCTCTCCAGGTCCAGATAGAAGACCGAAGGTGGTGTGCGCCGACGGGCGATCGCCTGGCGGGCGCGTGCGCCGAGTGTGACCGGGGCCAGCCCGGAGGGCGCCGAGAGACACTTCTGCGAGGCGCCGTAGGCGGCGTCGATGTCCCAGGCATCGACCTCGACCGGCAGGCCGCCGAGTGAGGTCACCCCATCCAGCACCAGCAGGGCGCCGGATTGATGCACGGCCTGGCTGATGGCGCGGATCTCCGGCTGCCAGGCGCCGGTAGAGGTCTCGGCATGCACCAGGGTCACCAGCCGGTAGGGTCTGCGCCGCACCGCTTGCTGGATGACCTCTGTCTCGAAGACCTGCCCCCACTCCCGCTGCAGGCGATCGACCTCGGCGCCGTGGCGTTCGGCCATCGCCGCCAGACGCTCGCCGAAGTAGCCGGCGCTGCAGGCCAACACTTGATCGCCCGGCTCGATCAGATTGCTGAGCACGGCTTCCAT
>Ga0105094_10000884_pt1 | contig 15369 bp, 20 predicted proteins | sample PPLLak1March2015_2_FD_87023 | JGI IMG/M metagenome (GOLD analysis project Ga0105094, IMG submission 87023) | Freshwater sediment microbial communities from Prairie Pothole Lake near Jamestown, North Dakota, USA - PPLs Lake P8 Core (3) Depth... | ecosystem: Environmental > Aquatic > Freshwater >...
CTCAACGGTAATTTTGACCCCCGCGACACTCTTGCCGTTTACGTCCAGCACTTTACCAAAGATCTTAGCAGATGCAGCATTCGCCTGATCAAACGCAATGATAGAGCATGACAACACAAGCAGTAGTAACAACTTTTTCATTTACAACCTCCCTTGAATGGTTTAGTGGTTCACAAAAGATATAAACACTGCAAGATCAGTTCCGAACGATGATTTCAAAAATTCATTTGGGAATTCAAAGGTTTAATGAAGTTCGAGCGGGCGATCTCAAAGGCAAGATGTTACGAGAAGGTAACGATCAATCCAAAAGATACCTAAGCCTTCAAAAAATAAGAGGAAAAAAAGTGTTACCATCGGGTAATACTCATTAACGAAAATACACACTATCCTCATTCATGGTAGATTTTCAGCGGCATTAATTTTGGCGAAGATGAAACACTTGCTGAGTCACTTTGCGTCTAAAGGCTCACTCTATCTGCTTTGAGTTTCTTTTTTGTAGTATGACATTTTGTGGAAACCAAAGATTCAGATTAGCCGGGAAGGACCGAATCGCTACCGGCTCAGAGCCTTTCGGATCATTGTGACGGATGGGACATTGACGAAGCGCCCGGCTTCGTCTCGGTATGTCCTTCAGGAAACCCCTCCGGGAGGAACTCCAGGTTCTATGTCCTGACCGTTGATCCAGACCGTGGGGGACCCACCTATCCCAAGCTGCTCTGCCTCTTTCTGAGAAAGTACTCGAAATGAAATCTCAGCGTCCATGCCTTCCTTGAGAAGAGCCTTTCCGATATTTTCCCTGAGTTGATCCTTTGATCCACAGCCCTCAGCAAAGAAGCACTCGATCTTCATATCTCAATCTCCAGATCTTTTATCTTTTCCCACAGGGTCTTTCTTGAGATTCCGAGGATTTCCGCTGCCTGGCCCTTTTTTCCCTTTGTCTTTTCAAGCACGCTCTGGATGTATTCTTTTTCGAAAACACTCGTGGCGCTGGCAAGGGGTTTTGTTCCGCGGATTCTTTCACAAATATCTCGAACAGGACTGGCCTGACCACAGATTTCTTCAGGGAGGTCGTAAGCCTGAATGACTTTCCCCTTGATCAAAGCAACCGCTCGCTCGAGCATGTTCTCCAGCTCCCTGATATTTCCGGGGAAAGTATATTTCAGGAGAATCGTTTTCGCTTCTTCCGACAATCCTGTGATTTCCTTACCCATCTTTTTGGAGAACTTATTGATAAAATGGTCAGCCAAAAGAAAGATATCCTCGGACCTTTCTCTTAGAAGCGGGAGGAGAATGGGAACAACATTCAAGCGGTAGTAAAGGTCCTCTCGAAAGGACCCTTTGCGAATCTCTTCCTTTAAGTCTCTCTGAGTTGCGCAAATCAAGCGTACATTCACAGACAGGGTCTCATTTCCGCCCACTCTCTCAAATTGCCTTTCCTGAAGAACCCGAAGGAGTTTTACCTGGACTGTCTGAGAGATATCCCCGATTTCGTCGAGAAAAAGAGTCCCTCCGTCAGCCATCTCAAACCGTCCCTTTCTCTGTTTGAAGGCCCCGGTAAAGGCTCCCTTTTCGTGGCCGAAGAGTTCGCTTTCAAGCAAGGTTTCCGGAAGGGCGGCACAATTCACCTTGATAAACGGTCGTCCTTTCCTTGAGCTTCTGAGGTGGATGGCGTTGGCTACCATTTCTTTCCCTGTTCCACTTTCGCCGTAGACAAGAACCGTGGTGTCGGTCTGCGAGACCGTTTCGATCAAATCATAGATTTTGATCATCTGGGGGCTTTTTCCCACCAGTCCTTCGAGGCCGAATTTTTCTTCCACTTTCTTCCGGAGGGATCGGTTCTCCTCCTCCAATTCCCTGATCCGTTGAATTCTCTTAATAATAAGAAGAAGTTCCTCCATGGAAAAGGGCTTTGTCAGATAATCGCTTGCTCCTTCCTTCATGGCCGTCACAGCCGAATCGATGGAACCGTAGGCGGTAATCAAAATCACCTGAGTTTCAGGACTGAACGTTTTAACCTCCCTGAGAATTTGAATGCCATCCATGTCGGGAAGCCTCAGATCCGTAATGACCATGTCTGCCCGGTTCTCCCTGAGAAGCGTGAGTCCTTTTCCTCCGGTTTCAGCAGTGATGACCTTGTAGCCTTCGGCTGCGAGGGCATCCTGAACCGTCATTCTCATTAACGGTTCATCGTCAATAATCATGACTCTAACTGCATCACCCATAAAATAGATCCTTTCTATACTCTTTGTGATATGCCTTACGTGTTATTCTATTTCTTTGAAAGAGGAAGCCGAACTTCGACAGTCGTCCCCGTCTCTTCCTGGCTGGTGATCTGAATCGTCCCACCATGCCGCTCAACAATTCCCTGGGTGATCCAGAGGCCCAGGCCTGTCCCGCTCCCTTCCCCCTTGGTCGTAAAAAAGGGATCGAAAACCTTGGGAAGAACGTCCTCCGGGATCCCTTTTCCTGTGTCCGATATCGTCAGGATGAGTCGCTCATCCAGGGTCGTCACCCCTATCTTCAATGTTCCTCCCTCTCCCATTGCCTGGATCGAATTAAGAAAAACATTGACAAAGACCTGAGCCATCTGGTTTCTGTCCACCTTGACGGATGGAAGTTTATCGGGGATCTCTCTGACCACAGCGATCCGGTTTTTCCGGATCTGGTAATTGAGAAGCGAAAGGGAATTATCGATGATGGTGTGAAGATCGGTTGCAGTCCGTTCGAGTTTTGGAGTCCGTGCGTACTCAAGAAGATTGGTCACCGTCTTTTGGATTCGCTTGATTCCATCCTCCATCAGTTGAAGGTACTCCGTCTGTCTTTCGGGAGGCAGGCTTCCTTTTCTAAAGTGGTAGATACAATTCAAGGCGCCGCCCAGAGGATTGTTGATTTCATGGGCGACCCCGGCAGTCAGCTTCCCAATAGCCGCCATTTTTTCGGTGATCAAAAGACTCCGTTGAGTTTCCTCCCTTTCCCTTTCATCATCTTTGATTCTTTTCAGTAACCGATAAAAACTCTTTCGAAGAATTCCGATTTCGTCCTGGCTCGCTGATGATAATGGAGGTGGATCATCCCCCGGCTGGGTTTCATCCATTTCCTTTGTGAGTAATCTTAGAGGGTTCGTAATCAGTCCAGAGAGGAATGAGATGATGACAATTGCCATCACAATAAAGAGGCCTGTATAAACAATGTATTTCAATACAAGTAAGGAAGCTTCTCTTTCTAGACTTTCCAGGGAGATTCCGATCCTTAACGTTCCCCATCGCTTGGTTGAAATAGCCAGAGGAGTGGAAATGTCGAGGACATTGGCGGAAGGGTATTGAAGAAGGGTATTCCAGGAGTCAAGGACCCGTTGAGTGATTTCATCCTGATAGACATTTCCAACTTCAACCATGGAGTTGTGGGCGACAACTTTCCCTTCTGGATCAAGGATCATCGCATAGATAATGTTCAAATCATTTCTCTGCATCAGATCTGAAATGTAGTTGTCGAGCAGGCCACCCTCTTCGACAAGACCCACCTCTTCGTAGAGCATCGTATTGGTGCATGAGATGGCAAGGGATTCAACGAGAGCTTTGCCTTCCCGGCTGATCGCTTTCTGTAACAAGGTCTTCTCTCTCGAAATGTTCCAGTAAGCCAGACCGGACATCGTTGCTATGATGAGGATAGAAAGATAGAGGGTTAACTTTCCTTGGAGGGTGCGAAAAGGATTGATTCTTATCATTTCCCGATCTGGCCTCTATTCCCGTGTTCTTTTTCTACTACCCGAAGAATCTTTCGGATGGAGTCATAGTCAGAATCCAGGGCCTCTGTAAATCCATATTTAAACTCCTCATCCCATGGGGCCATTTTTCTCTGGTGATTTGGATCTTTTGGGTTGAGGTTAAGAAGGGCGATTTTAACCGATTTTACCATCTCCTCCGGAGCATTGACCCGTACAACAATGGGCACTGGGGGAATAGGGTCTGTCATAAAAATAAACCTAAGTCCGGCTTTCTGATATTTATAGGCAATGATATCTTTGACCGCCCCGGCATCAAATTGACCCTTGAGGACAGCATTGGCGACGGAATCATGATGCCTGAGAAAAGAGTATTCTTTAAGGTCTTTCAGGTGAATATTAGCTTTCATGAGATAATATTGAGGAAGGATGTGGCCCGCCGTGGACAAGGCCTGGCCGAAGGCAAAGCTCTTTCCCTTCAAATCCGAAAGGTTTTGAATCGGGCTATTCTGTCTTACGATGATGATGCCATGGTAGTGTGGCGTTCCGTCTCTACTGAGTGCCCGGAGGATAGGTTTCACTGGGTATTTTTCTCTTGCCCTAATATAAGGGACCGGTCCACAGGAGCCAATGACGATCTCCCCACTCCCAAATCGGTCGATGGTCTGACGATAGGTGGAGGACAATTTGATTTCAAATTGGTAAGGGGTATTTTCACTCAGATAATCAACGAAGGGCTGATAGAGCTGGTAAATGATTCGGGGGTTATATTTGGGAGAGAGGCCAAATAGAACGGTCTCTTTGGAAAAGGCCGGGATGGAATGAAAAATGAAAACACAAATGAAAAATGGTAGTAAGAATATTTTTTGCTTTCTCACAGGTGTCCCATACAGTTGAAAATTATATAAAAAGGGAGGCGGGTATGCTGGAAACCCTTTACAGCGGTACCTTCGAACGTTTTGCTACTCAGTCTTCAAACACAACACAAAGGTCATCTCAAGTGGCATCGCATGTTCCCCATAAAATATAGAAACAATCCACAATTGTAAAGGGTGGAGGTATATCCGCCTCCCTTTTCAACATTAAGGTGTCCAGGCATTAACCGATTTCTTCAAGAAGGGTCTTGACCTTTTCTTCAATCAGATCTCTGACCTGCCTGAAAACCTCAATCGGCTTCCCTTTCGGATCCGGAATTTGCCATTCGATCACCCGTTTCGCCAGGGCGGCTGGGCAGGTCTCTTCACACCCCATCGTGACGAGATAATCCATCTCGACAGGAGGAAGGTCATTCAACCCTTTTGGTCGTTTGCCGGAAAGATCAATCCCTTTCTCTTTCATCACCTCGATGACCAATGGGTCAATCTGGGAAGAGGGACCGGACCCGGCGCTGTATACCTCCAGCCTCCCCTGTTCAAAGGCATTGGCAAACCCTTCTGCCATCTGGCTTCGCCTCGCATTTTCAACACAGACAAACAATACTTTTATTTTTTCTTTCATGGATTCATGGACTCCTTATTCATTATTACGGCTCGCAAGAGACATGACATACTCCGGTCGGCGTCTCCACCGCATAGGGGAAATATTTTTTCTTAAATCGGAGGGCCACGTTGACCAGACTGATCAAAACTGGAACCTCCAATAGAGGGCCGATGACGGCTGCGAAGGCCTGGCCAGAATTAACTCCGAAAACTGCCACTGCCACGGCAATGGCAAGCTCAAAGTTATTCGAGGCCGCGGTGAAGCTTAGCGTGGTGGACTGTTCGTAAGTAGCCTTTGCTTTCATTGAAAGGTAAAATGAGACAAAGAACATGACCACGAAGTAGATGAATAATGGAATGGCTACACGGACGACATGGAGTGGGAGCTGAACAATGAATTCTCCTTTCAGGGAGAACATAACCAGGATGGTAAAGAGGAGGGCGATCAAAGTGATTGGACTGATCTTGGGGATGAATTTCTCCTCGTACCATTCCCGCCCAAGCGTCTTGAGACCGATGAGCCTGGATAGGACACCGGCGATGAAGGGAATCCCGAGATAGATGAACACGCTCTCTGCGATCTGGCCGATGGTGATCTTGACCGCCATTCCCTTTAGCCCCAACCATGGGGGAAGGACGGTGATGAAGATGTAAGCATAGATGGAGAAGAAGAGGACCTGGAAGATGGAGTTGAAAGCAACCAACCCGGCGCAATATTCCCTGTCTCCGGAGGCCAGGTCGTTCCAGACAATGACCATGGCAATGCAACGGGCCAGCCCGATCAAAATCAAGCCCACCATGTATTCATGGTATCCAGAAAGGAAAGCGATGGCCAAAAGGAACATGAGGATGGGACCGATGACCCAGTTCTGAACCAAAGACAAGGCCAGCACCTTGTAATTTCGGAACACCTGGCCCAGTTTTTCATACCTCACCTTGGCTAAAGGCGGGTACATCATCAGGATGAGTCCGATGGCAATGGGGATGTTGGTGGTGCCTACCTGGAATTGATTCCAGAAGCCCACGACACCCGGAAAAAGATATCCCCAGCCCACCCCAACAAACATCGCCAGAAAGATCCACAACGTCAGATAACGATCCAGGAAAGAGAGTTTTCGAATCACCCGTTCCTCAGCCATCTTAAGAATCCTCCTTTTCTTCTTACTGATTTATTCAAAACCAGGAAAAGATCTCCGATAATTTCTGACGGCTTCCATCAAATTCTTGCGTCAAGAGCAGGGGGCATTGTTTCCACTCCAATTCGTTATTGATCAGCATCAGAGCAAAGGCCATGCAGGTAGATCTTTCAATCCTTTTTGATTTTTCCTCCGACAGGCTGAAAGATGTCCGTCAATGGAAGTGTGAGCCCCACCTCAGGTTGGTAGCGCATAAAAGTGGGTATTGGATATCTGATTCCCGCTTCATGAGTCTTAGCGAGCCCTTCCGCAAGGTCTTTCAGATGGGAAGAGGGAATGGCATAGGCCATTTCGTGGTCCTGGGCAGTGGCCCAGACTCTATCGCCATTCCCCGGGACGACAACCTTTGGAGACTTGTCTAAATAAGCGCCTAAAACCCCCTCGGTGCATGAAGCCGCCCGACCGGAAAAAGAGCTGGTGATGGGTAAGCCCGTGCGGTGTGTGCTTCCATGAATGCATCGCATCAGTTGGGCAGGGTTTAAGTAAAAAAGAATGACATCTGGCTCTATCTTCGTTCGCTCCAGAGGGGAATAAACCACTGCCTCGCATTGGCCCTGTTCCAATTTTCTAAGGGACTGATGGATCTTCAGGGCTACCGTTTTATCAGCGGCATAGTTCATTCGTATAAGAAAATCAATGTTCCCTTGGGGATCGGTCGTCTGCCATCCATAGGTATGACCGGAAATCGCACAACCAAGATCTGCACGGGTCATAGCGATCGTCCAACCATATTTACGGCAAATACTTTGAGCCTGACAATGGGCTATTTTGACTTTAAGGTCTTTCAGGGGGCTTCGTGTGCCATCCGGGATCTCCTTTGCATCCTTTAGGATCTTAACCGCAACTGGAAAAGTCTCCGTATTAACGTAACGCCTTATCTCTTTACCAAGGTCCTGCCACTCCTTCATGGGATTTTTTCCTTTCCGGCATTGGGGACCTCATAGCCCGCGGCCACCAGAATTTCGAGCAAGACGCCCCTTTTTGCCTGATATTTTTCCGAAAACAATAAATCACATTTTGTAATTTCCGTGTCCCGTCCCACAAGCTTAACGGCGAACGCGAGGCAGGTCAGTTCCCCACATTTTTTACAGCTTGTCCCGGGAAGGAGCTTAAAAATATCGAGTGCCTTCAACTCCTCACCTTTGGAAAAGTTGGGCTCAATCCGATTTCGGTTCTCATAAGTTTCGTTAATTAGATTCTTCAACCATCCCAGGATTTCCTCGGCTTCCTTCTCGTCTTCGAGTTTTGCTAACGTAATATGTTGTGCATGGAGGGTGAACAATTTCCCATCCTTTTTGATGGTTAAGGTGTTCGCTGGATGATTGTAGATACACCCTTTCAGGGTGGCATTCAGATAAGGAAATACCTCATGGATCTCATCCGATATATCTGCAATCACGCGGATCTTCATCGGATCGGCCAAGCAGGGAAGCGTTCGCGTGATTTTGTATGAATTGAGTAACATTTTGGCCCTGACTAAAGCGTGATTCCTAAATAAAACATATAAACTCCCACCAGGACGACGATTGAGCCCCCGATCCTTTTCGCCCAGGTGGTGAGATTTGAGATACCTTTTGACTTGACGAAACTTTCAGCAAAACCCGTTGCCGTCCCGGCCAAAAAGATCAGGGCGCAGTGTCCGAGAGCATAAACGAACAAGAGTGAAGTTCCATAGGCGATCTCACCCTTTGTGGCAACGAAGGTCAGAATCAAGGCCAGTATCGGAGTCGCACAGGGGGAGGACACAATGCCGAAGATGAGGCCGAGGATGAATGCTCCCAACAGGCCCCTCTGTTTGGGTTGAAGGTGACCGGGGATAGGGAGGTTGAATTCATAAAGTCCGACCAATTGAAGACCGATAGCAACGGCAATTCCGCCCACAACGAAGTACCAGGTGCGGCTGATCACACCGAAGAGGCCTCCGATCAAGGAAGCAATAGCCCCTAAAACCGTGAAGGTAAGAGAGAGGCCAAGGATAAAAGTGAGAGAGTACAAAAGAGCCTTGCGACGGTCTCCCTCTGAATAGCCGCCCACATACCCAATCACCAGAGGAATGGTGGCCAGGACGCAGGGACTGGAGGAAGAGAGAATCCCTCCAAGAAAAACGCCGAGATAGGCAAGAAGAGGGTTTTCCGTAAGTGATTGCGAGAGATGGTTAATGAGGGTTTCCATGGGTCTATTTTACCCCCATCTTTTCGAAAATCTTTTTGATCTGTTCCTTATCCATAAACCCCTCATGCCGGAAGACTTCTTTATTCTTTGAATCAAAAAAGATTTGTGTCGGAATGAGGCGTATCCGGTTTACCTGGGTAAGCGCCTTTTCCCTGTCAATTTCAATTATTTTAATAATGACCCTGTCTTTATACTCTTCTGACAATTCTTGAAGAATGGGAACCATTTTCTTGCAGGGGATGCAAACGCCTCTCCCAAAATCCAAGAGTTTCGGAAGAGGACTTTGAGCAATGTCTTTTGGAAACCGTCGATCTATGGAAGGCTCTGAGAAAGTGGCTTGATAGGGAAAAGCCAAGATCGTGAAAATCAGTAAGGTCAAAAACAAGATATTTCCCTTTTTCATCGATTCACCTTTCCTGTGGGGGTATTATGGACCTTCGAAAGAACGAATTAAATGACCTCTTACAGCTTGATCGAGTTGAGGTTTGAGACATTGTTTGAGAAACAGAAGTGCCTCTTCTTTGTCCTCGTCGAGGAGGATCCTGGTCAGTCTTAGAACATCTTCAGGAGTCAATTTGAGAATGATTGGTTCGGTAGTCATTTCCATATCTCCAATTGTTCAGAAAATATGTATTTGGCAAAATTCTCCGACTTTTTAGGTTAAGGTTGCGGCTACGAAGCCTGTTTGGTCAATCGTTAAAGGGTTACGGCAGATATTTAAACCGAACAACGTAACCGAATGACGAAACGGGCATCTTTACCGTTACCGTCGCCTGCACTAACGTTTACCGAAGGTATCCTTTTGAGAAGGCTTATACGAAGCCTCGAAGACCGGCACTCAATGGTCCCTGGTCGCCTCCAGCAATTGAGGCTTCAGGCATTCCTTGAGAAACGCAAGGGCCTCGTTCTTATCTCCGTCGAGAAGAACTCTTGTAAGCCTCATGGTTTCCTCGGGGCTGAGATTCAGGATAATCGGTTTGATCGTCATCTCATCTCCTCCGCAAATATTTCCCTTTATAAGAGGCCTCTCCTTTTGGAGATTTGAGACTCGATGTGTTGGGCTACCTTTCCAACGTCGGAGGAGGCCAGACTGAATTCGTGGTTCTTCTCGATGCCAAACTCAGTCACCTGGACGTATTCGTGGATAGTAAAACCCGTATGTTCCAGAGTCTTCTTCGCACACCCCACGGGACAACCATCAATGGCGACCAGCATCTTGCCTGCTTTTGTCGATTCGATCATTCCACTGACATGGCCCCCGATCCCTGCAAGGCAGAAATACCTGCCCATACCCTGTTGGGCCAGCCTGACGGCAGCTTGATTGGCGATTTGGCCCACGTTCGAGCTTCCGGCGCAAGAGAAAATTAAAATCTCATTCGATTCGCAAAGGCATCTCTCTTCCATTTTTCCCCCTTTACTCCGTCAGAAAACCCCGCTGCCCGCAGCGAGGATGAACACTGTTCCTTTTTCGGCGAACTGGTTTAATGCTCCGTGTTCGCCTTCCGGTTAGAGAGTAGAAGAGTTTCTAAGGGGGTTTACTTGATCCAGCCCTTAATCTCTTCCAGCTTCGGGACTTTTCCAGCGACCTTCACCACGCCATCGACCACTAATGCAGGAGTGATGAGAACACCGTAGTTTGTAATGGCCTTGATGTCCTGTACCTTGACCACTTCAGCATCGATCCCTAATTCCTTGACTGCCTCCTTGGCCCGCTCCGCGAGCTGATTGCACTTGGGTCAACCCATCCCAAGAATCTCTATTTTTTTCATTGTGTTTGTATCCTTTACAGTAATTTTTTTATTTCTTCGGGGGAGAGAATCTTTCCTACGCTCTTTACCTGCCCGTCAATGGCCAGCGCCGGGGTCATCATCACTCCGTAGCTCATGATTTTATTGATGTCCGTTACCTTCTCTATCTCAAACTCAATCCCCGCCTGTTTCGCCGCCTCTTGGGCATTGGCGGTAAGCTTCATGCACTTGGCACACCCTGTTCCTAAAATTTGTATCTTTTTCATTATGGTTACCTCCTTTTAGAAAAAAAGTTCCCCCCGATGGTTACGGCAACGATGCCCGTATCGTCATTGGGTTACGTCTTTTGGTTTAAGAAGTTCACGCCTGCGTGCCGAAACGCAAGCACTTCAGCGTGCAGGCACGTTACCCTTTGCCACTAAACGAAACGGGCTTCCTAACCATAACCTTTACGCAAAACCGATGACTCTTTTTTCTCACCCAAAACTTCTCACTTGATTCTGCTTCTATCCGACCATCCATCCAAAAATCATGCCCACAATTGTGGAGAGTACTATGACGAGACCGAAGAAGACAAAGGATTTCTTCGTTCCAAGAACGCTCCTGATGACAATCATATTTGGCAAGGACAGTGCGGGGCCCGCAAGGAGTAAAGCGAGGGCCGGGCCTTTTCCCATACCTGAACCAAGGAGGCCCTGGATGATAGGTACCTCTGTGAGGGTCGCAAAATACATGAATGCTCCAACCACCGATGCCAGAAGATTGGCGAATAATGAATTGCCTCCCACCAGCCGGGCAATCCACTGGTTCGGGATGATCCCGTTGTCCGTGCCGGGCATGCCGAGCAAAAAACCAGCAATCAGCACACCGCCGAAGAGAAGCGGGAGGATCAAGAGGGTAAAGGACCAGGTAGCATCAACCCAGCCTTTAGTCTCAGCGGAAGAAGTCTTGCCCACATAAACGAGAAAGGCAATACCTACCGAGAATGAAAGAAGTGGATGTTCTGGGAAAAGAACCGCAAGAAGGGCAACGACAAGGACCCCGATCAGCGACACCCAGAACCTTGCCTTGAGCCACTTCACAAAGGTATAAGCAAACAGAAGGCCAAAAGCACCGGTTATGTACCATTTGACAGTATACACACCATACCAGAATCCTTCGGCGGCATCAGGCTTTGCCCAGTTTGCAAAGACAAGGACACCTATCATAGAGGCCATATAAACGGTCTCCTGCCAGAGGGGGAGGGGTGGTTCCTCGGCAGGCATTGCCATCTGGACCTTCTTTTTCTCCGTCTCATCGTCTCTGAAAACAAAGGCCATTATGAGACCGATCACGTATGCGAAACCGATGGAACCAACAGCCCTTGCAAGCCCGATCTCCCAGCCTAAAACCTTTGCAGTAAGAACAATGGCAAGAATATTTATGGCAGGCCCTGAATAGAGAAAGGCCGTTGCAGGCCCTAATCCTGCCCCCATCCGGTAGATGCCAGCAAAGAGCGGGAGCACTGTGCACGAGCAGACGGCGAGAATGGTTCCGGAAACAGAAGCGACCGAATAAGCAAGGAACTTATTCGCCAGAGGTCCTAAGTATTTCATGACCGATGCCTGGGAAACGAAGACAGTGATGGCTCCTGCGATGAAGAATGCTGGGACTAGACATAAAAGCACATGCTTTTGCGCGTAATCCTGAATCATGTAAAAGGCCTCAAGAATCGCCTTTCTTACTCTCTCGTCCCCAAATGGGATGAAATATGCTGCAACAAATACACCTACGACGATAAGCAACTTATACCGATCTTTCATGTGTAAGCCTTTCTATATCACCTCTTGCGCAAACATCCTTCCTGTAGCCAGTCGCGCCTGTTTCCTTTTACCTGAATTGTTGAACGAGCTTTCCAGTCTCGATGATCTGCTTCTTCAATAAAAGAGCAATGCTGTCCAGAATTTCAAAAACCCTGGGATCACTCACCTTCACCATCACTTTGACCCCGTCCTTCCGGGTCGTCACCAGGTTGCTCTTCTGCATTAATGAGATATGCCGGGAGATGTTAGATTGTTCCCCGTTAATGGCCGGGACGATTTCACAGATACATCTCTCTCCGTTCCGGAGCAATTCCAGGATCTTTAGACGGGTGGGTTGGGCCAGGGCCTTCAAAATTTCAGCCTTCAATTCCAAAACCCTTTCTTCCATAAATGCCTCCATGAATATATGATTCATTAATCATATAATCCAGAAAGAATACTTTGTCAAGCCCATTTCTTACCCTCTCCCCCAGCGGGAGAGGGGTAGTAAATTCACGATTTATGAATGTAGACGGTTTTTAGGCGATCAGGTTTGGTCTTGGGATTTGAAATTCACAGGGAACATCGGTTTGACAGAGGCCACAGGAAGGGGGAGGGTTTTGCAACCCATATTCCGTCCGTTTCTTTTTGAGAGCTTCCGAATCGACATATTCCTTACACTTGTCCTTATCATGTCCCTTTTCCGATATCGCGCCGGCCGGACATCTTGGAATGCATTTTCCACATTTTTCGTTTCGAAACAGAAGGCAATTTTCTCTATGGTGACGATATTTCATCTCGCTCGGTGTCAACTTCAGGCGAGTGACGACGCTGCCGAATCGAACAGCCATCCCTTTGGGAGTAATGAGACCATCATTGAGACTGAAGGTTCCCAGACCACAGGCATAGGCGACATGGCGTTCAGACCAGGGAGAAGCCCAACCCACCTTCTCATCCCTCAAATACTGATACGTTGAGGAAAGCGTGGGTGCTACGGCGGGATGTCCGAGATCCTCCAAAAAGGTCACGACCTGTTTCTTGAGGGCGACATTACAGGCTTCGCCAAATTCCCTGGTGTAAGCCCAGAGTTTCGACGGAAATTGTTTCTCCTGACGGTTGCTCTTGCGAATATCTTCTGAGGCGGGGAGGGCCCATGAAATAACGCTAATCTGTTCAATTTCGGTAAAGAGAAGACTTCTCCCTCTCTCTTGCAGGGCTGCTGAAATGATCTCCCGAGGAGTCAGGTGGAAGGGACCAATGAGTGTCTTATATTCAAAGAAGAGGGGTGCAATGCCCGAGGCAAATCCAACTAAAGGTTCTTCCCAGTAAATTCCGTCGTCCAGCTGGGTTCTTCGATTGGGTTGCGCTTCATGAATGAAGTTCTTAATGAGTTGTTCCAGAACATGGTTTGGATTCTTGAGAAAAACGACCTTTTCTTCTTTAGTCATGAAATCGTTCCTTTTATTCCTTCTCCATCTCCTTCATATCAAACCCACCCTTTTCGTGAATCCCCGTTCGTTTGCACCGGCATTCTTCGATCGCCAATTTTAGGGCATCGGTAGCCAGGGTGAAGCAGGGAACCTTTTCTGCAGGCAATTGGGAGAGGACTTCCTTGGAAGTTTCCTCCGAGATCTTCATGGCCTCATCCAGCGTGGCCCCTTTGATCCGCTCTGTCAGAATAGAACTGGTGGCGATGGCCGCCCCGCAGCCGAAGGTCTTGAACTTCGCCTCCATAATCTTATCGCCATTTACTTTGATGAACATCTGCATGATGTCCCCGCAGGAGGCATTTCCGACGGTGCCGATACCGTCCGGATCAAGAATCTCACCCACATTTCTTGGATTTTGAAAATGTTCCATCAAAACTTTTGGATATTTTGCCATGTTTCATACCTAACCAATTAAATTTGGGGTTTACCCCGTTAGAAAACCCCGCTGCTTGTAGCGGGGATGAAAACTATTTCTTTTTCATCGAATACAGGGTTTAATAGTTTGCTGAAAAAGTCATTTTTCTCAGACTGCTCAAAAATGCCTCCCGCCAGGGCGGGACGCGGCGCCCGCGGCGCTTTTCACCTGCCGGTCAGGCAGGCAATCCTTAGTAGGGAACGGTTTAAAACCGTTCCCTACGATGTTGCCGCAACAAGCCTGCCCCGTGCTTGACACGAGGAAGGATGAGGGTAACACCGCAGATGGGCGTTTTTCAGCAGCCTGTTAATGCCCCATGTGAGCCTTCCCGTTAGAAGGCAGAAGACTTTCTAACGGGGTTTACTTTCGATCTTAAGCAAAGCCTCAACCTTGACCTTAATTTGTTTAATCTTCTCTCTCCTGGTTCTCCAATCGCTTGACTCTCTCTTCCAATTTATTGTGAAGCTGAAGAAGCATCTTCATGATATCAGACAATGGGTCCGGAAGATTTCCGTGTTCGAAATCGAGGTCTTCTTTTTCCGGAGTCAAAGATTCGACAACGCGGCCCGGGACACCGACGACTGTCGCACCCGCCGGAACGGATTTAACCACCACGGAACCGGAGCCAATTCTTGCACCGTCGCCAATGGTGATGGCTCCTAACACAGTGGAATTAGATCCGATAATGACCCGGTTTCCCAGGGTGGGATGACGTTTCTTTCTTTCGAGGGTGGTACCGCCCAGCACCACGCCTTTATAGATGAGACAGTCATCGCCGATCTCGCTTGTCTCTCCAACGACCACCCCCATTCCGTGGTCGATAAAGAGCCGCCTGCCGATCTTGGCCCCAGGATGGATCTCGATCCCTGTAAACCCTCGATTGAAGTGAGAAACGAGGCGGGCTGTTGTATACCAGCCTTCTTCGTACAGAAAATGGGCGATTCGGTGGAGCCAAATCGCATGGAGACCCGGATAACAGAGGAAAATCTCCACGAGGTTTTTCGCTGCAGGATCTCTTTCTTTAATGGTTCGAATATCTTCCTTAAAGCGCTCCCACATCGCTAAATTCTTTTTCCATTAAACGTTTAATTTTAACTTATAGATTGAACGAAATACAATGGCGAAATCAATTAAATTTTCACGTTTTAGACTCCTTTCATAGAATCACAAAGCGATAAAACTTTTGAAATTAACCCTGACAATCCTCTTGACAACTAAACAAATGTATAGTATATTGTTAATGCAAGTTCGGAGTGATGAGTTCGCCTGCCTGCACGAAGCGTTTCGGCGAAGGCAGGGAGTTGGGAGTACATGTAAGAGAAAAAGGGAAATGCTTCATGATGGAACGCCACCCACAACCCATGAAAA
>Ga0105094_10000889_pt1 | contig 15313 bp, 12 predicted proteins | sample PPLLak1March2015_2_FD_87023 | JGI IMG/M metagenome (GOLD analysis project Ga0105094, IMG submission 87023) | Freshwater sediment microbial communities from Prairie Pothole Lake near Jamestown, North Dakota, USA - PPLs Lake P8 Core (3) Depth... | ecosystem: Environmental > Aquatic > Freshwater >...
ATGCGGAACTTGATTAGAAGCTATCTCAAAAATTGGGTGAGCGATCTACCTTTTTTGAGACAAGTTCTAATAAAATCCGGGGCGAAGACCGATCAGTCTTCGCCCCGGCAAGTCCTGGAGGTACTTTGCTGCCAGCGTCAATAAAATGAGGACTTACGCACCTGAAGGGAGGATGAACGGCGTAACTCCTACAAATAATATTGGCAAAGTCACTCCATCAATTCGATCATTTTCGGCAGGTGAAAATTATTTTCGTCGTCATAGGACAGGTCGAGCAATGTGTCACCCGTAATATTTACTGAATAACACAGGATCTGGGATTGGACTGCCAGACCATCGGAGGTGCCGGTGAGGGTACATTTATACTGGGATGCTGGGAAAGGTGGGCCCGGGGCATAGATGGTGCCGGAATATTTGGAGTCGGAATTCCCACTGACAGTGACCAGCCCATCGTTGGCAATATCCATATACATCAGCATCCCCGCCCACTGGTAGCCATCCACGACCAGATCATCGGGTCGCTTCATGTTAATCGTGGAGCCCGCACTCATGGTGAAATCACCGCCCTTCACATAGAGCATCGAGCCAGAGCCATCAATCGTGCCATCGTCGGTAAGGGTACCGCCGACTGTAACTTCACCACCCAGAACTACAAATCCATCTTCCAGGCAGTACATTCCCGGTCTTAATTCCCACTTATCACCGGTAATTTTTATCTCATTCGTATATCTGCCCGGCCTCAGCCGTACAATACCATCATCGTCGGGGTCAGCATGTTTATCAAATTCGCGGGTAGTCATGGTTGTGCAATCTGGGGATGGTACGCTGGGCAAAGGAAGCTGGCTGGCGCCTTCCGTAACCCCGGGATCAACATCGAGGCTTGTGTCCTGAGAATCAAACTCCCCCACGGTCACAATCTCGCCATCCGTTATGGTGAAATCAAGATCTGAACTGCCGGACTGCACACCTGATTCGCAGTTGCTGGCATCGGTACCGGTTGAATTGGAAAACACATTGCCGCCATCTACACTTACATCCAGCGAATTCCCGGATATCCACAGCGCATTACAGGCGTCCGGGCTGAGGGCGGCGATGGCATTGCCGGCAAAAATATTGGAGCTGGGGATGATGCGGGCTGTCGCCAGGATGGTATTGCGCTGCAGGCCATCATAAACAAAATGGGCGAAATTTGTTTCAATGGTGGTTGTAATCACAACCTGCACGTACTCGTCATCGCCAACATACACGCCGCGCCCAGGTGGATTGGTAACCTCCAAATCGTTGTTAGCGTCATCCGGGAATCCATTGCGCGTGGCGGTATCCAGGGCAATTTGATGCGCTTGCGACCAGCTATTACCACTACTTAAAGCCAAAGCGGCTGCCATAGCGGCTGCGTCGGCAGAATTCTGAGCGCGCTTACGCGTCATCATGGTCATGCCCCCATCAATCGCCAGGGCAGTGAATCCAAGCAAGACCACCATTACCAGGACCAATATGACCAGGACCTGACCTTTTTCACCAGATTTTGCTAAAGTATGCTTTTGATCCATCAAAGCCTCCAGCTTGATCAGCCCGACAGACAGGTTGTCTGCAGAATACGGTTCCAAGCTTTTGCATGAAGAGGTATGGTTTGAGTGCCAATGATTGCGCCAATGAAGGGTGTGATCACCTGGTGGCTATATGACAGCTTCACCATGACATAGCCACCAATTTCAGGCGTAGCGCCGCAGGTGGCGCTATCGGTAAGGGCGACACAGATATCAATATCGGTGGGCAGTAGAGTACGGCCGATCAAATCTGGTGCGCTTTGCAGCACGCGGGTACGGATATCACCCGTTTGGGCAGGACAAATGGCAGCATAAGCCGCGCCTTCCTGGGCGGCTTCATTCAGTGAAACCAGCGTAAAGAAAGCCCAACCAAAATCAACCACACCGGTCATCAAGATCAGCAGTATCACCATGCTGACAGCGAATTCAACCAGAGATTGACCACGCTGGTTGCTGGCACGTAGAGCTTCTCGATCAGTGGATTTGTTTTCCGGCTTTAAAAATTGCAAATTCATGGTAATTCTCCCGCTGATATTAACGTAATAATTACCCCTGAATTACAGGTAAATATAAGGTATTAAAGGTGGCGTTAAGCTCAAAAGCGCCAATATCACACACCGCTGCTCCATCCCCGTTACCATCGGCCGGACGGACAGCACCGCGCTGGTCCACGGCCTGGCAAGAGGAGTCATTCCCCGCGTCAATCGCCGGGCTAGCGGGCGAGAGCGCATGCGTCCAGGTTGGGCCCTCATTATTGGCCAGCTCTTCAATCCCGGCATCTGGAGAAACAAGATCACCCGCCTTGGTAAATAAACAACTCCCATCATCGTCTAGGTTGTTGCCTTCCGAGGTAATTGCCCTGGTTCCCGAGCAGTTCACGGCCTCGTTCTGAGCAAACAGGCTATTTGAGACGCGGGCCAGACTTTCGTTCACCCAGCCAGCTTTGCCAGAATTCTTCACCAGGGTTACATTTACGAGCTGCAGGGGACCATCGCTGAAAATCCCGCTGCCACCCTGACCATCCGGATCGACAGCGGCGGTATTGCCACTAATGGTTACATTGAACAGGATGGCTTCTTCGTTGTTATCCAGACCGCCGCCAGTATCCAGAGCTGTGTTGCCAGTGATAAGGCTGCGTGATGCAAACAAGGTGCCCTGGCTAAAAATCCCACCCCCATAGCGGGCCTGGTTATTGGCAATGGTTACATCGTAGATGGTGAGAGTCCCGCCAAAATTGTCGATGCCGCCGCCGGTATTGTCTGCTTGATTGTTGGTCAGTTTAACGCCTCTCAGCCTTAATGCCGCAGCCAGGTTAAAAATACCGCCCCCGCGACTCTCTGTGGTGCCACCCGGCGCAACTCCATTCTGAATAGTCAAATTATAAAAACCAACATCATTAATGCCAGTTATATGAAACACCCGGTCAAGACCACCGCCATCAATCAGGGTAAATTCTTCGCCATATCCATAGATATTCATCGAGCTATAGATGTCCAGGTCACCGGTCAGGCCCTCATTTTCAAACGCTCCACTCTGGCTAAGCAGGAAGGCGCCATCCGGCAAGATGAGTGTATCGACACCATTGCCTGCAGGACAGGTATCGACCTGGGTATCGGTATTGGCCGCCAGAATAGCCTCGCGCAGCGAACACAGCCCGTCCTGGTTGATCCCATCTGCCATGGTAGTGACCAGTATGGTTGCTTGCGGCTGCGCCAGACCAGGAACAGCCAGCCAGAGCGCAATCGATAACATTAGAGGAAAAATGGTATGGAATAAATAGGCTCGACGGTTCATATTCAACCTAAGGGATATAGTATTTACTCTGGGTGATAGCGCAACCATGCTCAAAAGTCACCGTCACCACATATGGGTTAACTGTAGAATACGGTATGGCGCGGGAGAATCCAAAGCTTAGTGATACCGGGCCACGCGGGCCGATCGTGCGGTCCGTCACGGTTGTATAGATATACCAACTCCGGGTACAACCTGAAGTACAGACAGGAACTGAGGGGGGTTGAATACCACCTCCATCGTCCAACAATAAAGCTCCCCCCAGACTGATCACATGCAGCTTGGAGCTGGGGCTGCTCACTGGCCAGTACACATCTACCCGGGTAATCACCATGGATTCCTCGCTGGGGTTGGTGAGGGGTAGGGAGAAACCAGTGGTGGAAAATTCAATCGCCCCAGGTGTGGCACATACAACGGGTGTTTCTGTGGGTGTTGGTGTCTCCGTCGGTGTAGGCGTCAGGGTAAATGTGCTGGTAGGAGTCGGTGTAGCGGTTTCGGTAGGGGTTGGCGTCAGCGTCTCGGTGGCCGTTGGCGAGGGTGTTATCAGTGGATCAGGCGTTTCGGTGGGCGTGGGTGATGACGTCGAGGTCGAAGTCGGCGGAATGCCTCCGCCGTAAGCAGAAGTGGGCAGTGGAGCACTGGTTCCCACAGCAATCTGAATGATCACGGTGCGCACGGACTGGGCCTGCATGGGAAATGGCTGCAATTGCACCAATGGAACGAGCGGCGTATATTGATTGGTGATGCGAACGCGCACGCGCGTCCCAGAAGATAAGGCTGGGCCAGTCCCTCCAACCGGACAAGTGGCAAACACGGCTGTACTGGGACCATTATCATATTCAACTACTACATCTTCTGGCGTCACCCCTGCAAAAGCTCCGATACGGACGGCATTGGCGCGGATACCATCGCAGTCGCGGTAACGTTGTACTCCTGAGGTAGTTGAACCCGCTACTGCAGCATAGCGTACCGCTTCCCGGCTGGCAGTGATCGTCAGAATATAGGATACAAAAAGATGACCCAGGCTGATAATTCCCAGGATAAGCAGCAGGAGAATAGGCAGCACCAGGGCAAACTCAACCATCCCCTGACCCGCAATACGACCCGAAGGTCGTTTATAGGCACTAGAGGTATGTGCTGGTTTAGAAATCAGCATACACTTCATCCTCGTTTGACTTATTTCTAAATTTTGCAGGTTATGCAGGTTTCGCAATTAATAAAGCAATAAAAATATCACTCGCATCAACATAGCAAACGGAATTCTTACAAGGCTGTTACCAAACTAACAAAATTATTATTAAAGGGATCGTTTCATTTAATAGATACTACCGCCGGGCCGTCAGTCATGTCAACTCCATCATTCAATCAAATAGTAATTCGCTATAAGTAGCTTAACAAATCAGGCTATCAACCAGCGAATTACTTGAGTAAAACGCCTGGCAACAAGTTAGGTTTGGTTAAGTTTCTTTTGGCGTTTTACTTAATGCATTAGTTCTAAGTTATTAAAACTGCACGCATCCACATTAAAGGATATAATACATAGAATTTATCGTAATATTTGCATCCCAGATAACGTCATTCAAAATTTTCATATTTACGGTCAGTATCAGGTTTTTACTTATGCAGTGCCCTAACTGTTCCTTTAATGCTTTACTGGAAGGCTCTACTACCTGCCCACAGTGCGGACAGCCAATTTCTGCTGAGCCAACCCCCTCCACACAGATAAAAGTATCTCAACAGATTGATCAGGTTAGCGGGGATGGACAGGTTGTGGGGGTAAGCATTGACCAGGTAAGCGGCAGCGTGGCAGTTGGGTATAGTGTGAGCGAGGTCCAACAATTATTGGACCAGGTACGCATAACCTTTCAACCACGGCCTTTTGATGGGCGCTCGCCCTATGTTGGGCTGGAAACCTTTCAAGAAGAAGACGCCGATCGCTTCTTCGGCCGCGAAAAACTGGTGGCTGAACTGGTGGAAGAACTGCGCACTGGCTATTTTGCGCTGGTAGCCGGGCCCAGCGGGAGTGGAAAATCGTCCCTGGTCCGGGCAGGTTTGCTGCCAGCGCTAAAAAAAGGCGCTTTGCCGGGCAGCGAGCGCTGGCTGTATGCAGCGCTCAAGCCAGGGCGGTCTCCGCTAGAAGCTCTGGGGCGCGCGGTGGCGAGCATAGCAGGCAGCCTGACACCCCTGGAAGACCTGCGCCAGCGAGGTTTGAGTGAGCCGGTTGTGCTCCGCGAGTGGCTGGAAGTCGCCCTGGGAGACCAGGAACAGCGCCGGGTGCTGCTTTTCGTAGATCAATTTGAAGAGGTCTTCACCCAACTCTCGCAGCAAGAAGAAGCATTAAGGGCAGCGTTCATTGCCGCCTTAACTCATGCGGCAAAGCCCCAGGGGCGCGTGATTATTCTATTAACCATGCGCTCAGACTTTATCACTAACTGCGCCGCTTATCCGGAGTTAAACACACTACTCAACCAGGGTTTCCTGCAGGTAGGCGCCATGCAGCCGGATGAGCTGGTCAGCGCCATCGCCCGCCCCGCGCTGGAAGTGGGCTTGCGCATCGATCCTGAGCTGGTCACGCAGGTGATCTATGATATGCGTGAAGAGCCCGGAGCACTGCCGCTGATGCAGTTTGCGATGCAGGATCTGTTTAACGCCCAGGCCAGCCAGGGTGGGGTTATCGAACTCACCTTAGAAGGCTATCTGAAGCGGGGAGGCCTGCAACGCGCCCTCGAGCGTTATGCCGATACGGCATTCAACCAGTTATCAGCCGATGAACAGGAGATGGCGCGCGGGATATTTAAGGGGCTGGTACAGCCGGGGCGTGGAACTCAGGATACTCGCCGCACAGCGCTGTTTGAAGAATTGATCCCTCCAGGGCACGGGCTTACAGAAGTAGAGATTGTGCTACGCAAGCTGGCCGACGCGCGTCTGATCACGACCGAAGACCGCGATGATCTGCCGGGAGATGACCGCACAGCCACACTGGCGCATGAACGACTGCTGGAAGCCTGGCCGTGGCTGCGGCGCCTGGTGGAAGAAAACCGCGAGGTGATTGCGCAGGCTAACCAGATAGCAGAAGATGCCCAACGCTGGGAGAGCAACGGGCGCGACGAAAGTTATCTCTATTCAGGGGCGCGCCTGGCGGTTGCCCAAGAGGGGCTGGAAAACGGCCAACTGGCGCTGGGCGGGCTGCCACTCGAGTTTGTTAACGCTGCCAGCCAACGCCAGCAGGCGGAACGGATGGCCCGCCGCCAGCGCAACCAGCGCACGCTGATGGGATTATCGGCGGCAGTGGTGATCTTTGCGTTATTGGCAGGCGTCTCGATCATCTTCTGGCGGCAAGCCCAGGCCAGCGCCCATGTGGCGGCAGAGCAAGCAGGCACAGCCACATCTGCCCTGGGTCTGTCACTCCAGCGCGGCACCGAAGCAGCCAACGAGCGCTCTCAGGCGGAGGCAGCGCGTGCCACTGCTGATTTCAACGCCAGTGTAGCGCAAGCTCAGGAAGAAGAAGCACTGCGCCAGGCCACCCTGGCTCTTTCCCGCCAACTGGCCTCGCAGGCGCTATCGAATTTACTCAGTGGAGAGATCGATACGGCGCTACTCCTGGCTGCGCACGCGTACAAGACAGCCGACACACCCCAAGCGCGCAGCGCCTTGCTTGCCACAATCCAGGAAAATCCACGCCTGGTGAACCTGTTGACAGGGCAACATGATTTCATCCTGGACCTGGCCTACAGCCCGGATGGCCGCCTGCTGGCCTCAGCGGGATGCGCCCAACGTGACCTTTCCCGCGAAAACTGCTTGCGGGGCGAGCTGCGGGTGTGGGATCCAGTCAATGGGCGTTTGCTGGCAGCGCTGGGTGATCAATTTCCTGAAATCCATACGAATGCGATCACCAGCCTGGCTTTCAGCCCCAATGGACGCTACCTGGCCAGCGGCGATCGCAGTGGGCAGGTGGTCTTATGGGATGCCGTGAGCTTGCAGCCACTGGCAGCACCCCTGGGGGAGATCGAAGAGGCGGTCGGTTATTTGTCGTTCAACGCGGACAGCACTCTGCTCACAACCAGGGACGGGCAAACGTTTCAAAGCTGGGATCTGGATACCCGGCAACTTTCGGGGAGTCCTTTCGGTGAATTACCCGATGGGCAAACTCCTGCAGCAATCTCAGCGGACTGGTCGCGCCTGGCTATCCAATCCCCAGACTATGTCATCATCTGGGATACAGAAATTTCCAATGAAGTCACCCGCTTGAGTCTGGGCTCGCTGAAAGAGCCAGTAGGGTTCTTGACTTTCAGCCCAGATGGCAGCCGGTTGGCGTATACCCAGGGCAGCGAAGCGTATGTCGCCTCTACGACAGACGCGGAGATCAGTACACTCCCCTTGCAAGGCCACACAGATCGAATCACGCGCCTGGCGTTTGCGCCCAACAGCCCCACAACCCTGGCCAGCGGGGGCTGGGATGCGACGATTCGATTATGGGATGTGCAAAGCTGGCCCGTTCCCAGCAATCCAGCTGAACAAAAACCCATCGCCGCAACGCAGGTTCTCTATGAGCCGCTGACCGGGCACAGCGACTATATAACCAATCTGGTCTTCAGCCCCGACGGAAAGATCCTGGCGTCTGGCAGCCGCGATACAACCATTCGTTTATGGAATTGGGGCAGCCCACCCAGCCTGGGGGACGCTTTCTACCAGCACACAGACGAAGTATTTTCTCCCACCTACACGCCGGATGGCAGCAGCCTGGCGTTTGCTGCCTGCGGAGAAAGCGCCGAAAATGGCGAAGACTGCCTGTCCAGCGAGGTGTGGTTATTGGAGGCCGATAGCGGGACGCCTAACGGCGAGCCACTCACGGGCGCAAACAATCTGCTGACGAATCTGGCGATCGACCCGCGCGGATCTTTGCTGGCTGCGGCAGGGTGGGAAGGAAAAATCTATATTTGGGATCTGGCAACCCGCCAGTTATCCGGTGAGCCACTGAGCGGGCACACTGATTTCGTCACAGGGGTGAGTTTCAGCCCGGACGGCAGCCTTTTGGCGTCTGCCAGTCGCGATGGACAGGTACTGGTATGGGACCTGGCTGGAAGCCGCCTGGCAATGGATGCGCTCCGTGGGACCAGCGAGCGCATCACCAGCCTGGACTACAGCCCCAATGGGAATCTCATAGCCAGCGGCGGGCGCGATCAAACGCTCATCTTATGGGATATCAACGCTACACCTGTGATCAGCAATACCCTTACTGGGCACAGTGAGCAAATCAATGTGGTACGTTTCAGCCCCGATGGCAGCAGATTGGCTTCGGGCAGCGCGGATGGAAAAGTAATCTTGTGGGATGTTGCGGGATTCGCACGCCTGCAAATTATCCAGGCCCATAATGAACGCTTGAGCGCGCTGGCTTTCAGCCCGGATGGGAAACTCCTGGCCACAGGAAGCTGGGATCGCAGCGTTCAACTATGGGACGTGGAAACCGGACAACCGATCGGAGGCCCACTGAGCGGTCACAGTGATACGGTTAACGGCCTGGCTTTCAGCCCGGATGGGGCAACACTGCTTTCCAGCAGTCGGGATGGGGTGATCTTGCACTGGGCAGTGAATCCGGAAGCCTGGATCGAGCGCGCATGCCGGATTGCGGCGCGGGCGCTAACCGAGGACGAATGGCGCTCATTTGCAGGGGCAAATATCCCATACAGCCCGGCCTGCCCGGCGCCGTAATCCCTTTTGGGCAACCGGGCACTGCACTGAAATTTACAGAAGTTACGAAGTAAATAGAGTAGGAGTTACGCAGTTCCGGGGAAAATAGGGGTTGTTGGGCGTGCTACGCACGCCCAACAACCCCTACTCTCCAACCAAGTGCGTAAACGCATCAGAATAGAATGGCTGCCGTGGCCAAGGCGGCAAACAAGCCCGCGACCAGCACTGCGGCCATGACCACCTGCGGCTTCTGGCGTTGGTCAACCAGGGAATAAGTACCCATGAGTCCTTCCACAGCCAGGCGCGGTCCAGCAAACCAGCTAAAAATAACACCGCCGAGCAACCCGCCCAGGTGACCCCAGTTATCAATTCCAGGCGAGGTAAGCCCAATCCATAAGTTTAAAGCAGCGACCATGGCGATATTCGTCAGCGCGCGCTGCGCACGCGAGCCAAACAGGCTCTTATTTTGAAAAAGGAAGACCGCCTGAGCACCAAGGAGACCAAAAATCGCCGTAGAAGAGCCTAATGAATTCGCCGGTGAAAAGAGAAATGAAAGAACATTGCCAGCAAATCCTGCCAACACATACAACAGCAGGAAACGCTGGTGCCCGTAATAACTCTCCAGGCCTGGCCCCAATGCATACAGGGCATACATATTAAAACCGATATGCAACAGGGAACCGTGCAGCAACATAGGTGTAAACAGGCGCCACAACTGGCCTTGTACGATTAAATCATTGACTTTCATCCCCAAGGCGGCCGGCAGATCAATGCCTCCCATGGCAAATTCGGTCAGCATTTGCAGCAAATAGACCGTGATGGTGAGGCCCATGATGACATACACAACCACCGGAGTCTCACGGCGGAAGGATGCCAGACTCGGCTGGGGAGGCGGGGATTGCTGCCAGGTGGGAATTTCACCAGGCTGGTTACCGTAAGACGGAGGTACACTCATAAAGTAGCCTTTCTTTGTTGGACACGGTGATGCTCAGCCTTGATGATCGCCAGGATGGTATCCACAGCTTCATCCAGCTCGCCATCCCGATTCACAACAAGGTAATCGTATTCAGGAATACGCTTGAACTCCTGCCGCGCCGTAGCAATGCGCAGGACCAGATCATCCGTCGATTCTGTCTGGCGGCTTTCCAGGCGCTTGATCAACTCATCTTCATCCTGAGTGGTCAAGAAGATCAGCAATGCTTCTGGGATAAGCTCGTTGATGCGCGCCGCGCCTTGCACGTCCACACGCATCACCACATCTTTACAGCTCGCCAGGGCTTTGCGCACCTGTTCCTTGGGCACACCTTTATAATCGTTATACACCAGCGCGTACTCAAGCAGCTCACCCTGATCAATCATCTCGGCAAAACGCTCTGAGGAGACGAAGATATAATCCACACCATCAACCTCACCGGAGCGGGGTGGGCGCGTGGTGGCGGTGACAACAAAATGAAATTCCTGCTGGCGCTCTTTCATACCTTTGATAACCGCGTCCTTACCCACGCCAGACGGACCAGAGATCACGATCAGTAAAGGTTCCTGATTTAGATATTGAGATAAACTAATGTCAGTCATTAGCTTCCTTTTAAATCGTCTGCCAATCAAACTGGGTCTTGATTATAATTCCCCCCGCACAAACTTTATGGAGGAAATACCCGATGCCTACTTATCCATACCGCTGCTTGAAATGCAAGAAACGGTTTGAGATTTTCTTGAGCTATGCCGAGTACGGTGTAGTCCCGGTCAACTGCCCACACTGTGGGGATGCCAATGTTACACGGCGGATTAACCGGGTACGCATTGCCCGCTCAACCGACAGCTTACTGGATAATCTGGACGACCCCTCCAGCCTGGACGGTCTGGAAGATGACCCGAAAGCGATGGGACAGATGATGCGCCGCATGGGCGCTGAACTGGGAGAAGACCTTGGCCCCGAATTCCATGAGGTCGTCAGTCGCCTGGAAGCCGGGCAAAGCCCGGAAGATATCGAAGCTGCCCTTCCAGACCTGGGCGAGCCTGGCGGCGGCCTGGGTGACGGGGACCTGGACCTTTAGCCCAACTCGCCCGGATTTGCCCGCAAGGCAGGCCTGGATTCCAGGCGCTGCAGCACAATGCGCTGTATCTGGGCCTGCAATTCATTCGCAGGCAGCTCAGCATTGAGCACTACCCAGCGGTCCGGCTCAGCTTGCGCCATCTCCAGGTAACCCTGGCGCACACGGCAGTGAAAAGCTAATGTAAAAGCATCCAGGCGGTTCCAGTCACCGCCCTTTTCCCGACGCGATAGCCCGATTTCGGCCGGTAAATCCAGCAACAGGGTGAGATCGGGCTGCAGCCCCCCGGTAGAAAAATTGATAATGGTCCGTAATTCATCCCGATCAAGACAGTGTCCAAAGCCCTGATAGGCGAGCGTTGAATCTGCAAAGCGGTCGCACAGCACCAGCTCGCCGCGCTCCAGCCGAGGGCGGATCACCTGGGCGACATGCTGGGCCCGTGAAGCCTGAAAGAGCAAGATCTCGGTGCGCGGGTGCATGGCCGTATTTTGCATATCGAAAAGCACACCTCGTATCTGGTCCCCAATCGGTGTCCCACCTGGCTCGCGGGTGGAGTAGACCACATAGCCTGACTGCTTCAAGGATGCAGCCATGCGGGTGATCTGGGTCGATTTGCCGCTACCATCGGGACCCTCAAAAGTAATAAACATACGGCGTGTTCGTTGCTCCGTTATTCGCGATAGATGCGCACCCGGCGGAAAGGCTCTTTTCCATAAGAATGTGAGACCAGGTTTGCCTGGCGAGCCAGCTGGTGCTGCAAACGACGCACGGCGGAGACGGCTGGCGGCATTTCTACCCAGCGTTCGCCATTCAGCACCGACTGGATGGCCTGTTGGGTCTCGCGCACTACCGGCTCCATGCCTGTTTCCGAGATGGAATCGGATGACAGATTGAAGACATCCCCCAGGAGCTGCTGCATCTGGTTGACGGTGTTGGCGCGCAGCACATAAATAGGAATGTCGCGGTGCTCTGCGTCTACTATGGTGCGCTCGCGCTTGCGGAAATAGGAGCGCAGGGTAACCAGGATATCCGCCTCGCTAATATCCTTGACCACCATGACCGGCGCCCCCAGACGGCGTGCTGCCTGCAGCAGACGATTGCGGGCTACCCCATAGGGAAAAACGCGAATCGTCTGGGTGAGCGGGCGATCTGTGCGCGGCGCAGGATAGGCTTGAGACTCCGCAGTCCAGTCTGCAGATACTTCCGGGGTTTCCTGGCGAGAGCGCTCGCGGCTTATCTCACGGTCTGCGGCGCGATTTGGATAGCGGCCCCCATTTGCGCTTTGACCATTGGCCTGACGGCGGTAGCCCTGTTGGCCGGAGCTGCTGGGACGAACCGGGGCAGGCGCTTTTTCGATCTGGATCTTGCCATCGGCGGTACGATAGCGGATCTCGGGGGGCAAAGGATTGCCTCGCAGGAGCGCGTCTACGGCCGCGGCCACATCCCGATGGACTGCCAGGCGATTACGATCCTGAATTTCGATCAGCACATCAAAGGTGGGCGAAGAGCGCCGTTCCAGAACGGTTTTTTGTGTTCCACGACGACGCGCTTCTTCATCCGAAAGGGTAACCGATTCGATGCCACCTACCAGATCGGAGAGGGTGGGGTTGAGCAGCAGGTTTTCGAGGGTGTTGCCGTGAGCGGTGCCGATTAACTGGACGCCGCGTTCGGCAATGGTGCGCGCTGCAGCTGCTTCCAATTCGCGGCCGATCTCGTCAATGACAATCGCCTCGGGATTGTGATTCTCCACCGCCTCGATCATCACCTCATGCTGCAAGGATGGGGTAGCAACCTGCATACGGCGGGCGCGACCTACGGCTGGGTGTGGCACATCGCCATCACCGCCAATTTCATTGGAGGTATCCACGATCACCACACGCTTGGTCTCGGCCAGAATGCGGGCAGCTTCGCGCAGCATAGTGGTTTTTCCGACGGCTGGGCGACCCAGTAATAGCAAGCTTTGCCCGCTTTCGATCAAGTCTTTGACGATATCGGTTGTGCCATACACCGCACGGCCCACACGGCATGTCAGGCCAACAATCTGGCCGCGGCGGTTGCGTATGGCGGAGATACGATGCAGCGTGCGTTCCAGGCCAGCGCGATTATCGGCATCGAAATCACCAATGCGCTCAACGACATAGCCGATATCTTCGTGCGTTATCTCCTGGTCGCGCAGCACAACTTCGCGGTCGACATAGCGCGCGGTGGGCTGGCGCCCCAGGTCCATGATCACCTCTAAGAAATTATCGCTGTCCTGAGCGTCCGTTACCGCCTGGGCAATGCTGACCGGCAACACCCCCATAAGCGCTTGTAAATCATCTGTTATCTTACGTTGTTCCATATTCACTCAGTTTGTTTTGCCCGCGCAATCGGGGCAGATATCTCGGGTTGGCCGCCTTCCAGGGCGGGGATAGAGAACGCCCGCCCGGCCCGCTGACTGATCGCTAAATGTTTGACCATCACAGCCTGGCGAGGGCCTACCTCAGCACCCAGATCTTCCAGCATGTTTTCCAACCAGGATTGGTAAGAACGCACACAAATGTAAACCTGGCGAGAGGTCTGGCGCGGCAGGCTGCGGAACAAATCCAACAATTTGTCAGTGAATTCTTCGGCGTCTGTATGCACCAAAGGATTCGCCCAGACACCACGCGGTCCATATTTTAACTCGACATAGGCCAAAAGCTCGCCCTTTTCAAAATACAGCATACCGCGCGGGTTCTCGGTTGAGATGGGCTCGATCTGCTGTACCAGGCCTGGGACCATATTATTGAACAAATTGCGGATCGCCAAGCCATCCCGAGCGGTTGCCTGGCGCCAGCCACCGGGCCTGGGATCACCGCTCTCATAATCAGCCCTGAGCTTCCAGACACGCTGGCGGGCGTAGATTGCAAAACTGGCATGACGTAAGGCTTCATACACCGGGCTGCGCTCATCCACATCCGCCAACAGGCGGAAAGCGCCCCGCTCACCCGCCTGGGAGGCCAGATAATCCAGCATAGCCAGCAAATGGGGTGATTCAAGCGCTTCATCGGGCGTAAAAAAGGTTAGATTGGCGTAGCCCGCCCCGTTGGATTGGATCATCTGCCCATATAAGCAGGAGGCATTATTTTTCTTATCGCCATCGATAGCCGCAGTGGTTAAACCCATGGAGGGCGCGAGAAAAGAAAGTAACGCTCCAGGCACCAACAAAGGCCCGCGCGTCAGCAGCAGTGAACTGCACAGAAAGACACTGCGGTGACGAAAGCGGTGCAATTGGCTGAGATCACGCCAATCGAAGGGACGCACACCCATAATAACTGGTTACTCTCCCGAACCCGCCAACTTCAGAAAATAGCGATGAAAGCGGTCATCCTGGGTTAGCTCTGGGTGGAACGAAGTCGCCAACCAACGACCTTGCTGAGCAGCAACAATACGACCATCTTCCAGGCTGGCGAGCACACGTGCAGCTCCATATACTTCTTTAATCAGAGGAGCCCGAATAAAGACCGCCGGAAAGGGCAAATCGCACCCTTCCAGCTGCTTTAACTCCGGCACATCCAGCATAGTTTCAAAACTTGCGACCTGCCTGCCAAAAGCATTGCGCTCCACGGTGATATCCATCAACTCAAGCAGCGGCTGCTTACGGTTCGCATCCTTAGCGAGAAAGATGGCCCCAGCGCAGGTGCCCCAAATAGCATGCTGCTGCCCAAACTGGCGCAATGGCTCCAGCAATCCGAAGTCGATAGCCAGCTTGCCAATGGTTGTTGACTCGCCACCCGGAATAATCAAACCGTCCAGCCCGTCCAGGTGCTGCGGGAGACGCACTTCAACTACCTCTACCCCCAGGCGCTGGAGCATGAGCAAATGTTCGGCAAAATCTCCTTGAAGAGAAAGAACTCCAATTTTCATAAGGCTCGACACCAGAATACAGAACGCCGGCAGCCGGCTGCGAGGCAATTAAGCATACCAATCACCACGCCCAATCAGCCGTTTGCCGGCAGGATGTCCAAACAACGGGGGCTTACCAACCTCGTCCGGCGATCAAATCCGCAGTGGGTATATCCGAAATTTGCCGTCCGACCATCGGCTCGCCCAAATTACGGCTCACTTCAGCCAGGATGTAGGGATCATTGTAATGGGTGGTGGCCTTCACAATGGCTGCTGCGCGGCGCGCCGGATCACCCGACTTGAAGATACCCGAACCGACGAAGACGCCATCCACCCCCAACTGCATCATCAAGGCTGCATCAGCAGGGG
>Ga0105094_10000890_pt1 | contig 15274 bp, 13 predicted proteins | sample PPLLak1March2015_2_FD_87023 | JGI IMG/M metagenome (GOLD analysis project Ga0105094, IMG submission 87023) | Freshwater sediment microbial communities from Prairie Pothole Lake near Jamestown, North Dakota, USA - PPLs Lake P8 Core (3) Depth... | ecosystem: Environmental > Aquatic > Freshwater >...
AAACCTTGATGGGCGAGTTGGATCCGCTGCTCTCGCTTCCGGCTTACCAACTGGCTTTACCGCTTTCACCTCAGGCTTGGTCCACCCTCCTGCTCTGCCAGACTTTGACTGATACGACTTTATGAGACTTTGTTAAAGTTCGGGTGATACGAGTTAATAGGACTCGACAGGGTCTTGGTGGTAAACAATTATGCCTGTTTTAAGAGCGAGAGGAAGAATTCAGCGGTGCGGCGGCTGGAGCTGCCATCGAGATAAGTGCATTCCTGCTGTAGGAATCGGCGCTCGGCATCCAGGTAGGCGTGCGGGTGCAGCAGGTAGTGGTTGATAGCCTCCTCCAGCTGGGTTTCGTTCACCGCCACCTGCCCGGCGCCCGAAGTGCGGAAGCGTGAGTGAGTAGGCCACACGCCGATCTGCGACATCGGCACCCAATATTTGCCCGGGTAGCCGCGGTCTGAATCGATGCACACGCTGATGATCGGGCGTTCCTGGAAAGAGGCTTCCACGCACATAGTTGAATAAACGGTCAGGAAGATATCCGAGTGCGCCATCATGGAGGTGCGCTCGATGACATCCTCGCCAGAGTAATGTCCCAGGGCACCCAGCGGCACCGGCTCGACGACGTGCACGTGCTCGTGCTGTTGGGCAAGCTGGCGGATGCGGTCGGCCTCGGCGACGTAATGCCCGCTCATGTGGATGGGGTGCAGCCGCACCAGGAGCTGGCTGGGCTCGACCAGCCTGTCAGAGACCACCAGGCGCGCCAGGGCTTCCACGTTCTGAATATTGGGTGACCAGCTCACAAAGCTGCTGGCATACGAAAGCAGCCTGCGCTGCGGGTCGAGGCCGTGCTGGCGAAAGTAGTCCTGGGGCGGCAGCACCCACTCGCCATGCAGGTAGTTATCGTAGGGCGGCATGCCGCCTACGTTGACACGCTCGGCGGGCCAGTCGGCTCCGCCCATCAGCTCGGCTTTCTGAATCTCGGACCAGCAGGTGATCCAATCCACCCTGGCGCCAGGCAGCCCGTAGCTGCTGGAGCTGTCCCAGCTGATGATCGCCGCGGCAGTGGGGATGTGGCGGGCGGTGGCTGCGCGCAAGATGAAGCGGTCCTGGCGGAAGCCAGGCGACCCGGCAACCACCAGGGCGGGCTGGTAGCGCTCGAACAGGTCGGCGTAGATATCCGGGGTGAAGCGGTCCTGGTAGCTCAGCAGCGCCTGGCGCAGGGGCCGCGAGCGGCGCATCAGGCGGGCGTAGGATTCCATGATAGGAAATAGCTGGCGGCGGCGGGCATGGGCTTCGCTCTTGACCTGCTGTATATAGCTGTCCACCACTGCCAGGTTGATGCCCCCAGCCGCTCCGGCGCGGCGCAGGAAATCCAGCCACCACTGCACGGTGGGCGAGACGCTGCGCGTGTAGCGCTGCACCTGGTCCAGGCGCAGCCCTTCGACGGTCAACCCGGGGCGACCGAAACGGCTGGCGATGGCGTCCCGCGTGGCGTCTTCGGTCAAAATCACCACCTGGAGACCGGCCTCTAGCAGACAGGTGACGATGTCGCTCTGCAGGAAGTAGAAGACTGCCAGGCCGTGGTCGGCGACGAGAAAAATGTTCGTAGGTGGCATTTGGGAAAACAAAGAGTGGAGAATGGAGAGTCGAGAGGCGTTTAAACCGCAGTACCGGTGATTTTTCGATATGTCACATGGTATCCTGTCGGCGACTGGCTGCGACTGGAGCCAGGCGGGACCAGGCGACCAGGACCCAGCAGGCGGCGCAGGGCGTTAGCGCTCGCCTGCAGCCCGGATGCCAGCAGGCGCCCCATATAATGCCGGTAGCCGCTCACCTCCGGCAGCACGGCGTTCTTCAGGTTGCCGATACCCTCCGCCAGTAGGGAGACCGGGTCGTAGAAGCCCTCCAGGAAGGCGACCTCCAGCCCGTGGTCGGCGCCTAGGCGAGGCAGGGCGTAATGTGTGTAGCGGGCAAAGTCCACCGGAGTCTGGTGCATCTTGACCAGGAAGGGGATAGCGGCGATCAGGATCCCACCCGGTTTGAGCATCTTCGACAGCGATGCCAGCATGGTATGAGGGTCGTATACGTGCTCGAGCACGTTCATCAGCAGGGCCGCATCCAGGCTGCCAGGTCGGATAGGATTTGCAAGGATTAGGTCGCAGACCATATCCACCTCGGGGTACGGGTAAATATCCAGGGCGATGGTCTTGGGGTGGTCTATGAGCAGGGCAGAAAAATCGCCCCGCCCGGCGCCCACGTCCAGGATGGTTGCCCCGGGATCGAGCCTGGCGATCTGCTCAGATAGGAAGCGCCAGTTGGCCTGCCTCCAGGGCGTGCCCACCCGTGGACCGCGCTCCAGCTTCTCGGAAGGGCGCAGCTCCGGCGGTGGAGGCGTGAAGACCGGGATGCCACCCTGAACCGGGACGGACCGCCCGCAGCCGGGGCAATCCAGTGCCTCTGTCCGCGAGGTCAGCTGGCTGCCGCAGCGGTCGCAAACCAGGATTTCCAGCAGGGCCGGTTTCATTTGTCCAGGATCTCGGCGTACAGGGCGCGGAAAAGCAGGTTGTAGGCGCGCACCAGCAGCTTCTGGGTGCGCGGGCGTTTTGCCAGCGCCCTCAGCCAGCGTTCCAGGGCGGATGCCCGCCGCGGCTTGCTGGTTTGGCTGCGTGCTTGCGTCCCGACCGCGGCCTTGCCGGTCATCGCCGCCACCTCGCCCAGCAGGCGCTCGTTGATGCTGTTGCCCATATGAAAGACGTAAGGCCGGGTGGTGGAGAGGTGCAGGTAGCCGAGCTGGTCGATCTTGTAATCCAGCGACATGGTCTCAGCTCGCAGCAGGCCGCGCGTGGCAGGCAGAGGCACCAACTGGCGGGCGACCTGGCGTGGGAGCATGAACTGCATGTGCGATGCGCCCAGCACTGCCTGCACGCCGCTCTGCCGGTGGGTCAGGGCGGGGAGGGCAGCCTGGTAAAACTGGGCCGCCAGCTCGTCAGTTGCGCCGATGCCCAGCACGTATTCGTCGATGATATCCGTGTCCGGGTGGTAATCGCCGGCCTGATAGCGGTTGTCTGAATAGAGCGCCTGGTGAGCTGTGCCTTCGCCCTTCATCACATCGTAGAAGCTCGGCTGCGCTCCCACCATGCCTGCCTGCGGAAATGCCTCCAGCACCTGTTGGCTGGCTTCCAGCCAGCCCGGGCGGAACAGCACATCCGAGTCTGCATAGCAGATCAGCTCGTTGGGCATGGCGGCGAAGATCCAGTTCCATGCCCCGGCTTTGCCCATGTTGTGACCGGAGAGGATCAGCCAGTCGATGATCTTCTGGTCGTGCAGGCTCTTCAGGGTCGAGACCACCTCCGGGCAGCTGCCGTTGTCGAAGACCAGCAGGTCGAACGGCTCGCTGGTCGAGGCGCGCAGGCTGGCGACCTGATATTGGAGGATCTGCAGCGAGTGCTCGAAATAGCCCTGCGTAAAAGGGATGTATACGATCAGGGCAATTCCCAGCCGCTGGGGGGCATAGGCGGGTAGCCCGTCTTTAGCCGGATTCTTACCAGTTCTCAAGGCAGTCCTTTTCTTTCCATCGCATGCCAGCACAATGCGCTGGCGGGGTCCCTGAACAGCAGCGATAAGCGGCTGCAGAGTGGCCCCTTATTGGTGGTAAAGCCGGAAGATGGCATCGTACAGCCAGAGCAGCGATTTGCGTATAGGCACCGCATCGACCAGCCTCTTGCGAACCGCGCCAGGGGCAGGCTGAGGGATGCCCTCGACCGTAAGCTGGTTGCCCATATGGATCACCAGAGGCTCGCAGGTGGTCAGGCGCAGGTAGCCGGACTGATTGATCTGCTCGTCCAGCGTGCGCACCTGGCCCATTGGGCGATCCATCTCGAATGGCAAGAATTCCTGGATGATAGACTTGCGTACGGTAAACTGGAAGTGCGCCGCGCCGATGAGCGCTGTCACTCCCTGGTGGGTTAGCCGCCAGTCGCGGCGCGAATCGTACCACTCGCGCGCTTGCTCCTCAGAGGTGCCCAGGCTGAGCACGTGCTGGCGGTACACCTCCCAGGGGATGAATACCCCCTGCTCGGCTGACACGCCTGTCTGGTGGTGCGCCCACTCCAGCGTGCTGGTGTAGAACGCCTCAGGGGTGCGCATTGGGCGGGCAGTCACCATGCCAGCCAGGGGATACGCTTCCAGTATCTCCAGGCTGCGCTCCAGCCAGCCGGGGTAAAAGCGGATATCGCTGTCGGCGTAGGCGATAAACTCACCCGGGGCTGCCTGGAAGATGAAGTTCCACGCGCCGCCCTTGCCGACGTTCTTATCCGACAGCACCAGGTACTGGATGCGCTTCTGCTGGTGGGCCTCCGCCAGATAGCTGCGTACTTCGGGGCAGCTGGCGTTATCGAAGACCAGCAGATCGTAAGGCGTGCCGGTGTTCTCCAACAGGCTGTTCAGGCAGGCTTTGAGCACCTCCAGGCTGTGCGTGTAATAGCCGCTCAAAAAAGGGATATACGTGACGATCGCTGCGCTCACCCGGGAGGGTTGGGGAACGTGGTCGATGGATTTAGCGGGATTCTGTCCGATGCGCATGTCTGCCTACTGTAGGGAGCCGGTGATTCGGCGGCGCAGGCGGCGTGACTGGCGCGCCAGCGACCAGCGCAGGCCGCGGCGCTCGCCCCCAGGCGGGGTCAGCCAGGTCTCTATCCGGCGCAGGGTGCGCAGCAAGGTCGGCCTGGGACGGCGCACTTCGTTGTCGATGAGCTGCTTGTCGGCATCCAGCACCATGTACAGGTTGGCAGAGCCGCCTGCCAGGGTTTCATTCTGGCGCGATTCGGGCAGCTCATAGTGCGGGCGACCGCCGGGCAGGTGGCTGTAGTCGTGGTCCTGGTGGATGGCAAGGATGGAGGGCGTGCCGTCGATCACCGGCCAGCCCTTCTGCCGGGCGTGATAGATCATCCAATTATCCCAACCCGCGCGGCCGATGGCGAAATCGGGCATTTCGATGAATAGCGAGCGAGGAAAGACGAAATAGTCGCTGCCGGAGGGCAGGTGCAGCCGGCCGCGTCCCTGTAGATCGCCCAGCAGGCGCTGATCCCAACCGGCGGAGAAATCCAGCAACTGGCACACGTCCAGGTCCCAGCGCTGCCCGATCAGCAGGAACTGCTGGCTCTGCTGCGCCGCTTGAGCAGCGGACTTGGCAAATGCGGGCAGGAGCATGACATCGGCGTTGATATACGTAAGCAGGGACGCCTGGCTGGCGCGGCGCGCCAGGTCGAAGATCGAGCTGACCAGCGGCGTGCCGCTCGAGTTGCGGCGCACATCCGGGAGCTGCCTCACCTGATATTGCCTGGCGGCTTCCGCCATGCCCGGCTCATCCCCTACCAGCAGCACCTCTACCTCGGCGCCCAGGTGCAGCCAGGACTGGATGGCGTTGCGCTGGATGGTATCGATATGCGGGTCGGTGAATGGCTTGGGAGCAGTGAAGATGGTGAGGGAAGTCACGATTTAAATTACGAATTAGGAATTATGAATTAGGGTGAATGGATTGTGATTTGCAGATTGGGAAATGCAAATTAAAGATCAGGAATTGTGAATGGGGAGCCAAGCCTGCCGGGGGAACAGGCGCATCAGGATGCGGCGGCGGAGCAAGCCAAGCTGCCGCTTGCGGCGCACGCCGCCCTCCGGGATGACAGTGTAGCTCGAACTGTCTGGCCGCGCAGCTGGCCGTGCCAGGAGGGCCAGGTAGAGCGGGATGCGCCCTGAGTGTGGCAGCCCGTGCTGCTTTAAGGCCACGATCTCGAATCCGGCCTTCTGAACGGTCTGGCGCAGGGTGTGCGGGCTGAAGGCGACCAGATGGGCGACCTCGAAGCTATCATGGGCATACAGGTTGGGCACCTCCAGCAGCAGCCAGCCTCCAGGAGCGACCATCTCCTGGCGCAGATTATCCAGGTATTCCACCGGCTGGGGGAGGTGTTCCAGCACGTGCGCCATGCTGACCAGGTCGTAGCGAGGCTGTCCTGCCGCGCCCAGCTCCTCCAACGAGGCATAGACCGCCAGCCCCGCATCCTGGGCATATTGGCGGTAATGCGTGCCGGGCTCGACCCCCGCGGATTGGCAGCCGTATGCCGCCTGAAACTGCTGCAAGAGCAGCCCTGCCGAGCAGCCGATATCCAGATGGCGGGTGAGCGCCGTGATGTATCCCCTGACAAACGACAGCAAGGAGGCTGCCCGCCCTGCTTGCACCACCAGGTCCTTTGCGCCGGGTCCCGGGCTGCCCTGGTAAAGCCGGCGGTATTCTTCCTGGTAGAAAGAGTCCAGCTCGTTTTCCGTCATGCGCGGCGACTGGAAGACTAGCCCGCAATCGGTGCAGGTGCGGTTGGTGACCTGTTGGCCGCGAAACTGGCGCTGGTCGAAGGGTGTGCTGTGCCTGCTGCCGCATAGCGGGCATTGGTCAACGTTGATGCTCATTGTTCGTCTATCGTATATATAACGAAGTTCTCGATCCGTAAACTCTCCGTCGCAAAATCACAGGCCAGCGGCGTTTCTTTGCTCTTGAACACCACGTGGGTAATCTTGTAGTCATCCAACAGTGCCCTGAGAAGCTCGCATTTCTCGATCCCGCTGGATCTGTAAAAGCTTTCCGCTCGCTCGACGCGCTCATACCATTCGAGGATATCCACATCTTTATAGGGGTGCGACTTCCAGTTGATAAAAGTTGGAGCGCCGGTGAATAAGCGAAAATCATTGAAGTAAGCATCGGTTGGTGGGATCATGTACACTTCCCCGGGCTGTTTATTGGTCTTGACCGCCTCCATCATCTCCACCAGCCGGCGCTCCCGGCGGCCCGAGCCATAGGTGTCCTGTATCGACATACCGCCGCGCACATCAATGAAGACCACATACAATGCCAGGGGAATGAAAACGAGCAGGAAGGCTGGCTTGTTCATACGCAGCAGGTTGATCAACCCCGAAACCAGGGCGCCAATGATCACGCTGACCGAGAGCGGTACCAGCAGGACCGAAACGCGCCAGGGGGCCATCAGCGCCAGGCTGTCGCTGCCGGTCAGCACCTGGACCAGGCTGAGCAGCAGACCGCCAATAGCTAGCGAGAGCATGATGGGGAACAGGCGCGATCGAAAGGCGAAGATCAAGCCCAACACGATGATACCCACCTGGATGTTATGGGCGCTGTCCCAGAAGGAGCTCACCAGGGCATGATGCGGAATGCGCTCGTGCACCAAAATTTGCAGCGCCTGTACCTGGGTTTCCGGGGTGGTCGAGCTCAGGATCACCTGGTTGTGCCAGATCACGGGCAGCACCAGCAGGAGGGTGAACAATCCCAGGAAGAAAGGCTGCCGGGCAGCCTGGATGATATTCTGCAGCGATGGGTTTTCCAGCGCCTGGGAGGCTTTGAGGTTATCCCACAAGATAAGCAGCAGGTAGGCAATGGTGATCAGGGCGGCGCTGAACAGGTAAGCCGAGTGAAATAGGGTTGCCACCCCCAGGAAGAGCGCTGCCAGGACGTATTTCTTCTTGAGAAAGACAAATATGGAAAGCAAAACGAAGACGCCGAAGGCGCTGTTTTGATATTCTATGCCGAGTAGGTATTGACCGGCAAGCCCGTTCTGCAGGAATTCCAGATTGATGCCGTGCATTCTCTCTACACGGAAGATCGTCCACCTGGCGTGCACGATCAAGAACAGGGTGAAAAAGGCCACCTGCTTGGTGAGTGTCCAGCGGTCTTTGTGGAGCACGGAGAGGATGCCCATGATGGCGATGATGTACACGCCGAAGAGCAGGGCATATTGGAGATAGAAAAGCTTCTCGTTGACGAGTGCCGTCAGGTACACCAGGAAGCTGAAAACCGGCAGAGGGTCGATCGTGTTCGCCAGCCAATCCTCCTGCAGATAGCCTTGACCCGCCTGCGCCAGCCCGTGCAGGAATTTGGTATTCTGGTTGCCTTCGTACAAAGGCGACTGGGTATAAGCCACGCTGAAAATAGCGGTAGCTAACAGCCATAAAAGAATCGTGCCTGCCAGTCTCAGGCTTCGATTAGTTTTCATCATAGATGCTCCAGTTGCAGGCGTTTCCATCGAAGGCGCTTTACCTCAGCTGCCGGGTTTGAGCCGCTCATCCACTGCCCGGTAGTCTTTAGGTCGGATCTGGGCATTGATTTCGGCTAGCTGCGGCTGGCGCTCGAACAGCTCCAGCACATCCAGCCAGGAGAAGTCATCCCGCCCCTGGAATTGGGCGTAGATCTGGCGCAGAAGCGCCAGGTCGTTGGGGGTATCCACCGTCCAGCGCATGAAGCCATAGTCCGTGTGGTGGTTCAGCAGAAAGATTCGGAAGCGTTCCGGCTGCTCGTAGAAGAAGGGCATGACGTGCTCGCGCTGGTGCGGCTGAGCGGCCTCGTTCCAGGCGAGCTCCAGCCCGGCGAAGCTGCACACCTCGATATCCAGGCCGATCGGGTAAGTGCGTCCCCAGGGCGGAGGCAGGCGGTTGGCTACGAAATCGTAAGGAAATTGCGAGTCAGGAATTGCGAATTGCGAATTCTCCCTGATCCCTGATCCCTTGTTCCCTATTCCCAGAAAGACTTTCACTGCTTCGTCGATCAGCTGCGGATCGATCAGCGGACAGTCAGCAGTGACGCGCACCACCACATCGGCTGCGAAGCGCCGGGCCGCCTGGTAGTAGCGATCCAATACGTCGAAGGCGCTGCCGCGAAAACAAGGGTAGCCGTGCACCTGGCACAGCGCCTGGATGGCATCGTCGGATGGGTTCTCCGTTGTAGCAACGACCACGGCGTCAACCGTCCCGGCGCGTCGGGCGCGCTCGACCACGCGTACCAGCATGGGCTGCCCACCGATGTCCAGCAGCACTTTATCCGGAAGGCGTGAAGATGCCCGGCGGGCCTGGATGATGACTGCCACACGGGGAATATCCACGCCGGTTAGATCGTCTGAGATGTTCATTGCATCTGAGTCATTGATGCGGGGTTGAGCGCCAGCCGGTATGCCTTCAGCAGGCGCGGGAAATTATGCTCCCAATTGGCGTGCTGCTCGGCGATCTGGCGAGCTGCTTGTCCCATGGGGATGAGCTGCTGGCGGTGTTCGGCAGCGTGCAGGATGCATTCAGCCAGGGCATCGGCGTTACCATCTGCAAACCACCAGCCGTTCTCGCCCGGGGTGACCCACTCGCGGTTGCCGGGGATATCGGATACCAGCGCAGGTCGTCCGGACGCCAGGGCTTCGAGCAGCGAGATGGAGGTGCCATCGCTGTGCGAGGCGCTGATGTACAGGTCCGCCGAGCGATGGTAGCGCGGCAGGTCTGCCTGGGCGATATGACCCGGGAACAGCACCTGTCCCTCCACGCCGCCCACCTGGAAGATCTGGCGCAGTGTGGTCGCCAGGGAGCCGTTGCCGAGCATAACCAGGCGCAGCTCCGGGTGCTGGCGGGCCGCCTTGACGAATGCGCGGGCAATCACGTCGACTCCATAGATTGGCTCCCAGCCGCGCGTGGAGAGCAGGGTGAAAGTCTGGCTGCCGCCTGGCGGTGGACCGGGCGTGAAGCAGCCCAGATCTATCCCCCACGGGAAGGTGACAATGCGCTCAGTGGGCATGCCGTACGATATGGCAAGCTGTCGAATTGCGTCGCAGTCACCGATCATCACGGAGCTGTGCTGCAGCGTAAAGCGAGTGGCCCAACGCCAAAACCCGTTCAGCCCCGCATCGTGGATCAAATCGTATCCCCATGACATGCTGACCAGAGGGCGGAAGCCCGCCAGGGCTGCCAGCAGAGCAGAGCGCTGCAGCGGACCGGCGTGTACCAGATCGGGCTGCAGATCGCGCAGTATCCGGCGCAGGTCAAGCAGCAGCCCTGGGGCCTTACGCAGCGTTGCCGGACCCTTGCCTCCCCGCCAAGGCACCTGCTCGATCTGTGCGGGAATGGGGCGGTCTTCCAGTGTGTGGCCGCGGCGCTCGAGCTGCAGATAATAAACCTGGTGCTCGCTCTCCGCCAGGGCCGAGAGAAAGCGGTGGTCGTGGGTTGTATAGTCCCGGGAGAAGTACAGTACGCGCGCCAAAACTATACACCGCTGACCAGGTCCGTCCAGCGCAGCTCTTTCCCAGCCGGGATATCCACAGCCGCCCGGGTGCCGATGACCGCCTGGATCTCGTAGGGCATGATCGCCCCTGGTGTCGCCGGGCGCAGCACATCGATCATGGAGCGGTCGAAAGTCTCACCGGCGCGGATCTCACGCGCGGTGCGCAGGCACCTGCGCTGAACGATGACGGTTTGCTGTTCATTGCCGACCACACACTTATCAGCGCTGCCCAGGGCGCGCTCCAGCTCGCGCGTGCGGTCGACCATCTCGCGCCAGGTGGCAGGCGTCATCGAGAAGGGATGGTCAGGCCCGATACGGCTGTTGTCGTCGGTGAAGTGCTTCTCGATGGCGCGTGCTCCCAGGGCAACCGCGCCCAGTACCGTGGCGTGCCCCGGCGTGTGGTCGGAGAGACCCAGGATCAGCTCGGGGAACATGGCGCGGTAGGTATCCAGGACGCGCAGGTGGATGTGATCGAAATTTTCCAGGCTGGCGGTGTAGTTGGTGTTGCACTGCATCAGGATGAGCTGCGGGTTGATCGCCAGGATGGTGTGTACGGCACGCTGTACATCGCCGATGTCTGATGCGCCGGTCGCCAGGAGGACGGGCTTGCCTTTGCGGGCGATGTGCTCGAGCATCTCGGGCCAGGTGATGTCGCCGGACCCGATTTTATGGGCTGGAACGTACGGATCGAGCATATCCACAGCGTCAAAATCATAGGGTGAAGAAAAATAGTCGATGCCGGCTTTGTCGCACTCTTCCTTCAGAATAGGGGTCCATTCGAAGGGGATGGAGGCATCCGCATATACCTCGAAAACCGACTTCTTCCAGGTTGCCTGGTGGGAGAGCTGGTCGAGCATGGCCTTGAAGCCGTAATCCGAGACGATTTTAGGGGCGCGGAAGTTCTGGAACTTGGCGGCGTCGGCACCGGCCTCTTTTGCCAGGTGGATGAGCATTACGGCGCGTTCCAAATCGCCATCGTGGTTGGCTGAGATGTCGGCGATGAAGTGGGTGGGGTGCTGGTTGCCGATTATGTGGTTTCCAATCCGGATTTCCATGCGGGCCTCCATTCAGGGAGAACGTGGGCGGACTCGATACACTTCGCCTCCCGCGCCCCGGTAGACCTGGGTAAGCACAGCCAGCTTCCTGAGATCCTCGGGTGCGTAAACGTGCAGGTACTCATTGGGCGTGAACCAGATCAGGTAGCCCGGCTGATCTCCGGGCCAGCCGGCATAGCGGTTGAGCAGGATGTCAAGGGTTGGTTTTTCGGTGATGCGCGCCCTGGGCGATTCGTAGACCTTGCCGCGGGTATAGAACCAGGCGACTGCGGGGTAGTTGGTGTAGAGATTCTCGTTTTTATAGCGGTTGTCGCCTGCCAGCACGCCCAAGATCTTCTGCTCGCGTAGCGCGCGGGTGTTGTAGCGATTGTATGTGATTTCCCCATCTGCCCGGCTTTGGACGACGTATTTATACATCCGGAATGCCGGGTATATCAGCCAGACAGCAAAGGCGATGATGAACAGGCCGCGTGCCAGCAGGGGCCGGCTGGTGGCTCGTGATAAAACAAGCTCTTGCAGGATGGCAAAGAACAGCACGAGCAGCGGCACCAGCAGCACGATCTGGTAGCGATCGTAATAAGGGAAATTGGTGTCATCTGAATTGAGCGTGACAGCCAGAGAAGAAAAATAGATCGCAGAAAAAACCAGGCTGGATATCAGGGGCGGCGCTGCCAGCCTGCGAGCCAGCTGCATTCTGGCGTGCGGCTCACTGATCAGGATGAGCAGGAAAAGCGCCGCGCTGAGGGCGACCAGGATGACAATCGTCGGGATAATGTACGGAAAGAACCAGTGAAAGATTTTATTGAGCGAGTTCTGCAGGTTGACCAGCGGCTCGGCGCGGATGGCTCCCCCAGATCCGAACACGGTCTGGTATCTCAGGTAGTTGTGACCGACCAGCCATACCAGTAAAGGGCCCAGCGCGGTAATCGAAAAGGCGCTTCCCTCGAGCAGAGCTTGCTTAAAATTCCTGCGCTGAGTGTACAGGATCAGCAGCAGACCTGTGGCAACGGCGGTGATGCCGGGCAAGCGCTGGAGGCATGCCAGGCAGGCTGCGATTGACATCCCCACCAGTCCCCAGGTAGATTGGGAGGCCACATAACGATTGGAAGCCAGCAGGAATGCCAGGATCAGGGCGATGAACAGCGGGTCTGAGCCAACGGTGGCGGACAGGCTCAGCAATGATACAGACATGGCTGTAATGAGACTGCCCAGATATGCCCAGATCAGCTCATCTTGAAAACAACCGAACAGCAGAGCGCCGCCAAGCCATACGATGGCGCCCAAGAGGATCACATTCAGCGACCATGCAGCGATAAAAACATCCACGCCTGTCAGCCGGCTTAAGAGTGCAATCGTCAGCGGATAAAGGGGTGGCCAGCGGATATAGGGATTGGTTTCGAAATAAACAAATCCTTTCCCGTCCATTAAGCTGTCGGCGGTGGATAAATAGATGACGCCGTCTGTCCCGACCCCCGCTCCATAGGTGGAAGTGGCGATCCAGGCGATGACGATGGATAGAAGTCCCAGGATTGCCAGATAAGCCCAAAATACCCGCCCTGAAGGGAGCCGTTTCAAAATTTAATCAACAGTCGTCATCTAGGCTGTAGAGCTGGCTGCTAGGCGCTGGATTCGCTCGGGATAGCCTCGCTGGTACAGCTGGTAAAAGTGTTCCAGCCCGCTGCTGACGTCCGGGGTGGGTTCACCAATGGCGCGGGCTAATTTATCGCTGTGCAAGGTCAGGTTCGGAGATCGGGCGGCTTTGAGCCCGCCTTGTTGCACGGAAACCGGGGTGATCAAGGAAGCATCCAATCCAAATCTGTTTGCCAGACGCACGCCGAAATCGTACTTGCTCAAGCACTCGCGGCTGACCACGTGGTACATGCCGCTGAGCTTCATCTCCAGCATCCTGACCAGGATCGGCGCCATGTCATTTGCCAGCAGGGGACAAAAGTACACATCGGTAAAGCCCATCACCCGCTTGCCTGCGCTCAGGTGGTTGTAGAAGAATTCCGCCAGGCTGCGCTTGCCGGTAATACTCCAGCCAATCAAATTGACGCGAGTGATGATCGCTTCGGGATTGGCATCTGCCACTGCGCGCTCGCCGTCCAGCTTGGTGCGGGCGTACACGCTCAGCGGGTTGGGCGCATCCTCCTCGGAATACCCGCCGCGCTGGCCGTCGAAGACAGCATCGGTGGAGATGTGCACCAGGCGCGCTCCGCCCCTGGCGACATGGGCAGCCAGTTTGGCGGGCAGGTCGGTATTCAGTTTACGGGCCAGGACCGGATCAGCTTCGCAGGCCTCGAGGTTTGCCTGGGCTGCGCAGTGGATCACCCAGTCGGGCTGGGTCCGGTCGAGCACTTGCTCCACCGCGCCGGCTGCCAGCAGGTCGCTGTGCAGCACCTCGAAAGCATCTGTATGGATCAGGTGGTCCTTGGCAGTTCCATATACTTTGTGGTGTGCGGCGATCTCCAGGGCCAGGTTGAGGCCCAATAGACCGCTGGCGCCAGTGATAAGGATGCGCATGGTCCGATTCGGTGTCCACAGGCCAGGGGCGAAAAGCGATCTTCGCCGCTGGCCTGTGGGCGCCTTATTCGTTGCCGGTCCATTGGCCTCCCTGGGGTTCGAACGGGGCGATCATCTCACGGATCTGCTCGATGGTCAGCCATTCCGGGTTGGTGTCGCTGGCATAGCGGAAGCCATCGGGCAGGCGGCGACCCTGCTCCTGCCAATCGTAGCCGAACCACAGCTCGGCAGTGGGCTGGACTACGTACATATCATCCAGCTCCACGCTGGTGCGCGCCTCGTCCTCGTGGATCAGCACCTCGTGAACTTTCTCGCCCGGGCGGATGCCGATCACCTCGATCTCGGTGCCTGGGGCAATGGCGTTCGCCAGGTCGGTGATCTTCATGCTGGGGATCTTGGGCACGAAAACCTCACCGCCGTGCATCTCCTCGGTGCAGCGGATGACGAAGCGTACCCCCTGCTCGAGGGTCAGCCAGAAGCGAGTCATGCGCGCATCGGTGATGGTGAGCTTGCCGTCCTGGCGCTGCTTGATGAAGATGGGAATGACGCTGCCGCGGCTGCCGACCACGTTGCCGTAGCGCACGCAGCTAAAACGGGTGATCTTTCCGGCTGCATAGGCATTGGATTGGACGAACAGCTTCTCAGCCGCCAGCTTGGTGGTGCCGTACAGATTCACGGGGTTGACAGCCTTATCGGTGCTCAGGGCTACCACTTTCTCGACCCCCATATCCAGGGCGGCTTCGATCACATTGCTGCTGCCCAGGATGTTGGTCTTGATGGCTTCCATCGGGTTGTACTCGCAGGCGGGCACCTGTTTGAGGGCTGCGGCGTGGATGACGATGTCCACGCCGTGCATGGCGCGCCGCAGCCGGTCGAGATCGCGCACATCGCCGATGAAATAGCGCAGGCTGGGGTGGTTGAATCCGCCCACGCGCATCTCGTGCTGCTTGAGCTCATCGCGGCTGAAGACGATCAGCTTGGCAGGCTGGTACTCGCGCAGCATGACTTCGATGAATTTTTTCCCGAACGATCCGGTCCCGCCGGTAACCAGAATGACTTGCTCTGACCAATTCATATAATTAACCCTGCTCACCCTAATGTCATTCCCAACCTTTGCGTTCTTTGCAAAGGTGAGGAATCCCTATAACCTGTCTCTTTCATAAAATCCATGCAGGATGGCTAAGGCTTTGCATCGTCTTTCGTTTCTGCCTCGAACCAATCTTCAGCCAGGTCTCTCCAATGTGGATTCATGGATTTTATCAATTCAATCTTCTTGCTTCTGCGCCACGCTTTGATTTCTTTCTCTCTGCTTATCGCAGAGCTGATGTCTGAAGTCTCCTCAAAATATGCCAGACGAGTAATGTTATAGCGCTTGGTAAAGCCCTCGACTAAATTGTGCTTATGCTGATAAACGCGCTTGCGAAGATCATTGGTAACGCCGGTATATAAAGTGCCTGTTGGGCTGTTCATGATATACACATAGTAACTAGTACACCTGGGCTGAAATAGCCCAGAAGCATTGACTGATGGCTGAAACGGGGTAGGATAAGGCATTCTCTTGAAATAGAAAGGTCAAACAGATGCCGACACCTAAACCCCTGCCACT
>Ga0105094_10000891_pt1 | contig 15270 bp, 13 predicted proteins | sample PPLLak1March2015_2_FD_87023 | JGI IMG/M metagenome (GOLD analysis project Ga0105094, IMG submission 87023) | Freshwater sediment microbial communities from Prairie Pothole Lake near Jamestown, North Dakota, USA - PPLs Lake P8 Core (3) Depth... | ecosystem: Environmental > Aquatic > Freshwater >...
ATAACCGCCTCTCGCGTCCGGGCGGTAGACCGCGGCCTCGCCCTGCGTGCTCAGGTAGAGCCCCTCGAGGTCGATGAGGTTGAAGCCGTGTGACACGAGCACCGTATTCTTCCCTGCCGGCGGTGGTTTCGACAACAGTGCGCGCAAACCTTCTGAGGCGCTTTGCCGCGCCTGCGCGAACTCGGGGCCGCGGGCAACACCGGTCAGACTAGGTGCCATCTCATAGCGGCCAAAGGCAAGCTCGGCCGTCTCTTTGCAGCGGCAGAACTCGCTGGAGAGCACGGCGCCGACCGCTATCCCTAAGCGTCGGAATTGTCTGCCGATCTCGACCGCTTCGGCCCGGCCCGCGTCGTTGAGGTTGCGCTGGGTCTCGCAGCGCTCGAGATCCACCGTCGGCGGCTCAGGATGGGCCGGACCGGTGTCGGCGTGACGGAAGTAGATGACGTTGCCGCCACCCTGCAGCGCTGCCGCCAGCTCGGCATCGGCCAGCGTCTGGCCCGACGCAGCACCTGCTGCACCTGCCAACAGCAGCGCTGCGAGCCAGGCAAGCAGCACCACACCACGCGTTGCACGCATCGACGCCAGTTCCTCCGTCTCGATCGATTGGACGTCGTCCGCTCCGGCCCGGTTCCCGCCGCGCAAGACCGCGGACTGGAACTAGTCCGAGCGCGCCAGACCGAGCACGTGCTCGGTCAGGTAGGACACGATGAGGTCGGTCGAAATCGGCGCCACCTGATAATGCGCCGAAGCAGAAATGAAAAAGGGCTGGCATTTGCCAGCCCTTGCGCCACCGGTTCCCGTTACTTGAGGAGCTTTTGCAGCTCGCCGTTCTGGTACATCTCGCGCATGATGTCCGCGCCCCCGACGAACTCGCCGTTCACATACAGCTGCGGGATCGTCGGCCAGTTGGAGAAGTCCTTGATGCCCTGGCGGATCTCGGCGTCGGCCAGCACGTTCACCGTGGCCACCTCTTCGGCGCCACAGGCCTCCAGCATCTGCACCGCCGCAGCGGAGAACCCGCACTGGGGTGCATCGGGCGTGCCTTTCATGTACAGCACAACGCGGTTTTCGGTCACTTGCTTTCGGATCAGGTCCTGAACGCTCATCGCTCACCTCGGAAACGAAGAAGGGCATCCCTGCGGACACCCTTTTGACAGGCGATCAATGGTAGCGGTTTCACTGCGCTGCCACAAGGTCAGGGCCCCAACAGGTCAGCGCCCCCGCCTGTTAGCGCCCCCGCCCCACCTCTGGCTGGGCCTTCCCCCTTGTCCCGCGGCGCAACCTGTTGCGGTTACGCGGCCGGCGCCAGCCGCCCGCCGCTCACCCGCGGCTGCCCGGCCAGATCAGGCTCGGTAAACACACCCCTGAAGCCACAGCTGACCAGCAGCGCCCGCACCGCCTCCCCCTGCGCGTGGCCGTGCTCCAGGAGGAGCCAGCCGCCTGCCTGCAGCCGGTCCGGCGCCTCGGCGATAGTTGAGCGCAGTGCGACCATGCCATCTGCGCCCGATGTGAGCGCCAGCTTCGGCTCGAAACGCAGATCACCCTGCAGCAGGTGGGGATCGTCCTGGGCGACGTAGGGTGGGTTGGAGAGGATCAGGTCGAAGCGCTCCGCGCGCACCGGCGCAAAGCCGTCGCCGCAGCGAAACTCGACATTGTCTGCGGCATGCCGGCGAGCGTTATCCTGGGCCACGGCCAGCGCCGCACTCGACACATCCGTGGCGATCACCCTGGTGCGCGGGCGCAGGTGGGCGATGGCCACCGCAACGCAACCGCTGCCGGTGCCGACTTCGAGCACCCGGCGCCGCTCCGCCTCGGGAATGCGCGCCAGCGCCAGATCCACCAGCAACTCGGTCTCCGGACGTGGGATAAGCACGTCCGGCGTGACGCGGAAGTCGAGCCCGTAGAACTCACGCTCGCCGAGAATGTAGGCGATGGGCTCCCCGGCCAGGCGTCGTTCGAGGTAGTCGAGATAGCGGGGGTTGCGGCTGGCCTCTTCAGCCAGCTCCGGGTGCGCGAGCAGACGTGCCTTCGGTATGTCCAGCGCGCGGACCAGAAGCAGCTCGGCTTCGGCCCTGGCGTCGCGACTGGCGAGCCCGAGCGCATCCGCCAGACGCTTGGCGTCGTGCATCCATACGGCGCCGGCGCTCGCCGGAGACTGCATACTTACGCCGCCGTCTCCTCGGCCAGGGCGGCGAGCTGCTCGGTCTGATGCTCGGCGATGAGCGCGTTTACCAGCTCGTCCAGCTCGCCGTCCATGACCTGGCCGATCTTGTAGAGGGTGAGGTTGATACGGTGGTCGGTGACACGGCCCTGAGGGAAGTTGTAAGTGCGGATCCGGTCCGACCGATCGCCGCTGCCGATCAGCGACTTGCGCGTGGCCGCCTCCTTGGCCTGGCGCTCGCGCGTCTGCTTGTCCTTGAGGCGGGCCGCCAGCAGCGACAGCGCCTGGGCCTTGTTCTTGTGCTGAGAGCGGTCGTCCTGGCACTCCACCACGATCCCGCTCGGGAGGTGCGTGATGCGCACGGCCGAGTCGGTCTTGTTCACGTGCTGCCCCCCTGCGCCCGAAGAGCGGAAGGTGTCGATGCGGATGTCGGCGGGATTGATTGCGACTTCGCCGATCTCATCCGCCTCGGGCATGACCGCCACAGTGCAGGCGCTGGTGTGGATGCGTCCCTGCGTCTCGGTAGCCGGGACCCTCTGCACGCGATGGCCGCCGGACTCGAACTTCAGCCGTGAGTAGGCACCGGCGCCGACGATCCGCAGGATGATCTCCTTGTACCCGCCGACCTCGCCAGGGCTGTGGGACACGATCTCCACCTGCCAGCGTCGGCGCTCCGCATAACGGGCGTACATGCGAAACAGGTCGCCGGCGAACAGCGCCGACTCGTCGCCGCCGGTGCCGGCGCGGATCTCCACGAAGATGTTGCGCTCGTCGTTGGGGTCTTTAGGCAAGAGCAGCCGCTGCAGCTCGCCTTCCAGGGCCACCAGCCGCTCGCGCCCCACCCTGATCTCGGTCTCGGCGAGCTCGCGCATCTCGGGGTCGGCCGTCATGTCCTGGGCCGACTGGATATCCGCGAGCGTGCGGCGATAGGCGCCGAACAGCTCGACCACCGGCCCGATCTCCGCGTGCTCGCGCGACAGCCTGCGGTAGTTATCCAGATCGCGCGTCACGCCCTCGGAGGCGAGCAGGTGATTGATCTCCTCGAAGCGGGCGCTCAGCTGGCTCAGCTTCGCCGCGATGCTGGGCTTCATTCCTTGGCGCGGATCTGGTACACGCGCTCGAGCAGCCGGACCAGGGTCTCGCGATCGGCCTCTTGGGCGTGATGCAATGCCGAAGTGGGCCCGTGCATCAGCTTGTTGGTGAGCGCCTGGCTCAGCGCCTCCAGCACCTGCTCGGCCTGCTCGCCCTTCGCCAGGCGCCGCAGTGCGCGCTCCACCTCATGGCGGCGAGCGCGCTCGGCCTGGTCGCGCAGCGCACGGATGGTGGGCACCGCCTCCCGGGCCGCCAGCCAGTGCATGAAGTCGAGGACCTTGGCGTCGATGATCTCCTCGGCATGGCTGACCGCCTGTGAGCGCGTGTCGTGTCCTTCCTGGACGATCTTGCCGAGATCGTCCACCGTGTACAGGAACACGTCGTCCATCCGACCGACTTCTGCCTCGACGTCGCGCGGCACGGCCAAGTCGATCATAAGCATGGGCCGATGGCGGCGGGCCTTCAGCGCGCTCTCCACCATGCCCTTGCCGATGATGGGCAGCGGACTGGCGGTGGAGGTCACGATGATGTCCTGCCCGGCTATGACTTCGGCCAGCTCGTTCAACGACACCGCCTGCCCGCCCAGCCGCGCAGCGAGCTCCTCGGCACGCTCGAGGGTGCGGTTGGCGAAGGTCACCGTGCGTGGCTGCTGGGCACCGAAGTGCGTGGCCGTCAGCTCGATCATCTCCCCGGCGCCGATGAACAACACCTTCTGCCCGGCGACGCTGGGGAAGATGCGTTGCGCCAGGCGCACGGCAGCGGCGGCCATCGACACGGAGCTTGCACCAATGTCGGTGCGGCTGCGCACCTCCTTGGCCACCGAGAACGTGTGCTGGAAGAGCTTGTGCAGCACCAGCCCGAGGGTGCCGGCCTTCTCGGCGCTGCGCACCGCCTGCTTGAGCTGTCCCAGGATCTGCGGCTCGCCCAGGACCATGGAGTCCAGTCCGCTGGCAACCCGGAAAGCATGCTTCACGGCACGCTCGCGCGGCAGGGTGTAGACGTAGGGCTCGACTGCCGCGGTCTTGAGTTGATGATAGTCAGCCAGCCACTGCACGGCCTTAGCGGGCTCCTGCGTGTTGCAGTAGACCTCGGTGCGGTTGCAGGTGGAGATGATGGCTGCCTCATGCACCGGCTCATGCTCCACCAGGTCGCGCAGGGCTCGCGGCAGGCCCTCGGCGTTGAACGCGACGCGCTCCCGCACCTCGAGGGGCGCGGTCTGGTGATTGATGCCGAAGGCGAAGAGCTGCATGGAGGATCAGGCGGTCAGCGTGCAGCGGGCCACGCACCTGTGCGCCTGCCGGGTGGCGGCAGGTCCAGGCCCACAAGCGTTCGCTCGACAGGTGCAGCGCATCTGGTCAGCCCACTTCCCTTCAGACCGGGTTCGACCGGTGTTCGAGACTCCGCCAGCACGGCCGGCGCGCGCAATTATAAGATAAGTGGGTCCTGCGCCCCTACCGCGCAACCTCCGGGAACGAAGGCCTTTGGGGGCGATCGAACCAATCAGCTCGACCTGAGGAACCGCCCATGCCCTCCGCCGTCCGCATTGTCCGCCTGCTACTGGCAGCCGCCTTGCTCCTCGTCGGCGTTGCGACCGCCCAAGAGTCAAACGATACCATCACTGTATACAAAAGCCCGGGCTGCGGCTGCTGCGAGAAATGGGCCGAGCACTTGCGGGCAACAGGCTTCCGGGTCGACGCGCGCGATGCCGCCAACCTGAACGCAGTGCGCCGGGAGCTCGGCGTACCGTCCCGGTTAGCCGGCTGCCATACCGCCAAGATCGGCCGCTATGTGGTCGAGGGCCATGTGCCGGCCGACCAGATCAAGCGCCTGCTCCAGGAGCAGCCCGATGTCGCAGGCATCTCCGTCCCGGGCATGCCGGTCGGCTCGCCGGGTATGGAGGGTCCGGGCGGACACGACTACGACGTCTTCTCATGGGACAAGGTCGGACGGACCAGACTCTTCGCCACCGTTCCACCCCTGTCCCGTTGAGCCGCACCGGCCGCCTCGCGGGCTTGATCCCGGTCAAGGCCCCTCTTACGGCCGGGCGGGACACTCTCATGCAGGCTTGTCGCAGGAGGGCCGGGGCGTGGGGCAGGAGATCGAGCGGGTTCAGTTCCAGGCGGAAGACTTCGCGCGCTTCGGGGCCCGTCTGGCGGAAGAGACTGCGCTGCTCGAAGCCTGGCTGCGCGCCGGTCGTTTCGACCAGGGCTCGTACGTTGGCGGCTTCGAGCTGGAAGCCTGGCTGCTGGACCACAACTTCTTTCCTCTCCCGCGCAACCAGGAGTACCTGACACGGCTCAACAACCCGCTGGTCGTACCCGAGCTGTCCAAATTCAACGTCGAGCTCAACGGCACGCCCCAGCCGCTGGCGGGCCAGGCGTTACGCCGGCTCGAAGAGGAGCTGACCGGGACCTGGCGCCACTGCCTGCAGGTCGCGCACGAGCTCGAGTGCCAGCTTGCGATGATCGGCATTCTGCCCACCATCCGCCAGCAGGACCTGACTCTGACGAATATCTCGCCGCTCAACCGCTACTACGCCCTGAACGACCAGGTGCTGAGTCTGCGCGGCGGGCGTCCCGTCCGGCTCGACATCAGCGGGCGCGAGCGTCTCGCCCTCACCCATGCGGACGTCATGCTGGAGGCCGCCACGACCTCATTCCAGGTGCATCTGCAGGCGCCCGCCGAGGATGCGGTACGTTACTTCAATGCAGCGCAGATCCTGTCGGCGCCGATGGTGGCGCTGTCCGCCAACTCGCCCTTCCTGTTCGAGCGCGACCTGTGGGACGAGACGCGCATCCCGCTGTTCGAGCAGGCAGTGGAAGTGGGCGACGATGCTCACGCTGAAAAGCGCCGGGTAACCTTCGGCTCGGGATATCTGCAGGACAGCCCGCTGGAGTGCTACCGCGAGAACGTCGAGCACTTCCCGGTTCTGCTGCCGATGCGGTTCGACGATGGCGCCGGGCAGCTGCGCCACCTCCGCCTCCACAACGGCACGATCTGGCGCTGGAACCGGATGCTGATCGGGTTCGACGAGGCGAACGTGCCGCATCTGCGCGTGGAGCATCGCGTGATGCCAGCGGGGCCGAGCATCGTGGACATGATCAGCAACGCGGCGGTGTACTTGGGCGCGTCGCGCTTCCTCGCGGGCTTGCGCCGGCCGCCCGAAGCGGATCTGCCCTTCGCGCAGGCGCGGGAGAACTTCTACCAGGCGGCGCGCCACGGCATGGATGCGCGCATCGTGTGGCTCGATGGACGCAATGTAGCTGTTCGCACCCTGCTGCTCGACGAGATCCTGCACATGGCGCGCGAGGGCCTGCTGCTGCTCGGCGCCGACGAGGACGACATCGAGCGCTATCTCGCGATCGCGCAGACGCGTGTACGCACCGGCCAGAATGGCGCCGCCTGGCAGCGTGCGCACGTCGACCGGTATGGACGCGACTTCTTCCGCCTCACCGCCGACTACCTCGAGCACCAGCGCAGCGCCATGCCGGTGCACGAGTGGCCGATCTAGCCCGCTCGCCTCCAGACCGAAGTTCCCCGGAATGCAACACCGCGCCGCGATGCACACTCCCTCTATGGTCCTGCGGGCTGGGGATGAGTTTCAGCGCAAACATGACCCATCCCCCTCCCCGGATCGAGTCCGAGGCAGGCTCTGAAAACGATGCTGACCGTCCGCACTGACCTTCCCGACGACTTCCTCTACGCTTCTGCCGGTGGGTTGCACCAGATTCTCCCCGGCCCCACGCTGATCCATCTACCCGGGCGCCGCACGCAACCCCTGTTCGTCAGCGTGCTCCTGCACGGCAACGAAGACACCGGCTTGAAGGCTGTGCAAAGCGTGCTGAGAAACCACCGCGACCGCGAGCTGCCGCGCGCGCTGTCGCTGTTCATCGGCAACGTGAAGGCCGCCGCCCAAGGGCAGCGGCATCTCGAGGATCAACCCGACTACAACCGGGTGTGGCCCGGCGCCGACACCAGCGGGCTGGCCGAGCACACGATGACGCTGGAAGTGGTCGACCAGATGCGGGCGCGCCAGGTGTTCGCCAGCATCGACATCCACAACAACACCGGCATCAACCCGCACTACGGCTGCGTCAACCGCTTGGAGGCGTCGGTGCTCCACCTTGCGACGCTGTTCTCGCGCGTGGTCGTGTACTTCAAGCGCCCTCTCGGGGTGCAATCGGCGGCATTCGCGTCACTCTGCCCGTCCGTCACGGTCGAATGCGGTAAGCCGGGCAACGTGGGAAGCGAGACACATGCTGCGGCCTTCCTCGAGGCTGCGCTCCATCTGGACCATCTGCCCGAGCATCCCGTACCGAAGCATGACCTCGCCCTGTACCACACGGTGGCCACGGTAAAGGTCCCGCCCCGGGCGCGCTTCGCCTTCACGGGCGGCGACGCGGATCTGTGGTTCGAACCCGACCTCGATCACATGAACTTCCGCGACCTACCGGCAGGAACACGGTTGGCGAAGGTAGCGGATGGCTGCCGGCAGCCCCTGCTGGTGCTCGACGAGGACGGTCGCGACGTGACCGGGGGCTACTTCGAGATCCGCGGTGGCGAGTTACGTACCCGCCGTCCGGTGACGCCGTCGATGCTGACGCTGAACGAGCAGGTGATCAGGCAGGACTGCCTGTGCTATCTGATGGAGAAACTACCGTACGAAGGCTAGCTACCAGGCCTGCCTCCCTTGCACCCGCAGGACGCCGGGGACGGGCAACGGGGAAAGGCGAAATAAAGTTGGCAATCGACAAACAAAAAGGGCTGCCTCTGGCAGCCCTTTCCCCTTCTACGACCGCGGCTTAGCGGTTGTAGATGTACATCGTGACTTCGAAGCCGAAGCGCATCTCGGTGAATTCAGGCTTGGTCCACATAGCAGCTCTCCTTGGGTTGGGTCGGTGATCTTGTCCACTTGAACTGGCCGGTCACGTTAGCCAGCCAATGGTGCCCAGTGTCCAGGTTTGCAGCCTGGCGCACCAGCGCAAAGCGCTGAATCCGGCCTCATGATTTTCATTAGATCGAGTCCAAAAGGGGCACTTTAGGACGCCGCAATCGCGGCCCGGGCACCCCTGAGCGCGCGGGAAAGCCGGCTACCGGATCTCGGAAGCGAAGCCGGGTTAACCCCGATGGGGGCAGGCCGGCGTTTACAGGTCAGGATATTGTTCTTGACCCGCGATGGAGAACGCCATGCTCAAACACACCGCCATTATGCTCGGGGCCGCGGCCCTTCTGGCTCTGGCCGCCTGCGGCACCGACGCCCCCGCCCCGGTTTCCCGGACGGACGTGGGAAAGCAGACCGAAGCTTCGCCAGGCGGGCCCCACGCGCTGGAAGCGAGGCAAGAGGCCCAACGCCCCGCGCAGCTCGAGGAGAAGGACGTCCGGAGGCAGCTGCTGGCAGTCGACTCTGCCACCCGATCGAACGCACCGGCTTCGCCTGTAGTGGCCGCGGGGGGACCATTGGAGCTGATGTCGATCCGCGCGCCCGGCGAGCCGCTGGACCGGGAGAACTACGCGCACTTCGACGATAACCCGCTCAAGCGCGTCGTCGAGCATCCGGTGTCGACCTTCAGCATCGATGTGGACACCGGCGCTTACAGCAACACGAGGCGCATGCTCAATGCCGGCCGACTGCCGGCGCAGGATGCGGTGCGCGTGGAAGAGCTCATCAACTACTTCGCGTACGACTATCCCGCGCCAGGCGAAAGATCCGAGCCGTTCAACGTCATCACCGAACTGGGACCGAACCCTTGGAACTTGAAAACGCATCTGCTTCACATCGGACTGAAGGGTTTCGAGGTGCCCAAGTCGAGCATTCCCGCGGCGAACCTCGTCTTTCTGATCGACGTTTCGGGCTCGATGAGTTCGCCCGACAAGCTGCCTTTGCTCAAGAGCGCGTTGACGCTGCTCACCAATGAACTGCACGCGAGGGATCGCATCTCGATCGTGGTCTACGCCGGCGGGACCGGCGTGGTGCTCGAGCCGGTGCCCGGCGACCAGAAGGGGAAGATCGTCGCGGCGCTGGAAAGCCTGAGCGCCGGCGGGCGCACCAACGGCGCGGCCGGCATCCGTCTCGCGTATCAGATGGCCGAGGAGGCCTTCGTCCAGGGCGGGATCAACCGCGTGCTGCTCGCCACCGACGGCGATTTCAACGTCGGAACGACGAACTTCGAAGCGCTGAAGGATCTAGTGGAGCAGAAGCGCAAGACGGGAATCTCGCTCACCACTCTGGGATTCGGTACCGGCAACTACAATGACCACTTGATGGAGCAGCTCGCCGACGCCGGCAACGGCAACTACGCCTACATCGATACGCTGAACGAAGCGCGCAAAGTCCTGGTCGACCAGATGTCGGCCACGCTGCAGACCATCGCCAAGGACGTGAAGATCCAGATCGAGTTCAATCCGGACGTCGTCTCCGAGTACCGGCTCATCGGCTATGAAAACCGGGCGCTGGCGCGCGAGGACTTCAACAACGACCAGGTCGATGCGGGAGAGATCGGCGCCGGCCATAGCGTTACCGCACTGTACGAGATCACGCTGACCGGAAGCGAAGGCGAGCGTGTCGATCCGCTGCGCTACCGGCCCGCTGCAGGTGCGAATCCAGCTCGCGAAGCCGAGATTGCGTTCTTGCGTCTGCGCTACAAAGCGCCGGACGGCGAGGTCAGCAAACTGATCGAGCGCCCGATCGCGCTGGCTGATCTCGAGCGCGACCTGCACCGGACCAGCGAACGCTATCGCTTCGCCGCCGCGGTCGCCGGGTTCGGCCAACTGCTACGCGGCGCAAAGTACATGGAGCAGTTCGGATACTCGGATGTGCTGGGTCTCGCCCGGTCATCGCGCGGCGCCGACCCGTTCGGATATCGGGGCGAGTTCATCACACTGGTGGATCTTGCGCAGACGCTGTCGGCGGGCGAGGTTCAGCGCGTCAGTGAGTAGCGACACAATAGTCACGCGGCAGGCATCGCCTCGAGCTGCTTCGCGGATTTCGACAGACCTTTCAGGATCGCATCGAGCACGTGCTGTGGAAATCGCCTCGGCAGATTCTTCTGGACCGTCGCGATGACGGCCGGCGTCGCGGCCAGAATGTCCTCGATCAAGGTCTCTGCGGTGTCGCCCAAACCGCACTGTATAGCCATGTCATACTGCGAGGGTCGGTCAACCGCGACCAGGATCTGGAGCGTCTGCTCAAGGCTCAGCTCCTGTTCTGGGTGCTCGCTGCCACCGACGGGCACGCAAAGAACTTCAGCATTCGAATCCTCAGCCAGGGGCGCTTTCAACTGACGCCGCTCTACGATGTCTTGAGCGACGGCGGATGCGATCGCAGGCTTGATACACCGGCGGCGGCCTCGTCGTTTGTGACCAAGCTTTCGTCGCCGAAACATGGCTTCTTTCCGTGTTTCCGTGTGGACATTGCCTCGGGTTTGTTACCGAGATGCGCAGAACCCCCTTTGGTTTCGCGGCACGAGATGCCCCAAGCAAGCGCCTCGCGGTCCCAATGCAAACAGTGGTTGGCGGGCACCTCGCTTCAGTTTTCCGGTTTCCAGACGACCCAAAGTCAGAACTGCAGTCACTCCGTCGCCTAGCACCGCCCCAGGGATGTAGAAGTCACCTAGAAGGCTTCAGCAACTAGCTACCGAGCCCTCGGCAATCTCGAGCAGCTCCGCTTCGCTCAACGTTTCCAGGTAGTCGACCGCCCGTTTCGCAGTTGCCGAGCTCGATCCTCCTGCGCTCGGCAGAGCTTGGCAATTCGCCTGGACTGATCCCAGTGCCTTCCTCCAGGTACTGGGGTACGCCGGACGGGGCTAGCCTGCTATGCCGCACCCAGTCCGGCGCTCCGCGTTCCCGGCTCGTGGCTCGACCTGCTCTTCCCGGCTGGTCCCAGTAATGCCTGAAACTTTCAGCTCGCGACCACCCCGTCCCGAGCCCGCCGTAACTTCGCGACCCGGCGCCCCCGGTTCCGCGAGCAAGGCACGCAGTGCTGGGCAAGCTCGGGGTAGAGGCCGGAAACCCTCTCCAGGATAGATCTCCGTATGCAGCAGCTCGGGAACGAGCTGACAAAACCGACGAAACGCCCCCGCCCAGTCCTCAGGACGCGGTGCTGAGCGCACCAGCCGGCTCGCTTGGGGGCCGGGAGCCTGCGCCCGAAACCGCGGCGCATGAAGGTCTCGGTCCTGCGGCGTATCCTGGTGAACGTATGGCTTGGAAACGATCCTAAGTCACTGACGGGCTTGCCCAATAGGCCGTTCGGGGCAGACAATAGGTTCCGGGATATGCTGCAATTTCGCGGTTGATTTCAAAGTCATGCGGCACTACGCGACGTCGCCATCCGTATGCCCGGTGTAAGCTGCCAGGATGTGGGATCGTGACGGGCATAGCCTTTTCCATTTAAACCAAAAGGGGGGCGAAGTGATCACTATCGCTCGTAGCCGTCGTCGCTTTCTGGCGGGCGCTTCTACCCTTGGTGCCGCATCGCTGCTTGGCATGCCCGGCATCGCGCAACCAGATTCTCACCCCGAAACCACGAAACTGCGGATCGCGCAGGGTCCCTTCATCTGCTATGCACCGCAGCTGCTGGCCGAGGTGTTTCTGCGGATGGAGGGCTTCACCGACGTGAGCTACGTCGTCGAACGCCCCGGCCGGACGACCGCCGACCTCGTGTTCTCGGGCGAAATCGACATGACCATGGACGCTGCAACGGAGTTCGTCTACACAGCCGACAGCCGCTCCTCCGCCATAGCGCTCGCCGGGATTCATGCGGGATGCTACGAGCTCTACGGCAACGATCGCGTCAGGGCGGTCCGCGACTTGAAAGGCAAGACGGTCTCGGTCTATGCACTCGGTGGAGCCGATCACATACTGCTCTCGAGCATGTTGGCCTACGTGGGCATGAACCCGCAGAACGACGTCACGTTCATTACTGCGGACAAATCGATGAGCGCCATGCAACTGTTTGTGGAGGGCAAGTCGGACGCGTTTCTGGCTTTCGCTCCAGCACCACAGGAGCTCCGAGCGAGGAAGGTCGGGCGGGTGATCGTGAATACTACCCACGATCGGCCTTGGTCGCAGTACTTCTGCTGCCTGGTGGTCGCAAACCGGGAGTTCACGGCTAAGCATCCGGTAGCGACCAAGCGTGCCTTGAGGTCTTTTCTCAAGGCGGCCGACATATGCGCCCAGGAGCCCGAGCGCGCCGCCAGGATGCTGGTCGAGAAGGGCTACGAGCCGCGCTACGAAGTCGCCCTAGAAGTGCTCAAGGAACTTCCTTATCGTCGGTGGCGCGAGAACCACCCGGAAGACACCTTACGCTTCCACGCACTACGCCTGCACGAGGTGCGTATGATCAAGTCCACGCCACAAAGGCTCATCACGCAGGCGACCGACTGGCACTTCCTGGATGAGCTTAGGAAGGAGCTGAAGGCTTAGTGCAGTTTCTACGCTTCTTCAAAGAAGTGCCGCATAACATCCGCATCCACCTGACCGGCTACAGCGGGCTTCGCCCGCCTTCGCCGGCAGGTGATGCGGATCGTTGGGCGGCTTCCGGGAGGGAAGTATGCTGATTCGACAGAGTGTGCCTTCGGATTTTGCTGCGATGTTGGCAATCATCAACGACGCAGCGCAGGCCTATCGAGGTGTGATACCGGTCGACCGCTGGCACGAACCGTACATGCCGGCCGACGAATTGATGAAAGAGATTACTGCTGGGGTCATCTTCTGGGTGGCGGAGGAGGAAGGACATCTGTTGGGAGTGATGGGGATTCAGGACAAAGACGATGTGGCTTTGGTGCGCCACGCCTATACCGCGCCAACGATACAGAGGAAGGGCGTGGGAACGCAGCTACTGCGCCACGTGGAAGGCGTCGCTGACAAACCCATTTTGATCGGGACCTGGGCGGATGCCTCGTGGGCCATCGAGTTCTACCGGCGGAACGGCTTCACTCTGCTTCCTAGCAGCGACAAAGATCGCTTGCTCCAGACATACTGGTCGATCCCTCTGAGACAAATCGAAACTTCGGTTGTCCTTGCTGACAGTCGGTGGACGGGAACCCAAGGTCACGGTAGCGCAGTGTGAGTGCATTGCATTCTCGGGCGGGTACAGCAGCGAGTGCAACGGGTAGCGTGCTACGAATGCCGCCCAACCCCTATGAGGCCCCTACGTGTCAAGAGGCAAAAGAAGTTCGCCGGAAGATAAAGGGCCTTCCGCTTCTGGGTTTCATGCTCAGTCGGCCGCGCTCGGTGTGACCGACTTGATTTCCAGCTCGGGCTTTGCAGGAACGTGTCCTGCACCAAACACCTATCGAGGGTCCACGCCCCACGGCCGATGACGCACTGGCCCGTGTGGGGCTGCGGCAGGGTGTCTGCCACGCCCTAGAAACGATACCGTTCCCTCGTACCGGCCCACTCAAAGGGTCGGGTTGGCGACCCCGGAGGGTCGCTCCAGTTAGTGCCGGGCTCGGGTGAGGGGCAGCACACGTCAAACGCATCGATCCTGTCGCGTGTTATGGGGCGGAGCGCGGCGGCGGGCCAATCAAGCGCACGGGCTGCCGGGACGTCATCCATAGCCGCTCGAGCGTGCTCGCAGGCACACACGTATGGTTGTCAGCGGCTTGCATCGGGTTTGTCCCGAGTGGCTCCAGTTAGGCCTCGAGCTCGCGCCGCCGCCTCCGAGTCAATCCTGGTAGAACTTGTGCGGGTCGAAGATCTGGCCGCGCTTGAGCATGAAGTACACCGCACGGGCGAGCTTGGCGGCCAGCACGGAGAGCGCCTTGCCCTTGCCGTGCTTTTTCTTCAGTCGCTCATGCAGGGCCTGCGCCGGCGGATTGGCGCGCAGGAACGTGGTGGCCAGTTCCCCGAAGGCCCATTTGAGGTGGGCGTTGCCGATCTTGCCCCCGGCGTGCCCCAGCAGCTTGCCGTTGGATTCGCGCCCGGGCTTGACCAGCCGGCAGTAGGACAGGAAGTCCTGCACGCTGGGGAAGCGCTCGATGGTGCAGATCTCGTAGACGATCACCAGCGGGAGGATCAGATCGGCCCCATGGATGGAGCGCAGCAGGGTAAAGGCCTTGCGGTCATGCTCCTTGGCACACGCCCGGATATGCCGCTCGAGCTTGGGCAACAGCGCGTCGTACTGCTCGATCACGGCCAGATCCAGGGCTACGGAGTTGCGCACCTGGGGATCGGGAAAGTGCGCCAACAGATCGGTGCGCTCGGAGGGCTTCTGGATGCGACGCGTTTCGAACGGCGGCAGGTTGTACTGGCTGACCGTGTTCTGGATGTGTGTGATGAGCTCGGAGCGCTTGCGCATGAGGTGATTGCGCCGGCGCAGTAGATCGCGCGTGGCGCGCATCTCGGGGGGATAGACATACGCCTGCGGAATCATCCCCCGCGCAGCAGCATGGCGATCTTGTGCGCATCGATACGATCGGTCTTGGCCTTGCCCCCGTGGATGGCGCGCATGTACAGCGGTGCCCGAGCACGAAGCCGATGCCCTCGCGTTGGCACACATCGGCCACCCAGTACCAGGCGAACATGCACTCCACGGCCACCACCAGGTCATCGCGGAAAGCCCTTACCGCGGCCAGGAAGGCCTTGGGGTTGCACTCGATGTTGCGCGACAGGAGCACCACGCCGGCCCGCGTCCAGGACGCACAGGTACATCATCCGGGCGTGCAGGTCGATCCCGCAGTAGTGCTTGTGCTGCTGGGTATAGAATCGCATGAGAGGCCTCCTTTCTGACTCGTGTCGTGTCGGATGACACCCTTAGGATGGTAAGCGTCACTCACCAAGCCCGCCGGAAACGGGGGCCTCGCATCAATATCAGCGCGTTCGAGGGGAGCGCCCAACAGCGGGCCCGCTGTTGGGTTCCCTCCTCGCTTCGCTCGTCGGCGCCCCCTCAACGCGAACGTTAGAGCGCACTATGACGCCTCAGCAGTTCATCGGGTTAGCAGTCCGATTGTTTGCAGTCTGGCTCGTCGTAAGCGCGGTCCAGGCGTTCAGCGTTGGATCAGCAATGTCTGCTCAATCCG
>Ga0105094_10000892_pt1 | contig 15259 bp, 11 predicted proteins | sample PPLLak1March2015_2_FD_87023 | JGI IMG/M metagenome (GOLD analysis project Ga0105094, IMG submission 87023) | Freshwater sediment microbial communities from Prairie Pothole Lake near Jamestown, North Dakota, USA - PPLs Lake P8 Core (3) Depth... | ecosystem: Environmental > Aquatic > Freshwater >...
ATCGGCCCGGCGCTCGAGGCGAAGCTCGACAAGATCGAGAGCGGCGTGTACGACCCGAGCTTCCGGCTCTCCCTGATGCTGAAGGACGCGCGCCTCATCCTGGACGCGGCCGAGCGCCGGGGCGTGGACCTTCGCGTCGCGCGGGCCGCCGAGGACTGGTACGAACAGGCGCAGGCGAGCGGTCTCGGGGACCTGGACTACTCGGCCGTGGTGGCCGAGATCACCGGCCGCCCCGGCGCCTGAGCGATCTGCTGCTCGACCCGCTCCACGCGCTCGAGCGAGGGCCGGGCGCGGAGGCGCTCGAAGACCTCGCTCGCCTCGGCAAGCAGCGGCCGGGCGTCTTCTCCTCGACCCTGTGCGGCGAGCCACTCCCCGAGCTCGAGCTGGGTCGTCGCGGCATGGAACGGCATCGACAGGGCACGGAACCCGGAGATCGCCGCCGCGAAGCCGGGCTCGACACGCTCCACCTCGTCGCGGAGCGCGGCCAGACGTGCCGCGAACCGCGCCCCCTGCGCCCGGAGTGCGTCGGTGACCTCCCCCGGTCGCATGGTCTCGAGCCCGCCGAGGAGCTCCTCCACCTTCGCGGTGTCCGCGAGCGCGAACGCCGCCTCGAGCGCGCTGATGAGGCCTTCCTTGTACTCGACCGACCGGACGAAGTCCGTGTGGCTCTCGAGGGCCTCCTCCGCGATGGCGAGCGCCTCCGCGGCGCGCCCCTCGGCCAGCAGGATCGTGCCCTCGTGGCGCCGGTACGCCGCCCGCGTCTGGAAGTCCTTCGAGGTGGCCGTCTCGGAGAACTTGCCCAGGTGCTCGCGGGCCCTCGACAGTTCTCCGCGCAACACGAACAGCGTGATCATCGACATGGCGTTCAGGCGGAGCTGTTCCGGCAGCTCGTCGATCGGCGGCGCCTCCTCCAGCCGTGCCTCCGCCTCATCCCAACGACCGAGCGCGGTCAGCTCATCCAGGGTGCCGATCGCGGCCGAGAGCTCCCAGAAGCGGTCGCCGACGCGCCGCGCGAGGTCGCGTCCGCGGTCGGCGAGCTCGACCGACGACTCGTACCGATCGGCGGTCGCCTCGAACGCCGCGAGGTTGTTGATCGCCCGGAGAGCGGCGAACGACAGGTCGTGCTCGAGCGCCACGTCGAGCGCGTGACGGAGCATCAGCGAGCCTTCCTCGGGACGCCCTCGGCCCGACAGGATCAGCCCACGTGTGTTGAGCGCCTGCGAGAGGACCTCGGGCAGGCGAAGCGCCTCGGCGATCGTCAGCGCGAGCTCGAGGCGCTCGAGGGCCTCGTCGGACCGCCCCATGAAGAACAGGATGCGGCCGAGCTGCGCTGCCAGGGTCGCGAGGTCGGCATCCTGCTCCTCGTGGACCAGCACCTCGAAGGCCTGCTGCATCTGCTCGAAGGCTTCCTCGATGCCTCCCTGCTGCCACACGATCTCGGCGAGCGCCGCCGAGACGCGCGCAGCGGGGTGCGTCAGGCCGATCGAGGAGAACGTCGCCATCGACGTCTGGAAGTGCGCTCCCGCGTCGGTCCACCGGCCGGCGCCGCGGGCCATCACGCCGGCCCGCTCGTGCAGCTCGGCGAGCGCGAGCGGCTCGTCGGTCAGCTCGATCGCGCGTTCGAAGTAGCGCTGCGCCTCGCCCGCGGCCGCGAGCGACCCTGCGCGCTCGCCGGCCTTCGCGAGCAGGTCCCGCGCCCTCGCCCTGATCGCGGGCGCGTCGTCCGCCTCGGGCGCCGCGTCGTACGCGGCTAGGTGGTGGGAGGCGATCACCTCGACGACGTCGTCCAGGTCCGCGGCGGTCCGCTCGAGGAACGACGCCGCCGCCAGGTGCTTGGCCTTGCGCTCCTTCTTCGACAGCGTGTCGTAGGCGACGGCCCGGAGCAGGTCCTGGAGGAACCCGTACTGCCCGCGTTCCGGCGATCGGGGGTCGGCTTGGAGCGACAGGATCTCCTTGCGGACGAGCGCGGAAAGGATCGGCTCGAGCTCCGACTCCGAGACACCCGAGACGGACGCCAGACCGGCTTTGAAGAAGGTCTTCCCGAGCACGGCCGCGTCCTGCACCGCCCTGCGTTCCGATCGCGTGAGACCGTCCAGGCGCGCGGCGATCAGCGCGTGGAGCGACTCGGGGACCTCGAGCGTCTCGATCGGGCCGGTCGGCCGGTACACGGACCCGTCCTGGACGAGGAGGCCCCGATCGAGCAGCATCCGCACGGTCTCCACCGCGTACAGGGGAACGCCCTCCGCCCGTTGCAGCATCGCGTCCGCCGTTTCGTCGGGGAGTCCGACGACCAGGCCGCTCAGCAGCTCGCGCATCCGCTCGGGCGGGAGCGGCTCCAGATACAGCGACGTGAAGTTCCGCTTGCCGGCTCCCCAGGTCGGGCGGCGGTCGTTCAGCTCCGGCCGCGCGAGCGTCATCAAGAAGATCGGGAAGCTCCGCGACCACTCCAGGAGGTACTCGATGAAGTCGAGCAGCGAGCTGTCCGCCCACTGCATGTCCTCGAACGCCATCACGACGGGGAACTGCTCCGCGAGCCGCTCGAAGAAGAGCCGCCACCCGGCGAACAGGTCCTCCTTGTCGATCGCGGTGCGGTCCTCGAGCCCCAGCAGGTGCGCGAGCCTCGGCTCGATCCATCGCCGCTCCTCGGCGTCGGAGACGTACTCCTGGAGGGCGGCGCGGAGCTTCGCAGCGGCCGAGGCAGGCTCCTCCTCCTCGGCGATGCGACATCGCATCTTCACCATCTCGGCGAGTGCCCAGTACGTGACGCCGTCGCCGTACGACAGGCATCGCCCGCGGTGCCAGAACGTGTCGTCCGCCAGCCCGTCGAAGTACTTGAAGAACTCCCACGCCATGCGAGACTTGCCGATCCCGGCGATCCCGAGCACCGAGACCAGATGCGCGGTCCGCTGGTCCGAGGATGCGTGGAACAGCTCCTTCACCATCCGGAGCTCACGGTCGCGTCCGACGAAGGGTGGCTCGAGCCCGACCGACTTCAACGTGCCGCGGACGCCGCCGACCACGCGGGCGGCGCGCCACAGCGGCACGAGGCCCGACTTCCCTTTGAGCTCGAACGTGCCGGCGTCCTCGTACACGAAGGACGCCTCCGTCGCCCGGCGCGTCGCCTCGCCCACGAAGACCGAGCCGGGTGGCGCCGCCGACTGGATCCGGCTGGCGGTGTTCACGAGATCTCCCGCCACCATGCCCTCGCCGACCGCCTCGAGGTTCACGGCGGCCTCGCCCGTCAGGACGCCGGCGCGGACGGCGAGCTCGGGCGCGCCCACCTCCTCGCCGAGCGCCGCGACCGCGGCCGTCAGGTCGAGCGCCGCCCGGACCGCTCGTTCCGCGTCGTCTTCCGTCGCGACGGGCGTTCCCCAGACCGCCATCACCGCGTCGCCGATGAACTTCTCGACGGTCCCGCCGAACCGGGCGATCACCGTCCGGCAGGTCTCGAAGTAGCGTGAGAGGAGATCCCGCACCTCCTCGGCGTCGCGTGACTCCGACAGGGTGGTGAACCCGACGAGGTCCGCGAACAGCACCGTGACGAGCCGCCGCTCGGACACGTGCGCATGGGGCGCGTCCGCAGGGACCGCGGGCGCCTTGGCGCCGTGGCCGAGGGGAGATCCACATTCCCCGCAGAACTTCGCGGTAGCGGGGTTCCGCGTGGCGCAGGCGGGGCACGCGGGGCTGAGGGAGGCGCCGCACTCCATGCAGAACTTGCGGCCGGCCTCGTTCTCAGTGCCGCAGGTGGAACAGGTCGTCACGACCGGTGTCCCCGCGCCATGCTTCGGACGTTACCGCAGACGACGGAGGGAGGGGACGCGCGCGGGCGTCCCCTCCCGTTGTCGCGATCCGGGTGCGTCTAGAACTTGGCGGAGCCCCGGCACACCTCGCCGGTCGCGACGTTGACCGCCTTGCCGCGGACCGTGTCCGTCCCCGCCGGGTCCGAGGTGACGACGCGGACCTCGAACGAGCCGCTCGGGGCCTTCGTCACCCGCGTGCCGCGGAAGATCCGATCGCCGTTCTTGAAGAGCTTCACCTTCCAGGTCTGGCCGTTCACGTTCGAGTCGACCTCGTACTCGACCTCGATCTTCCCGTCCTCGGGCGAGAGCTTCAGCTTCCAGTCCGCGCTCCCGCTGCACGACCCGCGCTTGATGACGTCGCCGTCCTTGGCCGCCGCGGGCACGGCTCCGGCCACGGACAGGGCGAGCGCGCCTGCGAGGGCAACCGCTGCGATCCGCTTGATCATCCCGAACCTCCTTGGTGCCGCCGCCGGCCGTTCCGGCGGATGCGAGAAGCCTCGTCGCTCGTCGGTCTCGGTCACAACGGGACGACCGTCCCGGGACCTCAGCGGTACGTCAGACGGCCCGAGCAGGACTCGCCGGTGACGAGGTTCACGCCGGCGGCCTCGATACGGTCGCGCCGGGAGCGGTCGAGGGCCAGCCTGCGGATGCGGATCCGGCCGTCGTCGTCCGACATCTTCGTCCCGGCATAGACGCGAACGCCGTTGTCCGAGATGAACAGCTGCCACGCCTGGTCCGGGTCGCCGTCCTCGATCCGGAAGCGGATCCGCAGGGTGCTCGGGGACTCGCGGCCGACCTTGAGCCGCCACTCGCTCGGGCCGCCCGAGCACGAGCCGCGGGCGTCCTCGGACCCGAACGCCGGCACGGCGCCGAGCGCCAGGGCGACGGCGAGCGAGAACGCCGGGAGGGCCGTGCGGATCCGCATGGTTCCAGGGTGGGCGCCGACGAGCGCCGCGGCAACGGGACCTCGGTCCCGGGACCTAGTCCCGGAGCGCGCCCGTCCGCTCGGCCCACAGGGCCGCCTGCGTGCGGTCCTGGACCCCGATCCGCTGGAACAGGTTGGTGAGGTGGCCCTTCACCGTCTTCTCGCTGATGCCGAGGCGGCGCGCGATCTGCTTGTTCGGGTGCCCGGCGACGACGAGCGCAAGCACGTCGCGCTCGCGGGCGGTCAGCTCGACGGTGGGCGGGCGGGCGGAGCGCTCGGCCAGCAGGGCGGCGGCCGCCTTCGGCGCGAGCGGCGCCTCGCCGCGGGACGCCGCCCGGATCGCGGCGTGGATCTCCTCGGGCTCGGCGTCCTTCAGCAGGTACCCGATCGCGCCGGCGTCGAGGGCCTGGACGATCCGCTCGCGGTCCGAGAACGACGTGAACACGACGATGCGCGTCTCGGGCGCCTGGGCGGCGAGGCGGCGCGTGACCTCGACCCCGTCGAGGTCGGGCATCGACAGGTCGAGCAGGAGCACGTCGGGGCGCTCGGCCACGCTCACGCGTACGGCGGCCTCGCCGCCGTCCGCCGAGCCGACGAGCTGGACGTCCTCGAACGTGCCGAGGAGCTGCTCCAGGCCGACCCGCACGACGCGGTGGTCGTCCGCGAGCGCCACCCGGATCGTCACGCGGGAGCCTCCACGCGTACCACGGTACCGCCGCCGTCGGCCGGGGCGACCCGGAGCGTGCCGCCGGCGTCGCGGACGAGCTCCTCCAGGATCTGCAGGCCCATGTGGCCCTCGCCGCGAGCGCGCGCCACCTCGGCCGGGCCGACGCCGCGACCGTCGTCGGTCACTTCGAGCACGGCCCGGGCGTCCTCGCGCCGGACGGCGACCCGGACGCGGCTCGCGTGCGCGTGCGCCTCCACGTTGCGGAGCGCCTCCTGGCACGCCCGGTACAGGAGTGCGTCGACCTCGGGGCCGAAACCCGCCTCGGAGAGCTCGAGCGACACCTCGAGCCCCTCCTGCTGCAGCCGGGCGGTGAGGTCCGACAGCGCCGGGCCGAGCCCGGCCTGCTGGAGGTTCGGCGGGTAGACGCCCACGACCGCCGAGCGCAGCGTCCGGATGCTCGCGCGCGTCGCCGCCGCGGCCTCGTCGAGGGCCGGGCTCTCGGGCCCGCTCGAGCGCTCGGCCGCGGCCGACAGGCGCATCGCGAGGCCCGCGAGGTCCTGCACGGGCCCGTCGTGGAGGTCGCCGGCGATGCGTCGCCGTTCGCGGTCCGAGGCGTCGATCGCGCGCTGCAGGAAGCGCTCGCGGTCGAGCTGCGCGCCCCGGACGCGCCGCGCGAGCACCCACGCGAGCGGGATCTCGATCGCCGCGAACGCGAGGAGCGCCACGACGAGCACCGGAGCGAACGTCGCGAGCAGGTCTCCCTCGCTCGCCTCGATGCTGGACGAGCGCTGGTACGTCTCGAACAGCAGGCGCTCGCCGCCCGGCGTCTCGATCGACGTGTAGACCTCCACGAGGTCCCCGTACCGGCGCTCGAACCGGTTCTCCGGCCGGCTGAGGTCCGAGACCTCGGCCGTCACCCCCCCCTCCTGCTCGATCGCCTCGAGCTCGTCCTCGCCGAGCTCGTAGCGCTCGCCGATCAGGTCCGACTCGTCCGAGTAGACGATCTGCCCGTCCGCCGTCCAGATCTTCACCCGCACGACCGGGTCGTCGAGGACGGCGGTCACCACGGTCGCGACCGCCAGGCTGGCCTCGGCGTCGCCGGTGAGCAGCCCGTCGTCCAGCCTGCGCTCGACGACCGAGGCCGCGAAGGCCGTGAAGTCGCGGGCCTGCGAGATCGCCTGCTGGGTCGCGAGCCGGCGCAGCACGAGGACCCCGGTCACCCCGACGAGCACGAGCACGAGGAGCCCGAGCAGTGCGAAGGTCAGCACCGCCCGAGCCACCGAGCCGAGACGCTCCACGCGCGGATGGTACGCCCGACGCCCGTCCGTGCCCCTGTTCTACGTCCTCGCCGTGCCGAGGTGGATCCCCCGGCGGCGCCCGGCGACCGTCGACTACGCGGGCGGCGGGAGGGACGGCGCGTAGCCGATCCGGAAGAACGACAGCACCGGCCGGGACGCGGGGGTCGTCACGGGCCCGCGGCTCACGCTCGCGAGGTCGAGCGACAGGCGCACGTCGTCGTTCCCCGGCCGGTTCGGGTCGTACAGGTGCAGGCCGAGCGACGAGCCCTCGAGCCGGTACCCGTACGCGAGGACCTGGTGGTTCTCCTTCAGGTCGAACGGGTCCGCCGACCGCACGCGCACGAGGCCGAGGGCGCAGGGGTGGCCGCCGTCGATCTCGGCGCGCACCCGGGGCCACTCGTCGTGCACCATCCGCCAGATCCGGCCGTGCGGGGCGATCCCGAGACGGCTCCACACGGTCTCGCCGTCGGACAGCAGCGGGTTCATGAGCCGGAGGTACCGGGTTGGGCCGTTCGGGAGCTCGAAGCTGTCGAACAGCCGGTCGACGAGGTACTCGAACAGCTGACCGTCGGACGGCGGGGTCGTGCCCGGCGGGATCGGCAGGCCGGCCTCGAAGTGGTCGCGCGCGGCGAAGACCATCCCGCCGCACAGGCCGTTCGAGGCGTCCCCGACCCCGAGGGTGACCATGCCCGGGATCCCGATCCGGCGCAACGGGACCTTGGGGAACGAGTTCGCGAAGCGGAACCCGGACGTGCTCGGCAGGAATCCCGGGACCATGCGGACCGTCATGGCTGACCCTCCCCGTGACACGCGGTCGGGTCAGGGTACCCCGTGGATCAGGTGGGGACGATCTCGCCCCCCATGCCCGGGTGGAACGTGCAGCGGAACTCCGTCGCCTCGTTCGGGACCGTGAACGTCGCCGAGGCGATGCCCCCCGGCTCGACGGTGCCGGTCGACAGGTCGATCTGGTCGATGGTGAAGTTGTGGCCGGCGTCGCCCTCGTTCCGGGTCTCGACCGTGACCTCGGTCCCGGCCTCGAGCCGCAGCTCGGCGGGGTCGAACTCGTCGTCGCGCATCACGACCCGGACGGCGCCCGGGCCGCCGGGGCCTCCGTGCACGTCTCCGGATAGCTCGCGGGCACAGCCCGAGAGGGCGAGCGCGGCGACCAGCCCGCCGAGGGCGAGCGCGGTCGCGATGCGGATGCTGCGGGAACGGCTGGTGGGTGCGGTGTGCGTGTCCATGTCCGCCAGGCTAGGTGCCTCAATGCGCCGTTCCCATCCCGGCAGCCACCGTGTTCGCGGTGGGGTTCACCCGACGTCGTGGGAGTAAGCAGCCTCTGCACGCGAACCTCGGCGCGCGCTGTAGGTGCCGTGCAGACGTCCCGGAGCGGATCGGGGTGCGGCGTCAGAGGCGGCGACGGAGCGGCGCCGGCAGGTCGGCGACCTCGAAGACCCGCACGGGGTGACGGAACCCGTCCAGCTGGATCCCGTCGAGCGGCGAGGCATCCACCCGCTCCCGGATGGCCGAGACCGCGAGCGTGCGCTCGGACACGAGGATCTGGTCCGGCCCGGCGATCTGCGCGAGGTGGGTCGCCAGGTTCACGTTGTTCCCGATGACCGTGTACTCGGTCCGGGTGGCGGAGCCGATGTTGCCGACGGTGACGTAGCCGGTGCTGACCCCGATGCCCACGTTCAGTGCCCCATCGGGCTCCGAGGACCACCGGCCGCGGAGGCCGCGGAGCCGTTGACGCATCTCGAGCGCGGTCATCACGGCGCGCTCCGCGTGGTCCTCGAACGGGATGGGGTCGCCGAAGAAGGCGAGCACGCCGTCCCCGACGTACTTGTCCAGGGTGCCGCCGTGCTGGAAGACGACGTCCGTCATGACGGCGAAGTGCTGGTTGAGCCCGTCGATCAGCTCCTCGGGCTCCATGCCTTCGGACATCGACGAGAACCCGCGGACGCTCGCCACGAGGATACTCAGGTTGCGTCGGGTCGACGTCAACGACACCGGGGCGCCACCGTTCAGGACGGCGTCGGCCACCTGAGGCGCCAGGTAGCGCCGCAGTTGCTCGGCCCTCCGCAACTGCCCGAGCTGCTCTTCGACGGTCTGCTCGAGGTTGCCGTTCAGCTCGGCGAGATCCCGGTAGAGCTTCGCGAGCTGCTCGCTGGTCGTGTTGAGGTTCGTCGTCAGTCGTCCGAACTCGTCTCGGTTCGGGACCTCGACCTGTTGGCCGAAGTCGCCGTCCGCGAGGCGTGCGAGCGCGAGGTCCACCTTCCGGACCGGCCGGATCACCGACCAGGACAGCGCCGCGCCGAGACCGAGCGCGATCAGCAGGCTCACGCCCGAGAAGATCCCGACCGCGAACAGGAGGAACCGGTGCAGCGAGGAGAGCTCGCCGAGCGCGACGTCGATCCGCTCGTCCGTCGAGTCGATCAGCAGGTTGAGCTCGTCCTCGAGCTCGTGCGAGATCTCGTGCTCGGCGGAGATGTGGAGGTCGAGCGCCCCGTCGAAGTCCCCCGCCTCGTACAGGGCGAGCACGCTCTGCCCCGCGTCGGCGAACCGGCCGTCGATCTCCCGCATCCGGTCGACGGCTGTCCCGACGCCGGACCCGCCGATCGCCGCCATCTGCGTCAGGGAGGCACCGAAGTTCTCCTTGGCCGTGGCGATCTTGTCGTTCCACGAGTCGACGTGCGTGTTGATCGCCATCGCGCGGAAATGGCTCTGGGACGTCACGGAGTAGATCGCCTGCCGGGCCAGGTCGGCTTGTCGCTGCACCTCGATGAGTTGGTTCGCCTCCTGGTTCATCTCGCGGATCACGAGGATGCTGGTGATGCCCATCGCGAGCAGCAGGACGGCGATGACGAGGAATCCCGCGAGGAGCTTGGTGTGGACGGTCGCTCGGATCCTCGCGATGAAGTCCACCGCGGGGCGGATCAGTGGCGGCAGGCGCTCGGGATCGCGCACGGCGGCCTCGGGCCGGTCGCCATCGGGGTGATCAGCGGTGCCGTTCGGATGCTCCTGCGCCACGCCGCCGTCCCTCCGCCGTCGGAACCGAGCAGGAAAACGCTGATTCTGCTCCGCGCAGGAGGGAACGTCAACGGCGGCGTCCGACGCCTGCCTCAGCGCTCGTTCGCGGAACGCCAGTCGATCGAGACCACGTCCACGGGATCGACGATCCCCTTCAACGCCACGCTCCTCAGGTCCGAGGCCCGCGCCACCGGAACATCCTCCAGCGTCTCGACGCTCGCCAGGATCTCGCCGGCGCCGGCGAGCGACGCGATCCTCGAGGCCGCGTGCACGCCGAGACCCACGTAGCCGGTCTCGTCCCGTGTCGCCGAGGTCGCGTGCAGCCCCATCCGCACCTGCGGCGCGAACCCTTGCGTCCGGCGGTGCTCGGCGAGACGCCGCTGGATCTCCACGGCGCACGCCACGGCGCTGGTCGGATCCGGGAAGGCGACGAAGAAGCCGTCCCCCGCGTGGTCGATCTCCTCTCCACCGAACTCGTCGAACGACGAGCGGAGGGCCTGGTCGTGCCAGCGCCGGAGATCGTTCCACGCCTCGTCGCCGATCACCTCGATCAGCGACGTCGACCCGACGATGTCCGTGAACATGAACGTCCGCACCGCGCGCGCGGTCCCGCCGCCGCGTCCCGCTTGCACGCGGAGCTCCGTCGCGCGGCGCGCCTCCATCCACGCCCCGAGCCGCTCGAAGGCGCCGACCGCCCCCTCGAGCTCGAACACCCCCGCCTCGTCGTCCCCGTCGGCGAGGTAGGCCTCCGCCAGCGCCACCGTCGCCCTCGCCGCCTCGTACGGCGCGGCGACCTCGTGCCAGCCCTTCCGGGCCTCGAGCAGGCGGTCGGACGCCCGGCGTGGGTCGCGCTCGATCAGCGCGAGGATCCCGTCGGTCCATGCGCTCGCAGCTCGGATCGCCGGCGAGGGAACCTGGTCGGCGATCTCGGCGAGCTCGTCCCTGGCGGCTCGGGCCAGTTGCGCGTCCCCCGCCGCCTTCGCGATCTCGGCCTCCGCCGGCAGCATCCGCGCGCGTGAGAAGCGGTCGAACGCGGCCACCTGCAGGCTCCGGCGGATCGAGGTGGACGCTCCGTCGACGTCGCCCTGCGCGAGTCGCAGGAGCGCGAGCCCCGGCTGAGGATCCTCGCCGAGCTCGCGCGCGATGCGGAACGAGTCCTCGGCCTCGCCGAGATCGCCGAGCCGGAGCTGCACCTCACCCAGGTCGTGGTACGCGGCGCCGGCGTGTGCCGGGCTGAACCCGCCGAGCTCCTCGCAGGCGGTCCGCAGCTCGCGCTCGGCCTCCTCGAGCCTCCCGAGCATGCGGAGGATCTCCCCGTGGTGGACGCGGCACACGCCGGGGAACCCGGTGATCTCCTGACGTTCGCACCAACGCATCGTGGCGTCGGACCACTCGACGGCCCGCCGGAAGTCGCCGAGGTCGCGGTACATGCTCGCCACGTTGCTGAGGATCGCGCCCGTCGTGTACGTGCCGAGCCCGCCACCCGCGGCCGTCGCCGCGACGTCCTCGAGCAGCGTCCGCCCCTCCCCGATCCGGCCGGCGTCGACCAGGTACATGCCCCGCCGCATCGCGCACCACGCCGGCAGATCCGGGTCGTCGACCTGCTCTGCGACCTGTTGGGCTCGCTCCACGAGCGCGAGCGCCCCGACGAGGTCGCCGCGCGCGCGGGCTGCATCGGCGCGGGCGATCGCGTGGTACCCGTTGGCCCTGGAGCCGGACACGCCCTCGAGCATGCGCTCCGCCCGGGTCAGCCACGCCCCCGCGACGGAGTCCTGCAGCATCGAAACGTGCTGGCGCTGGAGCGTCAGCGCGCTGAACGCCGCCGACGCTCCGTCGTCCCGCCTCAGGAACGCCTCGTACGCCTTCTCCCGGGTCGAGATCGATCCCCGAGCGTCTCCCGTCCAGTACGCGGCTTTCGCGAGCCGCTCCAGGTCCTCGGGCTCGAGGGCGCCCTCCGCGGCCAGCGCCGTGAACAGCTCGTGCGCCCGGCGCCACGCACGCGAGGCAACGGCCTCCCGGGCCTGCTCGAGCGCCGCCGGTTCCAGCTCCCTCCCCACCATCAGGGGATGGTCCCACGGACCGACCGCTTCGGGAAGGGTGGCTCAGGCCGGAACCTGGAGCCGGACGTCGCGCGAGCCGACGTCCGGCTCGAGGAAGGCCAGGAGCCGCTGGCCCTCCTCGGTCACGGCGTCGCGGTCGGCGCGCGGGAGCCGACGCAACGGCTCGATCCGCAACGCGGCGGCGTCCTTCGCGCGCTCGAGCTTCCACCTGGCCGAGACCCAGCCGTCGACGAGGATGCTGCCCCAGCCTGGGTCGCCCCACTGCGGTGTCACGGACGGGAGGATCCTGCCGCGGTCGGCGTGACCGAGGAGCGCGTTGTCGTACTCGGGGAGGAAGCGCACCGGGGCCGGCGTGTCCGGGTCCGGCAGCGGCGCTCGCGGCACGTCGAAGAGCTCGCGGCCGCCGTCATCGCGGAACGTCCGCAGGCGCGGGCGCAGGCGCTCGAGGACCTCGCGCATCGCCGGCAGGCCGGACCAGGACCCCGCGTCGGCGGGGGTCGCCGGGCCGAACGCGGCGAGGTACCGCAGGACCAGGTCGTCGACGGTCGCGGCGGCGCTCGACGACGGTCCGACCCACGCGTCGAGCGTGGTGAACGCGGCCCGGCCGCTCCGGCCCCAGATCCCGCGCGGCGTGACCTGAACCGTCGCCAGGAGGTACATCGCGTACCCGAGCAGGTCCGCGTCGCGCTCCGGCCACCGCTCGCGTGCGGCGCCCACGAGGTCCGCGCGCGTGCGCGGCTGCTCCTCGAGCAGCCCGCGGAAGAACGCCAGCAACTCGTCCCGGTCCAGGTCCTGGGCGACCTGGCGGAACGGGCTCGTGCCCGTGACCATGCGCTCGATGACCGGCTGCATCGGCGGCCGAAGCGCGACCGCGTCGGCCGCGGTCACCAGATGCAGCGTCGCCCGCAGCAGGGTCATGCGCACGGCTCGGCGGTCGGCGATCGGCTCGGCGAGCGCCTCGGGACGGAACCGCTCGAGCCGCGACCAGAGCGCGACGTACGGATCGCGGGGGACCTGCGCCTGTAGCGCGACGAGCCGCTCGATGGCCCGGAGCGCGGGCATCCGGCGGCGCCGGAGCAGCATCTGCCGTTCGAGCAGGGCGCGGTTCAGCGCTCGAGGGCCGAGCGTTCGACCCGGCAGGGCTACCAGCGCTCCCGGTGGACGACGTCGTCGAAGGGTCGCCGGTCCGGGCGGGCCATCGGGCTGATCGGCCGATCCCGCGGAAAGCCGAGCGCGACGAGGATCGCGCATTCCCGGTCCTCGGCCAGTCCGAGGACCTGCCGCGCGAGCGGCTGGTCGCCGACCGAGGCGTGGCCGCTCCCGATCCCCAGGTCAGCCGCCGCGAGCATCATCGACATCGTCACCTGACCGAGGTCGTACTGGAACGTCTCGCGCTCGTCGCGGTCCCCGGACGTCGGCATGCAGAGCGCGATCGTGGCCGCCGACGTCCCGACGTGCGCCGCATACCGCCACGTCCGGGCCAGGTCGCGGAGGCGCTCGCGCTCGGTCACGACGACGAAGTCCCACGCCTGCTGGTTCATCGACGACGGGCTCCGCCGGCCGGCCTCGAGGATCCGGTCCAGGTCCTCCCGTGCGATCGGGCGATCCTCGTACGCCCGGACGTTCCGGCGGCTCCGCAGCGTGTCCCAGGTCTCCACGGCGCAACGATAGCGTGGCACTCCTCGCGGCGCCGTCAGTCTCGCCTCATGATCTCCAGGTGATGCACGGCGCCGGATCGGTCGCCGACGATCAGCCTTCCGCCCCGTGCATCGACGGCGAAGCAGGTGATCGGTTCGTCGGCGCTGAAGGCCGCGAGCGAACGCGGCCCGTCCAGGTCCCACACGCGGAGCTCTCGTCCCGATGACACCGCGACGATCCCCGTTCCGGGCCCGAGCGGCGCGGCGAGCTCCCCTCGGACCTCGCCGAGGTTCGTCCCGCGCTCACCGAGTGCGTGACGCACCGCTTGGATCTTCGCGGCCGTGTGGGCCGGATCGGCGCCGCCTGCCGGCGCCGGCAGCGGTCTGCCGGACGCCGCCTCGACGATGGAGCCACCGCCGTACCGCCCCAGGACGACGAAGCCGCCGGCGTCTCCGACCCGGATCGCGAGCGGCGTCGTCGAGTGGCTCAGCTCGTACGTCTGCGTGCCGGTCGCGACGTCGAACACCTGCACCTGATGGACGTTCACGGGCTGCCCGAGGTCCGCGTCGGGGTCTCCCGGGTCGATCTCGTCGGGCTGCACGAGGCGGCTCGTCTCGACCGCAACGTACCAGCGAGCGTCGCTCTCGACGGCGGCGAGCGCTCGCTCCACGACGGTGCCGCGGAGCGGGATCCGCCGAACGGGTCCGCCCGACGCAGGATCGACGATCGTGAGCTCGGAGGCGGTCCCGGCGGCGAGCGCAGGCAGGCCCTCGCATCGGCACCACGCGAGCCCGAGCACCGCCCCGGGCAGCGTGTGCCGCTCGGAGACGGAGCCGTCGGAGGACCACGTCTGCACCACGCCGTCACGGTCGCCGGAGACCGGGACGTCGCCGAACGAGACCGTCGTGACCTCGGCACGATGATCGGAGGCAGCGTCCTCGCCGGCGACCAGTCGGTCGAGGTCCCACACGCGAACGCTGTCGTCCGTCGCGACGCCGAGCAGGCGCGGGCCCGAACCGGTTCCCAGCGCGACGTCGGCCGTCTGCTTCGTCGCGACCGGGACGATCACGAGATCCGTGGCGGTGCGAACGTCCAACACACGGACGAGGCCCTTCTCGGCGAGCCAGTCGGCTCGACCGATCGCCAGCAGCCCGCTGCCGTCGTCCGCGAACCGCATCCCCATGACGTCGCCCCCGGGTCCGAGGTCGACCTCGGCGATGGGGTCGCCCGTCGGGCCGTCCCACACGACGAGGCGGTGCTGCCGTCCGAGATCGAGAGGGGCGTCGGCGACGGCGATCGCCCACCGGTCACCGATCGGTCCGAGCGCGACGACCGATGGGGACGCCGTCGGCCGCTCGGTCGCCGCGATGGTGCGCAGCAACGCCCCCGAGGAGCAGTCCCAGACGCCCTCGCCCTCGCGCGTCCGGGCCGAGAGCAGCGTCCGCCCGCCGGCGCTGCCGAGCGTCAGGCGGTCGAACCCGCCGTACCCGATCGTCCGCCGGCTCCCGCCGATCCACGGGTCGAGGAGCCACACGCGATCCCGCCGGTCCTGCCGATGCCACACACCGACCGCGACGACCGCATCGGCGGAGTCGCCTCCGACGGCGAGCGCGCGCAGCTGAACGAGCGGGTCCTCCACGGTGTCCTCGATCCACGGTGCGGACCTCCACAACGGTGACGGGTTGTCCGCGGTCCACGCCTGCACCGTCGATCCTTCACCGTCGTCGGTGACCACCAGGAACGTGTCGCCGACCTGTCCGCAGGCCGTGTGCTCGACCCGTCCGCACATCTCGTCCCGCGTCAATACATGCTCGCTGCGCTCCCCGCGCTCGAGATCCCTGAGC